>FTDO01000239.1_pt1 | contig 10993 bp, 6 predicted proteins | sample 1639931 | NCBI WGS metagenome assembly FTDO01 (sample SAMEA3914869, study PRJEB12502) | metagenome | biome: forest; material: soil | place: USA | collected 2012-03-12 | depth 0.1 m | reverse complement strand
ACTGCCGCGAATATTGGATGAAGGCCTGCACGCCGCCGAGCAGCATCGCGCCCGACGCGACGCGCAGCCCGCCGACCACCGCGATGGCGACGTAGTTCAGGTTCCCGACGAAGCCGATGGCCGGCATGATGAGGCTGGAGACGAACTGCGCCTGGAAGGCGGCGGCGTAGAGCTCGTCGTTCTTCGCGCGGAAGCGCTCCTCGATCTGCGCGCGGCGGCCGAACACCTTGACCAGCGCATGTCCGGTGAAGGCCTCCTCGATCTGGCCGTTGAGCGCGCCCACGTGCTTCCACTGCGCGACGAATCCCTTCTGCGCCCGCTTGCCGATCTTCGCGGTCACGAACACCGAGAGCGGCACGGTGACGATCGCGATCAGCGCCAGGATGGGCGAGATGGCGAGCAGCATGACCAGGACGCCGAGCACGGTGAGGAGCGCGTTCAGGATCTGGCTCAGCGCCTGCTGCAGGCCCATCGAGACGTTGTCGATGTCGTTGGTGACGCGGCTCAAGATCTCCCCGTGCGGCTGGCCGTCGAACCAGGCGAGCGGCACGCGCATCAGCTTGGCCTCCACCTCGCTGCGCAGCCGGCGCACGCTGCGCTGGACCACGTGGTTCAGGATCGAGCCCTGCATCCAGGAGAAGAGCGAGGCGCCGAGGTAGAGCGCCATCACCAGCTCGAGCACGCGGAGGAGCGCGGCGAAGTCGATGCCCTGCCCCGGGCGCACCGGCATCGCGCCGGTGAGCGCCGCGTTGCGCAGGCCGCCGCGGCCCTGGCCGAGCAGGCCGCTGAAGATGATGTCGGTGGCACGGCCGAGGACCGCCGGGCCGCTCACCGAGAGGCCGATGCTGATCACGGCGAGCGCGATCACCAGCGCGATCAGCCGGCGCTCGGGCGCGAGGCGGCCGAGCAGGCGCTTCGCCGAGGCGCCGAACGACTTCGCCTTCTGCGGCGGACCGAACTGGCCCGCCATCGGGCCGCGGAACATCGGACGCGGCGGCCCGTTCGCGGGAGGCGGCGCGGGGCGTTCGGCGCTCATGCCGCGGCCGCCATCTGCTCGGTCTGCGAGGTGACGATCTCGGCGTAGGTCGGGCAGCTCGCGACCAGCTCCGCGTGGGTGCCGCGGCCGACGATCCTGCCGGCCTCGAGCACCAGGATCTGCTGCGCGTCGCGGATGCTGGCGACCCGCTGCGCGACCACGATCACCGCCGCGCTCTTCATCCGCGGCAGGAGCGCCGCGCGCAGGCGCGCCTCGGTCGCGAGATCGAGCGCCGAGAACGAATCGTCGAAGAGGAACACCGCGGGATCGCGCAGCAGCGCGCGGGCGATCGCGAGCCGCTGGCGCTGGCCTCCCGAGACATTGGTGCCGCCCTGCGCGATCGGCGACTCGAGGCCTTGCGGCATCTGCGCGACGAACTCCTTCCCCTGCGCGAGCTCGAGCGCGGCCCACAGCTCGTCGTCGCTGGCGTCGGGCTTGCCGAACCTCAGGTTGCTCGCGACCGTCCCGGAGAAGAGATAGGAGCGCTGCGGCACCATGCCGATCCGCGCCCACAGCTCCTCGGGAGCGCGGTCGCGCACGTCGACGCCGTCGATCAGCACCGCGCCCCGGGTGGGATCTCCCAGCCGCGGGATCAGCTCGAGCAGCGTGGTCTTGCCCGCGCCGGTGGCGCCGATGATCGCCGTGACCTCGCCGGGCCGCGCGACGAACGAGAGGTCGGCGAGCACCGGCGCCGCCGCGCCCGGATAGCGATACTCGACGCCGCGGAACTCCACCACGCCCGTCTTCTCGCGCGGCGCCACCGGCGTGCTCGGCGGCGCGACGGCGGGCTGGGTGTCGAGCACCTCCGCGATGCGCTCGGCGCACACCGCGGCGCGGGGGATGATGATGGAGAGGAAGGTGGTCATCATCACCGCGACCAGGATCTGCAAGAGGTAGCTCAGGTAGGCGATCAGGGCGCCGACGCCGATCGCGCCGCTCGCCACTCGCTGCGCGCCGAACCAGAGGACGGCGACGCTCGAGGCGTTGAACACCAGGGTCACCGTCGGCCACATCATCGCCTGCAGCTGGCCGACGCCGAGCGCGAGCCCGGTCAGCTCGCCGTTGGCCACCTCGAAGCGGGCCCCCTCGGCCGGCTCGCGCACGAACGCGCGCACCACCCGCACGCCGGTGATCTGCTCGCGGAGGATGCGGTTGACCGCGTCGATCTTCGGCTGCATCGCGCGGAACATCGGCACCATCCGGCCGATGATCAGGCCGATGCTGGCGGCGAGCGCGGGGATGCAGACGAGGAGGAGGCGCGAGAGCGAGAGGTCCTCGCGCAGCGCCATCACGATGCCGCCGACGCACATGATCGGCGCGGTGACGAACAGGGTGGCGGTCATCTGCACCAGCATCTGGATCTGCTGCACGTCGTTGGTGGTGCGGGTGATGAGCGAGGGCGCGCCGAGCTTGCCCACCTCGCGCGCGGAGAGCCGGCCGACGTGGTGGAAGACCGCGCCGCGCAGATCGCGGCCGTAGGCCATCGCGACGCGGGCGCCGAAGTAGACCGCGGCGACCGAGCAGGCGATCTGGAAGCCGGCCACCGCCAGCATCAGCGCGCCGTGGAGCAGGATGTAGCGGGTGTCGCCGGTGGTGACGCCGCGATCGATGATGTCGCCGTTGATGCTGGGCAAGAACAAGGTCGCGACGGTGGAGAGGAGCTGCAGCGCGACGATGGCGCCGAGCTCTCGGGTGTAGGGGCGCAGGTGCGCGCGCAAGAGACGCCAGAGCATCTTGCCTACTCCTGGTCTCGCGCGCGCAGGCCGTCGAGGAGGATCGCGACGATCTCGGCGGCGGAGAGCGGCTGGTCGGTGATGCGCGGGTGGGTCCCGGCGAAGGTGAGGGCGCGCAGGACCCGCATCGCGTGCGCGGGCGTGCAGCGCAGCTCCCCGCGGTGGGCGGTGAAGATCGAGGTGAGCTGGGCGCGGATCGCGGCGTCGTGCTCGGGGCCGCGGCGTCCTGTCCTCTTCTGCTCGGGCGGCGCGGTCATGCCGAGGATCGACATCAGCTGCCAGATCTGCTCGACGCGGCGCTTGAGGATGGAGACGGCGGCGACGAGCTGCTCGCGCAGGTCCACCGTCCGATCGATGGCGCGGAGCTCTGCCTCGGCGGGAGCGGGGTCGAACGCGGTCTCGATGGCCGCGGCCATCAGCGCGTCCTTGTCGGGGAAGGCGCGAAAGAGCGTCCCCTCCGCGACGCCGGCCGCGCGCGCGAGCTGCGCCGTGGTGACGGCGGCCCCATGCGCGCGCAAGAGCGGCAGCGCGGCGGAGACGATGCTCGCGCGCCGCGCCGCGGACGGCATCGACCTCGCGCGCCGGTGGGTGGCCATGGCGACGAACTACCGGAGTGAGCGCTCACTCGCAACTGGATTTCGCGCGCTGGCGTGTTTCGTCAAGGGCGCGCGCCGTGTGCCCGCCGTGCCTTGGCGGGCGTCCACAGTCCGCCTGCTGCCGCCGGAGGCGGTCGATGGATCTTGATTTCATGCTCGCGCGGACCGGCGCGGCCGTGGCGCCGCGCGCCCCCGTGGTGCTGGTGCTCACGCCGCGGTTGCCCGAGCGCGCCCAGCTGGAGCGGCTCGAATCGGCGCTGCGCGGCGTGGGCGCGGAGCTGGTGCTGCTGGCTCGGGAGCGCGGCCTCTGGCTGGTCCCCGACCGCCCGCTCGAGCGGCTCGAGCCTCGGCCGGCCCTCTGGGAGGAAGTGGCGCCCGCGGACGGGGCGGGCGCGATCTTCATCTTCGATTCGGACGCCGCGCCCGGCGCAGAGCGGCCGCCCAGGCTCCGCCGCGCGTTCGAGCCGACGATCGACGTGGTCGAGCTGGTGCGCGATTCGCTCGAGGGGGTCCGCGCTGCCCTGGTCCGCGGCGGCGCCGAGGCCACCCCGGCCCTCCGCGAGGGTGTCACGCGGCGCGAGCTGCTCGCCAGCGCGCTGGTCGCGGGCGTCCTGATCACGCTCGCCCAGGCCTGCGCGCGCAGGCCCCCGCCTGCGCCGGCGCCGGCCCTCCGCGCCCCGCCTCAGTTGACCGAATTGACTCTTTCGGTAAATCGGGTCGACCGGCCCCTGCGCATCGAGACGCGGGTCACCCTGCTCGACGCGCTCCGCGAGCAGCTCGGGCTCACCGGGGCGAAAAAGGGCTGCGACCTGGGCCAGTGCGGCGCCTGCACCGTGCTCATCGACGGCGAGCGCGTCCTCTCCTGCCTGCAGCTCGCGGTGGCCCACGACGGGCACGAGATCACCACCATCGAGGGCCTCGCCGAGGGCGAGCGGCTGCACCCGATGCAGCAGGCGTTCGTCGACTGCGATGGCCTGCAGTGCGGCTACTGCACGCCGGGCCAGATCCTCTCCGCGATCGGGCTGCTCCGGGAAGGGAAGCCGAGGAGCGAAGCGGAGATCCGCGAAGGAATGAGCGGGAACCTCTGCCGCTGCGGCGCCTATCCCAACATCGTCGCGGCCATCCAGCAGGCCGCGGGGAAATCGACATGAAGCTCTTCACCTATCAGCGCGCGGCCGACGCGGCGGGCGCGATCGCGGCGGGCGGCACCTATCTCGCCGGCGGGACCACGCTGCTCGACCTGCTCAAGCTCGAGGTGCTGAGCGCGGATCGGGTGGTCGATATCGCGCGCCTGGACATGAAGACGATCTCTGCCGACGAGCGCGAGCTCAGGCTGGGCGCGCTCGCCAGCAACAGCGCGGTGGCTCGGCACCCCGAGGTGCAGCAGCGCTGCCCGGGGTTGGCGCAGGCGATCCTCTCCGGCGCCTCGCCGCAGATCCGCAACGTCGCGAGCATCGGCGGGAACCTGCTCCAGCGCACGCGCTGCGCCTATTACCGGGATCTGGCCACCCGCTGTAACAAGCGGGCGCCCGGCAGCGGCTGCGACGCGATGCACGGCTGGACGCGGATGCACGCGCTGCTGGGCACCAGCGACAAGTGCATCGCCGCGCATCCCTCCGATATGTGCGTGATGCTGGCCGCGCTCGACGCGCGGGTCTGCACCGAGGGGCCGCGAGGGCCGCGCGAGTTTCCCATCGGCGAGCTGCACCTGCTGCCCGGCGAGCACCCGGAGCGCGAGTTCTCGCTCGCGCTGAATGAATTGATTACGCAGGTGAGGGTTCCGCTCGGGCCGCTCGCGCGCAGCGCGCGCTACGTGAAGTGCCGCGATCGGCAGTCCTATGCGTTCGCGCTCGCCTCGTGCGCGGCGGCGCTCGAGCTGCGCGGCGGCAGGATCGCGGCGGCCCGGATCGCGCTCGGCGGGGTGGCGACCAGACCCTGGCGCGCGCCCGCGGCGGAGCAGTCGCTGGTTGGATTCGCCCCGGACCAGGAGCTGTTCCGCAAGGCGGCCGCGATCGCGCTGCTCGGCGCGCAGCCGCGTGGCGGCAACGCCTTCAAGATCGAGCTGGCGAAGCGCTGCGTCTCGCGCGCGCTGCTCACCAGCGCGGAGGCGGCATGAGCAGCGTCGGCAAGCCGATCGTGCGGCGCGACGCGGTGGCCAAGGTCACCGGCGCGGCGAAGTATTCCTACGAGACGCAAGTCGCCGGGACCCTCTACGGCGTCCTGGTCACCAGCTCGATCGCCAAGGGCCGGTTGATCTCCGTCGATGCCAGCGCGGCGCTGCGCGAGGCCGGGGTGGTCGCGGTGCTCACGCCGTTCAACGCGATGAAATTGCCCGGTGGCGCGGAGCCGGCCGATGCCGGCGATCGCGTGGTGCAGGCGCTGCAAGACGAGCGCATCGCCTACAACAACCAGCCGATCGCGCTGGCGGTGGCCGACACCTTCGAGCGCGCGGTGCACGCGGCGCTCTCGGTGCGCGCGCTCGAGCAGGGGGAGCCGGTGACCGTGCAGCTCGAGCGCGAGCTGCCGCGCGGCGAGCCGCACGAGATCAGCGCGGGAGGAAGCCAGATCCCCGCCGACCTCGCCCGCGGCGACGTCGAGGCCGGCCTGCGCGCGGCCCACGCCCGCCTCGACGCGACCTATACGACGCCGCCCGAGGTGCACAACCCGATGGAGCCGCACGCCACGCTCGCGGTCTGGACCGCGCCCGACCGGCTCACCGTCTACGACGCGAGCCAGGGCATCTATGGCGTGCGCAAGAAGCTGGCGAAGAGCTTCGCGCTGCCGGTCGAGAAGGTCCGCGTGATCACCAAGTACGTGGGCGGCGGCTTCGGCTGCAAAGGCTCGGCCTGGTCCCACGTGACGCTGGCCGCGCTGGCGGCGAAGCAGCTCGGCCGGCCGGTGAAGATCGCGCTGACGCGGAACCAGATGTTCGGGATGGTCGGCGGCCGGCCGGAGACGATCCAGAAGATATCGGCGGGCATGTCGGCGGAGGGCGCGCTCACCGCGTTGAGGCACGAGAGCCACTGCTCCACGTCGCGCTTCGATACCTTCATCGAGCCGGCCGCGCTGGTATCGCGCCACAGCTATGCGACGCCCGCATTCGATACCCGCCACCGCATCGTCCGCCTCGATATCGGCACGCCCACCTACATGCGCGCGCCGGGCGAATCGAGCGGCAGCTTCGCGCTCGAATCGGCGCTCGACGAATTGGCCCATGAGCTGGGCCGGGATCCGCTCGAGCTGCGGCTGACCAACTATGCGGAGACCGATCCCGAGGACGGCAAGCCGTTCAGCAGCAAGTCGCTGCGCGATTGCTACCGGATCGCCGCGGACCGGTTCGGCTGGCGCCGCCGCTCGCCGACGCCGCGCGCGCGAATGGAAGGCGGCAAGCTGGTCGGCATGGGCATGGCCACCGCGAGCTATCCGGCCAATCAAGCCAGGTGCGACGTGCGGGTGCAGCTCGAGGCGGACGGGCGCGTCCTGGTGCAAAGCGGCGCGGTGGATATCGGCGGCGGCACTTACACCATCAACGCGCAGGTCGCGGCGGACGCCCTGGGCGTGGAGGTGGAGCGGGTGGTGTTCGAATTGGGCGACACCGAGCTGCCCGAAGCGCCGCGCTCGGGCGGCTCGATCACCTCGGCGAGCACCTCCACCGCCATCGAGGCGGCCTGCGCGAATCTGAAGGCCCGCTTGTGCGAATTGGCGATGCACGATCCGAAATCGCCGCTTTATGGATTGCCCGGCGCGAGCGCGGGGGAGGGATGGGTCGCCGCGCAGGGCAAGCGCATCCGCTATGAGGAGCTCGCCGCGCGCAACGGCGGCGCTATCGAGGCGCGCGGCCACACCGACCCGCTGCCGGAGCGGAAGAAGTTCGCGCTGCATTCCTTCGGCGCCCAGTTCGCCGAGGTGCGCGTCGATCCCGAGCTGGGGATGGTCGAGGTGGTTCGCCTGACCGGCTGCTTCGCCGCCGGGCGGATCCTCAACGAGCGGCTCGCGCGCAGCCAGTTCATGGGCGGGATGGTCTGGGGCATCGGCATGGCCTTGCACGAGCAAGCCGCCTACGACCCGGCGCTGGGCCGGATCATGACCCATGACTTATCGAGCTATCACATGCCTACCCACGCGGATGTCGCGCTGCTCGAGCCGCTCTTCCTGCCGCTGGAGCCGGATCCGCACGTCGATCCGGCGGGCGTGAAGGGAATCGGCGAGGTGGGCATCACCGGCGCCGCGGCGGCGATCGCCAACGCGGTGTTCAACGCGACCGGCATCCGCGTGCGCGACCTGCCCATCACGCCCGACAAGCTGCTCGGCTGAGCCGCGGCTGCGCGTCAGTCGTTTTGCATCAGGCCCTTGATCGTTCCGTCCGGGCGCAGCTTCACGTTGCGCGCCGAGGGGAGCTTGGGCAGGCCGGGCATGGTCATCACCTCGCCGGTGAGGGGGACGAGGAACCCGGCGCCGGCGCTCAAGCGCACCTCGCGCACGGTGACGAGGAAGTCGCGCGGCCGGCCGGCGAGGGCCGGGTCGTCGCTGAGCGAGAGCTGCGTCTTCGCCATGCAGATGGGCAGGTCCGCGTAGCCCAGCTCGCGCGCGCGCTTGAGCGACTTCTCCGCGGCCGGCGTGAACGCGACGTCGCGCGCGCCGTAGATGGTGCGCGCCAGCTTGCGGATCTTCTCCTCCGGCGCGTCGCCCAGCTCGTAGACGTAGCGGGCGCGCGGCGGATCTCCGTCGGTCGCGTCGGCCACCTCGCAGACGGCCTGCGCCAGCTCGAGCGCGCCCTCGCCTCCGCGCGCGAACCCCTCGCACGGCGCGACCCGCGCGCCGAGCTTCGCCGCCGCCACCCGCACCAGCTCCAGCTCTTCCTGGGTGTCGTTGGGAAAGACGTTGATCGCCACGATCGGGGGGAGCCCGTAGAACGCCGCGTTCTCCAGATGCTTCTCGAGGTGCGCGAGGCCCTTGGTGAGCTTCTCCGCGTCGGGCTCGCCCGCGCTCTTCACCGGCGCGCCGCCGTGCATCTTGAGCGCGCGCAGCGTGGCCACCAGCACGATCGCGCGCGGCCAGACGCCCATCTGCCGGCACTTGATGTTGAGGAACTTCTCGCCGCCCAGATCGAAGCCGAAGCCGCCCTCGGTGATCGCGTAGTCGCCCAGGCTCATCGCCAGCCGCGTCGCCAGCACGCTGTTGCAGCCGTGCGCGATGTTGCCGAACGGGCCGCAGTGGACGATGGCCGGGCCGCCCTCGGCGGTCTGGACGAGGTTGGGCTTGAGCGCGTCGCGCAGCACCGCGGTCATCGCGCTGGCCGCGCCGAGCTGCCCCGCCGTCACCGCCTTGCCGTCGTAGGTCGAGCCGACCACGATCCGCGACAGCCGCTCCTCGAGATCCGCGTAGTCGCGGCTGAGCGCGAGCACCGCCATCACCTCGCTCGCCGCGGTGATGTCGAACCGCTCCTCGCGCGGCGTGCCGTGTGACTTGCCGCCCAGGCCGACCACCACGTTGCGCAGGAAGCGGTCGTTCATGTCGAGCGCGCGGCCCCAGGTGATCTGGCGCGGATCGAGCTCCGACTCACCGAGCTTGTCGCGGAAGTAGATCGCGTTGTCGACCAGCGCGCTGAGCAGGTTGTGCGCGGTGGTGATGGCATGGATGTCGCCGGTGAAGTGGAGGTTGATGTCGTCCGCCGGCGTGAGCGACGCGCGGCCGCCGCCGGTGCCGCCGCCCTTGACGCCGAAGACGGGCCCCAGCGACGGCTCGCGCAGCGCGAGGACCGCGTTCTTTCCCAGGCGACGCATGCCCATCGCCAGGCCGATCGAGGTGGTCGTCTTGCCCTCGCCCGCGGGGGTCGGGTTGATCGCGGTGACCAGGATCAGGCGCGCCTTGCCGGCGGGCGGCCGGCCGGCGGCGGCGAGCTCGATCTTCGCCTTGCCCCGCCCGTGCAGCTCGATCTCGTCCTCGCCGAGGCCGAGCTCCTGCGCGACGGCCTGGATCGAACGCGGCTCGAAGTTTTCCATCGCTCTTCCCTCTCCGGCGCGCCCGGGAGAGTGCGGGCGCGGCAGCTGTTCTCGTCGAGGAGCGGCGACTCGCGCAAGGGCGACTCGCGCAGGCAGGATGAGGCGCGTCGCGCGCGAGGAGCGCGAGCCCCGCCGGCACGAGCCGCCGCTCCGGGTCTACTTCCGTTTCTCGGCGAAGAACGCGCGCGTGCTCGCGCCCTGCGCCTCGACGCGCGCGATGCAGAGCTGCATCTCCTCCAGCCCGCTGGCCAGGTTGCGCGGAGCGCCGTTGATGCCCGGCGCGCGCGGGGCGAAGAAGTCGTTCACCCGCTGCCGGTTGGCCGCGTCGCAGAAGCTGGCCGCGCCGACCAGGAAGCCCGCGTAGCGATCGGGCAGGAGCCTGGCGAGCGCGTCGAACTTCTCTTCCAGGATCGAGAAGGCCTGGCCGCGGGTGACCGGATCGCCGAGCTGCACGAAGAAGGGCAGCGCGCGCTCGGACTGGCGCAGGCGCGGATCGAAGGCCAGCTCCAGCGCGGCCTTGGAGAGCGCCGGATCGCGGGTGGCCGCGATCGCGATCAGGAGCCGCTGCCGCAGCTGCGAATCCTCGCTGGCGAAGAGCCGCTCCTCGAGCCGCGCCTGGGTCTTCGCGCCGCCCTCCATCGAGGCGGCCATCAGCGCGATCGAGACCAGGTCGGAGTCCACCGCGCCGGGGTCGATCTTCTCGCGGCCGAGATAGGCCTCGCCCAGCGCGGCCGCCTTGTGCAGCGTGGCCGCGTCGTCCATGGTGCGGAAGAGGAAGCCGATCACCGCCTCGCGCAGCTCGCGCCGCTCGCCCGATTCACCGGCCGCGGCCTTCCAGCCCAGGCCGCCGTCTCCCTCCAGCAGCGGGCGATAGAGCGCGATCGAGCGCTGCTCGACCGCCGCCTGCAGCGCCTTCGAGCCCGCCGGGCCGCCCGCCTCGGGCAGCGCGATCCGGTCGTGGACGAAGGCGAGGATCCCCATCGGCTGCTGCGCCACCTTGCCGCTCGGATCGGCGGCCAGCGGGAGGAGCGCGCCGAGCACCGCGCCGGCCGGCAGCGCGCCGCTGCGAAACGCGGAGACCAGGTTCTGCGCGAAGGAGATCCGCTCGCCCGCGGTGAGCTGGCCCAACCCCTCTTCGCGCAGCTTCGAGAGGTCGTCCGGCGCGAGCGACCAGCGGTAATAACCGGCCGCGTCCGCGTTGGGGAACAGCCAGTCCGGACAGCCCTTCAGCGGGATATCCTCCACTTTACCCGTCACCAACTTACAGCTCTCCTGCAGCTTCCCCTCGGCCCGGTAGCGCGCGCAGACCGGCACCTGCCAGCTCTCCTCGCGCGAGCCGGCCGAGCCGAGCGGCAGCGAGCGCGACTGCTTTATGTGCAGCGACGCGCCGCCCTGGTTGCACTGCACGCGCGCCTCGATCAGCGGCACGCCCGAGCGATCGAGGAAGCTCTCGAACGGCGCGCGCACGTCGGCGCCGGACGCGGCCGAGAGCGCCGCCAGCAGGTCGCCGGTGTCCGCGTTGCCGTTCGCGTGCGCGCGCAGCTCGGCGCTCACGCCGGCGAGAAACCTATCCGGCCCGAGATATCGCTCGAACATGTGCAGCACCGCCGCGCCCTTCTCGTAGGT
>FTDO01000197.1_pt1 | contig 11253 bp, 7 predicted proteins | sample 1639931 | NCBI WGS metagenome assembly FTDO01 (sample SAMEA3914869, study PRJEB12502) | metagenome | biome: forest; material: soil | place: USA | collected 2012-03-12 | depth 0.1 m | reverse complement strand
GGGCGCGAAGGCGGAGATGGCGACCCGGGCGCCGGGACGGACGAGGAGCTCGCCGAGCAGCTCGCCGAGGACGCGGACGACGACGACTGGACGCAGTTCCACGCCGCCTGGGCGCGGCTGCGCGCGCTGACGGGGCGCGCGAACGAGGCGGTGGCGGCGCTGGAGAAGGCCGAGGAGAACGGCGAGCTGGAGCCGATCAGCGCGGCGCGGCTGCGCAGCGAGGCGCTCGAGCTCTCCGGCGACAACGCGGGCGCGCTGGCGCAGGCGCGGCGGCTGCGCGAGCTGGTGAAAGAGGCCGGCGAGTATTTCCAGCCCGACGACGTGGAGCACCTGGCCGGGCTGCTGCAGACGGCGGGCGAGGAGACCGAGGCGCGCGCGGTGCTGCAGGAGGCGCTCGCGCAGGCCGAGGAAGAGCTCAAGGACGAGACGCTGATCGAGGAGGTGCGCGAGGCGTTCGAGGGGGCGGCCAAGGGCTACCGCGAGCTGCTCGGCGCGAGCGCCCAGGTGCAGCTCGGGCGGAGATAATTTGGAGCGTCCGGCCACTCCGCTCGGCTATCGCGCAGACATCGACGGGCTGCGAGCGGTCGCGGTGCTGGCGGTGATCGGGTTCCACGCCTTCCCCGGGCGCGTCCACGGCGGCTTCATCGGCGTCGACGTCTTCTTCGTCATCTCCGGCTTCCTGATCTCGGGGATCCTCTTCCAGCAGGAAGGGCGCGGCGGGATCTCCTTTCGTGATTTCTACGCGCGCCGGGTGCGGCGCATCTTCCCCGCGCTGCTCGTGCTCTTCGCGGCCTGCCTGATCGCCGGTGCGTTCCTGCTCCTGCCCGGGGAGTACGCGCAGTTGGGCAAGCATGTCGTCGCGGGGGCGGGCTTTGTCTCCAACCTCGTATCCTGGAGCGAAGCGGGCTACTTCGATGTCGCGGCCGACGAGAAGCCGCTGCTCCATCTCTGGTCGCTCGGCATCGAGGAGCAGTTCTACATCGTCTGGCCGCTGCTCCTCTGGATCGGCTGGAAGCTGCGCTGGCGCCGGGTCGCCTTCTGCGGAGGCGTGCTCGGGCTCTCGTTCGCGGCGAACCTTTGGATCACCGCGCGGAGCGTCAGCTCCGGGTTCTACCTGCCGCTGCCCCGCTTCTGGGAGCTGGCCGCGGGCGCCTTGCTCGCGCACTGGACCTTCAGCGGCAACCTGGAGCGGCTCTCGCCCCGGGCTCGCAGCGTTGCCTCGCTCGCGGGCGCCGCCTTGGTGTTGGGGGCGGCGTTCGGATTCAACTCCACGCTCAACTTTCCCGGGGCCTGGGCGGCGATCCCGGTGCTCGGCGCCGCGCTCTGGATCGGAGCGGGCCCGGGCGCGGTGCTCAACCGCGCGATCCTCGCGCGCGCGCCGATGATCTGGATCGGCCGGATCAGCTACCCGCTCTATCTCTGGCACTGGCCGCTGCTCTCTTTCGCCCGGCTGGTCGAGAGCCGCCAGCCCCTCACGCCGATTCGCTGCGCGGCGGTGGGCGCGGCGGTCGTGCTCGCCTGGGCGACCGCCGAGTGGATCGAGCGGCCGCTGCGCTCGACCACGCGGGGCGCGGCCAAGGTGGCTGGCCTCTCGGCGGCGATGGTCGTCGCGACGTTGGCGGGCGTGGTGATCATGCACGCCAGTGGATTCCCCGACCGCCCGTCGATCCGCGGCCTCGAGGACAACGACGATGAGTTGATCCGCACCCGCGAGAGCGATCCAGCGTGTCTGGCCTGGCTGGGCGAGAAGACCTCCTTCAACTATTGCCGCGCGCGCATCGCCGGACCGGAGACGCTGGTGTTGATCGGGGATTCCCACGCCCACTCCGCCTTCCCCGGCGTCTCCGAGATCGCGGCGGCGCGGGGGCTGTCCACCGTATCGCTGGCCAACGCCGACTGCCCGCCGCTGCTGGGCGCGGTGCATCCGGGGCCCGATGAAGACGCAACCAGGTGCGATCGAAAAGTGCATGCGATGGTCGACGCGGTGGCCACGCGGCCGGACGTGCGCAAGATCTTCATCATCACGCGCGGCCCGTACTACCTCATCGGCAGGCGGTTGAACGGTGCGCCAGCGGAGGGCCCGATGACGGCCTTTCCCGACAACGGCATGCCGGCGGCAGAGGCCTTCACCCGCGGCTTGCAGGCCACCGTCGATCGCCTCCGCGCTGCGGGGAAGGAAGTCTTCTACGTGATCGAGAATCCCGAGCTCTCCTTCGATCCGGCCGCCTGCGTCGAGCGACCGCTGCGCAGGAACCGGACTGACTGCTCGCAGCCGCTCGAGCTGGTCCGCGAACGGCAGGCCGACTATCGCCTCGCGCTCTCGCGGGTGCACGGGCTCTCCGCGGTGATCGATCCGCTTTCGGATTTCTGTCCCGCGGGCCGGTGCGAGGTGGTCTTGAAAGGCAAGGTGCTCTACGCCGACAGCGATCACCTCTCGCTCCGCGGCAGCAGCCTGCAGGCCGAAGGGAGCCTCGCCCCTTACTTGACGCCTTGATCTGCCGGGCGCGCGTCGATGAGCAGGAAGTCGCCCTCGCTCGCGAGCACGCGCGAAGCCGGAGCGGAGAGCAGCGCCCACGACGCACCCGGCGCGAGCGGCGGCACCCGCATCGCCGGATAGGCGCGCGACCAGTCGTCGTCCGGCGTCTCGGGTGAATAGCTGCGCCGATCCACCAGGATTGCATCAATCTTCGCGTCGGCGGCGAAGCGCTCGACCGCGCTCCAATCGGTGGCGAACATCGCCGCCTGGAGCCGATCGAGCCGGTGGAGGCTGGCGTGGAAGAAGTCGAGGTGGAACGGGTGCAGATCGTCGACGGCGAGGTAGACGCTGCGCGCGGCGAGAAACGGGATGTCGCCGGCGAGGCGCGGCGGAGCGGCGAGGCGCGCGTCCCGAGGGAGAGCCCGGATTCGCGCCAGCACCGAGCGGGGGATCGGCGACCGATAGTGTCCGACGTGTCCCGCGCCGCCGTCGCGGGGCAGGATTCGCCAAAGATTCGCGGCGGCGAAGAGCACCGTGACGCTGGCTGCGGCCGCTGCAGCAAGCGAACCCGCGCGGAGCGCGGAGGCCGAGCTGCTGGCGCGGGAGAGCGCGCCGATCGCGGCCACGCAGGCAAAGAGCCAGAGCGCCGGCACCGCGCCGTAGAGCATGAAGCGATCGGGCAGGTACAGCCGGAAGAAGAGCGCGTAGGCGGCCGCGTAACCGACCAGCGCCGAGACGAGCAAGCAGACGGCGAGGATGAACGCGCGGCGGAGCGCGGGCCGGCCCCGGCTCATCGCCAATGAGAGCGGCATCAGCAAGAGCGTGGCCGCGGCCAGCGCGGGCGTAAAACCGGCGTGGGTGTTCCACCAGGAGGCGAAGCGGGTGGGCCCGGCGATCGAAGCGAGCAGGTGCCCGGGCTGGAAGAACGGGTGCTGCGCCGCTTGAGCGAACGTGGGCATCGCGCCCCAACGCGCGTCGTCGAGGTGATGCTGCGCGAGGAGCAGCCCGATCGGAAGGCAGGAGAAGCCTCCCGCGGCCAGGGCAGGGAGCAGCCGCTTCGCCCGAGACCAGTCGGCGAAGGCGAGCGACGTCCAATAGAGCGCGGAGCAGCCGCCGAGGATCAGCGCGGTGCTCGGATAGAAGAGCAAGGCTCCGACGAGGCCCGCTGCCCAGACCCACCCCCGCTCGCCGAGCGCCGCGAACAGGACCAGCCAGATCGCCGGATAGGCGAACGACCTGGGCAGACCGCCTTGCAGCGCCGCCCAGATGTTGAGCTCGACCGGCCGGAACATGGCGAAGAGGAGCAGCACCGCGGCCGCAGCGCCAGCGCGCCCTTCGCCGAGCCGCCCGCCGATTCGTGCGGCGAGCACGACCAGCGCGACGCCGAGCGCCAGCGCGACCAGCTTGCCCGCCAGCTCGAGATCGAACGCGCGCAGCAGCACCGCGTAGATCGCCGCCGGCCCCGGCCATCCCCAGAAGGTGGCTTGGTAGTCCATCCTGACGTCCCCGGGAAAGACGTCCGGCATCACCAGTCGCCAGGCCCAGGCGAGGTTCTCGTTCATGTCGCCGGAGTAAAGGCCGCGGATCGCGAGCAGCGGGCCGAAGGTCATGCCGAGGTAGGCGAAGGAGCCGGCGAGCAGCAGCGGCCAATATCCGGCGCTCGCCGCGAAGCGGGCGTTGAGCGCGGCGAGCAGCCCGCCGCTGTGCTCCGACGAGCGAGCGAGTTCCATCCGCCCGGCATAGCGCAGGTCGAGCCGCGAAAGTCGCGCGCGCGACGGGGCGATGAAATAAGTCACGGCCGGATGGATCGTCTTCGGCCGCTCGTGGATCGGGTTCGCGCGCACGGGCGCGAGGCCTCGGTGGTGGCGATCGGCCACGCCTTCTCGCTGGCGGGGAACTTCGCCGGGCTCAAGCTGCTCACCCGCTGGCTGCGGCCGGAGTCGTACGGCGAGCTGGCGCTGGCGATGACCGCGGCCGGCGCGATCTTCAGCCTCGGCTACAGCCCGCTGGCCGGGGCGATGCTCCGCTACCACTCGGTGCACGAGGAGCAGGGCGCGCTGCCGATGCATGTGGCGCTCTTCCGGCGCGCGCACGGGCAGCTCATCGCGCTGACCTTGCTGGTGGCGGGCGGCGCGGCGCTCGCGAGCGGGCTCTGGACCCAGCCCAAGTGGGGTCTGCTCATCGGCGGCGGCGCGCTCTACGCGATGGGCAACGGCGCGGCGGTGCTCTTCACCACCTACTCGACCGCGAACCGCGTGCGCACGCCGGTGGCGCTCTATCAGTGGCTCGATAGCTGGTGCCGGCCGCTCTTCGCCGCGGCGGCGATGCTGCTCTGGGGCAAGACCGCGCTCTGCGCGCTGGCGGGCTACGTGGCGGCGGGCGCGGTGAACGCGGCGGTACAGCGGGCGATCTCGCGGCGGACGCCAGCGCTGCTCGCGGCGCAGCGCGGGGGCGAGGCGCGGGTGCCGGAGGGGCCGCGGCGCGAGGTGCTGCGCTACCTGGCGCCGCTCGCCTTCACCGCGCTGTTCACCTCGGTGGCTTCGTATGGCGATCGCTGGACGCTGCAAGGACTGCTCGGCCCCGCCGACCTGGGCATCTACGCCGCGCTCTGCCAGGTCGGCCTGGTGCCCAGCTCGCTGGCGAGCAGCATGATCAGCGCGTTCATCTTGCCCATCTGCTTCACCCGCGCGGGCGACCTGAGCCGCCCGGCGCAGCTCGACGCGGCGCTGCGGGTGCTGCGCCTGGGCGTGTGGGGATGCCTGGGACTGACCGTGCCCGCGGTGGCGGTGGCCCTCGCCGCGGGCAGGCCGATCCTGCGGCTGCTCACCTCGGGCGACTACGCGGCGCAGGCGGGGCTGCTCTGGGTGGTGGTGCTGGCGGGGTTCGTGCTCGCCGCCGGACGCACCGCGCTGTTGAGCGTGGAGATCCTCAAGCGCACCGGACACCAGACCGCGCCTTGGATCGCCAACGCGGCTACCACGGTGCTCTTCTCGCTGCTGTTGGGCGCGCGCTGGGGCGTGCCGGGCGTGATCTACGCGCTGCTCATCTCCAACCTCTGCGGCGCGCTGGTCTGCTTCGGCGTCTCGGCGCGCCTCGCCGGCCAGGTGCGGCGCGAGCTGGCTAGCGCCGGGTGAACCCCTCGCACGCGCTCTCGGGCGCGAGGCAGCGGCCGCCGAGATCGAAGAGATAGAACTCGCCCGCGCGCGCGCAGGGCTCGGCGGCGAGCGATGCCGGCAGCGGCTGGACGAAGATGCTCTGCGCCACCTGGTGGGTGGGCGCGCGGGTGGCGAAGACGGCGACCTCGGCCAGCCCGCGGGGATCGCGCGCATCGGCGAGCCGGTAGCGCGCGGCGTCCACCGAGAGCGCGATCCGCGACGCCGAGGTGTTGTAGGCGATCGAGGCGGGGTGGCAGGCGCGCAGCCGCTCCACCGCCGGCGCGTAGCGATCGTAGAGCGGGCGGGTGAAGTGGATCGACGCGGCGAAGACCGCGGCCGCGGCCGGCGCGGCGAAGAGGCGCGCCCGGGGGAAGCCGCGCAGCGCCCAGACCGGGCTGGTGGAGGCGAGCAGCACCGCGTGCGCCGGGAGCATGAAGCGCTGGCCGCCCACCAGCGTCTCGAGCAGGCTGGGCGATTGGTCCTGGTAGTCGTAGACGATGGCGAAGAGCAGCGCCGGCGCGCAGGCGAGGAGCCAGCGATCGCAGCGGCGCGGCGCGCGCAGCCAGGCGGCCAGCGGGAAGGGTGGGAAGACGAGCAGCCCGGCGAGGTAGAGCAGCGCGTGCGCGCCCAGGCGGTGGGCCCCGAGGAGCTGCAGCCCGTTCTCGCTGTAGGGCGAGCGGAGCGGATCGTCGTGCATGAGCTGGTTGCCGAGCAACACCGAGGCGACGCCAGCCGCGGCGCCGCCGCCGAGGCAGCGCAGGGCCTTCTTCCGATCCTCGAGCAGCGCGGCCAGCCCCAGGCCCGCGGCGGGGAAGATCGCCGCGAGCCGGAACGACAAGCTCAGCGCCATCGCCAGACCGGCGAGCGCGGGCCTGTCCTCCTCCCAGGCGTCGAGCACGAGGAGAAAGAGCGTCGCGGTGGGCACGTCGGTCATCAGGGTGCGGGCGAAGGGCAGCGCCGGCAACCAGAGCGCCCAGGCGAGGCAGTTCCAGGCGGGCAGGCCCCGCCGCACCAGCAGCCGCGCGAAGAGCAGCACGCCGGCGAGGTGGAAGAGGCAGGGCAGCGCGAAGAGCGCGCGGAAGCCGGCCAGCGCCAGCGGCGCGAGCAAAAGCGGCCAGCCGAGCGGATAGCGGAGCACGCTGCCGGGCGCGTGGAGCGGCGCGGGGAGCGGGTCGCCGTCGATCGGCACCACCCGGCCGTGGAGCAGCGTGCGCGCCTCGCCCGCGTAGAGGTATTCGTCGCCGTTGATCATCAGGCGCGGCCAGGACGCGGCCCAGACCAACAGCAGCGCCAGCGCGATCAGCCAGGCGTCGCGCAGCCGCGGATCGGTCCAGCGGATCCGCGGGGCCGCGCCGGCGCTCACGGTGCCTCGAACTCGTAGACCAGGGTGTTGCAGAACGCTTCCGGCGCGATGCCGCCCAGCCCCGCGATCGGCCGCAGCCGCAGCGCCAGCTTGCCGAGCAGGCCCGCGGCCTCCTCGACGCGGATGCCGCGGTAGCGCGAGAGCCGCATCCCCTCGCGCTCGGCCAGCTCGGCCAAGCCCGAGGGCGAGAAGAGGGTGACATGATCGACGTTGTCCGAGTTGACCCCGCGCAGCCCGTCGCGCACCCGCTGCAGGTAGAACGGGTTGGGCGTGGTCACCACCAGCACGCCCCCGCGCACCAGCGCCGCGCGCGCCGAGCGGAAGAGGCCCGCCGGATCGCCCAGGTGCTCGATCACCTCGCCGCAGATCACCACCTCGAACTGCTCGCCCACCGGCTCCTTGGAGAAGTCGCAGACGCGGACGTTGAAGCCCTCCTGGCGCAGGGCGGCCACCGGCGCCTCGAGGATGTCGATCCCCAGGCAGTGCGAAGCGGCGCGGGCGATGCGGCGGTGGAGCTGCTGCCCGCTGTCGAGCGTGTGATCGACCACACCCACGTCGAGGACCCGCTTGCCGCGGGCGATCTCCTCGAGCACCGCGGTGCGCTCGGGCGCGGGCGGCAACCGGGCGGCGGCGAGCGTGGCGGCGCGGAAGGCGAGCGCGGCCCGCGCGTTGGGATCGCTTGCGTGCTCGGTCCAGCGCGGGCTCATCGGATCCTGGCTCCGTCTCTCGAGGTCGTCCTCGGCCCTTCCTCGATCGAGCGGGAGAAAATGTCCACCAACTTCGCGCCGTGCGCGTCCCAGGTCAGCTCGCGGCGCTGCAAGGCGCGGCAGGCCTCGCCCATCTGCCGCCGCAGCCCAGGCCCGGCGAGCAGCTTCTCCAAGGCGGCGCGCGCCGCGGGCACGTCTCGCGGCGGCACCTCGAAGCCGTGGACGCCGTCGCGCAGCACCTCGCGGTTGCCGGTGGCCTCCGTCCAGATCAAGGGCAGCCCCGCGCTCATCGCCTCGAGATAGGCGACGCTGAACGCCTCCTGGTGCGAGAGCAGCGCGAAGACGTCGCTGCGGGCGAGCTCGCGCAGCACCTCGGCGTGGGGGAGCGCGCCGAGCAACGAGACGCTCGGCTCCAGACCGAGCGCGGCGATCTGCGCCTGGAGCCGCGGGCGCTCGGCCCCGTCGCCGGCCACGCGCAACCGCAGCGCGGGATCGCGGCAGGCGAGCGGCGCGAACGCCTCGAGCAGCTCGGCCACGCCCTTGCCCGCGTGGAGCGCGGCGGCGCAGAACACGATCGTCCGGCCGCGCAGCGCGTCGGGCCGCGGCTCGGCCAGGAGCGCCTCGGGGATCGGATCGGCACCGTTGTAGACCAGCGCCACGCGGGCCTCGGGGAAGAGCCGCTCCCAGAGGCCGCGCATCTCGCCCGAGACCGCCACCAGCCGATTCGCCCCGCGCGCCACCTCGGCGTAGAGCGCCCGCACCGCGGGGAGCCGCGCGCAGGATTCGAGCTGCGGCAGCGCGTGCTCGCTGACCACGAAGGGGATCGCCAGCTCCGCGCCCAGCCGCGCCGCGAGCAGGCCGCAGGTCGAGGTGTGGTGCGCGTAGATCAGCGCCGGCCGATCGCGCAGCAGCGCCCGTCGCAGCCGCCCGTGCGCTTCCGCGAGGGCGGGCTCGAGGAGCAGCCGCGGCCGCTCGAGCTGCACCCGCGAGAGCGCGCGCACCTGCCAGTAGAGCCAGCGCGGGTACTCCACCGGCACACCCTCGAGCACGCAGGCCGCGGGCGTCTCGCGCCAGATCCGCGCGCGCGCCGGCAAGGCGGGCACCGGCGGTACCCACGAGGTGGGCGCGATCACCCGCAGCTCGGCCCCCGCGCGCGCGAGCCCTTGCGCCTCGCGCAGCGCCCAGATCCCCATCACCGGATTTCCCGGCCGGGGAAAGTAGCTGGTCAAGAGCGCGATCTTCATCACGCGACCGCGGCCGCGGTAATCGCCGCGCGCGGCTGGGCGACGAGGCCCCGCCGGCCGAGCAGCCGGAGGACAAGGCAGGCGATGAGGCCGTTGCCCACCCCGCGCATCATCTGCGCAAGGCCATAGTGCGCGCCCATCAAGATGCCGGGCGTGTAGTTGCAGGCCATCATCAGCCAGTAGTCGCTGTGCCGCATGCGGATGTCGCAGCGCCAGTGGAACCAGCAGATCGCCAGCAGCACCACGACCACGCATAGGTATCCGCCGTTCCAATAGAGCTCGCCCAGCACCTCGATGCCGCCCAGGTGCAGGTAGTAGTCCATCAGCTCGTAGGCGGCCTCGCGTGGGCGGGTGAGGCCGAGCGGTTCGAGCAGCACCGCCGGCTCGAAGGTGTAGATGATGGGGTTGTAGACCGAGCGCCAGTCGCGCCCGATGCCCGACTCCCAGAGTGAGATGCACTCGACCACGTGGGCTGCGGACTGATCGCCGTTCATCAGCGCTTCCGCGCCGCGGCCGGTCTGGGCGCGACTGGTCTCGACCTCCTGGATTTGCTCGACCGCGTCGGAGACCACTTCGGTGCCGCCGCTGGCCAGGCTGTTGCGCACCAGGCGGACCATCATGGTGGACGCGATCAGGAGCAGGATCGCCGCCGCGGCGACCAGATAGCCGGGCATCCGGCCCCAGCGCTTGCCGGCCAGGTAGACGAAGGCGGCGAAGACCAGGCAGCCGGTGACGTAGCCGGTCGAGCCCTTGAGCAGGAAGCTGACCGTCAGCACCGCGGTGACGATGGCGAAGGCGGTGCGCCCGGAGATGCGCCCCGCGGCCCGGTGAAGCTCCATGTCGTAGAGGAGCAGGCCGCACATCAGCGCGTTGCCGCCGCCGAGGTTGAAGGCGAAGTTCTGCGCTTCGTCGGTGGCCGAGGCGGCGGAGAAGATCGAGCGGCGCGAGAGCGTGGCGCCGAGGAAGAAGAGCCAGACGATCGCCAGCAGCCAGCGGGGCAGCCGGCGCTGGTCCGCGGCCTCCAGCGGCGGCGCGGCGCGAGAGGCCGGTAGCGCGAGCGCGAGGCCGGAGATGAGCGTGCTGATCGCCAGGATGGTCCAGGCGGTGTCGAGCGCGGAGGGGTTGAACAAGCTCGCCGGCAGCCAGAACTGCGAGGAGGGCGGCCCGTAGTCGCGGATGTTGGAGAGCGCGCGGATGGTGATGCTCTGCTGCCCGAACCAGATCAGCGACGCCGGCCGTAGCCGCACCAGCGCGATCACCGCGAGCGCGACGTTGATCGAGAGCAGCGCATCAAAGAGGTTCAACCGGAGTTCCTTCCTCGCGGTCTCATAGCAAAGTTCCCGCGGCGCGCGAGGCGGGGCGGATAGAGTCAGGGCATGCGTGTCGCGCTGCTCTCCAATTATCCGGTGCCCTACCAGCGCGAGCTGCTCTCGGCGATCGCGGCGCGGGAGGGCGTGGAGCTGCGCTCGTTCTTCCTCGGCGAGAGCGATCCCGGCCGCGCCTGGCCGGGCGAGCGCTCGATCCCCGGCTCGACCATCCTCCCCTCGGCCGGCCTGCCGCGCACGCCCGCCGAGGTGCGGCTGCACCCGACGCTGCTGCCCGAGCTGCTCCGCGCCCGGGCCGATCTGTATGTCGTGTGCGGCTATTCCCACCTCGCCTTCCAGGCCGCGATGCTCTCGCTGGCGGCGGCGCGGCGGCGTTTCCTCGTCTGGAGCGAGCTGCCGCGCACCGGCCGGGGCGCGCTGCCGTTGCGCGCGCTGCGGCGGGCCTTGATCGCGCCCATCCGGGCCTCCGCGGGCGTGCTGGCGATCGGCACCCGGGCGGCGCAGGCCTGGCGGGCGCTGGTCCCAGCCCGGGTCCCGGTGGTGAACCAGCCTTATAGTTGCGATATCCAGCGATATCTCGGGATATCCCGCCCGCAGAGGGAGGCGCGGCCGTTCACCTATCTGTTCTCCGGGCAGTTGATCGCGCGCAAGGGGGTCGATCTGCTGCTCGAGGCGTTCACGCGAGCGGGCAGCGAACGCGGGCTGCGTCTGCTCATCGCTGGCGACGGGCCGCTGCGCGGGCAGCTCGAGGCGAGCATCCCCGCAGCGCTCCGGCCGCGGGTGGAGCTGCTCGGGTTCGTCCCCTGGGAGCAGCTCCCCGCGGTCTATGCGCGGGCCGACGCGCTGGTGATCCCCTCGCGCCACGACGGCTGGGCGCTGGTGGTCAACGAGGCGCTGGCCGCGGGCATGCCGGTGATCGCCAGCGATGCGGTCGGGGCCGCCGCCGATCTGGTGCGCGAGGGCGAGACCGGCTTCACCTTCCC
>FTDO01000605.1_pt1 | contig 11294 bp, 9 predicted proteins | sample 1639931 | NCBI WGS metagenome assembly FTDO01 (sample SAMEA3914869, study PRJEB12502) | metagenome | biome: forest; material: soil | place: USA | collected 2012-03-12 | depth 0.1 m | reverse complement strand
GCGGCGGGCGAGCTGCACCAGCGGGCGGGCGGCGCGCATCCGCCGCTGACCACCAACCAGGGCGCGGTGATCCCGGACAACCAGAGCTCGCTGCGCGCCTGGCCGCGCGGGCCGACGCTGCTCGAGGACTTCATCCTCCGCGAGAAGGTCACCCACTTCGATCACGAGCGGATCCCCGAGCGCGTCGTCCACGCGCGCGGCTCGGGCGCGCACGGCTACTTCGAGCTGACCCGCTCGCTGGCGCGCTACACCACCGCGAAGATCTTCACCGAGGTGGGCGCGCGCACGCCGCTGTTCGCCCGCTTCTCCACCGTGGCCGGCGGCGCGGGCTCGATCGACACGCCCCGCGACGTGCGCGGCTTCGCCGTGAAGTTCTACACGGCGGAGGGCAACTTCGACCTGGTGGGGAACAACATCCCGGTCTTCTTCATCCAGGACGCGATCAAGTTCCCCGACCTCGTCCACGCGGTGAAGATGGAGCCCGACCGCGGCTTCCCCCAGAACGCCACCGCGCACGACACCTTCTGGGACTTCATCTCGCTGACGCCCGAGTCGATGCACATGGTGATGTGGATCATGAGCGACCGGACGCTGCCGCGCTCGCTGCGGATGATGGAGGGCTTCGGCATCCATAGCTTCCGCCTGCTCGACGCGGGCGGCCAGTCGACCTTCGTCAAGTTCCACTGGCGCCCCAAGCTGGGCCTGCAGTCGACGATCTGGGACGAGGCGGTGAAGCTGGCCGGCGCGGACCAGGACTTCCACCGCCGCGATCTCTTCGAGGCGATCCAGGGCGGCGGTTTCCCCGAGTGGGAGCTGGCGGTGCAGCTCTTCACCGAGGAGCAGGCGGCGGAGCTCCCCTTCGATCACCTCGACCCGACCAAGCTGATCCCCGAGGAGCTGGTGCCGCTGCAGGTGATCGGGCGGATGGTGCTCGATCGCTGGCCGGACAACTTCTTCGCCGAGACCGAGCAGGTGGCGTTCTGCCCCGCCAACCTGGTGCCGGGGATCGACTTCACCAACGATCCGCTCTTGCAGGGGCGGCTCTTCTCCTATCTCGACACCCAGCTCTCGCGGCTCGGCTCGGCCAACTTCAACCAGATCCCGATCAACGCGCCCAAGTGCCCCTTCGCCAACAACCAGCGCGACGGGCACATGCAGATGCTCCAGCCCAAGGGGCGGCTGGCCAACGATCCCAACTCGCTGCAGCCCGATTCGCCGCGCGAGTCGCCGCGGCTGGGCTTCCGCCACTTCGGCGGCGAGGAGGGCGGCGCGCGCGGCCGGATCCGCGCGGAGACCTTCGCCGATCACTACTCGCAGGCGCGGCTCTTCTTCCGCAGCCAGTCCGGGCCCGAGCAGGCGCACCTCGCCTCGGCGCTGGTGTTCGAGCTCTCCAAGGTGGAGGCGGCCGCGGTGCGCGAGCGGATGGTCGGCCACCTGCGCAACGTCGACGAAGCGCTCGCGCGGCGGGTCGCCGACGGCCTGGGCATGCGCGCGCTGCCCGCGGCGCCCGCGCCGGCCGCGCCGATCGTCGAGATGGATCCCTCGCCCGCGGTGGCGCTGATCGGGAAGATGAAGGACACGCTCGAGGGACGCGCGGTGGGGATCCTCTGCGCCGACGGCTCGGACGCGGGCGCGATCGCGGCGGTGCGCAAGGCCGCCGAGGCGGCCGGCGCGAAGGCGAAGCTGGTGGCGCCGAAGCTGTCGATCGAGCTGGGCAACCGCAAGGCGCAGGCGATCGAGGGTCACCTGCCGGGCACGCCCTCGGTGAACTTCGACGCGGTGGCGGTGCTCCTCTCCGAGGAGGGGGCGGCGAAGCTGGGCAAGGAGGCCGCGGCGCTCGATTGGGTGCGCGACGCGTTCGGCCACCTGAAGGCGCTCGCGGTCGACGCGGGCGGCGAGGAGCTGCTCAAGGCGGCCGGCCTCGAGCGGGACGCGGGCGTGTTCGAGGCGGACGACCTGCGCGGCTTCATCGCGGCCGCCAAGACGCGGCAGTGGGACCGCGAGCCCAAGGTGCGCACGCTGGCCTAGCTTCGAGACCTTGGCGCGGCCCGCTCAGCGCCAGAAGATCGCGCCCAGCGCGGGCAGCAGCAGCGCGGTGGCCACGCCGTTCAAGGTCATCGCCAGGGTGGAGAAGACGCCGCTCAGCGGGTCCAGCTCGAAGGCGCGCGCGGTGCCCATCCCGTGCGCCGAGACGCCGATGGCGAGGCCGCGCGCCCGCGCGTCTCGCACGCCGAGCCGGTCGAGCAAGGCGGCGCCGGTGAGCGCTCCCACCGCGCCGGTCGCGATCACGAACACCGCGGCGAGCGGCGGCGCGCCGCCCAGCGATCTGGCGATGGCCATCGCGATCGGGGTGGTCACCGACTTGGGGGCGAGCGAGCGCAGCGTGAGCGGGTGGGCCCCGAGCAGCGCGGCGATCCCGATCGCGCCCGCCACCGCGGTGCTCGAGCCCGCCGCCAGCGCGGCGAGCGAGGGCCAGAGCGCGCGCCGCAGCGCGGGCAGCGATTGGTAGAGCGGCACCGCCAGCGCCACGGTGGCCGGCCCGAGCAGCCGAAGCAGCAGCCCGCCGGCGGAGGAGTAACTGCCGGAGCAAGTTGGAGAGAAGTGGAGCAGCGCGATCAGCGCCCCCGCGGTGATGATCACCGTGTTGGCCGCGGCGTGGTTGCGCAGCAGGGCCTGGAGCCGGCGCGCGGCGAGATAGAGCGCGACCGTGATGGCCGTCCAGAGCGCCGGCCAGAGATAGGCCGATATCCCCGCGCCCGGGATATCGGGAGGCATATCGGGCATCATATCGATCACCCTCCCCGCTCGAGCGCGCGGGAGACGGCGCGGAAGGTCAGCCCCGCCGCGCCCAGCGCCAGCCAGGTGCCCAGGATCAAGGCGGCCGATATGGGCCAGAGGTCCTCGCGCAGGAGGCCGAGATATCCAGTGATCGCCACCGCGGCGGGCACATAGAACAGGTTCATGTGCCGGATGAGGAACCTGCTCGCCCGCTCCAAGCCGGCGGGCACGCGGCCCAGCGCCAGCAGCCCGCCGAGCAGCAGCAAGAGGCCGAGCACCGTGCCGGGGATGGTCAGCCAATACCTGCGCGAGATCCAATCGCCGAGCAGCGAGGCGGCCACCAGCGCGGCCGCGCCGGCCGCCGTCTCCAGCGCGGCGCGGGCGTTCATCGGCGCGTCGCGCCCTGGGGCGGAAAGGCCAGCTGGCACTCGGAGAGCTTGTCCATGTCGATATCCGCCGCCGGCAGCGCGGGTATCTGGAGATCCGGGTGCTCGAAGTCGAAGAGATCGAACGGAGGCTCGGCGTTGGCGTCCCGGCGGGTCATCGCGGGCAAGTCGAAGCGCGCCTCGAGCATCCGGAGCAGGCCGGTATGCTCGGTGGGGACATGCGAGACATATCCCCGCTTCGCATAAGGAGAGATCGCGATCAGCGGCACGCGCAGGCCGGTCTCGCCGAACCCGCCCAGGCTGCTCCCGCTCTTCGGCGCGATGTCGTCGGGCGCGCAGGCCGGGCGCGGCGGGACGTGATCATAGAAGCCGCCTTGCTCATCGTAAGTAAAGAACATCGCGGTGGAGGGCCATTGTGGCGAAGCCATCACCGCCCGGACGATCTGCGCCACCATCGCTTGACCCACTTGCGGATCGGCGGGCGGATCCTCGTTGGGCGACGCGCCGCCCAGGCCGTCCACGCCCTCGACGAAAGAGACCGGAGGGAGGGTCCCCGCGTCGGCGTCGACATAGAACTGGCTGACGGGTTGAACATGCGACTCATCCTGTAAGTAGGTGGCCAGCAAGATGAGCAGCGTGGGGTTGCTGTCGGCATAGAAGCGCCAATCCACGCCCGCGGCGTCCAATTCGGTGAATAAGTTGGGATAGGGCTGGCCGGCGGGGTCGGTGGTCGAGGGGACGCTGTCGTCGACCACGCCATATGACGTCCCCGCCATGTAATAGAGCCGGTTGGGGAAGGTATTGGCCAGCACCGCGGCGAAGTGCCGGTCGCTGATGGCGAAGGCACGGGCGAGCGCGTAATAGAAGGGCAGATCGGATTCGTCGTAGTAACCCATCGCGCGCAGGCCGGCCGGGTCGTTCACCGGATCGCTGGCCGCGTTCTGCGCGGTGAAGCCATCCATTCCGCCGTCGTCCACCTCGGCGTGGACCTGCGCCCACTCCTCGGCCGGGTTGTCGAAGCAGTAAGACGGCTGGTGGAAGCGCGAGAGGGTCTGGCCCGGGGTGGTGCTGCGCGGATCGGGGTTGCCCGCGTCGGCCAGGGCGCCGTCCACCGTCTGGCCGGGGACCGTCAGCGAGGAGAAGTAATGATCGAAGGTCCGGTTCTCCTGCATCACCATCACGAAGTGATCGATGGGTATCTTCGAGCCGCTCCAGGTGTCGGCGAGCGTCTTCTCCGCCGGGTCGCCCGGACCGTATCGGCAGGCGGCGCGGGCGAGCGATTCCGGCGAGGGCGCGGCGTCGCGATGGCAGCCCGCGCTGAGCGTCAAGAGCAGCCCGGCCGCCAGGGGCGCGGGCTTCCGCAAGGTCATCGGGTGTTCGCGTTTCAAGGCGCGCGACCATAACATCGGCCACGCGCGCGGCGGCGGCGCGATTTGATAGATGATCTCCATTCAACGAATCGAGGCGGATATGGACGCGCAGGCGACGAAGCTCGACGACGAGGATCGCTCCGCCGGGCTCATCGCGTGGCAATGGACGGGATATCCGAACTATCACGCCGCGCGCAGGACGCTCCTGATCCATCTCTTCACCAACCCCATCTTCCTGCTCGGCAACCTCCTGATCCTCGCCGCGCCCTTGCTGCATTGGCCGCTCGCGCCGGTGGGCTTGCTGCTCTCGGCCGCGGCGTTCGCGGCGCAGGGCTACGCGCACAGGAAGCTCGAGGCGCGGGCCTCGGCGCCGTTCCGCTCGCGGGGCGAGATGCTCCAGCGCGTGTTCGCCGAGCAGTGGATCAACTGGCCGCGATATGTGCTGGGCGGCGGCTTCGCCAAGGCCTGGCGCGCCGCGAGTTGGCACCGGGCGGTTACACCGCCTTGAGCGCCGCCTCGGTCCGGATGCCGATCAGGCGATAGATCGCCACCGGCTGCTCCCGGCCGCGCACCTTGATCGGCTCGAGCGGCTCCACGTCGATCCGATCGGAGACGCAGCGCCAGGTGTCCTCGGAGAGCAGCACCTCGGCGTGCAGCTCCTTGGTCAGCGATTCGAGGCGCGAGGCGAGGTTCACCGTGTCGCCGATCACCGTGTACTCCATCTTGCCCTCCAGCTCGGCGGTCGACTCGGCGCCCATGTTGCCCGCCACCACCGGGCCGGTGTGCAGGCCGATCCCGGTGCGCAGCTCGGGCAGCCCCTCGGCGGCGAGCTGCGCGTTGAGAACTTTGAGCCGCTCGCGCATCTCCAGCGCGGCCCGGATGGCGTTGAGCGGATCGTCCGGCTGCGCGGTGGGCGGACCCCAGACCGCCATGATGCAGTCGCCCATGAACTTGTCGACGATGCCGCGGTGGCGCACCACGGCGCCGACCATCTCGGTGAAATAGCGGTTGAGCAGCACCAGCACCCGCTCGGGCTCCATCTTCTCCGAGAGGCTGGTGAAGCCGCGGATGTCGGAGAAGAGCACGGTGGCGGGCATGGTGGTGCCGCCCAGGTCGACGCGGCCGCGATCGACCGCGTCGCGCGCGGCGCGGGAGAGATATTTGCCCAGCGCCTGCCGCTGCCGCTCCGCCTCTTGCAGCGCCTGGATCACCCCGTTGTAGGTCTCGGCCAGCTGCTGCAGCTCGTCGCCGGTGCGCACGCCGATCACCTGCGAGTACTCCTTGCGCAGCACGCCGGGCAGCGCCGCCGCGATCACCTGGATCGCGCGCACGATCGGGTTGGCGATCCAGAGGCCGATCGCCAGCGCGACCACCGCGATCAGCGCCAGCACGAGCAGCCGGTACCAGAGGAAGCGCTCCTGGCTCTTGAACTCCACCGTGACGTCCTTCGCCGCGGTGACGGTGACCGGGCCCTCCGCCGAGCGGAGGCCGGGGGGCGCGAACGCGCTGAAGGCGAACTCGCGTCCATCGATGGCGCGCAGGTCGAGCGTGTCATGCGGCGGAGGGAGCGCCTGGCCTTTCACGCCGCCGAGCGGCACGGCCCAGACCAGCGGCAGCTCCAGCTCCGGCGCCGGGTGCCCCTTCGAGTGCGCGACCACCCGCTTGCCGATCTTGAGCGCGATGGCCAGCCGCTCCTTCTGCTCCACGTCGTCGAGGTACGCCCCGTCGAGGGGAAACGCGGCCACCAGCGCGCCCACGCGGCGGCCGTCGCGCTCGACCGGCCGGACCAGGGCCAGCGAGTCATCGCCCTCGGGATAGGTCCGGCTGCCGTACACCTTGGAGATGCGGGTGACCCCCTCGAACGGCCTCCCCTGCTCCAGCGCGGCCCGGACCTCGGGCATCGAGGTGAGCGTGAAGTCCGGCGGCTGCGGACCGCTGTCGGCGAGCGCGGTTCCCCGCAGGTCGCAGAGGAAGATGCGCACCGCCGGGTAGACCGCGCTGAAGCCGGCGAGGTGCTCGTGGAGGCCGGAGCGGCTCTCGGTCACCAGCTCGAGCAGCAGGTCGGGGTCGCTCCCGAGCAGTTGGCCCGCCAGCCGCAGCGTCGACTGGCGGTCGTTGAGGTCGGCGGTGAAGGCGTCGCGCGCGGCCTTCATCTCCTCCAGCGCCTGCTCGCGCATCTCGTCGCGCGAGACCCAATAGAAGATGCGCGTCGCCACCGCCATCGGCAGCAGGCAGAGGACGATCACCGCCAGGAATTTGGTCCGGACCGAGCGCATATCTACGGAGACAACGTAAGCCAGAGGTCGGGAAGAAATCGAGAGACGCGCGCGCGCGCCGACATTCCCCGCCCGGAGATCAGGGCGAATCCTCGAGCAGCTTGGAGCCCCTTTCGACCTGCCTGGCGTGCGAGCCCTCGCCGATCGCGCAGCCGCTCAGGCGCAGCTCGCCGGTGGCCGCGACCGTCGCCGCGGCCTGGCCCGCCTTCTCGATCCGGCAGCGCGAGACGTGCGCGTGGCCGCCGAAGACCGCGATCGCCGTGCCGCCGTCGTCGAGCAGCACGTCGCCGTCCGACTCCAGCTCCGAGTTGTAGGAGAAGATGCCGTCGCCCTCGATCCCCTGCGCGTCGCTGCGCGCGCCCTCGATGGTGTTGCCGGAGAGCTTCGCGCGGCAGCCGATCAGCTTGATCCCGGCGCTGCCGGTGCGCCGGATGCGCAGGCCGCGGATCTCCAGCGCCTGCGCGTTGTTGATCGAGAGCGCCGACTCGCCGAACGGACCCTCCAGGCGGCTCTCGCTGATCTGCGCGTCGGCATGCACCAGCGCGATGCCCGCGCGCGCGATCCGCTCCATCTCGAGGTGCGAGAGCGTGAGCCGGCCCCCCTCGGTGAGCAGGCCGTACTCGGCGTCGGCGAGCGCGCTCTCGCGCAGCGTCAGCTCGACGTGGCCGGAGAAGATCGCCGGCCCTTCCTGGTGGCGCACGATGAGCTGCTCGAGCGAGGCGCGGCAGCCCTGCAGCCAGATCCCGTAGCCGCGCTGGCGCTCGACCACCCCGCCGCGCCAGGTCACCGAGCCGCCCTGGATCCGCGCCCCGCGCAGGCCGCCGCTGATCTCCACGTCGGCCAGCTCCAGTCCGCTCGCGCCCTGCGCGAGGATGCCGATGGCGCCCGGCTCGGCGCGCACGGTCAGGTGCTCCACCCGATCGCCGTCGCTCAAGGTCAGCACCGGGTCGCCCCCCTCGAGGATCGCGCCGGGAGAGGCGAGCAGCCGCACGCCCGGCCCCAGCTTCCACGGCCCCCGGTAGAAGCCGGCGGGCAGCGCCACCTCGCCGGGCGGGAGCGCGCCCGCCCAGGCGGAATCGCGCTCGGGCCCAGGCGCGGCGGGGGCCGCGAGCAGGATCGACAGCGCGAGCGGAGCAGCGAATCGGAGCACGGAACTCGCATCATGCGCGAACCACGGCTACTGTCCCAATCACGGGAGGGGACCGCATGCGCACTCTCTTGTCTCGAGTTGGTCGCCGTCTCTGTGCCGTGCCGATCGAGCACGTCTCCGAAGTGCTGCGCCCGCTGCCCATCGCGCCGCTCGCGCAGCTCCAGCCGTTCGTGCTCGGCGCGGCGGTGATCCGCGGCGAGGCGGTGCCGGTGATCGACGCCGGGCAGCTCCTGGGCGAGCCGCTGGCGGCGCCGGCGCGCTTCATCTCGCTCAAGCTGGGCGCCCGCGGCGCCGCGCTGGCGGTCGGCGAGGTGCTCGGCCTGCGCGAGCTGGACGAGCTGCGCCCGCTGGCGCCGCTGCTCTCCACCGATCAGGTCGCCGCGCTGGAGCCGCTCGATCGCGAGCTCTTGGTGGTGCTGAACGCCGCGCGCCTGCTCCCCGAGGACGGCCCGCCAGGGGCGCCGCTATGACGCCCGTCCTGGCGACCGGCCCGGTGGACCCGGCGGAGGTGTCGCGGTTCCGCGCCGCGATCGAGCGCCAGCTCGGCCTCGCCCTCGACGCGGGCAAGTCGGCCTGGCTGGCCGAGCTCCTCGCCTCGCGCAGCGCGCAGAGCGGGCTCGCCCGCGAAGAGTACCTGCTCGCCCTCGAGCGCGAGCAGCGCCCGGGCGAGCTGCGCGCGCTGGCCTCGGAGCTGACGGTGGGCGAGACCTACTTCTTCCGCGGCGCCGATCAGCTCCGCGCCTTCGCCGCGCTCTGCCCGCGCGGCCGAAGAGCCAGCGTGCTCTCGGCCGGCTGCTCCTCGGGCGAGGAGCCGCTCAGCCTGGCCATGCTCGCCCGCGAAGAGCACCTCGAGCTCTCGATCCGCGCCGTCGAGCTCAACCCGCTCGTGCTCGAGCGCGCGCGCCGCGGCCGCTACTCCGCCTGGGCGCTGCGCGAGACCAGCGAGGAGCGCCAGCGCCGCTGGTTCAAGCCGGAGGGGCGCGACTTCGCGATCGATCCCTCGATCCTCGAGCAGATCGACTTCCTCGAGGGGAACCTGAACCAGCCGCACGCGCAGTTCTGGAGCGGCCCCTACGACGCCATCTTCTGCCGCAACGTCTTGATGTACTTCGCGCCCGAGCGGGCCGCGGAGGCGGTGGCGCGGTTCGCCCGCGCGCTGGCGCCCGGCGGCCTGCTCTTCCTCGGCCACGCCGAGACGCTGCGCGGCCTCTCCGGCGAGTTCCACCTGCTCCACACCCACGGCGTCTTCTATTACCGGGTGAAGACACCCGCCGAGCGCGGCGCCGCGCCCTCCGCGACGCCGCCGCGGTTCGATCCCGCCCCTTCCGGCGCGCCGCCCGGCGCGTTGCCCGGCGCGCTTTGGATGGACGCGGTCTCCCGCGCCTCCGAGCGGATCCGCGCGCTGGCGGAGACGCCGGAGCGCCGAGAAGAGCAGCTCGGCGCCGGGATGGCCGCGGCCGGGAGGGTTGCGACGCCGATGCCTTCCACCCCGCTCGCCTCGCCGCGGCAGCCTGCGCCCCCGCCGCCCGCCGAGCTGGCGCTGGAGCTGGTCCGCCGCGAGCGGTACGCCGAGGCGCTCGCGCTCCTGCCGCCCGAGCCGGGCGACGCCGACCGGCTGCTGCTCCGCGCGTCGCTGCTGATCCACACCGGCCAGCTCGAGCAGGCGGCGAAGCTGTGCGACGAGCTGCTCGCGCTCGACGAGCTCTCCGCCGGGGCCCACTACCTGCTCGCGCTCTGCCGCGAAGCGCAGGGCGACCGGGCCGCGGCGGCCGAGCACGATCAGCTCGCCGCCTACCTCGAGCCGGCCTTCGCGATGCCCGCGCTCCACCTCGGCCTGCTCTCGCGCCGCGGCGGCGACCGCGAAGCGGCGAGGCGCGAGCTGTCCCGCGCGCGCGCGCTGCTCCCCGCCGAGGACGCCTCGCGCCTGCTCCTCTATGGAGGCGGCTTCACCCGCGCCGCGCTGATCGCGCTCTGCGACGCCGAGCTGACCCGCTTGGGAGATGCCTAGATGAGCACGCGCCTGGACGCCGCCATCTTGCGCGCCGAGTTCGACCGCGCCTTCGCCGAGAAGCCCGCCGAGGCCGCCGAGGCGCCGCTCGAGCTGATCGCGATCGAGCTGGCCGGCGAGACCTTCCTCGTCTCGCTCGAGGAGGTCGCGGGCCTGCACGCCGATCGGGTGGTCGCGCCAGTGCCCTCGCCGGATCCCAAGCTGCTCGGCCTGGTGGCGGTGCGCGGCCTGCTCGCGCCGGCCTGGGAGCTCAGGGCGCTGCTCGGCTTCCCCCGCGCGCCCGCGCCGCGCTGGCTCCTGCTCGCCAAGGCGCGCCCGATCGCGCTCGCCTTCGACCGGCTGGCCGCGCACCTGCGCCTGCCCCGCGCGGCGCTCACCCCGGCCACGGAGCACGCGCGCCCGCACGTCGACGCGCTGGTCCGCACCCCGAACGGGGTGCAGCCGAAGATCTCGCTCGCATCGATCCTCGCCGCCCTCGCGCGGCAACAGGGAGGCTGAATGGAACGCTGGACCTTCGGCAGGAAGATCGCGCTCGGCTTCGCCGCCTCGGCGGTGGTGCTGCTCATCGTCTCGATCACCGGGTACCGGACCACGGTGAACCTGATCGCCAACGACGAGCGGGTGGAGAACTCGCACCTCGTCCGCCGGGATCTGGCCGAGCTGATCTTCCAGCTGACCAACTGCGAGACCGGCCAGCGCGGCTTCGTCATCACCGGCAGCGACAGCTACCTCGAGCCCTACACGCAGGGCCTCGCCAACGTCGATCACGTCTACGAGGAGCTGCGGGCGCTGCTCGCCGGCGAGGCGACCCAGGCGCAGCGGCTGGCGCTGGTGCGGCCGCAGATCGACTCCAAGCTCGCCGAGCTGAAGGAGACGATCGCGCTGCGCCGGGCGCAGGGCTTCGAGGCCACCGAGAAGCGCATCACCGAGGGCACCGGCAAGAGCTACATGGACGAGATCCGGCGCATCGTCGGCGAGATGGACGCGACCGAGAAGCTGCTGCTCGACGAGCGCAAGGCGAGCGCGCAGTCGAACGCGGAGCTGGCCAAGCAGGTGATGGTCTGGGGCAGCATGATCGGCACGCTGATCGTGATCCTGATCGGCACGCTGATCTCCCGCTCGCTCACCAACCAGATCGGCACCGCGGTGAACCACGTGCGCAGCTCGTCGGCCGAGCTGCAGGCGGCGGCGCAGCAGCAGGCCACCGGCGCGAAGGAGCAGGCCACCGCGATGAGCGAGATCACCACCACCATCAACGAGCTGCTCGCCACCTCGCGGCAGATCGCCGAGAGCGCGCAGCGGGTCTCGCAGATCGCCGAGCGGGCG
>FTDO01000156.1_pt1 | contig 11716 bp, 8 predicted proteins | sample 1639931 | NCBI WGS metagenome assembly FTDO01 (sample SAMEA3914869, study PRJEB12502) | metagenome | biome: forest; material: soil | place: USA | collected 2012-03-12 | depth 0.1 m | reverse complement strand
CTGAAGGCGAAGCTCGATCCCAAGGCCCACACGGTGGAGGGCGAGGAGACCTTGCGCTGGTGGAACCGCAGCAGCGTGCCGGTGAAGACGCTCTACTTCCACCTCTACCTGAACGCGTTCGAGGGGCCGCACAGCACCTGGATGACCGAGAAGCACGAGCACGGCGTCTTCCGCAGCGGCGCGGAGACGAAGAAGGGCGAGTGGGGCTGGATCGACGTCGCCAAGGTGGAGCAGGGAGGCAAGGCCGCGACCCTCAGCTTCGCGCACCCCGACGGCGGGCCGGAGACCGATCGCAGCGTCCTGCGCGTGGACCTTCCCGAGGCGGTGGCGCCGGGCGCCACGGTGGAGCTGCGGCTCGCCTTCCACGATCAGCTGCCGCGCGTGGTCGCGCGCACCGGCTGGTTCGATTCATTCCACCTGGTCGGGCAGTGGTTCCCCAAGATCGGCGTGCTCGAGCTGGCGGGCGAGCGGGGCGCGACGGCGCCGCGGTGGAACGTGCACGAGTTCCACCTCAACTCCGAGTTCTACGCCGACTTCGGCAGCTACGATCTCGAAGTGACCGCGCCGAAGGGCTTCCAGGTCGGCGCGACCGGCGAGCTGCAAGGCGAGCCGCGCGAGGTCGGCGACCAGGTGGTCCGCAAGTTCCACCAGGACGACGTGCACGACTGCGTCTTCTTCGCCTACGACAAGTTCGCCGCGCCGCTGCGAGGGACCTGGCGCGGCGAGGGGAGCCCGGAGGTCACCGTCGAGACCTACTACCCGCCGGAGTTCGAGACCTCGGCGCGCGAATCGCACCAGGCGACGCTCGACAGCCTCAAATATTTTTCCGAGACGCTCGGGCCCTATCCCTATCGCCACGTCACCGTCGTCGTGCCGCCGCACAACGCCACCGAGGCGGGCGGGATGGAGTACGAGACCTTCTTCACCAGCGACGGCACCAACGGCGCGCTGCAGGGCTTCTCCCGCTTCGTCGCGGTGCACGAGTTCGGCCACGGCTACTTCATGGGCCTGCTCGCCACCAACGAGTTCGAGGAGCCGTACCTCGACGAAGGCATGAACGAGCTGTGGGACGACCGGCTGCTGGAGAACGAGAAGGTGCAGCTCGGCCACCCCTCGCTCGGGTTCGGGCTGCCGGCGCTCGACTACTTCGACACCGAGCGGCTCGAGCGGGGCGCGCACGTGTTCGCGCCCGACCCGGTGGCCGCGACGTCGTGGAGCCGCCGCTCGAACAGCTCGTACACCTCGATCTATCCGCGCACCGCGCTGATCTTCCGCGACCTGGAGCGGGTGCTCTCGCCGGGCGCGTTCGCCAAGGGGATGAAGCTCTACTACGCGCGCTGGCACCACCGGCACCCGAGCACCGCCGACCTGCGCGAGGCGCTGGTGGACGGCTGCGATCAGGATGCGGACAAGGAGTGGGTGCGCAACTACTTCGCCGCGCTGATCTACGGCGCGGAGTCGATGGACGACCGGGTGACGTCGGTCGAGTCCGAGGAGCTCAAGCCGGAGCCGGGGACCGAGCTGCGCGACGGCGGCCGCGTCGAGCTGGACGAGGAGGCGGTCGACAAGGAAGAGGAGGCCGAGCGCAAGGCGTTCGACGAGCGCGACGCCGGCAGCGAGGCCGCCGCGCAGGCGGAGGACGGCGGGACGAAGTTCAAGCCCGGTCCCTATCCCTATCGCAGCGTGGTGATCGCCGAGCGGCGCGGCTTCCAGACGCCGCAGACGCTGCTGGTGAAGTTCGAGGACGGCGCCGAGCAGGCCCTGAAGTGGCCGGCGGGCGAGGTGTGGCACCGCTGGATCTTCGAGGGGCCGGCGAGGGTCGATTCGGCGCAGCTCGATCCGAAGGGCGAGCGGGTGCTCGACGTGCGCAAGCTGGACGACGGGCGCACGCGGAAGGAATCGGACCTGGCGCCGCGGCGCTGGTCGCTGGAGATCGCCGCCTGGCTGCAGCTCCTCTTCTCGCTCGCGGGGGCCCTGTGATCACGCCCGGCCTGCTCCGGCGCGCGCTGCTGCGCGCGGCCAACTGGCGGCTGCTGCTGCTCTCGCTCTGCCTGAGCGGGATGCTCGGCTTCATCGCGACCCATCCGTGGATGGCGTTCCTCAAGGAGGCGCTGGGGCACGTGCCCGGCGCGGACGCGCTGGCGGCGGAGCTCGGCTCGCGCGGCGCGACCGAGCTGGCGATGATGATCACCGACGGCGAGCACCTCCACGCGCTGCCCGATCTGCTCAGCGCGCTGATGCTCACCTTCGTCACCGCGCCGCTCTTCGCCGCGGCGGTGCTGGCGCTGGCGCGCACCGACGAGGCGCTGCCCACCCGCGAGCTGTTCGCCGGCGCGGGCAGCTACTACGGCCGGATGTTCCGGATGGGCTTCGCGCGCCTGATCCCGGTGGCGGTGGGCGGCGCGCTCGGGGCGATCGCGTTCAAGTGGTCCGACGGCGTGGGCGAGCGCGCGACCACCGAGCAGGCGGCCGACCACGCGCAGCACCTCGCCATCGGCCTCGCCGCGCTTGGTTATCTTCTCGCAAGCATCTGGGGAGACGCGGCGCGGGCCTTCTTCGTCGCGCAGCCGGCGCGCCGCTCGGCCTTCCTCGCCGTGTTCGCGGGCGCGTGGCTGGTGATGCGCCGGCCGCTCCGCTCGCTGGCGATCGGCGTCTCGGCGCTCGGGCTCTCCGGGCTGCTGGCGGCCGGGGCGATGATCGCGCGGCAGCAGCTGGCCCAGTCGAGCAACGGGAAGATCGCGCTCGCCTTCCTGCTCGCCGAGCTGGCGCTGGCCCTGGTCGCCTGGGGGCGCGCGGCGCGGCTGCTCGCGTTCTGCGAGCTGGCCGAGGCCGACGTGCTGGCGCGCGCGAAGAAGAAGGAGCGGTTCGAGATGGCGCCGCCCAGGACCAGCCCGCCCGCGCCGCCGGTCGCCCCAGCGCTGCCGATCGCGCCAGCGCTGCCGATCGATGAGGACGCCGCGCGGACCGTGGCGGTGGTGGATCCCTCGGTGGTGTCGGCCGCGCCGCAGGTCGAGGTGATCACCGCGCCGCTCGCGCAGATCGCCGACGCACCGCCGGCGCAGGCGGCCGCGGCGACCGCGGTGGAGGCGACCGCGTCGCCCGCCGAGGCGGCCGCTTTGCCCGCCGCGCTCGCCGCTCCGCGCGCCGAGGAGCCCGCGTACGATCCGTCGGGCGCCGGGACCGGCCCATGATCGCCGGGGCGCGCTGATGGCCGCCGCGATCATCGCCGGCGCGAGCGGCCTGGTGGGGAGCAAGCTGCTCCCGCTCCTGCTCGAGGAGAACGAGCTGGAGCGCGTCGTCGCGCTCGGCCGCCGCCCGCTCGGGCTGCAGCACGCGAAGCTCGCCGAGAAGCAGATCGACCTGCTCTCGATCGGCGCGCTGAAGTCCGCCATCGCCGAGGCCGGGCAGGGCGCCGAGATCTTCTGCGCGCTCGGCACCACCATCAAGAAGGCCGGGTCGCGGGAGGCGTTCCGCCAGGTCGACCTCGAGGCGCCGCTCGCGCTCGCCCAGGCCGCGCTGGAGGCGGGCGCGCGGCAGTACACGATCTGCACCGCGGTGGGCGCGGACGCGAAGAGCCGGGTCTTCTACAACCGGGTCAAGGGCGAGCTCGAAGAGGCGCTGCGCGCGCTGCGCTTCCCGCGCGGCGTGAAGATCGTACACCCGTCTATGATTCTCGGGCACCGCCAGGACTACCGCCCGCTGGAGAGGATCGTGGGCGCGCCGATGCGCTGGACCGCGCCGATCTTCAAAGGCCCGCTCTGGCCGTTCCGCCCCATTCCCGCCGAGCTGGTGGCTTCCGCGATGCGCAACGCCGCGCTCCGCGAGCCTCCGGGCGATCGCGTGTACGAAGGGAAGGAGCTGTTCCGCCTCGCCGCGCTCTGAAGCGCCCGGCGCGCTCGACGCGCCGCCGAGGCGAACCCGACCCGCCAGTCGGCCGATCCGCGCGCGATTTCCCCGTGTGCTAAAGGGGCGCGCATGTCCCTTCTCGTGGTCGGCAGCGTGGCGCTCGATTCGGTGGAGACCCCTTTCGGCGCGCGCGACAACGCGCTCGGCGGCAGCGCGACCTACTTCTCCGCCGCGGCCAGCCTGCTCACCGAGGTGGGCGTGGTCGGCGTCATCGGCGACGACTTTCCCCTCGAGCAGCTCTCGTTCCTGCGCGACCGCAAAGTGCGCCTCGACGGGCTGGAGAAGGTGCCGGGCAAGACCTTCCGCTGGAAGGGCAAGTACGGCTTCGATCTCAACAGCGCGCAGACGCTCGACACCCAGCTCAATGTGTTCGAGCGGTTCGACCCCAAGCTCGACGCGTGGGCCCGCGCGGCCGACCGGATCTTCCTCGGCAACATCGATCCCGAGCTGCAGCTGCGCGTGCTCGATCAGGTGCAGAAGCCCAAGCTGGTGGCGGCCGACACGATGAACTTCTGGATCTCCGGCGCGCGCAAGAAGCTGCTCGAGCTGCTCGGCCGCGTCGACATTCTCCTCGTCAACGACGGCGAGGCGCGCCAGCTCTCCGGCGAGTCGAACGTGCTCAAGGCGGCGCACGCGATCCAGCAGATGGGTCCCAAGGCGGTGGTGATCAAGCGCGGTGAATATGGCGCCTTGATGGTGCGCGGCCACGAGGCGTTCCACGCGCCGGCCTTCCCGCTCGCCGACGTGCTCGACCCCACCGGCGCGGGCGACACCTTCGCCGGCGGCTTCCTCGGCCTGCTCGACCGGCTGAACAACCACGACCTGCCCGCGCTGCGCCAGGCGGTGGTGATGGGCGCGACGCTCGCCTCGTTCACCGTGGAGCAGTTCTCGATGGATCGCCTGCGCGGCCTCTCGATGCGCGACGCGATGGCCCGCTTCGGCCAGTTCAAGGCGCTCACCCATTTCGACGAGCTGGGCGAGGTGTAGCTCCCTTCGCCGGACCCGCGCGCTTCGCCGGGCCGGCCCGCTTCGCCAGGCTCGCCCGCAGCGCCTCGGCCAGGTCGACGATCTCGCCGCGCGGCTTCTCGGCGGGCGCCTCGCCCAGCTTGCCTTTGGCTTTCTTCTCGATCAGCGCCAACACCTGCGCGCGATATTCGTCCTTGTACTTCTCCGGCCGGAACGGGCCGGCCAGCGCGTCGATCAGCTGCTCGGCCATCTTCAGCTCGGCGTCGCTGGTCTTCGGCTCGGGCGCCGCCTTGCCGGACAGGATCTCGTCCGAGTGGTGCATCAGCGCGAGGAGGAGCCCTCTTGAGCCCGGGCGCAGCGCGCAGAGAGACTGCTTGTTGCGGATGACCACCTGGGCGACCGCCACCCGCGCGCTCTTCTCCATCGCCTTCTTGAGCAGCGCATAGGCCTTGTCGCCGCCCTTGCCCGGCCAGACCGAGTAAGTGTGCGTGTAATAGATGGGATCGATCTCATCGAGCTTGACGAAGTCGGAGATGTCGATTCTCCCCGTCGCCTCGGGGAGGAACTTCTTCAACTCCTCCGGCTCGACCTCGACGATCCGGCCTTTGGACAGCTCATATCCTTTGATGACGTGCTCGCGGGTCACCTCCTTGCCGTCCTTCTCGCAGAACAGCTTCTGGTGCACCCGCCCGCCGTCCGCGTCGTGCACCAGGTGGAAGTGGACCTCCTTCTCCGAGACGGCCGCGTGCAGCTCGACCGGGATGGTGACCAGGCCGAAGCTGATCGAGCCGGTCCAGATCGAGCGGCTGGGGCGGGGCTCCGTGTCGTCGTTGGCGCTGGCGCGGGTCGCGCGGGAGCGGGTCGTCGATCGGCGGGCCATGTCAACCCTCCTTGTCTTCGCGGAGCCGTTGGAATGAAGGATGGCGCAGCCGGCCGTCCGGCGTGCGCTCGCTGTAAGCCACTTCGGCGATATGAACAGGACTTACCCAGACGATATCGCGGTCGCGCGGGATGCCGGCGCTCTCGGGCCGCTTCGATCGGAGCGGGGAGAGCAGGCGATGGAGCTGCTCGCGGCTCGCGTCGGTGAAGCCGGTGCCCACTTTACCGGCGAAGCGAGGCTTCTTGTCCCGGGTGAGCAGGACCAGCGCGCCGATCTGCTTGAGCCCGGTCGACGAGGGCACATATCCGGCGATGACGAACTCGTCGGCTTGCCACAACTTCACTTTCAGCCAGTCGCGGCCGCGCTCGCCGCGATAGGGCGAGTCGCCCCGCTTGCAGACCACGCCTTCGAGGCCGCGCTTCTTCGCCGCCGCCAGCGCCTTGTGGATCGGCGCAGGCAAGGGCTCGCTCAAGCGCAGCCGCGCGGAATCGAGCTCCCGGGACAAGTCCTCGAGCCGCAGGCGCCGCTCGCGGAGCGGGAGCGGGCGCAGGTCCTCTCCGTCGAGCCAGAGCAGGTCGAACAGCGCATAGTCGATCTCGCCCGCGCCCAGCTGCAGCGAATGGAATCCCCGCCCGCTGCGCGCGATCAGCTCGCCGTCCAGCACGCACTCCCGCCCGATCGCTTCCAGGGCCTTCGCCACCCCGGGGAACCGCGCGGAGAGATCGAGCGCGTTGCGGCTCTGCAGCGCGGCTTCGCCCTTCACCACCGCCGCGAGTCCGCGGAAGCCATCATATTTGGTCTCGAGAACATCATAGTCTGGACTGATATCCTCTTCCCCGGCCAGCGTGGCCAGCATCGGCGGCCAGACCTTCGTCAGCAGCGAGATCGCCGGCGGGAGCCGCTTCATCGCGCCTCCGCGAGCGGACCGGAGACCTCGCCGCGCGCCTCCAACTGCGCCGCGGTGCAGGAGCGCGGGTCGCGATCCGCGCGCAGGCGGAGATAGGAAGTGACGTGGCGGAATCGATCGCCTTGTAAGTGATCATAGGCCACCTCGACCACCTTCTCCGGGCGCAGCGCGATCCAATCGGCGTCCTTGCCCCGGCTCCAGCGGCTCATCCCGCCGGGGATGCGCTGCAAGTCGACGCCGTGCAGCCAGGGGTGGTCTTCGATATGGCTTCGCAGAGGCTTCAATTCGCGCCACAGGGCAGCTCGAAGCTTCGCGTCCAGCCCCGCCGCGACGCCCACGTGGTGGAGCGTGCCGCGCGAATCATAGAGACCGAGCAGGAGCGAGGCCACGCCGCGCCCGTCCTTGGCCAGCCGCGCGCCGCCGATCACGCAGTCCGCGGTGCGCTGGTGCTTCACCTTGATCCAGCCGCGCTTGTCCTCCAGGTAGGGCTGGTTTGGATCCTTGGCGATGACGCCGTCGAAGCCCGCGCCCTCGAAGCCGCGGAACCATTCGAGGGCCTGCTGTAAGTCGCGAGAGCAGGGCGAGATGAGCAAAGGGAGGCTCGGCTTCAATCGCCGCTCGAGCAGCTCGCGCCGTTCGCGCAGCGGCCGCTGGCGAAGATCGCGCGCCCCCAGCCGGAGGAGATCGAAGGCGACGAACCGCGCCGGCGTCTCGCGGGCCAGCTTCTCGACGCGGCTTCGGGCGGGATGCACGCGCTGCAAGAGCGCGTCGAAGTCGAGCTGGCCCCCGCGCAGCACGACGAGCTCGCCGTCGATCAAGCACCGTTTCGGAAGTGCCTTCTTCAGCCCGGACACCAGCTCGGGGAAGTATCGGTTCAAGGGCCGTTCGTTGCGGCTCGACAGCTCGAGCGCCGCGCCGTCGCGGCGCAGCAGGCAGCGGAAGCCATCCCACTTCGGCTCATAGAACCAATCGCCGGCCGGCAACGCCGGCTCCGCCCTGGCCAGCATCGGCTTCATATCGGTCAGTTCTTCCCGCGCGCGACCTTCCGCTGCGCCGCCGCGGTGATCGACTGCTTGACCTGATCGTAGTCGCGCCAGGGCAGCTTGCCGCCCAGCTGATGCAGCCGCTCGGGGAGGGTGAGGATGTTCAGCTTCCGGGGATCCAGCTTCGGGGTCAGCTCGTCCCACTCGAGCGGCGTGGAGACGGTCGCGCCCTCGCGCGCGCGGGTCGAGTAAGGGGCCACCGCGGTCGCGCCGCGGCCGTTGCGCAGGTAATCGAGGAAGATCTTTCCTTTGCGGACCTTCTTGAGCGGATTGGTCACATATCGCTCGGGATCGCTCGCCTCGATCGCCAGCACCACGTGGTGCGCGAAGGCCTTGAACGCCTCCCAATCGATCCGCCGCTCGATCGGCGCGACCACGTGCAATCCCTTGCCGCCGGTGGTCTTGACGAACGACGTCAGCCCCAGCGCCTCGAGGAACCCGCGCACCTCGAGCGCGCCGTCGACCACCTTCTTCCAAGGCAGGCCGATATCGGGATCGAGATCGAACACCAGCTGATCGGGCCGCTCGATGTTGTCTTCATGGCAGCCCCAGGTGTGCAGCTCGAGCACGCCCAGCTGGGCCATCGCCAACAGGCCCTCTTTCGAATCGATATAAGTGTGCTCGGTCTTCGCCGCGCCGCGCTCCTGCACCTGGACCCGGTGGATCGACTTGGGCAGATCCTTGGCGTGCTTTTGATAGAAGCACCCTTTGCCCGCGCCGTCGGGACAGCGCAGGAGCGCGAGCGGGCGGTTGGCGATCAGCGCGAGCATCGGCTCGGCCACCGACAAGTAATAGAGCGCCAAGGTCTCCTTGGTGGCGCCGACGTCCTCGAAGAGCACTTTGTCGGGATGGGTCAACTGAAGGTCTTTGGGAAGCCAGACCCGGCCCGGCTTCTCGCCGATCTCCTCGACCGAGCGGCCGCTGACGACGCTCTTGGGCATATCGGCGACGATATCGCGATCGGAGGAGCCTTCGTCTTCGCTCTTGAAGAGCAGCCAGCTCTCCCGCTCATTCTTGGTGCGCACCAGGTGCCAGCGGCCGGAGAGCTTCTCGCCCTTCAGCTCGAAGGCGAGGTGCCCTTTCTTCAGCCCCGCGCGCGGATCGCCATCGGGGATCCAGCGTCCGCGATCCCAGACGATCACCGAGCCGCCGCCATATTGGCCTTGCGGGATGATCCCTTCGAAGCCGGCATAGTCGAGCGGGTGATCCTCGGTGCGCATCGCCAGCCGCCGCTCGCCCGCGCGCGTGCTCGGCCCCTTGGGGACCGCCCAGCTGAGCAGCACGCCGTCCAGCTCCAGGCGGAAGTCGTAGTGCAAGTGGCTGGCGGCGTGCTTCTGGATCACGAAGCTGTCGCCGCCGCGCGTCGGTCTCCCCGCCTGCGGCTCTTCGGTGAGCTGGAAATCGCGCTTCTTGCGATAGGTCGCGAGGCGCGTGCGGGCGGCGGAGTGGCTCGAGTTGGCGCGCATCTGGGCCACCAATGCATCGCCGGTGCCAGCCGATCGGTCGATATGCCGGGATATAAGCGGGATATGCGGGCCATATCCGCGCCACGGAGGGGAAACGCGACACCGCTGTCGCGATCCGCGCGCGAGCAGCTCAGGCCGAGGTGGAAGGCGACGCCGGCGCCGCCGCCAGCCCGCAGGCTCCCGGCCCGGCCTCGAATCCGGCCCGCCGCGCTCACGGCTGGCGGAACGAGCCGGCGTAGCTGCAGGAGCTGGAGTTGCCCTCGCGGCAGAGCGCGTTGGTGGCGTCGCGGCCGTACTGCTTCCACGCCGCGTCCTCGTGCTGCGCGCCGATGTAGAAGCAGGCGTCCGCGGCCTTCTTCACGCACTGCTGCTCCAGCGCCGCGCGCGCGATGTCGCGCTCGCCCTCCTGCGCGCCCAGGCTCCACTGCAGCGTGTGGCAGGCCATCGCGCTCCCGGAGAGGCAGGCGTGCCGCGCCAGCTGCCGCGCGCGCTCCATGTCCTTCTGCCCGGCCAGCCCCTGCCACTCGAAGTTCATCGCCATCACGCAGCCGTTCAGATCTCCCGCGCCGCAGCCGTAGAGGTAGACCGCCTCGGCGCGCGCCTTGTCTTGCGGCAGCTGGAACGAGCCGTTCTGGTAGGCGGAGGCGAGGCTGAAGCAGCTGCGCGCGTCCTTGCTGCAGCTCCCGAGCGCCCACTTCGCGGTGTCGTCGCCGGTCCCGGGGTGCAGCGCGGACTCGACCAGCTGCGGGTCCGGCGCGAGGGTCTGGTGGGCCGCGTTGAACAGCTCGGGGTGGGTATAGGCCGGCGGGTTGAGCGAGCCCGCGGGCGCGGCCGCGCTCGGCTCGGCGGCGCGCGTGGGCGCGGGGCCCGGCGCGGGCGGCGTCGGGGTCGGCGCGCCCGGGGAAGGAGCGCTCGCCGACGGCGCGCTGGTGACCGGCGCGGGCGCGGGCTTCGGCGGCGCGAGCCCGGCGAGCAGCTTGCGCACCGCCGCGCTGGTCGCCTGATCCAGCTCGTCCACCGTCTTGCCGCTCGCCTGCGCGCCCGCCAGCAGCCGCCCGTCGCTGGTCTGGTGCATGCGCAGGTTGAGCTTGTAGTTGGAGCCGAACTTGAGCAGCTCGCCGCTGACCACGATGTCGGCGCCGAGGCGGCGGCCGGTGTCCACCTCGCACTCCCCCTCGCACTCGTCGAGCTTCCTCCCCGTCGCCGCGAGCAGCACCAGCATGTTCTCGTGGGTCATGACCCGAAGCCCGGGCATCGCGTCGAGCGCGCCGCTGCGCACCACGTCGGCGAGATATCCCGCGTCGATGTCCTCCTTCTCCTGCCCTTTCAGCTTGCTCTTGAGCTCGAGCACCGCCATCAGCCGCTCCTCGGCGCGCGCGGGCGCGGGAGCGAGCGCGGCGAGGAGCGCGAGGAGAAGGAGGCAGGCGGGCGAGCGGCGTCTCAAAGCGGACATCCGCGCACGCTAGCCGATCGCGGCGGCGCTGACAGCAGCGCCGGCGATCCAGCGCGGCGCGCTCGCGATCAGCGCGGCCCGCTCGTCGAGGGCGTCGCGCCGTCGCGCAGCCCGCGCTCGGTGGCCAGGAGCGGGCCCGCCCGCAGACCGCCCCAGGCCGCGACCAGGAGCGAGGCGATCATCGGGGCGCGCCGCCAGCGCTGCTCCGCCTCGCGGCGCAGGAGCGAGTCGATCGCGCAGGCCACCGCGACGTACTGGAACGGCGTGGGCAAGCTCCAGTCGGCCAGATCGCTCACCCGCGGCATCAGCTCGATCAGCGCCAGCGTGCCCAGGTAGCTGGCGATCCAGAACAGCGTGCGCCGCCCGTCGCGGTGCCTCGGCTGCCCGGCGAGGAAGGTGCACGCGAGCAGCACCAGCGGCAGCGCGATCGCCTCGAGCAGATCGAGCGAGCGGCGCGAGCCGAGGCCGAGGATCGCCGCGCGCGCCTCGCTGCCCGAGCCCAGGCTCAAGAAGTGGAACAGCGCGCGGGCGAAGCCGTGCGGGGCCACGGTGTGATCGGCGGCCGAGCGCAGCGACGCCAGCGGCGAGATGATCTTCGACAAAACCAAGGGGATCGCGCCGACGCCCGCGCCGGTGGAGATCCAGCGCCGGGTCCGCGGGACGCGCATGCGGAAGAAGGTCCAGGCGAGCGGGAAGAGCAGCACCAGGTTGGCCAGCCGCTCGAAGACCAGCAGCGAAGGGAGGAGCCCCAAGAGGAAGAACGCCGCGCTCGGGCGCCGCTCCGCTTCGCAGCGCAGCCAGAGCCCGCACCAGCAGAGGCGCAGCGCGAGGCCGAGCGGGCTGCCCTCCACGTCGTAGCGGGTGAGCAGGAGCGCGGTGGTGTCGCTCAGGAAGAGCATCGCGAACGCGGCCACCGCGGTGAAGCGGAAGGTGCGCAGCGCGCAGGCGAGGAAGAAGCCGAAGCCCGCCGCGACCAGGCCGATCGAGGCCAGGCGAAGCGACGCGAGCGGGAGCTCCGCGAACAGCCGCTGCGCCAGCGCGAGCGTGAGCTGCTCGTGCGGGCTGGCCGGCTGCGCGGACAGCCCGGGCATGGCG
>FTDO01000295.1_pt1 | contig 12227 bp, 11 predicted proteins | sample 1639931 | NCBI WGS metagenome assembly FTDO01 (sample SAMEA3914869, study PRJEB12502) | metagenome | biome: forest; material: soil | place: USA | collected 2012-03-12 | depth 0.1 m | reverse complement strand
GCTCGGGGATGGGCTGGAGCAGCTCGTCCCACTTCTTGTGGAGCTTCGGCCGCAGCGTGCGGGCGCCGAGCTCGGCCTTGTCGGAGATGGCGATCGGGGCCACGCCCGCGGCGTCGACCGCCTCGATGCGCACCTGCGCGCGCTTCGCCCACGCTTTCGTCTGCGCGGGGTGGATGAAGTGCGGGAGCCAGTCGGTGATCGCCACCGCCGAGCGCGCGGCCAGGCTATGGAGCACGCCGCGCGGGGAATCGGGGCGCTGCAAGAAAAAGGCGTAAGCCAGGCCGCGATGAGCCGCGTCGCGCGCGTTGTCGAGCGCCCCCTCGAGGACGAAGCGGTGGAAGCGATCGCTTGCGTGCGGGTAGTCGTGTCGCAGCCCCTCGTAGACGACGAGCGGGAGGCCGAGCTCGTTGGCCCGCCGCTGCGCGTGCGAGAAGGCGAGGTTCTGCCGCAGCCGCCGCTGGCCTTGCAGCCAGAGGAAGACGAACTCGCCTTTGGGATTCTCCGGCGCGTCGTTGAGCGCGCGCACGCGCTGGTGCAGCTGCGCGCTGAGCCGGCTGTCGCCGTCGGACATAGCGGCCTCGTCATGCAACCAAAAGGTTGCGCTTTGTCATTGCGGGCGCGGCGCGGCCTTCGACTTCTTCTCCGCGGGCTTCTCCGGCCTAGCGGGCGTCTCGGCGGGCGCGGCCTCGTCGGTCTCGTCGGCCGCGTCCTCCTCTTCGGTGCCCTCCTCGGTCGAGGCGGCGCCGCCCACGTACTGCTTGCCGAGGAAGCGGAGCGGATCCTTCACCGCGTGCGGGGCGGCCGGGTCGGGCTCGAACTGCGGCGGCTTGACCGCGACGGCGTGGCCGACGTCGCTGGAGGTGAACTGCACCGCGAGGGCCAGCTCGGCGGGCGGCGCGCCGGCCGAGGTGGGGGCGACGCGGAAGGTGCCCTTCAGCTCGGCGGCGACGGGCGCGGCGGTCTCGGCGTCGACGAAGAGGGTGCCGCTGACGCTCTCCGGCTGCTCCTTCTCGCGCAGCTCGAGGCGGCGCGCGGTGTCCGGATCCGGGCCGAGCGCCTTGCCCGCCTGCCCCGCGGGCGGCTCGGGATATTGCGGCGCGGGGAGGTCGAGGTTGGCCGCGGCGGGCGGCGCGTTCCCGGCGCCCGCGATGGCGTACTGCACGGTAACGCGGCCGCTGGTGCGCGCGTCGCCGACCAGGCGCAGCTTGAGGCCGCGCGCGAGGCGATCGAAGGTGGCCAGCCCGCCCAGCGCCTGCTCGCGCGAGACGTTGGGATCGTTGCGATCGGTGCGCCGCTTGTGGAACGGGCCGAACAGGCCGCGCGCGTAGACCGAGCCGGCCGCCGAGACGATCTCGAAGCCCTGGTTGTGATCGTTCTTCAGCTGGACGGAGAAGTCGCCGTCGCTCGACTGCGCCAGCTGCGCGTCCTCGGTCAGCGCCACCAGCGCCGCGGGGTCGACGCCGCCGTCCGCCAGCACCGCCGGCGCGCCGCGCGCCCAGGAGAAGGTGACCTGGCTCTGCGTCCGGTGCGCGCCGAGCCGGTGCGCGATCTCCGCCTGCTTCATCCGCAGCACCCGCTCGGCCAGCTTGGGATCGCCCGCCAGCCCGCGCGCGTCCAGCTTCTCCAGCGCCTCGGCCTGCGCGCCCACCGGCTGCTCGGGCGAGAAGATCCGCTTCTTCGCCGCGGCGTCCTCGGGCCGCTTGCAGGCCGCGCAGGTCCCCAGCGCGAGCGTCGCGGCGAGCAGCGCGGGTTTACTGAAAAGGGCCATTGGGTTCATCCCAGGAGGTGGGCCGCGAGCAGGTCCTGCACGTCGAGCAGACCGACCGGGCGGCCCTGCTCGTCGACCACCGGGACCTGATCGATCTGCCGCGCCCGGAGCAGCTCGACGGCGGTGGTGGCCAGCTCGTCGGGGTCGATGGTGCGCGGGCCCTTGCCCATCACCCGCGAGATCGGCTGCTCGAAGTCGACCTGCCCCGCCTCGACCAGGCGGCGCAGATCGCCGTCGGTGAAGATGCCCGCCAGCCTCCCCTTCGCGTCGACCACGCTGGTGGCGCCCGGGCGGCCCTCGGTGCGGGTCATCACCGCCACCGCCTCGCGCAGCGGCGCGTCGGCGCGGACGACGGGATTGGCGCGGCCCGAGCGCATCAGCTCGCGCACGCGGAGCAAGCGCTTGCCCAGCTGGCCGCCGGGGTGCAGCTGGGCGAACTGCTCGGCGGAGAAGCCGCGCTGCTCGAGCACCGTCATCGCCAGCGCGTCGCCCAGCGCGAGGAGCGCGATGGTGCTGGTGGTCGGGGCGAGGCCGAGCGGACAGGCCTCGGGGATGGGCGCGATCTCCAGCACCACCTCGGCGGCGCGGGCGAGCTGGCTCTTCTTGTCCGAGGTCAGCGCGACGATGGGCGTGCGCAGCCGCTTGAGCGCGGGGAGCAGCCGCACCACCTCGTCGGTCTCGCCGCTGTTGGAGAGCGCGAGCACCAGGTCGCCGTCGCCGAGGCGGCCGAGATCGCCGTGCAGCGCCTCGGCGGGGTGCAGGTAGAGCGAAGGCGTGCCGGTGGAGGCGAAGGTGGCGCTGATCTTCTGCGCGATGAAGCCGGGCTTGCCCATCCCGGTGACCACCACCCGGCCCTCGCAGGCGAGGACCAGCTCCACCGCGCGGGCGAACTCGCCGTTCAGGCGCGACTCGAGCGCGGCGATCGCCTCGGCCTCGTTGCGCACCACCGAGCGGGCGTAGTCGAGGAAGCCGGCGCTGGCGCGGGCCGTTCGCGGCGACTGGGCGGGCGCCGGGCGCGAGCGGCGCGTGCGTGCGCTCTCGCGCGGGCGGCGTGGACCAGACATCGCCGCCGCTCTACCACGAAAAAAGCCCCGCGAGACCTGGGCGGTCTCGCGGGGCCGGGTGGAGCTTGGCGCCATGCCCGTGGTCCTGCTCAGTGCGTCCAGCTCACCGTGACCGAGAAGCCGTCGATGGTGACGTTGCCCAGGTTGGGAATGCCGGTGGAGCCGTTGCTCGCCACGCCCGGCGCGACGTCGATGCCGGCCGGGGCGGGCACCGTGACGTCGGTCAGCTTGCCTCCGGCCGATTGCAGCCAGACGTAGCCGCCGTAGCCGGGCATGGTGTTCGCGCCGCTCGCGTCGCCGCCGTGCGCGCTGACCGTGCCGGAGAGGGTGACCTGCTGGGCCTCCATGTCGAGCTCGCCGCCGCCGCCGCCGCTCAGCTGCGCGCCGCCGGCGCCGCCGTTCAGCTCGACGACGCCGCTGTTGGTGGCGTCTCCATAGTCCGCGCCGATCCAGATGTCGCCGCCGTTGCCCGAGAGGTATCCACCCACGTCGGCGTCCGGCGCCGGCGAGGTGCCCGCGCCGCCGTTGGCGCTCAGCGCGCCGCTGTTGTTCGCGCCGTCCATGCCGCCCAGCGAGATCTCGCCCGCGCTGCCGGCGTTCGCCGCGCTGTTGCCGCCAGAGACGTCGATCGGCGCCGCGTTGATCGCCTGCTCGTACGCGACCCCGCTGAAGAAGATCTGGCTCTGCGTGTAGAGGCTCACGTTGGCGCCGCTGCCGCCGCTGCCGCCGTTCGGATCCAGGCCGTCGCCGCCGACGCCGCGGATGGGGACGTAGTTGATCACCGCGCCGCCGGGGCCATCGGTGAAGCCTTCCGGACCTTCGAGCGACCGGTCGCCGATGTAGCCGTAGTAGTAGTTGTTCGCGAGCTTCAGGCAGCCGGCGTTCCCGCCGCTCGCGCCGTTGCCGCCGCTCACGTCGATGCCCGAGTAGCCATAGAGGATGATCTCCTGGCCGTTGGGCACCTGCATCGGGCTCTGCTGCAAGTAGACCCGGGCGCCGTTGCCGCCGCCGAGCGCTCCCGACCCGCCGCTGGTGTCGATGCCGCCGGAAAGCACCAGGTCGCCGCTGGGGATGACGTTGTCGTTGCCGCTCGAGTCGGTGTAGTCGCAGCCGCTCACCCCGACGTCGATCTCGCTGCCGCTGCCGCCAGAGCCGTTCGCCGAGCTGCCGCCGCGCGAGATGAGCGAGCCGCTGTTGACCAGCGTGCCGCCGGTGGCGACCAGGGACATGCCGCCGCCGCTGCCGCCGTTGCAGTTGATGCCGCTGTCTCCGTCCTGCGTGCAGGCGCCGACCGAGCCGCCGTGGTCGTCGAGCGCGCCGGAGTTGCGCAGCGAGCCGTGGTTCCTCGAGCCGTTGGAGCGGCCCGCGGAGAGCGAGATGTAGCCGCCGCCGCCGCCGTTCAGGCCGCTCGCGCCCCAGGCGCTGATCGCGCCGGAGTTGTCCAGGTCGCTGAGCGCGTAGAAGTAGATCGACGCGCCGCTGCCGCCGTTGCCGCTGTGGCCCGCGCCGCCGTTGGCGGAGATCGCGCCGGTGTTGTAGCTGGGGGTGCCGTACACGTCGTTGTTGGAGTCGATGGTGACGCCGCCGCCGTTGCCGCCGTTCGCGCCGGCGCCGCCGTTGGCGTGGATCGCGCCCTGGTTCCAGAAGGTGCCGAAGACCATGTCGATGCCGCCGCTCGAGATGCCGTCGCCCTCGGGCTGATCGTCGCCGCCCGCGGCTGCGCCGTCCGCGCCGTCATTGACGATGCTCGAGCCGGCCGCGCCCCAATAGTTGGAGGCGTTGAGGTAGAGCCCGACCGCCCCGTCGGCCTGGATGGTGCCCGCGTTGAGGAGCGGGCCCTGCACGTGCACCCAGGCCTGCTGCGTCTCTTCCCCGATCGGGTCGACGGTGACGACCGCGTCGGCCGCGATGGTCAGCTGGGTCACCGGCGACGGCCCGCCGTCCGGCGCGCCGAGCGTCATCAGCCAGTAGCTGTCGTCGCCCGTCTCGACGTAGAGCGTGCCCTCGCCCGCGTCGGGGAGCAGCTCGGTGTCGGTGGGGATGGTCACCGTGCCGCTGAGCGAGACCGGGTTCTCCCCCGGATCGAGCTGCGGCAGGCTGGGGAAGCTGAAGGACGGATCGGCGCGGCCGGTGGCGAACAGCTTGATGTGGCCGCCCTCGGTCCCTTCCTGCATCGTCGCGGTGAACATGCCGCCGTTGCCGCCGGTGCCCGCGTCCGAGTCGCCGCCGCGCAGGGTGATGCCCGCGTCGCCCGCCGCGCCCACCGGCGCGTTGAACGAGCCGATGTTCTGCGAGCCGTTGGCGCAGACGTAGGTGGTGCTGGTGATCTCGCCCGGCTGGAGGATGCCGTCGTCGGCGGTGCCGCCGTTCGCGCCGTTGTCGAGGCCGCTCTGGATCTCCTCGCCGCCACCCGGGCAGTTGGTGTCGCCGGGGGGGAGCGAGACGGTGTCGATCAGCGTGCTGTGGCCGTCGGCGCCGGTCGCGCCCGTCGCGCCGGTGGATCCGGTGGAGCCGGTGGAGCCGCTCGAGCCCGAAGCGCCGGTCGCGCCGGTGGCGCCGCTCGCGCCGTTGCAGACGATCTCGGGCGCGCCGTCGTTGACGCTGATCATGACGCCGCCGTTGGGGCACTGCGAAGAGCCGGCCGCGAGCTGGGTCACCTTCACGGTGTCCGAGCTGCCACAAGCCGCGGCGACGCACGCAAGCGCCACCGGCGCCGCGAGAAGTACGAGTCGTTTCATGGATTCCTCAGGGGATGAGTGGGACGGGTGCGGCGGTGAACGGCGTAGCCTGTCCTTTTGGCCAGTTCCGCACAACGTCCGATTGCGCGTGGAAAATTACACCCCGTATCCGGCGAACCTCCCGCCTTGCCAGCGCCGCCCGCGAGAGGTAGAGGGGCCGCGCCCATGTCCTTCCCCGAGCTGCCCGGCGAGCGGGCGCTGCGCGCCCAGATGGTCGAGGTCGGCCGCCGCCTCTACGCCCGCGGGCTGATCAACGGCGGCGAGGGGAACCTCTCCGCGCGCCTCGGCCCGCGACGGCTGCTCTGCACGCCCGCCGGCGTGAACAAGGGCTTCCTGCGCGAAGAGCAGCTGGTGGTCTGCGAGATGGACGGCGCGCCGCAGAGCGAGCTCTTGCGCCCCTCCAGCGAGCTGCTCCTGCACCTCGCCTGCTACCAGGAGCGGGCCGACTGCCTCGCCGTGGTCCACGCCCACCCGCCGCACGCGGTGGCGCTCACGCTGGCCGGCGACCCGCTCATCCCCTGCATGCCCGAGGCGGTGACCGCGCTGGGCGAGGTGCCCACCGCGATCTACGCGACGCCGGGCGGCCCGAAAGTGGCCGAGGCGGTGCGGCCGCACCTGGGCGATCACGACTGCGTCTTGATGGAGCGGCACGGCGCGCTGGCGATGGGCCGCGGCTTCTCCGCGCTCTTCGACGCCTGCGACAAGATGGAGATGCTGGAGGGCGTGGCGCGGGTGCAGCTGCTCGCCTCCTTGCGCCGCGTCCCCACCGCGCTGCCGCCCGGCGAGGTGACCGAGCTGGAGGGCCAGCGGCTGCGCAACCTGCAGCGGATGGAGAAGCGCGCCCGCCGTTCGTGGGAGAACGGGTAGCGCCGCGCGCCGATCCGCGGCACGGAGGTCGAATGGCCGCGAATCGCTACGGATCCGTATATTTTACCAAATCATTAATCATCGCGATCGCAGCTGATGCTCGACGACCGGCCGGGACCAACGCCGCGCCCGACAAGCTCCTCGCCGAGGTGGACGCGCGGCCGCCGGCGTGATTGTCGACGCTTGTCGAAGAATCGATAATTTCGGTAATCAGTTACAAAAACAAAACCCAACCGGATCACGAACCCAAGGATCTCCGATGCTCTCCGCGTTCAAGGATCGCGCCGCCTTCATGCAGTCGATGTTCCAGAACCCGCTCGGCGTGCGGGCGATGCTCTGGAGCAAGCTGCCGCTCGCCGCCTTCGCCGGGCTGCGGGTGAAGAAGCTGGACGCGGGCGGCGCCGAGGTCTCGCTGCCGGCCGGCTGGAAGACGCAGAACCCGTTCCGCTCCACCTACTTCGCCGCGCAGGCGATGGCGGCGGAGATGTCGGCCGGCGCGCCCGCGCTCCTCTACATCGAGCAGAGCGGGGTGAAGGTCTCCTCGCTGGTCACCGGCCTCTCCGCGAAGTTCACCAAGAAGGCGACCCGCGAGGCCCGCTTCGTCTTCGACCAGGGCGCGGCGATGAAGGCGGCCATCGACCAGGCGATCGCCAGCGGCGAGCCGGTGATCTTCGTGGCGAAGTCGGTGGGCACGCAGCGCGGCGGCGAGGCGATCGCGGAGTTCGAGATCACCTGGTCGTTCAAGAAGAAGTCGGCCGCCTGAGTCCGCCAGATTTACCCATTGAACTGATTTGGTAAATTCAGTTCATTCACCAAGATGTGAATCAATCGGCCGCTTGAGCTTCGCCAGCTCGTCCGCGACGTGATGATCCGCGGCGAACTTCGCGTCGCTCGTCTGCAGCGCGGCGAGCTTCTCCTTCGCGCCGGCCGCGTCGCCCTTCTGCGCCAGCAATTTTCCCAGCGCGTAGAGCGCGCGCGGCTGCTTGGGGTCCATGCCCAGCGCGCGCTCGAGCACCCGCTCGGCCATGTCGTTCTTGCCCAGGCCGGCCATCGCCGCGCCCAGGTCGGCGGCGGTCCGCGCGTCGTTGGGGCGCATCGGCATCACCCGCACCAGCTTGTCGCGCGCCTCCTGGAACCTGCCCGCGTCGAGGTCCGCCTCGCCGTCCGCGGTCAGCTTGTCCAGGCCGGCCTCCAGCTCGGGCGTGCGCTCGGTCTGCGCCACCGCGTCGGCCACGTTGGCCACCTGCTCCGCGCTCGGGCCGTCGTGGGCCATCGGATTCTGCGGCGAGCCGGGCGCACCATTCATCCCGTGCGCCGCGCCGTTCATCGCGACGCCGCTGCCCTCCATCGCCGGATGTCCCGGCGGCAGCTCGCCCGCCTCGCCTTCCGCGCCATCGATCCCCGGGTGCCCCGCGGGGAGCGCGCCCGCCTGCTCCTTGCGCGGCGCGAACAGCTCCTCCGCCTTGGGCAGGCTCTCCTTCACCAGCGCGGCGCGCGGGTGGGTGGGCGCCCCCTCGAGCAGCCGCCGCCAGTAGCCCTTGCCCTCCTCGAGCTTCGCCTTGTCGCCGTTCGACTGCTCGAGCGTGATCGCGCCGACGAAGAAGAGCGACTCCGGCGAGTCGGGCGCGCGCGCGAGCACCTTCTTGTGCTCGGCCAGCGCCACGTCCGGCTGGCCGATCAGGTAGAGCGCGTCGGCCCGGCGCGCGCGCGCATCGAGCACCGCGGACAGCTCCTCGTCGTCGCAGCGGAGCGCCTTGGCCGGGTCGGTCTCCTCCAGCTTCTTCGCCGCCGCCGCGATCTGCTCCAGCCCGTAGCTCTGCGTCTTTCTGCACTCGAGCGGCAGCTCGGCGGCCGGCTGCACGCCCTTCGCCCGCAGCGCCGCGTCGGCCGCCTCGACCGGCGCGCCCTTCTCCAGCGCCTGGCGCATCGAATCGACCGCGTCCAGGTAGCGGCCGTTGTCGTAATAGAGGTTGCCCAGCGCGGTGAGCACCTCGAACGACTTGGGCGCGCTCTTCAGCGGCCCGGCCAGCTTGTCCACCTGCGCCAGCAGCGTCTGCGAGTCGGCCGGCGGCTCGCCCGCGTCCGCGCCTTCCGCCGGCTTCGCCCCCGGATTGCACGCCGCGCCCGCGAGCAGGCCGATCGCCAAAAATTTGTTTTTTCGCAAACGATTCTCCACCGCGACTATCTAGCGCGAATCCCGCGCGGGCGCAGGCGGACCACGGCAACGCCGCGGCCGATCAACGCAGAGGCGCGGAGCGCGCAGCCCCTGGTCTTCGCGAGCTACGCGGGGTTCGCCGGCGGAGCATCGACGGGCGCGTCGAGCGGCTCTTCCGGCCCGTCGAGCCGCCGCCGGATCGGCCCGAGCGGCCGCGCGCCCGCCCGAGCCGCATCGGACAGCTCGAGCCAGAGCGCGTCGATGCTCTTCTTCAGCGTCGGGTGGACGAGCTGCGGCGCCAGCTCGCGCAGCGGCCCGAGCACGAAGGCCCGCTCGGCGAGGCCAGGGTGCGGCAGCGCCACCGGGCCGCGGACCGCCAGCTCGCCGTAGAGGAGCAGATCGAGATCGATCTCCCGCGCGCCCCACTTCTCGCGCCGCACCCGGCCCAGCTTCTCCTCGAGCTCATGGAGCAGCTTGAGCGTCGCGCGCGGCGAGAGCATCGAGCCCAGCCGCGCCACCGCGTTCAGGTAGCGCGGCTGCGGCGGGCCCATCGGCTCGCTCTCCCAGGCCAGCGAGACGGCGCGCAGCGAGAAGCCGTCCGCGTGCGCGAGCAGCTCCAGCGCGTGCGCGAAGGTGCCCATCCGATCGCCCAGGTTCGCGCCCAGGCCGACGAAGCAGTCGATCACGGCGCGCCTTCTACCAGCGCGCGCAGCGCGAGATAGGCGGAGACGAGCGGCGCCTCGGCGCAGCTCTCGCTCTTCTGGTGCGCCTGCGCCTGCTCGCCGGGCCCGAAGTTGGCCGCCGGGATCCCCAGCTCGGAGAGCCGCGCCACGTCGGTCCAGGCCTGCTTCGGCTCGAGCCGGGAATTGGTTATCTTTTGCAACTGATCGAGGAGCCGGTTGCCCGCGGCCACCTCGCCCGCCGGCGCGCGATCGGTGATCTCGATCGCCGCGCCGAACCGCCCGGCCAGCGCGCGCAGCTCGGCCTCGGCCTGGGCCACGCTCTTCCCCGGCGCGAAGCGGAAGTTCAGGTTCAGCGCGCACCTCGCCGGGAGCACGTTGCGCCCGGTGAAGCCGTCGATCCGCGTCGCGTGGAGCACCTCGCGGAAGACGAGCGGCGCGGCCCCGGCGATCCCGGCGTCGACCCGCACCTCGCGCGGCGCCAGCGACTGCAGGTGCGCCAGCAGCGCGCCCGCCTTGTGGATCGCGTTCTCGCCCTGCCACGGCCGCGCCGAGTGGGCCGCGCGGCCCGCGAAGGAGAAGGTCGCGTGCATCGAGCCGCAGCAGCCGAGCTGCAGCGCCAGGTCGGTCGGCTCGAGACAGAGGGCGAGCGCGGCGCGGCGCAGGTCCTCGCGCGCGGCCAGCGCCGGCCCCAGCCCGCTCTCGGCGTAGGGGCCCTCCTCGCGATCGTAGAGGACGAGCAGCGGCTCGACCGGCAAGGCGGCGCGATGCTTGGGATCCCAACTTTCGAACAGCTCGAGCAGCACCGCCACGCCGCCCTTCATGTCCGAGGCGCCGCGGCCGAACACGCGCCCGCCCTCGCGCCGGGCGGGGAAGTCGCCCTCCTGCAGCGGCACGGTGTCGAGGTGGCCGAAGAAAGCCAGCGCGGGCTTCGCGCCGGCCGCGCGGCCGAGCACCAGCGAGTTGCCGATCCGCTCCACCTCGCCCGGCCAGCTCTTCGCCAGCTCGCGCTCCAGCGAGTCGCAGAGCGCGGCCTCCTCGCCGATCGGGCTGCGCATCTCGCAGAGCGCGAGCGTGCGCGCGGCCAATTTCTCCAGCAGCGCATCGCGATCGGGAGGCCGGCCGCCGCGCGAATCTGCGCTCGCGCGCGCGCCGCCGGGCGAATCCGGAGCGCTCACGCGCTCACCGCGAAGTCGCGCAGCGCCTGGTTGAGCGAGGTCTTCTTGTCGGTGCTCTCGCTCCGCTTCCCGATGATCAACGCGCAAGGCAAGAGGTACTCCCCGGCGGGAAACTTCTTCGCGCGCATCCCCGCCACCACCACGCTGCGCGCGGGGACTCGCCCTTTGAGGATCTTCTCCTCGCTCCCGGTCACGTCGAGGATCGGCGTCGAGGCGGTGAGCACCACGCCCGCGCCCAGCACCGCCTCCTCCTCGACGAGAACGCCCTCGACCACCACGCAGCGGCTGCCGACGAAGGCGCCGTCCTCGACGATCACCGGCCGCGCGCCCGCGGGCTCCAAGACGCCGCCGAGACCGACGCCGCCGGAGAGGTGCACGCCGCGGCCTACCTGCGCGCAGCTGCCGACGGTGGCCCAGGTGTCGACCATCGAGCCGGCGCCCACCCGCGCGCCGATGTTGACGTAGCCGGGCATCACCACCGCGCCCTTCTCCACGTGCGCGCCGTAGCGGATCACCCCCGGCGGCAAGACGCGCACGCCTTCGCCCGCGAGGTTCGTTTTCGGCGGGATGCGATCGAAGAACTCCAGCTCGCCGGCGCGGATGGTCTCCACCTTCGCGAGCGGGAAGAAGAGGTTGATCGCGTCCTGCATCCAGCCGTGGATGAGCCAGCGCTGCTCGGGCGGCGCGCCCGAGTCCGGGTTCCGCTCGGCGACGCGCAGCGCGCCGCGGTCGAGCCGGTGGATCACCTCGCGCACCGCGCGGGCGTGGAGCGAGTCGCCGCCGGCGAGCGACCTGTCGGCCTTGAGCTCCTCCACCCGCGCGCGCAGCTCGTCGTCGGTGGCGTCGGGGAGCCGCCCCTCGATCCGGCCGTGATCCTGCATCGGTTCACCTTTTCGTTAAATAACGATCTGGATCTTATAAAAATTCGTTAACGAAATTATCGATCGCGCGCGAGCCGCCCGAGCAGCTTCGCCTTGGCCGCCGGCCACTCGCGGGCGAGCATGGAGAACCAGGCGCTGTCGCGGATGCCGCCGTCGCTGGCCGGCTGCTGGGCGCGGATGATCCCCTCGAACTGCGCGCCGATGCGGGCGATGGCGTCGCGCGAGCGCTGGTTGCGGTGGTCGGTCTTCAAGGTGACCCGGCAGACCTTCCACGTTTCGAAGGCGTGGCCGAGCATGAGCAGCTTGGCCTCGCTGTTCGCAGGCGTGCGCTGGCCGCGGCGCGAGAGCCAGGTCCAGCCGATCTCCACCGCGTCGGGGTTCCCCGCCGGCCGCCGCGGGCCGCCAGCCCACTTCCAGAACTCGAACTGCCAGAAGCGGGTCGAGCCGAGCACCTCGCCGCCCGCGCGCGCGACGGTGGCGAAGGGGAGCATCTGCCCGCTCTGCGCGCCGGCCCGCGCCTCGCCGATGTACGCGGCCACCTGCTCCGCCGTGCGCGGCACCCAGGTGAAGGGGAACTCCTCGCCGGGCTGGTTGGCGGCGGCGAGCAGCCCCTCGGCGTGGCGCGCGGAGAGCGGCTCGAGGCGGACGTGACGCCCCTCCAGCGTCACCTCGGCGACCGGCGCGCCGTCGTTGGGGATCAGATCGTCGGGCATATCGGCTCGCTATAGAATGATCTTGTTATCTAACAACTTTGTTATAGATCGACGTCGTTCTAGGCGGGCCAGAGCGCGGCGGCCTTCGCGCAGTCGGCCAGCGTGGGCACCATCGCCAGGCGCACGAAGCCCTCGCCCGACTTGCCGAAGTGGGTGCCGGGCGCGACCAGGATCTGCCGCTCG
>FTDO01000713.1_pt1 | contig 12643 bp, 7 predicted proteins | sample 1639931 | NCBI WGS metagenome assembly FTDO01 (sample SAMEA3914869, study PRJEB12502) | metagenome | biome: forest; material: soil | place: USA | collected 2012-03-12 | depth 0.1 m | reverse complement strand
GGCGAAATGGGCGTGCTCGATCTCTACACCGTCGCGGTGGGCCTGCTCGCGCTGGCGATGCTGGCGGCCCACGGCGCGCTCTTCCTCGCCTGGAAGTGCAGCGGCGAGATGCGAACGCGCGCGCGCCACGCGGCCTGGGCGGCCATCGCGCTCGCCGCGCCGCTCGGGATCGCCGTGACCTTCGCCACCGCGCACATCAACGCCGGCTTCTTTCCCGCCATCGCCGCGCGCACCTGGGGCTGGGCGATCGTGCTCCCGCTCCTGGTGGCGATGATGGGCTCGCTGCTCGCGCACCGCTCGCTGGCCGCGTTCCTCCTCTCCTGTTTGTCGATCGCCGCGCTGCTCGCGTTCGCCGCTGCGGCGGTCTTCCCGGTGCTGCTGCGCTCGACCATCGATCCGCGCTTCTCCATCGACGCCTACAACGGCGCGGCCGCGACGGGCGGCCTGCGCACCGCGCTCGGCTGGTGGCTGCTCGGGCTGCCGCTCGCGTGCGGCTACTTCGTCTGGCTGTTCCGGGTCTTCCGGGGCAAAGTCGCCGAGGCCGGCGCTCCAGCCCGCGCGCGCCCGCACTCTCTCTCGCAGGGCTGACGGCTAAAGACCCCATGGCAAAAGAGCGCGTCCTCATCGTCGACGACGAGACCAACGCCCGCGGCGCGCTCTGCACGCTGCTGCGCGAGGAGGGCTACGAGGTCAGCGAAGCGGCCGATGGCGAGCAAGCGCTAGGAGTACTCGAAGAGCTCGCGCCCGCGCTGGTGCTCTCGGATGTGCGGATGCCCAAGGTCGACGGCCTCGCGCTGCTCGAGCGGGCGCGCGCACAGGGCTCGGACGCGCTCTTCGTGATGATGACCGCCTTCGGCACCATCGAGTCGGCGGTGCGCGCGATGAAGGCGGGCGCGGAGAACTATCTGGTCAAGCCGCTGGACGCCGACGCGGTGCTGGTGTTCGTGCAGAAGGCGCTGGAGAAGCGCCGGCTCCTGCGCGAGGCCGACTCGCTGCGCGCGCGGGTACGCGAGAGGTTCAAGCTGGAAGGGATGGTCGGCGAATCGAGCGAGCTACGCTCGGTCTATGAGGTGGTGCGCCAGGCCGCGCCGACGCGGGCCACCATGCTGGTGCTCGGCGAATCGGGCACCGGCAAGGAGCTGATCGCGCAGGCGTTGCACGAGACCTCGCCGCGCGCGCAGAAGCCGTTCATCAAGGTGAGCTGCGCGGCGCTCTCCGACACGTTGCTCGAGAGCGAGCTGTTCGGCCACGAGAAGGGCTCGTTCACCGGCGCCGCCGCGCGACGCGAGGGCCGCTTCGAGCTGGCCGACGGCGGCACGCTCTTCCTCGACGAGATCGGCGAGATCAGCCATGCCACCCAGGTGAAGCTCTTGCGCGCCCTGCAGCAGCGCGAGTTCGAGCGGGTCGGCGGCACCCAGACCATCAAGGTGGACGTGCGCGTGGTCGCGGCGACCAACCGCGATCTCGCCGCCGAGGTGAAGGCAGGCCGTTTCCGCGAGGACCTCTATTACCGGCTCAACGTGGTGGCCGTGACCTTGCCCCCGCTGCGGCGGCGCAAGTCGGACATCCCCGCGCTGGTCTCCCACTTCGTCGAGCGCGCGGCGGCCGAATACGGCAAGACCATCCGCGGCGTCGCGCCCGGCTTCTTGAACGCGCTGCTCGCCCACGACTGGCCGGGCAACGTGCGCGAGCTGCAGAACGCGGTCGAGCGCGCGGTGGTGCTCTGCAAGGGCGAGGAGCTGACCGGCGACGATCTGCCGCCTTCGCTGAGCGGCCCCCGTCCGGACGCGCGCCGCGAAGGCAGCTCGCTGATCCCCGGCGCCACCCTCCATGAGATCGAGCGCGAGGCCATCCTGCGCACGCTCGAGCTGACCCAGGGCTCGACCTCGCGCGCGGCCGAGCTGCTCGGGATCAGCCCGCGCAAGATCCAGTACCGGCTCAAGGAGTACAGCTCGGGGAAGCCGCCCGAGGCCGAGCCCGATTAGTTCGTAATACGAACCATCGGATCGGTTCGTGCTGCGAAGTCGGGCACACGGCCGGGCCTGACGAACCGCCTGCCATTCAGCAACGAGCGTCGGGCGTGGCGTGGCGCGCTCGCGCCGCAAGCTCTGCGCGCCGATTCCGGCCGCGCGCAAGCGGTGCGCGACATGCACCGGGCCAGGTCCTGGCTCCGCTCCGCACTCGAAGGCCCGGGTCCTGCAACGCCCCCACGCCGGAGGTCACGTGGCGATTTCAGAGAAAGAGTTGAGCTCCCTCGATCGTTGGTTTCGCGCGGCGAACTATCTGACCGTCGCCCAGATCTATCTCCGCGACAACGTGCTCCTGCGCGAGGCGCTGACGCCAGAACAGATCAAGCCGCGGCTCCTCGGCCACTGGGGCACCTCTCCTGGCATCAATCTGGTCTGGGCGCATCTGAATCGATGGATCCAACGGACCGGTACACCGGCCATGCTCCTGGTCGGGCCGGGGCACGGAGGGCCCGCGGCCAACGCCAACGCGTGGCTCGAAGGAAGCTGGAGCGAGCGATATCCCGATATGCCGCGGGATATGCGAGGCATGCGCGCGCTCTGCCGCGCCTTCTCCACGCCGGGCGGCGTGCCCAGCCACATGAGCTCGCCGACGCCGGGCTCGATGCACGAGGGCGGCGAGCTGGGATACGTGCTCTCCCACGCCGCGGGCGCGGCCTCGGACAACCCCGAGCTGGTGGTCGCCGCGATGGTCGGCGACGGCGAGGCCGAGACCGGACCGCTCGAGGGCTCCTGGAAGATCGTCGACTTCCTCGACCCCGCGCGCGACGGCGCGGTCCTGCCCATCCTGCACTTGAATGGATACAAGATCGCCAATCCCACGGTGTTGGGCCGCAAGAGCGACAACGAGCTGGCCGCGCTCTTCGAAGGCCACGGGTGGGCGCCGGAGCTCGTCGCCGAGACCGAGCCGGCGCGGATGCACATCGCGCTCGCGGCAGCGATGGAGCGCATCCACCAGCGCATCTGCGATCTGCGCGCGCAGGCCCGGCGGCCGGGCGCGCGAGCCGTGCTCGAGCGCTGGCCGATGTTGATCCTGCGCTCGCCGAAGGGCTGGACCGGCCCGAAGGAGGTGGACGGCGTTCCGGTCGAGGGCACCTTCCGCGCCCATCAAGTTCCGCTCGGCGGCGTGCGGGAGAACCCGCAGCACCTCGCCCAGCTCGAGCAGTGGATGCGCAGCTATCGTCCCGAGGAGCTGTTCGACCAATCGGGAGCGCCGCGGCCCGAGGTGCTCGAGCTCTGCCCGCGGGGGCCGGCTCGCCTCTCCGCCACGCCGCACGCCAACGGCGGCGAGCTGCTGCGCCCGCTCGCGCTTCCTTCCATCGCCGACCATTCGCTCGCGGTCGCGCAGCCGGGCCGCGAGAAGAAGGAGAGCACCCGCCAGCTCGGCCAATACCTGCGCGACGTGATGAAAAGGAATGGTCATTCCTTTCGCGTCTTCTCTCCCGACGAGCTGACCTCCAACCGGTTGGGCGACCTGCTCGACGCGACCTCGCGCAGCTGGATGGAGCCGCGCCTCCCCGGCGACGATCGCCTCTCGCCGGACGGCCGCGTCCTGGAGGTGCTCAGCGAGCACCTCTGCGAAGGGTGGCTGGAGGGATATGTCCTCACCGGCCGCCACGGCCTGTTCGCGACCTACGAAGCGTTCGCGATGATCGTCGCTTCCATGGCCACCCAGCACGCCAAGTGGCTGCAGATGGCGCGCGAGCTGACCTGGCGGGAGCCGGTCGCGTCGCTCAACGTGCTGCTCACCTCGACCTGCTGGCGCAACGATCACAACGGCTTCTCGCACCAGGGGCCCGGCTTCATCGACACGCTGGCGAGCAAGCAGGGCGCGGTCGCGCGCATCTATCTGCCGCCCGACGCCAACTGCCTGCTCTCGGTCGCCGAGCACTGCCTGCGGAGCCGGAGCTACGTGAACGCGATCGTGATCGACAAGCAGCCGCAGCTGCAGTGGCTCCCGCTCGAGGCGGCGCGGGCGCACTGCGCGGCGGGGGCGTCGCGCTGGGCGTTCGCCTCCAGCGACGACGAGCGCGGCGAGCCGGACGTGGTGCTCGCCTGCGCCGGCGACATTCCCACGCTGGAGACGCTGGCCGCGGCCCATTGGCTGCGCGAGCGGGCGCCGGCCCTGCGCGTCCGGGTGATCAACGTGGTCGATCTCTTCCGCATCGCCTCGCCCGCCGAGCACCCGCACGGGATGCCCGACGAGGAGTTCGCGCGCCTCTTCACCCGCGAGCGCGACGTGGTCTTCGCCTTCCACGGCTATCCCAACCTGGTGCACGGGATCATCCACGGCCGCCCGCACGCCTCGCGCTTCCACGTCCGCGGCTATCGCGAAGAGGGGACCACCACCACCCCCTTCCAGATGGTCGCGCTCAACGGCATGAGCCGCTTCGACCTGGCCGCCGAGGCCCTGCGCCGCGCGCGCCGGATCCCCATCGACGCCGACGCGCTGATCGCCGAGTGCGAGCGCTCGCTCGAGCAAGAGCGCGAACATGCCTATTCGCACTTCGAGGATCGCCCCGAGATCGCCAATTGGAGCTGGACGTGATCCTCACCTTGAACTGCGGTTCCTCCTCGCTGAAGCACGCCCTCTTCGACGGGGAGACGCGCGTGGCCGGCGGCGCCTTGGAGATCGGCGAGGACGCCCACCAGACGCACGCGGACGCGGCGCAGCAGCTGCTGTCCGACCTGCGCGCGCGGAACGGCTCCATCGACGCGGTCGCGCACCGCCTGGTGCACGGCGGACCCGACCATCACTCGCCCTCCTGGCTCACGCCGGACCTGCGCGAGTCGCTGCGCGGCTATGTGGCTTTCGCGCCGCTCCACTTGCCCCCTGCTCTCGACGCGATCGAGGCCATCGCCGCGAGAGATCCCTCATTGAAGCAACTGGCATGCTTCGACACCGACTTCCATTGGGGCCTGCCCGATCTGGCGCGACGGCTGCCCATCCCTCGCGACCTGCACGACCAGGGCTTGCGCAGATATGGGTTCCACGGGTTGTCCTATGAGTTCATCCAGTCGGAGCTGCGCGAGCGCCTCGGCCCCCGGACCATCATCGCGCACCTCGGCAGCGGCTCGAGCCTGGTGGCGCTGAACCAGGGATGGCCGATCGACACCACCATGTCGTTCACGCCCAACAGCGGCGTCACCAGCGGCACGCGCTCGGGCAGCATCGATCCGGGCATCGTGTTCTTCCTCGCCCGCAGGGGCGAATCGCTGGACGCGATCGAGTCGAGGCTCGAGCACGGCTCGGGGTTGCGGGGCATCTCGGAGACCAGCGCCGACATGCGGAAGCTATTGAGCCTGCGCGCGCTCGACTCGCGTGCCCGCCTGGCGGTGGACATCTATTGCGCCGAGGTTCGCAAGGCGATCGGGGCGCTCGCCGCCGCGCTGGGCGGACTCGACACCTTGATCTTCACCGGCGGCATCGGCGCGCATGCGAGAGAGGTGCGCGAGCAGATCCTGCAAGGCCTCGAGTTCCTCTCGCTGCGCGCGGAGGCGGTCATCGCCGTCCCCACCGACGAGGAGCGCGTCCTCGCCAGACGCGCCCGCGACATGCTCGAGGAATCGAGGGGCGGGAAAATCTGAGCTCGGCGATTGGCTCTTGGCTCGCGCCTCGGCCTGGCTGTGGTGTCCACCAATCCTTGAACAGATTGGCACCTTGATGGCGAAGCGACAGGAGCAGCACGTTGAGCGAGGCGATCGGCGCGTGCAGCTCCCGGGAACAGGCACGATGCTCCCTGACGGCATGAGTCCGATCAGGCTGCTTGCTGACCGCGACCTGGCCCGGCATCATCCGCGCTGGGCGCGGCTTTCTATTTCGGGTTGCTCGCGCTCGCCGGGCCCGCGCCCAGGAACGCCGAGAGCTTCTGCGCCAGCGCGGTGGCATTCTGGAGCTGGGCGTCCTTCGGCTCGATCGCCTGGGTGAGCACCGTCTCCGCCCAGAGCGGTTCGCCGGTCGCCGAGCGGAGCCTGTAGCGGATGAGCAAGAGGCTCCAGCGGCGGCTCGCGGCGTGGCCGAATCCGGCCGACATCTCGTTGCCAAAGTAGCGCTCGCCGACGAGCTCGGCCGACAGCTCGCCGTCGGCGGCGTGGTCAGGCACCGTCCAGACCTGCGCGAAGGTCCCGCCTTGTATGAGCGCGTCGCGCAGATAGCGCCGCAGCTCGAGCGCGCCAAGTTGGACACCGGCGCCGCTGAAGCCCTCCAGCTCGCCCAGCCGGAGCGAAGGCTGGCGCCCAGGCGCCGTGAGCGGCGTGGCCGGGCGTGGCGGCGCGCCGGCCGCCTTGGATGACGGCGTGGCCGCGACGACTCGAGCGGCGTCGGCGGCACAGACATCGAGCACGTCGCTCCCGCCGTCGCTGGAGACGAGCTGCTCGCCCACCAGCGCGCCCTGCCGGTCGATCAGGCGCAGCCACAGGATGCAGCTCTGCGTCGTCTGACCGAGCGCCAACGGGCTGGAAACAACCCGAAGCGCGTTGAGGAAGGGCGACAGCGGCCCCTCGTAGGTGATCAGCTCGGGTTGGAGCGTGAGCGCAGCGTCGCTCTGCAGCGCGACCTGGCGCGCGCGCAATGCTGCTTCCAATTTGCCCGATAGGGCCTCGAGCACCTGACCGGCGGCCGGATCGTCGCCACGGAACGACACCCGCGCGAGCGCGATGGGCGCATGCTCGTCATGGCTCGCGCCGCGCTCGAGGCGCAGCGACGGCCCGCCAGTGGCGCAGGCGCCGAGCGCGCCCGCGAGCACGAGCAGCGCCGAACGCAGACCTTCCCGACGTCCCGAGCTTCCGCGTGTGCACATGCTGCCTCTCCGCTCTCCCAGCGCCCTGCTCTTGCTTTCCGTGCGCGGACGGCTGGAGCCTCGATGGCCAATTGCCCCTCCTCCGCGTCCGGCAGGCTAGCATCACGGTTGGGGAGGCGCGACTTCACTCCGCGGCGAAGGCCGGGCCCAGGTCTACGCGCTCCTCGGCATGACGCCTCGAACCCATGAGCCCGCTGAAGGCGCTCGGGGTGAAGGGATGCGCGCTCGTTGCATTCAACCCGCTGGCCGCGCGCCGCTCGATTCCGACTGGACAACGCGCGCCCGCGGCGCCGGTTCGTCCCGCTGCCGCGGAACGGTGAGACGCCCGCGTACGTCGGGAGCGTGCTCACGTTCTACGAGCAGCGCCGTCGGCTCGACGTTTGCGACGGCGTCGAGCAGCGCAGAGCCCGGCCAGCCATGACCTTGCCCGAGTAGCTCCCCTGCGAGAGCGTGGCTTCTCTTTGGCTCAACCCTCGAGCAGGCGCAGCTCGTCGAGCTCCTTTTGCAGCCTCTGCTGCCTGCGCTTCCGCATCGGAAAGAACACCGCGAACCAGAGGACGACGAGCGCGAAGAGCGGCGCCCATCTCCAGAGGAACCGCGGGTCGTGGAGCGACTCGAGCATCGCCGGCGCCACGACCAGCGCCGCGCCCGCCAGGCAAAAGGTCAGGCCCGCCCGGCGCCAGAGGTGGCGGACATAGTCCCGCCGCCGCTCGAGCGCCTGTTTGTAGGACTGGAGCGTCGCGCCCTCCGTGGCGTCGGGCAAGAGCCGCCTCGTCCATATCGATCGATAGGTCTGGTAACCCAAATGGACGGACCAGAGACTTAGGATGACAAACCCGGCGCGCGGCATCGCCTGGTGGGCGAGCGCGGCGCGCCAGGCGAAGAACCCGGCGAGCAGCGCTCCGAACAGGATCGCCTTTGCCACCTCGAGCCGGGCGCGGGCCTGAAGCCGACGCACCTGGCGGCGCAGCTCATCTGCGGACATTTGGAACACCTCCGTGGGTTGGTCTTTCCAGAGCTTGCGTGGATCGTTCGTGGGCAGGTCATCCGGCATGGGGCGCTCCTTCGTCGAACCAGCGTTTGAGGAGGTTCTTGATCCGGTGGATCTTCATCGCGACATTCGCCGGCGACAGCCCGGTGATCTCCGCGCTCGAGGCGGCGTCCAGACCTTCCAGGTAGGAGACGATGACCTGGCGATCGAGCGGCTTGAGGCGCCGGATCATCTTCGCGAGACGATCCAGCGCCTCGCTCCTTCCGGCGGCGCCCTCCAGGCCATCCTCGCCGCCCGGCGCCGGCATTCGTGGGACGCTCTCCAGGCTCTCGAGCGTCTCCAGCCTGTCCCGGAGCCGGCGCTGCCGGAGCACATGGTCGGTGGCCACGTTGTGCGCGACCCGGTAGACCCACGTCCGCAACGAGCAGCGCTGATCGAACCGGTCGAGGCTGCGCCAGAGCTGCAGATGGATCTCCTGGAGCAGATCGCGGCGCGCCTCGGCGTTCAGCTCGTATGCGCGGGCGAGCCGCTCGAGCGATGCGCCATAAGCCTCCGTGGCCTGTGCATAGAGCGCGCTCTGATTCGCGGCGGCCGGCATCGATGTCGTTCCCTTCACGGAGAGATAGTCGGCGCCGCCCCGCGTTTCTAACGCGCGCTTTCATTCCCCCCGCGGACGAGCGGGGCCTGAATGAAGCCGGCCCGAGCTCGACGTCCCCGCGCTGCCGCCGGGGTGCGCTTGGTGCTGCGCGCACCTCGACGCAGCCCGAAGGTTTGGGTTAAGCGCGACCCATGCTCCGCATCGTCTGCGTCGTCTCCGTGCTCGCCGCTTGCGGCCCCAACACCAACCCGCTCGCGCCGCCGTCTCTTGCGGACTCGCGGAGCGGCGCCTCCTCCGCGACGGCCGCGCCGATGGCCGCGGATGGCGGGCCCGGCTGGGCGGCCACCGGGCCCCTCGCCAGCGCTCGCTCGCAGTCCTGCGCGATCCTGCTGCCCACCGGGAAGGTGCTCGTCTCCGGCGGAGAGAATCGCAGCGGCTACCTGACCACCAGCGAGCTCTACGATCCGGCGTCAGGGCGGTTCTCGGCGGCCGCAGCCGGCGGCGTGCCCGGCAACATCTGCGGCGGCGTCTTGCTCCCCAGCGGGAAGGTGCTGATCGACTCGGACGTCTCCACCGCGCTGGAGCTCTATGACCCGCTCACCGACAGCTGGTCGGCGGCCGGCTCGCTGAGCACGACCCACAGCCGGCCGGCGATGGTCCTGCTCAGCGACGGCCGGGCGCTGATCGCGGGCGGCGCCAACCTCGCGGTCACCGAGCTCTATGACCCGGTCACCGGCGCGGTCAGCCAGACCGGCTCGCTCGCGACCCCCCGGCAGGGATTGACCCTCGCCTTGCTGCAGGACGGCCGCGTTCTGGCGGCGGGAGGCTACGTCAACAGCAACAACACCGAGGTCGCGGTGGCCGAGCTCTACGATCCCGCGAGCGGCGAGTGGTCGCCGGCGGCGCCGATGCACCAGATCCGCTTCGACGCCGCCAGCGCGGTGCTCGCCGACGGACGCGTGCTGGTGACCGGCGGCTATGCCGCTTCGGGCCCCATTGCGGAGTGCGAGCTCTACGATCCCACCACCGACGCCTGGACGGTGACCGGCGCGATGGCGCACAGCCGCTCGGCGCACACCGCGACCGTGCTCCCCTCGGGCGAGGTGCTGGTGGTGGGCTCCGGCGACAGGACAACCGATACCTCCACCGAGCTCTACGATCCGGCGACCGGCGTCTGGAGCGCGGCGGGCAACATCAACGGTCAACGCGACGACGCGCCCTCGGTGCTGCTCACCGACGGGCAGGTGCTCTCGGCCGGCGGGTTCAGCGACGTGAACACGATCCTCGCGTTCTTCTCCAACGCCGATCTCTACCAGCCCGCGCCGAGCGCCGTGCCCGGCTATGCCCCGGCGATCAGCGGACCCGACGTCATGTATCTGGGCTGCGAGGCCCGCGTCGCCGGCAGCCGCTTCCGCGGCGTCTCGGGCAGCGGCGGCGGGTTCTTCAGCGTGCCCACCGCTTTTCCCTTCGTCGAGCTCACCGCGGGCGACGGCGGCGTGACCATCCTCCCCGGCAGCGGAATGAGCGACAGCAGCGTCACCGTGCAGACGCCCGCGCAGCTCGCGGCCGGCGGCTACACCCTGACCGTGATCACCAACGCGATCCCGGGCTCGCGGGCGGTGATGCTGTTGCCCGACACCGCGCCCACCGCGGCGGACGGCGCGGTTCGTACAGCGTACGATCAACCGGTCGCCGTCGCGCTCTCGGGGGCCGACGCCGACCCCGGACAGTCGCTGAGCTACGCCGTGCTGACCTCGCCCGCGCACGGCGCGCTCTCGGGGAGCGGCGCGCAGCTCACCTATACGCCGGCCCCCGGTTACGCGGGCGCGGACAGCTTCACCTTCCAGGCCATCGACGATTGCGGCGTCTCGAGCGCCGCGGCCACCGTCTCGCTGCAAATCTTCGACGCGGTGCCCCCCGCGGTGACCTGTCCGGCCGGCGTGACCGCCGAGGCCAGCAGCGCCGCGGGCGCGCTGGTGAGCTATCCCGCCGCCACGGCCACCGACGCGATCACCGCGTCGCCCGCGCTGACCTATTCGGCGGCGTCGGGCAGCCTGTTTCCGCTCGGAGTCACGCCGGTGCAGGTGACCGCGACCGACGGCGCGGGCAACCAGGCCTCGTGCAGCTTCACCGTGACCGTGCGCGACACCACGCCGCCCGCGGTGAGCTGCCCAGCCGACCTCACCGCCGAGGCGACCAGCGCTTCCGGCGCGAGGGTCGACTATCCCGCCGCGAGCGCGAGCGACGCGGTCACCGCGGCCCCCGCGCTGAGTTACTCGATCGCTTCGGGCAGCGGGTTCCCTCTCGGCAACACCGCGGTGCAGGCGACCGCGATCGACGCGGCGGGGAACCAGGCGTCGTGCAGCTTCAACGTGACCGTGCGCGACACCACGCCGCCCGCGCTGACCTGCCCGGGCGACGTGCATGCGCTCGGCGACGCGAGCGGGGCGCGCGTCGAGTTCTCGCTCGCCGCCACCGATGCGGTCACCGCGAGCCCGGCGATCGCGGCGGTGCCCGCGCCGGGCTCCCTCTTCGCGCCGGGCATCACCACCGTGCAGGTCACCGCGACCGACGGCGCGGGCAACGCGAGCCGCTGCTCGTTCGAGGTGGACGTAGAGGTGGAGGAGACGCTCCGCCTGAGCGGCGGCTGCGCGTCGACCCAAGGCGGCGATGGCGCCCTGGCGCTGCTCGGGCTCATGGCCGCCTGGGCGCTGGCCCGCGGTCCGCGCCGGAGGGGAGCCGCGCGGGCGACCCGAGCGGCTCCGCTGCCCGTGGCGGCGTCGCGGATCGCGAGGACCGCCCTGCTCGCGAGCGCCGGGCTCCTCGCCCGCGCCGGCAGCGCGCGCGCCGATGGCTTCGCCTCCGATCGCTTCCAGCCCGCCCCGGCGGGCAGCGACTGGGCCGCGCTCGATTCGCTCCGCTTCTCCAATGGCGCCGGGCTGGCTCCGGCGGCCCGGCTCGATCTCGACTGGGCGCACGACCCGCTGCTGCTCCGGACGGCCGACGGAGCGGTCGAGCGCGCGGTGCTGCGCAACCAGACCACCGCGTCGCTCGGCTTCAGCCTGGCGCTGCGCGAGCGGTTTCGCTTCGAGCTGGGCGTCCCCTTCGCGACGTTCAACAACGGGGAGGGCGGCGCCGTCACCGGCACGCTTCCCATCCCCGCCTCCGCGGCGTTCGGCGACGTGAGGCTCGGGGCCGACGCGCTCCTCTTCGGCGAGCGCGAGGGCGCGCTGCGGCTGGCGGCGGGCGTCGCGGTCTTCCTCCCCACCGGCTCGCGCCACGGCTACACCAGCGACGGCACCGCGCGCGTGGTCCCGCGCCTCTCCGCTGCGGGCGACGCCGGCGCCTTCGCCTGGGCGGCGCAGGCGAAGCTCGAGCTGAACCGCGACGAATCCGGCCTCGCGCAAGACGCGAGCACGCGCTTGGACCTGGGCCTCTCCGCGGGCTGGCGCGTCCTCGACGAGCGGCTGCTCATCGGCCCGGAGCTGACCGCCGGCGCCGTGCTCTTCCAAGGCGCGCGCTTCCACGACCAGGACAGCGCGCCGGTCGAGGGCCTGCTCTCGGCGCGCTATCGGCTCTCGCCCGATTGGCAGCTCGGCTTGGGGGCGGGCACCGCGTTCACCTCCGGCGCGGGCGCCGCGGAACCGCGCCTCGTCGCCTCGCTGCATTGGACGCCAAAGGCCCCGCCGCCCGCGCTCGCTTCTCCGGCCCCCGCGGTCGCGCCGCCGTCTCCCCAGCCGATCGGGCCCGCGCCCGCCCAGCCGCCGCCTCCCGCGCCCGCGCTCGCGCCGCCGCCCTCGCTCGCGCCGCAGTTCGATCGCGCGATCGTCATCGGCACCCGCATCGAGTTCGAGAACGACAGCGCGCGCCTCCTGCGCCAGAGCGATCGCGCGCTCGAGGCGGTGCTCCAGGCGCTGGTGGAGTTCCCCCAGGTCCTGCGGGTGGAGATCGGCGGCCATACCTCGTCTCCGGGCAGCGAGGAGTACAACCGGGCGCTCAGCCTGGAGCGCGCCGAGGCGGTGCGCGCCTGGCTGGTCCAGCGCGGCGTCGCCGCCGAGCGGCTCACCGTGGCGGGCTATGGGCGCTCGCGCCCGCTGGTCGAGGAGCGGAGCGAGGAGGACGCGGCGAAGAACCGGCGGGTCGAGTTCCGGGTGCTGAAGGTGGCGCCCTGAGCGCAGGCACGCCTCGCGGCGCAGATCGACACCGCAGCCGTTCGCGCGGGGAATTT
>FTDO01000184.1_pt1 | contig 12827 bp, 8 predicted proteins | sample 1639931 | NCBI WGS metagenome assembly FTDO01 (sample SAMEA3914869, study PRJEB12502) | metagenome | biome: forest; material: soil | place: USA | collected 2012-03-12 | depth 0.1 m | reverse complement strand
GGGCGGGGGCGGCGAGCTGTCCCGCCTGCGGCTCTTCGACCTGGGAGACGCGTCTCCGGCCCGCGGCGATGCTTCACCAGAAGCGCAATCTTCCGATCCCCAACATTCAACCGATTTGTTAAGCATTGAAGAGGTGCACGCGCGGGCGGAGCGCGCGGTGGGCGCGGCGGTGGCGGCGGGCGCGCGGGTGATCCTGCTCGGCGGCGGGCACGACGGGGCCTACGCGAGCCAGTCCGGCCTGCTCTCGGCGCTGCCCCCGGCGAGCCGCCTGTCGGCGATCAACGTGGATGCGCACTGCGACGTGCGGCCGCTCAAGGACGGCAGGATCGTCACCAGCGGGACGCCGTTCCGCCGCCTCCGCGATCGGTGGGGCGAGCGGTTCTCGCTGGTCGAGTTCGGCATCCAGATGCAGCACAACGCGCGCGCGCACGTCGAGTGGGCCCACGCGCAGGGCTGGCCGGTGCTCGAGCTGCGGCGGCTCAGAGAAGACGGCTGCGAGAAGCGGTTCGCCCGGCAGCTCTCCCGCGCGCGGACCCAGGCGGAGGCGCTCTCGCTCAGCCTCGACCTCGACGCGGTCCAGGCCGCCTCCGCGCCCGGCGTCTCCGCGCCCTGCCCGGACGGGTTCAGCCCCGCGGAGCTCCTCTCCTTCGCGCGCGACGCGGGCCGCGAGAGCGCGGTGCGCCTGCTCGACGTCATGGAGTGCGCGCCCCCGCTCGACGAGGGCGGCCGCACCGCGCGCCTGGGCGCCGCCGCCATCTGGAGCTTCCTCGCCGGGGCCTGCGAAGCAGGCTAGTCGAGCGTCGAAGATCATCAATCTTCAGCGGCGCGCCCTCTGGAGGGCGCCCCCAAAGCATGCTTTTCGCGCGCCGTGAGATATGCAGTCTAGAACAGCTCGAGCTGCTTCTCGCTGAACAGCTCGCTCGCGTTCAGGCCGCGGTCGCGCAGCGCCTGGGCCAGCTCGGCGGCGTGGCCGTGCAAGGTGAGCACGCGGCGGGCGCCCGACTCCTTCGCCACCTCGCACAGCTCGTCGAAGCCGGCGTGATCGGAGAGCGGCAGCGCCAGATCGACCGCGGCCTGCTCGGCGGCGCGCTCCTCCAGCGCGCGGCCCGAGAGCAGCACCGCGCGGTGCGCGCCGATCGGCCCGCGGCGGCCCACGCGCGCGTGGTGCGGGATGATCACCACCTCGCCCGGCGCGGCCGGCCCCTCGAACGGCTCCATGTCCTGGAAGGCGACGCCCAGCCTCTCGTAGACCCGCGCGGCGCGGTGGATGAGCGGGTGCAGCCGCAGCTTGTGCCCGCGCTCGCCGAGGTGGAGCGCGGCCTCCTGCGCCGAGCCGACCGGCGCGGCCAGCACCACCGGCGTCAGGCCATCGGCGAGCGTCTCGCGGACGAACTGCTCCAGCCGCCCCAGCACCTCGGCGCGCGGCGGGAAGAGGTAGCGCGGGTGCCCGTAGGTCGCGCGGAGGATCAGCGTGTCGCAGGAAGGCTTCGCGCGCGGCTCGGCGGTGCGCGGCGCGCGCGCTCCCGAGCCGCCCAGGTCGCCGGAGTAGACGATGCGCTTCTTGCTGCCCTCCTTCTCCTGCTCGATCACCAGGAAGGCCGAGCCCCGGGTGTGCCCGGCCGGCTGCAAGGTGAGCCGCAGCGCGCCCAGCGTGAACGGGCTGCCGAAGCTGGCCGGCAAGGGAGCGGTGTCCAGGCCGCGCGGCTCGGCCGATCTCTTCGGCGGCTGCATCCCCTCCAGCAAGGCCAGCGTCGCCGCGGTGGCCACCACCCGCTCGGGCAGGAAGCTGCGCGAGGCCCGCGCGTGCGAGAGGAACCCGAGCGGCGCGCGCACGGTCGGGTCGAGGTGGAGCTGCGAGCCGCGGAGCGCGAAGCCGAACGGCGTCTTCTCCACCTCGAGCGGCGCCAGCGCGGTGAGGTCTTCCGCCACGGTGGGAATCTAGAGCCCCCGGGCCCGCCGCGTACATTTTTCTCCGAGAACGATCTCGATCTATAGCGGCCAAGTTATTTAACGCGCGGGTTGAACTTACGCCGCCGTGCGATCGGGCGCGCGGCGGGCGAGCCAGGCCGAGCCGACCTCGCCCACCAGCACGCCGGCGATGATCAGGCCGCCGCCGAGGAGCTCGCGCGGGCGCAGCCGCTCGCCGATCAGCAGCGCGGCGAACGCGGCGGCGAACACCGGCTCCAGCGCGGAGAGCAGCGCGATTCGCACCGGCGTGACGTGGCGCTGCGCCCAGGTCTGCACCGCGAAGGCGAGCAGCGTGGCGAAGACGGCGAGGTAGGCGATGGCGAGCATCAGCTTGGGCTCGCGCGGGAGCACCGCCGGCTCGAGCAGCGGCCCGGCGACGGCGGCCATCAGCCCCACCGCGACCAGCTGGCAGAGGAGCAGCGGCAGGAGCGGCTGGCGCGGCGCCGCCCGGCCGAGCGCGAGGATGTGGCCGGAGAAGACCAGGGCGCACCCCACCGTGAGCAGGTCGCCCAGCCCGGTGCCGCCGCTGCGGAACGGGCCGGAGAGGATGGCCATCCCGGCGAACGCGATCCCCAGCGCCACGACGGCCAGCGCGCGCGGCCTCTTGCGGAAGAGGAGCAGCTCGAGCAGCGGGGTGAACACCACCAGGAGGCCGGTGAGGAAGCCGCTGCGCGAGGCGGTGGTGCGCTGCAGCCCCTCGGTCTGGAGCAGGAAGCCCAAGCCGAGCAGGAAGCCGCAGAGCGCGCCGTCGCGCCAGAGGCTGACGCGAGGGGCGCCCGGCGACGGCGTCTCCGGACGCTCCAGCGCGTCCGGCGCTGTCATAACGAAATCGTTGTTATTTATGTTTTTACCAATGCCGAGCAGGCGGCGGGCGCCGATGAACAGGCCGAGCAGCGCCGAGGCCAGCCCCATCCGCAGCGCCAGCATCGCCATCGGCGACGCGGTCCCGGTGCCCGCGGCGAGGAAGGTGCGCAGCACCGCGAAGGTGCTGCCCCAGACCGCCATCGTCAGCGCCAGCGCCAGGTCGGCCATCGCCGGCCCACTCTCTCACGCGGGGCGCGGGGCGACGCCCGGTTTCAGCCGGCGCGCGGCGCCTCGCCACAGCCGCACCGCGGGCAGCGCGAAGAGCCAGAGCCGCGCGCGCAGGCCGCCCAGGCGCCAGGCGCCGAGCGCGCGCTCGCCGCGGCGCACTTGCTTCACCTCGGCGATCAGTAATTTTCCGGTTAATGATTGGGACGCAAACCATCCGTCCGGGGCCAGCAGCGCGTCGCCGCGGAGGAGCGCCTGCCGGCCGCTGGGCGCGCCGCCGCTCGCGCCGAGGCCCGAGGCCCGGCGGGTGGACACCACGCGGTGCACGAGCAGGCGATCGCCGTCCCGCGCGGCGAGCACGTCGCCCGCCCTGGGCGCGCGAGAGAGCTTCGCCAAGGTGAGCCGATCGCCGTCGCGGAGCAGCGGGGCCATGCTCGAGCCGCGCGCGCGCAGCACGACTTCCTCGCCGCGCGACAGCAGCTCGGCGCAGAGCTCCGCGCCGGGATCGCGCGCGCCCCCGCGCGGCTCCTGCGCGCCGCCGGCGTCGTGTCCTTGCTCTTGGTGCGCGCGGCTCAGCTCGCCCACGGCGCTCCTCTTAGCCGACCACGGGCAGCGCCACGCGGCGCGCGTGCACGGCGCCGTGGGCCTGCGCCGCTTCGTGGGCGAGCGACCGCGGCGTGGGGAATGGGCCCACCGCGCGGCCGTCGGTGCGGGCGAGCGGCGTGCCGGCGAGCCGCTTCTCGACCGCGCCCCAGTAGGCCTTGGTCCGCTCGCAGACCTGGCGCGAGTGGCCGTCGATCGAATCGCCCTCGCTCAAGGAGAGGGCCGGACACTTGGCGCAGACGTGGCGGTAGGCGCAGCCGCGGCACTCCTCGAACCGCCGCAGCGTGAGCGCCCGCAGCGCGCGCACCGGCGGGCTGTCGAGCCACAGCTCGGTGAAGCTCTGCTCGCGCAGGTTGCCCATCTTCATGGTGGGCAATTGCACGCAGGCGAGCACGTCGCCGTTGGGCTGGATCGAGGCGAACGAGCGGCCCGCGCCGCAGGGCTGCCGCGCGTCGAGCACGTCGTCGCCGGGGCGCTGCGAGAGGCGGCGGCCATTGGCGGCCAGCTCGTCGTCGCCGAGCCGGGCGAGCTGCGAATCGACGTAGCCGGCGAGCTGCTCGGGCGTCACCCGCTCGCCCAGGGTCGAGGCGCCGTCGTCGCGTCGATGCAACATCACGTCGGTGCTGAAGCGGACGCGCGGGCGGTTGGCGAAGAGCTGCTCGAGGGCGTCGAGCTCCTCGACGTTGCAGCGGACCGCGCTGCTCTTGACCAGGACCGGCACGCCCTCGTCGTCGAGCAGCTCCACCGCGCGCACCGCCCGCGCGAAGCTGCCCTGGCGTCCGACGAAGCCGTCGTGGGTCGCCGCGTGCGAGCCGTGGATGGAGATCTCCACCCGGGCGACCCGCAGCTCGCGCAGCGACCTCGCGACCGCCGGCGTGATCGGGCCGCCGTTGGAGAAGAGCGTCACCGAGAACATCCGCTTGCGCGCCTCGGCGATCAGCTTGAGCGCGTCCTTGCGCAGAAGCGCCTCGCCTCCGCTGAAGATCAAGTCGAGCGTGCCGAGGAGCGCCAGCTCGTCGAAGAGCGCGATCCAGGTCTCCGCAGGGAGATCGTCGCTGTCGTGTGCCGCCTGGTAGCAGTGGCTGCAGGCGAGCTGGCACTTGTGCGTCAGCGTGAGCAGCACGCCGGCCGGGATGTGGGCGCGCCTCGCCCGCTCGATGGCCCGGGTCACGAGCGCGCCTCGGTCTCGAAGAGCGCGAACGCAGCGCCCACCGCGCGGTCGTCGTCCGGCAACGACAGCGCGTGGACGGGGACGGCGCGCGCGATCGCTTCGACCGTGGTCAGCGCCGACTCGGCCAGCGAGCGGTGCGCGGCGGGCAGGAACACCCGATGCAGCAACGCGCGGCCCGCTTGCCCGGGGGAAAGACGCGTGCCTCGGGGAGCGGCGCCCTGGCCCGCGTGCGAGATGAGCCCGATGCCCGCGAGCGGGATTCCTTCTTTTGGCGCCCGGCCGTCGCCGAACCGGCGGGGCAGCGGGTGGCCGAACAGCCGCGGCTCGACCCGCCCGTCCGCTGCACGGGCCAGCCGGACCGCGGCCACCTCGTCGGCAATGACGTGGGCTCCGGCTGCGCCGAGGCGTCGCGAGAGCGTGGTCTTGCCCGCGCCCGACGGCCCGGCGAACACCAGCGCGCGGCCGTCCACCTCTACGCTGGCGCCGTGGAGCAGGAGCCCGCCCCGCTCGGCGAGCCAGAGCGCGCAGGCCAGCCGCGTCGCGGTCTGCATCGCGGCCAAGCCACCTCCGAACACCTCGAGCTTCGCGCTCTGCGCGGCCACTTGGCCGGACACCCCGTCGCCGTCGATGTCCCAGACGTCACCGCTTCGCGTGACCGCCAGCCGATCGAATCGCGGGGGAAATCCGCCCAGCAGCTTGAGCTCGAGCGACAGCAGCTCTTCTTCGCGCCGGGGCTTGCCCACGTTCGCGTGCGGCTCGATCGCCGCCAGGAAGCTCGCGCAGGCCTCTCGTTCGCCTTCGGCCGCCACCGCGAGAGCGAGGCCGCACAGGCTCGCCTCGCAGCCCATCAGACCACCGACTGGTGGGTGCCGCAGCCGCTGCGGGGACTTGCCGACGGCACGGTACCGCAAGCCAGCGATCGGCGCTCGAACAGCTCAACGCTGCGCAGCTCCGGCTTCACGTAGGGGCGCCGGGCGGAAGGCGACGGCTTGGGATTCTGTTCGTCCATGGGTTCCTCCGCGCGGGCTCCCGGCCTCAACGCACGACCACGACGTAGCCCTGCACGCCGCCGCTGCTATTCTGCGGCTGGGAGAGTATCACCAAATCTCTGCCGGTCGTCGAGGTGATGTGGCCCGACGCGACCGCCTGGCCGAAGGTGTTTCCGTTGGTGAATACCGGCGCGCCGCTCAGTTCCTGGCCACGCGGTGGCACCATGCAGAAGCTGGTCGCGGTCGCGCTGCCGCAGCTGGTTGAATCGAAGGGCAGCGCGGGCAGGACCGCATCGCCGGTTTGGCCGAACCAGAAGTAGGCGGGAGGGTTCGGAGCAAGCGGATCGGCGCCTCCGGCGATCTCGGCCTTGCCGTCGCCGTCGAGATCCGCGAGCAGGGTGGCCGCCTTGCCGATCGGGTGCGCCTCGCTGTTCGCGTACTCGGTGATGCTCGGCGTCGCCGAGTAGTTGGTGCCCAGGAGCTGCGTGCCGTCATAGAGGTAGAGGGCGCCGCTGTCCGCGTTGGCGAAGAGCACGTCGCGGTGCGTGTCCCCGATGGCATCCCGGCCGCCGGCGATGTTGTAGCCATAGAGCGTGTTGGCGGTGACGCCGCTCGGGCTGGGGATCAACGTGCCGCTGCTCCAGCTCAACGTGCCGCCCGCCGAGATGGCGTCGCCCCCGAACGCGCGCGCCTCGTGCTCATTGAAGTACGGGCCCGGATAGGGAGTCTGGTTGTCGATGTAGACCATCGAGATCGCGAGGCCCGCCAGATCGCCGCTCGCCGCCGCGTAGGTGAACGGCGCGGCCTCGATCGAGGTCTGATCGACCGCCCCGAAGCCGCTGTCGGTGCCCAGCTGCGAAGGCAGCGTGATGAACGCCGTCGCGGGCGAGCCGCTGGCAGCGAAGATCTTCGACGAGCCGGCGGTCGACCAGCTGCCGCCCCGAGGCAGGATGGCCAGCTTGTAGGGCGCGCTGCTCTCGTCGTTGGTCTGGTAGTTGGAGAGGAGCAGATCGCTGCCGGCGCCGCTGCCGCCGGTGATCTTGCCCGCCGCGCGGACCGTTCCACCGAGCAGCGCGCCGGCGGAGTCGGTGAGCACCACCGGCGTCGGCGCGATGCCGCTCGCCTTGGCCGCGGCCATGTTCGCGCCGCGCCAGATCAGCACGTCGTCGCCGGTGAAGCCGTCCCACTCGGAAGCTGCGATGTCGGCCTTGCCGTCGCCGTCGAAGTCACCCACGTCGAACGCCTCCCCAGCGCCGAGGAAGCCTTCGACCAATTGCCCCTTGAGCACCAGCGGCGTTCCGCCGTCGGACCCCCCGCTGAAGCCGCCGAAGTAGACGATGATCCGGCCGTCGCAGTAGCCGTCGGGGTGGCAGGCGTCGCCGGGGTAGCTGAGGACGATGTCGTCGAAGCCGTCGCCGTCGAGGTCGGCGACGCGCATGTTGGTCTGCCCGCTGGTGGTGGGCGGACCCCCGGTGTCGTCCTTGATCGCGACCACTGTGCCGCTCGCTTGCGTGCTCACCGAGACGATGCTGTTCGCGCCCACGTCGCCCAGGTTGCCGACGCGATCCTTGGCGCGCACGCCCAGGCTGAGCGAGGCGTTGCCCGAGGGGAGCACCACCTGGAACGAGGTCGGGACGCCGGTGGGGAACGCGCCGGCCAGGTTGGCGGTGACCAGCGTGCCGGAGCCCCAGTTCGAGGCGGTCAGCGCGCTCGAGGAGTAGCGGACCTCCCACGAGGCCGGGCTGGCGCCGGTGGTCTGGTCGTCGCCGGGCACGGCCGGGATGGTCACGGTGACCACGCCGATCGCGTGCTGCACCGAGGTGCTCACGGTGACGGCGGCCGGCTCGGCGACGTCGACCCGGATCGATTGCGTCGCGGTGGCCGAGGTGTTGCCGCTCGGCGCGGTCAGCGTGGCCGAGAGCGTGTGCGCGAGCAGCTGCGCGTAGTCGATCGGCGCGAGGAGCTGGCCGGTGCTCGAGGTGGTGGTGCAGTTGCCCGCGCCGATGGCGTAGACGGTCTGCACCGAGGCGGAGGCGGCGATCGAGCAGCTGACGAACTGTACCGTGGTGGTGCTGGGCGTGTTGTCCTTGTCGACGGAGAGCACCAGCGTGCCGCCCGTCTTCGCGGTCACCGAGAGCTGCGCCGCGGCGAGACCCAGCTTGGTGTTGTCGCTCGACGTGCTCGGCGTGGCGCTGGCGATCTGCGTCTGCCCGTTGCCGACGAAGAGCTGGTTCGCGGTGGGCGAGATCCAGGACACCACCGGCGTCTGCAGATCGCACTGGTAGGTCTGCGGCGCGCTCACCACGGTGTTGCCGCTGCCGTCGGTGGCCTGGGCGCAGAGGCGGCCGATGTTGCCGTCGGCGATGGCGAAGGGCGCGGATGAGAGCGTGGCGCTGTTGCCGGTCACGTTCACGCTCTGCGCGGTGCCCGGCGCCGAGCCGCAAGACTGGCCGCTCGACACCAGCCAGACCAGGAGCGGCTGGCCGTCGGGGACGTTGGTGGTGGTGAAGCTCAGCTGCGGCGCGCAGATCGCGCTCTGGCCGCTGCCCGACTTGGTGCCGGTGCCGAACCAGAGCGTGCCGCCGGAGACCGGCGCGGGCGAGCTGAGCACCACGGTCGGCCCGGTGTAGGTCTGCGTCGCGACCACCGGCGAGGAGGCCCCGGGATTGCCCGCCGCGTCGGTGGTCTTGGCCACCAAGGTGTGCGCGCCGCTGGCGAGCGAGAGCGTGATGTCCGCGGTCCCCGCGCCGGTGCTGGAGCCCGAGTAGACCGCGCTGCCCACCGCGGCGGTGCTGCCGTTCCAGGTGTCGAAGATGGTGATGGTCTGGCCGGCCTCGAGCGTGCCGCCGCCCGAGCCGTCCACGGTGACCACCGCCTCCACGCTCGGCTCGTCGATCGTCACCGCGCCGCCGGCGGCCGAGCGGCCCTCGAGGCTGGTGATGGCGAGCTGGGGCGCGATGGTGTCGACCGCCAGCGTGGTGACCGCGGAGGTCACCTGGTTGCCGTACGGATCGAGCACCTCGGCGGCGAGCGAGACCGCGGCGCCGTTGGCGATGGGCAGGTCGTCGCCGCTCACCTCGCCGCCCGAGGGCGCGACCGGGTTCTCCTCTCCGCCCGCCGGGCTGATCGGGCTGCCGCCGGAGAGGAAGGTGATCTCGGTGGTGGCGCCCGAGGTCGAGCTGTCGGGCGCGCTGGTGCTGGCGCCGAAGGGATAGATGAGCGGATCGGCGCCCGGGCAGACGCCGCCCACGCAGCGCGCGTCATCCGAGGCGTTCAGCTCAGGGGTGCCCGGAGCGGGCGAGGTGAGCGTGACGGTCGGATCGGGCGCGATCACGAAGGGCGCGCCGGCGGTGCCCAGCGTGGTCGCGGCGACGCCGGCCACCGGGTTCGACGGCGTCGAGTCCTTGTTGCCCGCGTCGTCGGAGACCAGCGCGTAGAAGATGTACGACTGGTACCCGCCCGGGTTGAGCTGCGCCAGCGCGACCGGCACGGTGGTCGCGGTGGCGCCGTCGCCGTCGGCCGCCACGGTCGCCTGCCCCAGCACCCCCGGCGTGGTGGTGGAGAAGATCTGCACCGTCTGCTCGGCGACGAACGAGTTGGCTCCAAAGACGACGTTGAAATGGAGGGTGCCGTTCGCCGCGTCGAGCTCGGTCTGGTTGAGCGCGTCGTCCGGGCCGCTCCCGGAGAGCTGCCCTTGCGTGTCCTCGGCGACGGCGATCGACTGCACCACCGGCGGCGTCGAGCGCGCGGTCAAGGTGTGGCCGCTCGAGACGTCGGTGCCCACGTCGGACACCTCGGCGTAGACGGTCTGCTGCCCGTCGGGGATGGTCACGGTGAAGGTGGCGATGCCGCTCTGGATCTGCGCCGTCCCGGCGACCACGGTGAGCTGGCCGGTGCCCGCGGTGGTGCAGGCGCCCGGCGTCGCCGCGAGCGCGGTGGAGCAGAGGCGCACCGCCGAGCCGTTGGCCGCGCTCGACTGCACCTGCGCGTCGACCTGGACGCCCGCCGTGGTGTGATCCTTGTCCTGCGCGTAGCCGAAGCTGTTGCCGCTCACCGCGAAGGTGAGCTGCACGTTGAGCGCGGCGCAGCGGGCGCTGAAGGTCACGCTAGCCTGGCCCTGGGCCATCGCCGCGTCGGTCGCGGTGACCGAGAAGGTGTTGCTCCCGGGCGCGATGGGGAGGTTGCTCCAGGTCCAGACGCCGCCCGATTCGGTCGGGACCTGCGAGACGGTCTGCGTGCCGCTCGAGTTGGTCAGCTTGAGCACCAGGCCCGACGCGGTCACGGTGTCGCCGGTGATCGAGACCTGCACCTGGTTCAACGTCGGCGCGCTGCCGGCGCAGGTCAGGTTCGCGCTGCCCGCGGTCAGCGTGTCGCCCGCCTGCGGGGTGACGAAGCTGACGGTGGGGAACGCGCTCGACGACGAGGTGACGTCCACCTCGGAGGTGCTGGAGTTGCCCGCGCCGTCGGCCACGGTGAGGTGGAGCTGGTTCTGCCCGCTGTGCAGCGCGACCGAGGCGAGGTCGATCAGGTTGTTCTGCACCGAGCCGGTGGAGATCACCGTGCCGCCGTTGTCGAGCGTGTAGAGCTGGCCCTCGCCGGCGCAGCTGGTGGTGGCCTTGAACTCGGTGCTGGTGGCGCTGGTCGACCCGGCGGCGGGGATGGCGATGTTGATGGTGGGCGCGGTGTCGTCGGCGGTGAAGGTGACCGAGGCCGAGCCGGTGCTGCCGGCCGAGGCGACGCAGCGGAAGAGCGCCCCCGCGCACGACGAGATGGGGAGCATGAGGGAGATGTTGGCCTTGCCGTCCAGGCCGATCGGCGCGCTTCCAGTCAAGCCGCTGCCGCAGTCGACCGAGGCGGTCTGGCCGCCCAGGTTCGCGCTCTGCAGCTGCACGGTGAGCTGGGCGCCGCCCTGCACCGCCACCAGCTGCGAGAGCCCGACGTCGGAGCCGTCGGCGGGCGAGACGATGGTGAGCGCGGTGCCCTGGAGCACCACGGTGAAGTCGATGGTCGCCGAGCGGACGAGGTTGCCGCTCGAGCGCTGCACCTCGGCGTAGAGCGTGTGCGGGCCGGGCGCGAGCGTGATGTCGGTGCTGAAGATGCCGTTGGTCAGGTCGGGCACCACCGCGACCTCCTGCGCCTGGCTGGTGCCTTGGTCCACCTCGAGCGCGGCGAAGCCGCCCGAGTCGAGCCCCGCGATCTCGCCGCGGACGCGGGCGACGAACTCGTCGCCGGTCCCCACGTCGTCCTGCGGGCCGAGCAGGCCGCCCTGCACCGGCGTGAGGATGGTGATCGACGGCTCCTGGCCGTCGCTGAAGTAGCTGGCCGGCCGCGACGCGCCCTCCGCGCCGGGCGCACCGACGAAGGCCTGCGCGTCGAGCGCGCCGTCGGGCAGCGTCACGTCGAACACCGCTTGCCCGCCCGAGACCGTCGCGCTGGCGGTCACCGCGACGGTGCCGTTGGCCGAGATGGAGAGGCTGGCGGGCGAGCCGTCGGCGCAGCTGGTCTGCGCGGTGAGCGCGGCCTGCACGCCCTGCGTGCCCGGATCGAGATCGGCGATCGCGCCGCCCGCGCCATCGAGGTTGAAGCGCGCGCCCGAAGGCGGCTGCAGCTCGACCCGGCAGCGGGTGGAGACGAGCGTGACCAGCACCGCGTCGTAGGGCACGCCGGCCGCCGCGACCTGGATCAGGTTCTTCCCCGGGATCAGCGTGGCGGTGAAGGAGACGCTGCCGTCGCCCGCGGGCGTCTGCAGCTGCGAGGGCTGCGCGTCGCCGTTCTCCAGCAGCCCGGCCTGCACGCCGCCCGCGACGCCGCGGCAGATCGCCTTCACCGGCACCGAGACGAGCCCGGTGTCGCCCGGATCGGCGGTGATGGTCGAGCCGTTCGCCGGGCTGGTGATCCTGCAGCCGCTGCTGAACGAGTCGACCGAGTAGTGCGCCTCGGTGGTGGCCAGCTTGTCGTGATCCTGGCTGACCACGGTGAGGATCAGCGTCGCGGCCCCCTCGGCGAAGGTGACGCTGGCGAAGTGGATCCTCCCGCCCTGCGCCGTGGAGAAGACGCGCGCGCCGCCCGCCACCGCGGTGGCCGAGCTGCCGTCGGGCGCGCTGGTGGTCGCGTCGACCGCCAGCTGCATCCCCGGCGTCGCCGGATCGATGTCCTGCGCGGGGCCGACGGTCGAATCGGGCGCGGGCGCGACGATGGCCAGATCAGGCGCGCCGGCGCAGGCCGCGACGAGTGCGAGGCAGGCCAGCGCGAGCGGGCGCGGGAAGGACCGGGCGAGGTTCAAGCTCATCGTGCTCTCCTCTTGCAAAGGCGCGAGTCCGCGTGCGCCTTCAGATCAGGATCAACTTCCGCCGCATCAAGGTGACCACCAGCTCTGCCGCGTCGCGGGCCGCCGTCCCGGCGTCCACCTCGAACTCGCCGGCGATCGTCTCGCCGATCTGCTCGACGCTCCTCGTGCCGTCGCACAGCTCCCAGATCCGGCTGGCGACCGGGTTGAGATCGTGCTCGGCGCCGTCCCGCTGCTCGGGCGGCGCCTCCGGGTCGTGGCCCGCGGGCGTGAGGATCACCACCTCGCCGTCCCAGTTGCGCCAGGCGACGTCGGGGTGGCGCCGCGGCTGCGCGCGCAAGATTTCATCGGGCGTGGACATGGCTGCGAAATTCGGATCGGCTCGCGCCGACACCTCTTGAAGATGGACGTGCGCGCCTGACGGGGGAGTTAAAGCGACCGGGCCGAGCACGGTCAAATAACCGGCCGCAACAAAGCCGCCATCTTTGCACCCGGCCGCGAGATGGTACGCGCCCGTACCATCTCCCGGGCGCGCCTGGCGCGGGCTGCCGCCGGCTCAGGCGCGGGCGAAGAGGAAACGGCCGTTTCCCTCGGAGCGCACGATCTTCCCCTGATCCTCGAGCACCTCCAGGTTGCCCACCGTCTCGCTCAGGATGAGGAAGAGCTGGCTCTCCCTGGCGCGGGGGAAGATCAGCGGCGCCAGCTCGGCCGCGGTGCGGGGGGCCTCGGAGAGGAGCTCGAGGATCTTCGCCTGCCGCCGCGCATAGAAAGAGAGCAGCAG
>FTDO01000152.1_pt1 | contig 12863 bp, 8 predicted proteins | sample 1639931 | NCBI WGS metagenome assembly FTDO01 (sample SAMEA3914869, study PRJEB12502) | metagenome | biome: forest; material: soil | place: USA | collected 2012-03-12 | depth 0.1 m | reverse complement strand
GGTGCAGACCGCGTGGGGCCGCACCGGCGGCAAGTGGTGGGGCGTCGAGCAATATGGCGTCTCGCCCGACATCCTCACCTCGGCGAAGGGCATGGCCAACGGGCAGCCGATCGGGCTGACCCTGGCCGCCGCGGAGCTCGCCGACAAGCTGGCCGGGCTCGCGTCGATCTCGACCTTCGGCGGCAGCCCGGTGAGCATGGCGGCCGCCTCGGCGACGATCTCGGTGATCGAGGAGGAGAAGCTGCTCCACAACGCGCAGCTGATGGGCAAGCTGCTGCGCGACGGCCTCGAGGAGCTGCAGCAGCGCGAGCCGCGGATTGGAGATGTGCGCGGGATGGGCCTGATGCAGGCGATCGAGCTGGTCAAGGATCCCAGGACCAAGGAGCCCGACGTGGCCGCGACCAACCGCCTGATGGAGGCGACCAAGAAGCGGGGCCTCTTGATCGGAAAGGGCGGCACTTATGGCAACGTGCTGCGGATCGCGCCGCCGATGATCGTCAGCCGCGGGCAGGTCGAGGACGCGGTGAAGACCATCGGCGCGTCGCTTTTGGAGGCGTTCACGGCATGAGGTCGCGCATGAGCTCCCGGATCGTGATTGCAGTCTCTGCAGTCGTGATTGCAGTCTCTGCCATCACTGGCTGCAGCTCGCGCGGGGCGCCGCCCTCGCTGGCCGACTCGATCTCGGTGGAGCAGCCGGGCGGCGCCGCGACCCAGCTGCTCGGCTCGGGCACCCAGCTGCCCACCTCGGCCACCGAGAGCTTCACCACCTCCAGCGAGAACCAGAAGAAGATCTACATCCACGTCCTGCGCGGCTCGGCGAAGAAGGCGGGCAAGCTCTCCTCGGACGGCTGGTACGCGATCGACGGGGTGATGGACGGGCCGGCGGGCGGGCCGCAGGTCTTCGTCACCTTCGAGCTGGACGCGAACGCGCAGCTGACGCTGACCGCGCGGCAGGAGCAGTTCAAGCTCAAGGCGCTCAAGGTGGAGAAGACCGACGGGCTGCGCCCGGCGCCGCTCACCGAGCCGGACGACGACGACGAGGCCGAGGACGACGGGGAGTAGCGCGCGGGCGCCGGCGCAGCGCAAGCCGGGGAGGCGCGCAGCCGATCAGCGCGAGCGCGCGGCCGGCAGGCAGAGATCGCTCGCGGTCCACGCGGCCGCGGCAAACACCAGCGGGTAGTCCTCGACGCGGCGGCCGAGCGTGACCGCCATCGCGCGGGTGTCGCTCCAGAGCATCCAGACGCTCCCTGCTTGCTCCTGCGCCAGCTCGAGGTTCAGGCTCTCGCGCACCCACGGGTTGAGGCCGAGCACCAGCTTCTTCTTTCCCTCGACCGAGCCCAGGACCACCCGCTCAAAGTCGCCGTAGTTGGGAGCCGGCGGCGAGCCGGGGAGCGGTTGAGAGCTGAGCTGCGGCCTGCCGTCGACCGCGTAGCCGGTGCCGCGAAAGTCGTCGAAGCCGCCGGCCTTGGTGCGCCGCGCCCGGGAGAGGCGCAGCGGCGCGATGCCCGTGCCCCAGCACCAGGCCTCCACCGGATCGAGGAGCGGCGTCGCCAGGCAGCGGTTGAACTGCTCGCGATTGAAGTCGCCGCTTTGGCCCAGGTCGAGCTCGTCGGCGCAGCGCGCGAAGTTGCGCCTCAACATCGCGCGGCACGGCCCGGGGTCCGCCCGCTGATCGCAGTTGTCGCGGAGGTACGATTCGACGTCCCCGCGGATGAGCCGCCCGGCGAAGTGCTCGCGAAAGAAGTCGTCGGCCCGGTAGGTCGCGAACGCGAGCAGCGCCGAGCCGGCCAGCGCGCCGGCGACGATCAGCGCGCTGTGCGCCCCGCTCTTCATCGCGCCCTCGCCCCCCCCGCTCAGCGCGAGGCCGGCCCGGCCCCGTTCGCCGACGCGGCCGCCGCCCCCGGCGCGCAGACGTCGCCCGGCTGCCAGCCCTGCACCGGGATCACCAGCGTCCACTTCGACCCCTCCAGCGAGGGACGCAGCTCGACCCGCGCCGCGCGCGCTCCCGCGATCACCGCGAACCGGTGCTCGCCCGGCTGGCGGCTCGCCTGCAGCACGCGCTGGTGGGTCTCGGGCTCGAGCGACAGCGCGATAACTTGCTGATCGCCGCGCCGCGCGAGGCGCACGCGCTCGAGCTGCTGGCTGAAGGCCAGCCACATCTTGGCGGGAGAGCTCGCCGCGAGGGCCGCCAGCGCCTCGCCCTGGGTCACGGCCGGAAGCTCGGTGGGCGGCGGCAGCTCGACCAGGCGCAGGTCCGGAGAGATGGCGCTGCTCCAGCACCAGGCCTCCTCCCCCTCGAGGATCGGCATCGAGAGGCAGCGCTCCAGCCGCGGATGGTCGACCTTCCCCGTGCCCAGGCCCACCTCGTCGGCGCAGCGCTCGAAGTTGTGCTCGACCTTGGCGCGGCAGCCGGCGGGGTCGTGGTTCTTGTCGCAGAGGTGGCTGTTGATGCCCTTGACCATGGCGCGGGTCATCTTGTCGCTGAAGCTCTTCTGCTTCGGCTGCAGCCAGCGATCGAAGGCGAAGAGGCCGAGCGCGTAGAGGCCGGCCACCGCCAGCGCGCCGGCGACGACCAGCGCGTTGCGCGCGCCGCCGGTCATCGCGGCGTCTCTCGCGCGCGGCGCCAGCGCCAGGCCGCCGCCGAGACCAGCCAGGCCAGCGCGAAGGCCGCCACCACCAGCCAGCCCAGCGCGCCGAAGTGCTCGTCGAGCCGCGCGATCGCGTCCCAGAACGGGCCGCCCGCGTGCAGCCGCTCGCCCACCAGGCCGAGCAGCTCGACGCCGCCCACCACCACCGCCGCGACGACCGAGGCGAAGGTGACGGTCAGGTTGTAGATCAACTTCCTCGAGGGAGACGCGAAGGCCCAGCCGTACGCGCCGAGCATCAAGAGGCCGTCGGCGGTGTCGACCAGCGCCATCCCCGCGGTGAACAGGATGGGGAACACCAGCAGGTGCAGCGGCCCCAAGCCGCGCGCGCTCTCGGTGGCGGAGATGCCGAGCAGGCCCACCTCGGTGGCGGTGTCGAAGCCGAGGCCGAAGAGGAAGCCGAGCGGATAGAGGTGCCAGCTCTCGGTGATGGCGGCGAAGAGCGGGCGCAGCAGGCGCGCGAGCAGCCCGCCGCCGGAGAGCATGGCGGAGAGCGCGGCGTCGCCGCTCGCGTTCGCGCCCGCGCGGGTCGCCTGGAACGCGCGCCAGGTCGCGAGCAGCACCGCGGTGTTCATCACCGCCACGCCGAGCAGCACCGCCGCCGAGACCAGCGTGCCGATCGCGCTCCCCACGCCGTGAAGCCGCTCCAGCGGGGCTCGCATCGCGCGCGCGGCCAGCGCCACCGCCATCGAGGCGAGCAGCACCACCGTGGAGTGGCCGAGCGAGAACCAGAGGCCGGTCGCCACCGGCCGCTTCCCCTCTTGCATCAGCTTGCGGGTGACGTTGTCGATGGCCGCGATGTGGTCGGCGTCGAAGCCGTGGCGCAGGCCGAAGCCGTAGGCGATCAGCGCGGTGCCGAAGAGGAGCGGATAGCCGCGGAAGGCGAAGGCGGCCCATCCCCAGGCGGCGAGGTTGAGCGCGGCCACGCCGAGGAGCGCCGCCGACGCGCGCGCGCGCAGCGTGGAGACTGCGCCGCCGAGGCCGCCCGCGTCCAATCGCGCTCCGAGGAAAAAGGCGCGCCCTGTAGAGCACATCTCAGACGACTTCGCGGGCCGAATTCTCCGCCCGCCCCGCGCTATTTGAACCCGACCGCGCTCGCCACCGCCTTGGCGAAGGCGGCGTCGAGGCTGAGGCCGATCGCCATCGAGTCGAGCGCCCAGATGGTGTTGGTCGGCGGCGTCGAGTCGGCGTCGGGCAGGCCCGGCACCCAGCCCGGCTTGAGCTGCTGCACCCGCTTCGGCTGCCAGCCGATCACCGCGTTCACGCCCGGCGCGAGCTCGTACCCGCCGCCGAGGAAGAACGAGCTGGCCGGGCTCGACACCGAGAAGCCGCCGGCGAGGAAGAAGCGGCGGCGGGGGTTCTCCCACAGCCAGCCGTCGTTGGTGTCGAAGGTGCGCCCCCAGCGGCGGTGCCCGTCGCGCAGGTAGGTCGCGAACGGATAGAACTGCACGATCGCGTCGTAGCTCAGGTCGATCTTCGTCGAGTCGGCCTGCACCGTCTTGTTCGCCACCGAGTAGGTGGTGGTGCCGCTGCCGGCCAGCACCGCCAGGCCGAGGTTGAGCAGGTAGTGATGCGCGAGCGGCACGGTCACCTTGCTGTCGACGGAGGCGTCCGGCCAGGCGACGTGGAAGGTCACCGAGGCGTCGCCGAAGTAGGGGCCGAGCGCGAGGGGCTTGCCCCCGATGCCGGTGACGAGCGACAGCACGCCGCAGCCCTCGTCGTCGAGCACCTTGGGCGCGGTGTCGGCGCCGGTCTTGGCCACGCCGCGGATCCAGTCGGTCACCCGCGCGCCCTCCTCGACGCCGACGGTGTACCGGGTGCTGGGATCGAAGCAGGCCCAGATCTTCAGCTCGAAGCGGCGCGACTCGTCGACCGCGTCGGGCAGCGAGCAGGCGAGCGTGCCGTCCGGCGCGAGCACCAGCACCAGCGGCGGATCGGGGTCGTTCTTCTTGCTCGTATCGGGCTGGCACTCGCGTGGGCCCGCGTTGGGCGCCTCGAGCGCCCGCCACATCTTGCCCGAGGCGGTGAGCACCTCGTCCCGCGCGATCTCCTTCGCGTCGCCGCCGCCGGCCGCGGAGAGCGCATCGGACCACCACATCACCCGCGACTGGCCGCTCTCCGCGGCGGGCGGCGAGGAGGCAGGCGCGGCGGCGTCGGTGCCCGCCGGGGCCCTCGCGCCCTTGGCGGGCGGGACCCCGTTCGCGGCGACGGCCACCCCTGCGTCGCGCGCCTCGTTGGGCACGTAGCTGGTGACCGGCTCGGCCACCGCCGGGGAGAGATCCGCGTCGACCGCGGGCGCGTTCTCGAACGCGGCCGCGATCCAGCCGCCGTCGGTGCCCGCGTCGGCCGCGGCCTTCGCCGAGGCCTTCTTCTTCGCGGCCTTGCCATCGGCCGCGCTCGCCATGCTGCAGACCAGCAGCGCGGCGGCGAGCGCGGCTCCGAACGCGAGCATTATTCGCACGACGAGCCCCCGGGGAGGGTGAAGCAGGTGGAGACGCCGTCGAACGACGCGGTGACCGCGGCGGTGCCCGCGTCGGCGGCGAGCAGGACCGTCGTCGACGCGCAGCCGTCGCTGCCGCTGACCACGCTGGCCGGCGCGGCCGTGCCGCTGACCAGGCTGAACGCGATGGTGCCGCCCGCGAGCGGCGAGTGGTCGGCGTCGTGGAGGCAGGCGTAGACCTGAAACTCCGGGCCCACCAGCTGCTGGGCGCCTTGGAAGGTGATGCTCGGCTCCGGCACCTCGGGCGCGCCGAGCACCTGCACGATCGCGGCGCCGCCGCCGGTCGCCGAGAGCCAGCTCGCGCCGCCGTAGGGCACGAACACCTGCGCGGTCGCGAAGCCCGCGGCGTCGGTCAGCGCGGTCTGCGGCGAGAACACCACGCTGCTCGAGCTGGAGGCGAAGGCGATCGAGAGGCCGACCACCGGCGCCGAGCCGGCCATCGCCTGCGTGGTCACCTGCAAGAGCGTGCCGCCGGGCTCGGCGGTGCGCGCGTAGGTGAACGGCGCCAGCTGCACCGGCGTGAGCAGCTCGCTGAGCTGCACCGGGAGCACCGCGCCGCCGCCGGAGAGCGTGGCCACCACGTCGGTGGAGCCGTAGGGCAGGAAGACGGCGGCGCGCGCGTTGCCGCTCGCGTCGGTCACCGCGCTGGCCGGGCTGAAGCTGAGCGCGCTGACGTTGGTGCTGAAGGCGATGGGGATCCCCGGCACGGGCTGGCCGGCGAACATCGCTTGCGCCTGCACCGTGACCAGCTGGCCCGGCGACTCGCCGCCCGGCTCGGTGGCGATCGGCGCGGCGCTCAGCTGGAGCGGCGGGCCGGCGCTCAGCTCGGTCTGCGCGGTGCTGCCGTCGGGCGAGGTGGCGATGGCGATCACCGTCTCGCCGTAGGGGACGAGCACGGTGACCAGCGCGCGCCCGTTGGCGTGGGTGGTCACGGTGGCGGGATCGAAGGTGATCCCGGGGGTGTCGGTGCTGAGCGCGAGCGTCACGTCGTCGACCAGCCCGCCGCTCGCGTCGTCGGCCTCGACCACCACGGAGATCGCGACGCCGCCCGGCTGGTAGCTGAGCGACGGCAACGGATTGCCCGGCCAGTTCGGCGTCACCGCGCCCACCTCGTTGCTGTCGGCGGTGCAGGCGCAGAGCAGCGTGGCGGCGAGCACTGCGAGCAGCGGAGCGGTGGCGCGCGCTCTGGGCACGGCCTCTAGATTCGACATTTGTTGGCCTCCAAACGGACGGCAAAATTCCAGCCCCCAGTCGACACAGCCACAGGTCGGACGTCAAGCGATCACGCGATTGACGAGTGTGGGCCGTCCGGCGCCTCGCAAGAATCGAGACATGTCGCCGGGCAGGACGCGCGCCGCCGCGGCCCATGGATCGGCCGGCCGCGGCCATGGATCGGTCAGCCCGCGGCTCAGGGATCGGCCAGCGCGCGGGCGAGCAGCTCGAACTGGACCGGCTTGACCAGGTGCGCGTCGAAGCCCGCGGCGCGCGAGCGCTCGCGATCGGCCCGCTGGCCGTAGCCGGTGATGGCGATGATCCGCACCCGGCTCAGCGCCGGCTCGCCGCGCAGCCGCCGGGCCAGCTCGTACCCGTCCATCCCCGGCAGCCCGATGTCGAGCACCGCCACCTCGGGTTGGAACCCGGGCGCCAGCGCGAGCGCGCCCGCGCCGTCGTGCGCGACCGCGGTGACGTGGCCGGCCGCCTCGAGCACCTCGGCGAGCAGCAGCGCGGCGTCGGCGTTGTCGTCCACGATCAGCACCCGCTTGGGCGAGAGCGCGGGCTGGAGCACGCCGGGCCGCGGCGAGGGCGCGCGCCTGGCGACCCGGGCCTCCTCGCTGGCCGCGGGCAGCTCGACCACGAAGGTGCTCCCCTTCCCTTCGCCCTCGCTCTCCGCGCGCACCGAGCCGCCGTGCAGCGCGACGATGCTGCGCACGATCGACAGCCCGAGGCCGAGGCCGCCCTGCGAGCGGGCGAGCGACTGCGGCACCTGCGAGAACAGCTCGAAGACCCGGGGCAGCATCGCCGGCGAGAGGCCCACGCCATTGTCGCGCACCCGCACCACCACGCTCGCGCCCTGCCGCTCCGCCTCGACGCGGAGCTCGCCGCCCGGCTCGGTGTACTTGGCCGCGTTGATGATCAGGTTGGCGAACACCTGCTTGAGCCGGCCGAGATCGCCCAGCACCGCGAGGCCCAGCTTCGGCGCCCGCAGCTCGAGCCGGTGGCCGCGCGCCTCGATCAGCGCCTCGGACATCTCGGCCGCGTCGCCCAGCGCCCGCGCGATCTCCAGCGGCTCCCGCTCCAGCTCGATCTTCCCCTGCGCGATCCGCGACACGTCGAGCAGGTCGCCGACCAGCCGCTCGAGGTGGCGCACCTGCCGCTCGATGACTTGCAGCTCGCGCTCGGCCTGGGGCGCGCCGCGCAGCCGCATCAGCTCGAGCGCGGTGCCGATCGGCGCCAACGGGTTCCGCAGCTCGTGGCCCAGCATGGCGAGGAACTCGTCCTTGGCCCGGTTGGCGGCCACCGCCTCGCTGCGCAGCGACTGCTCGACCGCGCTCGCCCTCTCCAGCTGGAGCCGCGCGCGCGCCTGCTCGGTGACGTCGATGGCGAAGAGCATCACCCCGTCGATCGCGCCGTCGAGATCGCGGGTCGGCTGCGCGCTCCAGTTGAAGAAGCCCTCCTCGAGCGCCCCCTGCGCGCCGCGCGCGATCAGCGCGGGGAAGGCGTTGGCCAGGTAGGGCTCGCCGGTCCGGTAGACGCGATCGACCAGCTCCCAGACCCCCTGCCCGACCAGCTCGGGCAGCGCCGCGCGCCCGGCGTGGCCGACCAGCCGGCCGCGCCCGACCAGCTCTTCGTAGCGCTTGTTGGCGAGCACGAAGACCAGCGACGGCCCGCGCAGCACCGCGATCGCCGCCGGCGCGTCCATCAGGAACGACTCCAGCCGCTCGCGGGCCGCGCGCTGGATCGCCGCGATCTCCAAATGGGCGCGCACCCGCGCCACCAGCTCGCGCGAGGAGAACGGCTTGATCAGGTAGTCGGTCGCGCCGGCCGCCAGCGCCTCGGTGGTCGACTGCTGGTCGGCCCGCGCCGAGAGGAGCAGGAAGGGAACCTCGTGCGTCCGCCGGTCGGCGCGCAGCTCGCGCACCAGCTGCAGGCCGTCGAGGATCGGCATCATCAGGTCGCTGACGATCGCGTCGGGCGGGCTCCGCTGGGCCTTGGCCAGCGCCTCGCCGCCGTCGCAGGCGGTCTCCACCGTCCAGCGCTCGCCGAGCAGCCGGGCGAGGTAGTCGCGCATGTCCGCGTTGTCGTCGGCCACCAGGATCCGCCCGCGCGCCCGGCCGCGCGGCGCCGCTCCCGGCGTCTTGGTGGCCTGCCTCTCCGCCGGCTCGCCAGCCTCGCCGGGCGGCGTCCCGCGGGCGAGCGGCGCGTCCGGGATCGCGGGGGGCAGCCAGCGCGCGGCCTCCTCGACGTAGGCGGCGCGGGTCGCGTGCGCGGGCGGCCGCCCGCCGATCTCCTCCGGCGCGCCGGGCGGCGGGAGCGCCTCGAGCTGCGCGGCCGATTGGCGGGGGACGGTCACGGTGAAGCGCGTCCCCTCGCCGAGCCGGCTCTCCACCTCGACGCGGCCGCCGTGCAGCCGCGCCATCTCCGCCACCAGCGCGAGGCCGATGCCGCTGCCCTCGTAGCTGCGCGAGCGCGCGCCCTGCACCCGGTGGAAGCGATCGAACAGCCGCGGCAGCTCCTCGGCGGGGATGCCCACGCCGGTGTCCGTGACGGTCAGCTTCGCCTCGTCCGCGCCCTGCGCCAGCGCGATCTCGATCCGCCCGGCGAAGGTGAACTTGAAGGCGTTGGAGAGGAGGTTGAGGACGATCTTCTCCCACATCTCCGCGTCGACCACGGCCGGCGCCTCCGCGGGCGGGCAGGCGATCTCGAAGCGCAGCCCCGCCCCCTCGATCGCCGAGCGGAAGCCGCTCGCCAGATCGGTGGTGTGCCGCGCCAGGTCGAGCGGCCGGAACGCCGCCCGCGCGCGCCCCGCCTCGGCGCGGGAGAAGTCGAGCAGGTTGTTCACCAGCTTGAGCAGCCGGAGCGCGTTGCGGTGCACCGACGCCAGCGGCTCGGCGGAGAGCTCGCCCTGCTTCTCCAGCGCGTCCTCGACCGGCCCCAGCATCAGCGTGAGCGGGGTGCGGAACTCGTGGCTCACGTTGCTGAAGAACTCGGTCTTCTGCCGATCCAGCTCGGCCAGCTGGGCGGCGCGCTCGGTCTTCTCCTCCAGCGCGCGGACGCTGGCGACGCTGGTCACCAGCTGGCGCCCGAGGAGGTGGAGGAAGCTGTTCGCCTCGCCGTCGAACAGGTAGTGCGGGTTGAGCGCCGCGACCAACACATGGGTCGCCTCGCCGCCCGCCTCGGCGGAGAGGGGCAGCAGCAGCGCCCGCGCGGGCGGGCCGGCTTCGGGCGGGTGCGGCAGCCCGGGGAAGCGCGCGGCGAGATCCTCGAGCAGCCGCTCCTGCTTCTCCCGCGCCACCTCGAGGATCGGCCAGCCTCCCGCGTCCGCCGCCACGCGCAGCTCGAGCGGCGCCTCGGGCGAGCCCGGCGCGAGCCCGGCGCAGACCGCCAGCGCGGCCTGCCCGCCCTTCAGCTCGTAGACCAGGGCGAAGGGCACGTCGATCGGCGCGCCCGCCAGCACCCGCTCGGACGCGCGCAGCACCGCCGGCACCGTCTGGCAGAGCGCCGCCCGCAGCGACAGCTCGCGGATCAGCGCCAGCCGCCGCGCGCCCACCACCTGCCGGGTGGTCTCGTTGACGAGGACCAGGATCCCGCCCACCGCCGCCTGCTCGTCGAGGATGGGTACATACGAGAAGGTGAAGTAGCCGTGCTGGAGGAACCCCACCCGCACGAGCGGGATGAGCAGGTCCTCGAGGTGGACCGCCTCGCCCGAGCGCATCACGCCCTCGACGAGCGGCCCGAGCACCGGCCAGGCCTCCTTGAGCACCTCGCGGATGGTCTGGCCCAGGCACCCGGGGTGCTTCTCGCCGACGAAGGGCAGCCCGCGCTGGTTGTAGAGGATGGCCAGCGCCGGGCCCCAGAAGATGTAGCTGGGCTGGGGCGAGGCGAGCATCACGCTGACCGCGGTGCGCAGCGACTGCGGCCACGCCTCGAGGGGCCCGAGCGGCGTCTGCGACCAGTCCTTCGCGCGCATCAGCGCGCCCATCTCGCCCCCGGCGAGGAATCGCTCGCCCGGAGCTGAGGGTCTGTCTGGTGGCATGGGCGGAATCGGACGGAGGTCCTTCAGGCGCGGACGATCGCCGCGGCGCAGTGGCCACTGGCCGCTATTCGCAGCGGCCTTTGCGCGCGGGTGCCCGCGCAGACGTTTCCGCGACCGCCGCAGTTGCGCCAGTCGCTCGCCGGGTCGGTGCAGACCTCCCGGCGAGCAGCAGCCCGCAGCAAGCCTCGCGACGCGCGACTTTTCAAGGGCCCGCGCGCCATCGCCGGCGATGGACCCGGGCTGGCGAGCCCGGCTGACCGCGGCGCGGCCGCTGGGCGAGCTCCGCCGCGCGGCTCACTGGCAGGCATCGATCTCCTCGCCGGTGCCGGTGTCGATCGCGGAGAGGCAGCGCGTCGTGCCCGCGCCGCACTGCGGGTTGTCGCAGGTCGGGGTGCAGAGGCGCTGGACGCAGAGGAGCGGCAGGCCGTTGAAGCGCGGCAGCGCGTTGCACTCGGCGTCGGTGGCGCAGGCGGCGGTGCAGAACTGATCCGGGCCGCAGTCGCACTCGGCGCTGCTGCTGCAGAGCTGCCCGAGCAGGTAGCAGTGGCCCTGGTAGCAGCTGCCGGCGCAGACCTGGCCGCAGCCGCCGCAGTTGCCGGGATCGCTCCCGGTGTCGACGCAGGCGCCGCCGCAGTTGGTCGCCCCCGCCGCGCAGGGCTGGCAGAGGCCCTGGACGCAGACGTCGCCGCCGGCGCAGGCGTGCCCGCAGCGGCCGCAGTTGGCGTCGTCGCCGAGCACGTCCACGCAGGCGCCGCAGTTGTCCGGGTCGCTCTGCGGATCCACGCAAGCCGTGCCGCAGGCCTGCTGCGCGCCGCTGCCCGGGCAGCTCAGCGTGATCGCCACCGGGCTCGACGCGGAGCGGCCCCCCTGATCGGTGAAGAGCGCGACGAAGCTGATCGAGCTCGCGCCGGTGAAGTCGATCGGCTGCCGCTGGTCGAGCAGCGCCCAGGTGACGTCGATGGTGAAGCCGCCCTGGTTCTGCGTCGAGACGGTGAACGGGCCGTAGTCGATGGCGCCGTCCGGGCTGACCAGCTCGCCGCTCAGCGCGCTGAACGGCTCGTCGTCGCCGCCCGCGGGCTTGACCACCGCGCCCAGCTCCAGCTGCGACGGGCTGCCGGCCGCCGGTCCGAGGGTGGCGCCCGGGCTCCAGACGCCGATCACCGGCGCGAGCTCCGGCGCCGCGCCGCCGCCGCTCCTGCCCGCGACGCCTCCTCCGCCCGCGACGCCCCCTCCGGCTCCGCCGCCCGCGCTCCCCGCAGCTCCGCTCCCGCCGCCCGCGAGCCCGCTCCCGCCGCCCGCGCCGCCGGAGGGAGCGCCGATCGCGCCGCCGCAAGCCGCGGCGAACAGCGCGCAGAGCACGGACGGCATCGTTCGAGAGCTGGAGAGCGGGTGGCGCATGCGTCCTTCTCGAGAGGTTCGCCCGGTCGCTCGCGCGAGGGCGGGCGTGCCGGGTGAGGAACGCCGGCCGCGAAGGCGGTTGCTCATCCCTGAAACGCAGCCGCGGGGCGCCGATCGATGACCAGCGCCCCGCGGATCTCCCTTTCAGCGAACCCGGGTGACTTAGCCGGCTAAGTCACCCGATCATGCCTTGACCAGCGCGGTGCTCTGCGCCGGCGCCGAACCGGCCTCGCCCGCGCCGCCGCTGGCGCTCTCGCCGCCGCTCCCCGGCTCGCCGCCCTCGTCCTTCCGCTCCGTGCGCTGCTCGGCGCGGCGAGGGATGAGCGAGAGCGCCTGGACCCGCGCCACCTCGTCGCCCTCGAGGACCATCCCGGCGGTGGCGGCGAAGTCGTCGTAGAAGAGCTCGAGCGCGGCGTTGAGGATCTCGAGCTGGGTGGTGCGCGCGACGCTCTCGGCGCGCTGCTTCTTCTGCTCGGCGGTCGCCTTGGGGACGCCGGCGATGATCGCGCGCAGCCGCTTCTCGTCGGCCGCGGTGATGAGCTTCGCCACCCGGGTCCCCGCGAGCGCCTTCTTGCCGCGGAGGATCCCCTGCGCGCCGGCGATCAGCGTCTCGGGCTGGCCGGGGCGCACCTGGAGGTGGATGCCGCACCTGGCGCGGATGGCGGTGTTCTCCGCGCCGCTCCCGGGATACAGCCGGGTGATCGCTTCACGCAGCTTGTGGACGAAACCCATCTCGTCGACCCAGGCCAGCGACGCGCCGTTGCGCGGGCTCAAGGTGTCGACCTCATAGGCGACGGCAAGCTGCTCGCAGACCAGCTCGGCGCCCTGCAAGACCACCTTGGGCATCCCGCGCTCGGTGAAGGCTTCGGGATGCTTCATATACAGGGCAGCTATCGCCTTGCAGGCGGCGATGTTCTGCGGCGGCGCGGCGCGCGACTTGAGCCCGTTGGCCACCCGGGCGCGGCCGTCGGCGATCATCGCCTGGCACGACTTGAGCGCGGTCGGCTGCTCGAAGCTGATGAACGCGGCGTTGCCGCCGACCTTCTTCTTCGCGCTCTTCTTCGTC
>FTDO01000701.1_pt1 | contig 12878 bp, 9 predicted proteins | sample 1639931 | NCBI WGS metagenome assembly FTDO01 (sample SAMEA3914869, study PRJEB12502) | metagenome | biome: forest; material: soil | place: USA | collected 2012-03-12 | depth 0.1 m | reverse complement strand
GCTCCTCACCGCCTGGCCGGACGCGGGCGACTATCGCGCCTTCGCCCTGCCCGCCACGCTCGACGCGGGCCCGGGCGGCGCCGAGCTGGTCGCCGGGACCACTCTATTCTGCGCCGGGCTTGCCCAGTTCAGCGCGCCCGTCGCGCCGGCCACGCCGCTCTTGGCGATTCAATTGGAGGGCATCACCGGCCCCACCGATTTCCAGGTCGAAGCGCTCGATCGCCCCTGCCCGTTCCCGGGGATGATCGCCGCCGATCACCACGACATCGACGTCACCAACGTCGAGGTCGAGGCGGCCGCGCAAGGGGTCTTCTCCCTGTTCACCGAGGAGGAAGTAAAGTCGAGCTATGGGGCCTTGATCATCAATGGGCAGGGGCCGGCGGCGAAGGCCGCGCAGCCCGCGCCGCCCGATCCTCCGCGCGTCCTGGCCAGCGCGGTGGTGCACGTGACGCCCACCGGGAACGGCGCGCCGCCCACCGCGACCTTCTTCGACGACTTCTCCAATCCGGACGATCCGCCGGTGTTCGTCGAGACCGAGGCGGACGCGCCGCCCTATCACGGGAGCCAGAACGGCCAACTCTGGCAGACCAGCAAGTGGAGCATCTATTCCTATGGCGCGCAGCACCAGGACTCGATGGCCGACAACACCTTCCATCCCTATCTGTCCCGCGGCGCGATGCACGTGGTGCTGGCCGATTGGGCGACCGATATCTTCTCCTCGGCCTTCATGTATCCGCGCCAATTGGTGCACCTGGACGGCACCAACTATGTCCATATCACCTGGTCGGTGGCGAGCGACGCGAGCGAGCGGCGCTATTGGGAGATCCTGCTCTGCGGCGCGGACACCGCCGGGCAGACGATGGACGCGAACGGCAAGGTGTTGAGCCATATCATCCAGACCCCCTTCTTCTTCGACGACGACGGGCTCGATCCCTCCGCGGAGGGCTGGGGCTGCTTCCAGATCTTCCCCCGCGGCGGCTGGCCGGTGACGCTGCCCCCGGACAATCAGTTCCCGCAGTCGGATGTGCGGGTGATGCTCAACCTGCCGGACATGACCGGCGACGACGTGCGCACCAGCGTGGTCGATCTCAGCCCGCCGGAGCTGCAGGAGATCTATCCCGGCCAGACGGGGATTGGTCCGGCGAGCTGGTATCGCCAGCAGGTGGACGGCGGGATCACCGGCAAGATGATGGACGACGACCTTACCATCGCGGTGCGGCAGACCTTCGATCTCTGGCTGCGGCGCGATCGCGCGGTCTTCTTCGTCGACGGAGCGCAGAAGATCTGCGACGACTTCCCCTCGGTGCCGCTGGCGATGCCCGAGGCGGCGCTCGGCTTCGGCCAGGTGCTCTATCACTCGGCCGCCGAGCGGCAGGAGTTCAACGTCGACTACTGGGTGCGCACCGGGGAGCGCTACTACCTCGACGACGCGCCGTTCGTGGACAGCCGCACCTGGGACAACCTGGGCTTCGAGGAGGGCGTGACCCAAGTCCCTGGCTTCGACGAGGGGGCTTGTTACACTTACGCGCCGTCCACGTCCCGCACGCCTCGTTAATCAATCCGCATATGCCGCGATATCTGCCGCCGCTGACCGCACTGGCCCTGCTCGCCGCGTGCAGCGGCGGCGCGGGCGGCCTTTGCGGGCCGGCGGGGCTCGACGCCGGCGACTGCGCCAGGCTGCAGACGCTGCAGCTCCCCGCGACGCTCCCGGCCGCGCGGGGGAACCCATACGCCGACAACCTGCAAGCCGCCCAGCTGGGCTTCCAGGTCTTCTTCGACGCCCGCTTCTCCTCGACGCAGAACATGCGCTGCGCCACCTGCCACCAGCCGGAGATCGAGTTCCAGGATGGGTTGCCGCTGCCCGCCGCCAACGGCTTCCTCGGCCGGCGCACGCCGAGCACCGCCAACGCCGCGCTGTTCGGCTGGCAGTTCTGGGACGGCCGGGCCGACTCGCTCTGGTCGCAGCCGCTCTATCCGTTCGAGAACCCCCTCGAGATGAGCTACACGCGATTGGAGGTGGCGCACCGGCTGGCGCAGCTCTATTCGAGCGACTATGCCGCCATATTCGGAGCCATGCCGGATATCTCGGATATGTCGCGCTTCCCGGCCGCCGGCGCGCCGGGGATGCCGGCCTGGGACGGCATGGCCGCGGCCGATCAGGACACCATCAATCGCATCTTCGCCAACCTGGGCAAGTCGATCGAGGCCTACCTGCGCAAGCAGTGCATGGGTGGCTCGCGCGTCGATCGATATCTCTCCGGCGCCGCGGACGCGTTGACCGCCACCGAGCTGCGCGGCGCCGGGGTCTTCGTCCGGGCCGGCTGCATCGACTGCCACTCCGGCCCCGCGCTGAGCGACTCGCGCTATCACGTCCTGGGCGTCCCCGACCTCCCGGGCCATCCCTCCGACACCGGCCGCGCCTCCGGACTCGCGACTTTGCTCGCCAGCCCGTTCAACGCGAAGGGCCCTTACTTCGACGGACCGCCGCCCGCCGGCGAAGACGACCTGTATGCGCAGTCCGACGCCGACATCGGCGCCTTCCGCACCCCGTCGCTGCGCAACCTGACCGGACGCGCGCCTTATGGCCACAACGGCCAGTTCGCGGCGCTGGAGGATGTCGTCGCGTTCCACTTGCAAGGCGGCGGGGCTGGCCAGGGCAACCATTCAGGCGCCATCGATCCCTTGCTCCAGCCGCGCACGCTCTCGGGCGGCGACCAGGCCGCGCTGATCGCGTTCCTGCACGCGCTCGACGGCGCGCAGGCGCCGCTGCCCTGGAGCGAATGGCCGCAGCATTGAGCGAAGCGGCTGCGCGAAGAGCTCGAGCGGCGACACCGGCCATCTCTTAGACAGCCTTTGCGACCGTGATAGTCTCGAGGCAATGAGTCTTGCCCGCTTCACCGGTGCCGCTTGCGTCCTGGCCCTCGCCCTCGCCTGCACCGGACCGGGTAGGTTCGTCTGGCTCGACGAGTATGCCGGCGACGACTCGGGCGGGGTCTACAAGATCGAGCCGGGGGATACGCTGAGCATCAAGGTGCTCGGGCAGGACGCGCTCTCCGGCAAGGTCAAGGTGCGGGACGACGGCAAGATCTCGATGACCTTTTTGAACGACGTCACCGCGGCGGGATATGCGCCGGCCGCGCTCGCGCAGCAGCTCCAGACGCGGCTCAAGGACTACATCAACGTGCCCACCGTGAGCATCGCGGTGGACGAGATGCGCGCGCTGCAAGTCTCGGTGGTGGGCGAGGTGGGGCGGCCGGGGAACTATGTGCTCGAGCACGAGGCGGGGCTGCTCCAGGCGCTCGCCTCGGCGGGCGGGCTGACCGACTTCGCGCACCGGGATCGCCTCTTCGTGCTGCGCGGCAACGCGGGCGCGGCGGACAAGCCGGAGACGACGCGGCTGCGCTTCACCTGGCAGCAGCTGGTGCGCGCCGAGGGGCGCGCGGCGACGTTCCGGCTGCAGCCCGGCGACGTGGTGGTGGTGGAGTAGGTGCTCGCGGCGGCGCTCGCGCTGCTCTTCGCCTCGGGCGCGGCGTGGGACGCCTCGCTCCACTTCGAGGTGCGGCGGCCCTCGCCCGCGGTCCCGCAGCCGGACACGCCGGAGGTGGAGGCCGATCCGGTGCTGGAGGTGAAGAGCGCGCCGGGCGAATTCTCCGGGCAGCTGGCCTATTCGCCGCGGTTCGTGATCGGCGGCGCGGCCGGCGCGCAGCCCTCGGCGTTCAACCTGCTCCACGCGCTCGAGGCGTGGCAGGCGGCGCCCAAGCTGGTGCTGCGCGCCGAGGAGAGCGCGGGGTACGGCAGCAGCATCGTCTCGCTGCTCGGGCCTGCCGCGGCGATCAGCGGGGGCGGCGCGGGCGGCATCCCCACCACGCCGGCCACCCCGGAGATCCTCCCGCAGGTGACGCGGATCCAGACCATCAACCTGCTCGGCGGCGGCAGCGCGGTGGCGGGGCTCGCGCCCGATCTCGCGCTCTCCGGCGCGGCCTCGTTCGGGGTCAGCGGCGGGACCAACGGCGCCTCGCGCGCGGTGATGCCGCTGCAGCACACGCCCTCGGGCCGCGCCGAGCTGGACTGGTCGCCGACCCGGCTCGACTCGCTCTCCCTCACCGGCAACGCCACCGGCAGCCTGGCCGGCCCGCGCCAGCAGTCCGAGCTCTACAGCGCGACGCTGGGCTGGCAGCGCAAGTTCACCCGCGAGACCCAAGGCAGCGCCAGCTTCGGGATCGACTACTCCCACTCGCTGGTCGCGGGCGATCCCGACCCGGAGGCCGCGGTGCTGCCGCAAGGCGCGGCCGCGCTCAACATCGACTTCTCCGAGCGCGAGCACCCGCTCACGCTGCATCTGCAGGCCGCGGACACCAGCGCGATCGATCCGCTCACCATCCGCGTCTACCAGCGCGCGCAGGGGACGCTGGCGTTCGATCTGCGCCCCACGCCCGAGCTGCTCCTGACCGCGTCCGGCCTGGCCGCGCGCGCGTACGGCGTCATCGCCGGCTCGATGGCCCAGACCGATCTGCGCGCGTCGTGGGCGTTCAGCAAGAAGATCGCGCTGACCGGAGGGGCGCGCGCCGCGTGGCTGGCCGCGGCCCTCGCGCCGGCCGGCCTTGCCGGCTTCCAGTGGACCGCTTATATCGCGATCGATCTTTCCGACACCGGCGGCCTCTGACGGACGCGGACGGCGGCGGCGCGGGACTCTGGCGGGCGAGGAGCAAAAAGGCGTGCAGAAGATCTTGCTCCTCTCGATGGTCCTGGTCAGCATCATCTTCCCCAGCCTCGCCGCCAACGACCGGAGCGCGCGGCGGGGGATGCAGAAGACGGTCTATTCGATCGTCGGGTTCGCCGTGGTCTATTGGTTCCTCCTGCTCTACGTGTACCCGAAGATCTTCTATCCTCCCTCGGAGTGAGCCCGATGACCGGCCAGCCGCCCGCCTTGCCGCGCAAGGACGCCCCGCCCCCCGCCGAGGGGAGCGAGGAGCTGTTCGACTACGCGCTGGTGCGCGACTACGCGCTGCTCCTGCTCACCTCGCCGGCGCGGCGCAAGCGGCTCTTCTTCTCGGTGTTCGTCTCGGTGCTGACGGTCACGCTGCTCGCGCTCTTCACCCTGCCCAAGACCTACACCTCGGACACCTGGATCCTGGTCACCAAGGGGAAGGGGCAGTTCCGCAACGACGACTCGCCCACCCGCGGCGCGGTGGAGACCATCCTCAGCCGGACCAACCTCGAGGCGCTGGTCGAGCAGACCCACCTCGCCGACACCTACTTCGAGCACCTCGCGCCGGCCGCGCGGCTGAAGGCGAAGCTGAGCGAGCGGCTCTCCGGCGGCAGGCCCTCGGCCGACGACATGCGCGACATGCTCACCGCCACGCTGGAGAAGCGGCTGCATGCCTCGGTGAGCGGCGACGGCGTGCTCAACATCGGCTGCACCTGGCAGGACCGCGACAGCGCGCTGCGCCTGACCAACCAGGCGCAGCAGAACTTCCTCGCCTCGAAGGAGGAGTCGGAGACGGCCGATCTGAACGAGACGCTGGCCATCCTCGGCAGCCACGCCGCCTCGGTGCGCGCGCAGATCGACGACGAGCTGGACCGCTTGCACAGCTCGCTGGCCAAGAAGGGCTCGGCGCCCAAGACGCCGGGGGCCAAGGCGGCCGCGCGCGAGGCGAGCCCGGCGCCGCGCCCGGTCTCGATGAACGCGCAGATCGACTCGCTGCGCGCCATCCTCAGCGCCAAGGAGCACGACATCCAGGAGATCGAGGCGTCGCGCGAGCACCAGCGCGAGGCGGTGGCGCAGGAGCTGGCCCACCTGCGCACGCTCTACACCGACCACCACCCGATGGTCCGCGACGCGCTCCAGCGGCAGGAGGCGCTGGAGAGCGATCCGCCCCAGCTGGCCCAGCTCAAGGGCGACGCGGAGATGGTGCGCAAGCAGATCGAGGACGCCGGCGGCCACGTCGAGGACGCGAGCACCGCCGGCAGCGGCGGCGCCCGGAGCAAGCCGCTGGTGCTCCCGCGCGAGGTGATCGCGGCCACCCAGAGCGGCGATCCGCAGCTCGACTACGAGGCGGAGCAGCTGCGCATGCTCTCCACCAAGTACAACGCGCTGCTCGACCGCATCGACAGCGCGCACATCGATCTGGAGACCACCAAGGCCGCCTTCCGCCAGCGCTTCATCGTGATCAAGCCGGCGCAGCCCGCGCTCAAGGCGGACAACCTGAAGCCCCCGATGGTGATCGGCGCCGGCCTCGCGATGGGGCTCATCCTCGCGCTCTTCGCCAGCGCGGCCACCGAGCTGATGGTGGGCCGGATCGTCAAACCCTGGCAGGTCGAGCGGCTGCTCGACGTCAAGCTGCTCGCGCGGCTCGATCGGCTGTAGAGCGCGATGGCCGAGATGGCGGAGCAGGCGCTCGGGCAGCTCGATCTGCGGCCGCGGGCGAAGCCCGTCTGGCTGGCGGTGATCATCGGCTGCTGCGTCCTCTCCACCATCGCCGGCATCGCCACCGAGGGGAACGTGGCGGTGGCGATCGGCCCCATCGCCGCGGTGGGCATGCTCTACCTGCTCTGGAATCTGCCGCTGCGCTACAGCATCCTCGGGCTCTACTTCTTCTCCATCGTCAGCGAGCGGAAGGGCGACGGCCACAACCACGGCTCGCCGCTGATGCCGCTGGGCATCCTCTTCAACAACAAGCTCAGCTCGCTCACCAACATCAAGCCGCTCTACGCCTCGGGCTCGGACCTGCTCTTCCTCTTCGTCACGCTGGCGCTGATCGTGCGCTCGGGCACCCACTCGAAGCTGGACGGGCCGGAGCGGCTGCAGGTGCCCAGCCCGCGCGTGCTGGGGCGGGTCAACATGCTGATCGTGATCACCGCCATCGTCGAGTTCGCGCTGGGCAAGGCGAAGCATGGCGACACCTCGATCGGGCTGCTCCAGCTCCGCCAGTTCGTCCACATCCCGTTCTACTTCTTCGTCTTCCAATACGGCCTGCGCGGGCCCGCCGACTTCAAGGCGGTGGGCAAGGCGATCGTGATCACCGCCTGCCTGCGCGCGGCGCTGGTGCTCTACCTGCGCAAGTTCTTCCTCTTCCAGCACACGCTGGAGGAGCTCAACAGCATCACCAACCACGACGACTCGATGACCTTCGCGCTGGCGATGTCGATGCTGATCATCCAGCTCAACGAGGCGCCCAACCTCCGCTCGCTCGCCGCGCTGCTCATCCCGATGCCCTTGATCGTCATGGGGGTGATCACCAACCACCGCCGGCTGGCCTGGGTCGACACCACCATGGTGCTGGTCGCCTACGCGCTGATCAGCCCGCGCAGCCCGCTGAAGAAGATGATCGCGCGGGTGCTCATCCTGGCGCTGCCCATCCTGGTCATCTACGTGGGCGCCGGCTGGAACCGGGCCACCGGCGTGTTCGGGCCGGTGAAGATCATCCGCTCGGTGGTCGACTCGAAGAGCGACAGCAGCACCCGCTCGCGCGACGTGGAGAACTACGACATCGTCACCAGCATGCCGGGGACGCCGCTGCTCGGGCGCGGGCTGGGACAGCCCTACGACGAAGCGGTGATGCTCGACGACATCTCGCAGTTCTTCCCCGAATACAAATGCCTGCCGCACAACAACGTGCTGGCGATCTGCCTCTTCTTCGGCTGGGCGGGCTTCCTCGGCATCTGGATGATCCTGCCGGTGACCCTCTTCCTCGGCGTGCGCGCGTACAAGCGGGCGGCCGACCCGACGCTGCGCACGGCGATCTTCGCCGCGGTCGGGATGGTGGTGATCTTCTTGAACCAGGCCTACGGCGACATGGCCTACTGGAGCGACATCGGGCCGCTGCACCTGGGGATGGCGATGGCGGTGATCGGCAAGGCGGCGGTCTACACCCAGGCCTGGCCGCCGCCGCCGGGGCACCGGCAGCCCGGCGTGGAGGCGCGGCTCGTCCGCGCGGAGGCCGCGTGATCCTCGGGCTCCTGCTCGCGCTGGCCGCGCTGCTCCCGCTCGCCGCCGCGCTCTGGCTGCTCCTGCTCACCCTGCTCTCGCGCCGCGCGCCCGCGCCGCCGCTGCCGGCGGAGCTGCCGCGCTTCGATCTGATCGTGCCCGCGCACGACGAGGAGGCGGGGATCGGCGCGACGGTGCGCAGCCTGCTCGAGGTGGACTATCCGCGCGGGCGGCTCCGCGTGGTGGTGGTGGCGGACAACTGCCGCGACGCGACCGCGGCCCGCGCGCGCGAGGCGGGCGCCGAGGTGCTCGAGCGCAACGACGAATCGCAGCGCGGGAAGGGCTACGCGCTGGCGCTGGCGTTCCGCCGATCCCTCGAGGGAGACGCGGACGCCGCGGTGGTGGTCGACGCGGACACGCTGGTCTCGGCCAACCTGCTGGAGGCGTTCGCGGCCAGGCTGGGCGCGGGCGCGCGCGCGGCGCAGGCCGACTACGGCGTGTCGAACCCGATGGCCTCCTGGCGCACGCGCCTCATCCACCTCGCCTTCACCTTGTTCCACGTGGTCCGCTCGCGCGGCCGCGAAGCGCTCGGCGTGTCTTGCGGGCTGCGCGGCAACGGGATGTGCTTCTCGCGCGGCCTGCTCGCCGAGATCCCCTACGACGCCTTCTCGCTGGTCGAGGACGTCGAGTACGGCATCCGCCTCGGCGAGCGGGGCGTGCGCGTCTGGTACGCCGACGAGGCCCACGTCTACGGCGAGATGGTCTCCGGAGGAGCCGCGGCCCGGTCGCAGCGGCAGCGCTGGGAGGGCGGCCGGCGCGCGCTGGCCCGCGAGCGGGCCGTTCCTTTACTTAACAAATCAGTGAAGCAACGCAGCCTGCTCCTCTTCGACCTCGCGCTCGATCTCCTGGTGCCGCCGCTGGCGCAGCTCACGCTGGTGCTGCTCGCGGGCGCGGCCGTCTGCTGGACGGCCATCCGCTTCGCCGGGCACGGCCAGGCCGGGCTGGGGATGTTCGCGCTCGGGCTGCTCTCGCTTTTCATCTATGTCGCGCGGGGAATGACGCTGACCGGCGCCGGGCTGCGCGGGCTGCTTGACCTGACCTTCGCCCCGCTCTACATCGTGTGGAAGCTGCTCCTCTCGCTGAGAGGGAAAGCGCGGGCTGGGTGGGTCCGAACTACGCGAGAAGGCAGGCCCCCGTGATCGGCGCACCGAGATCCACTCCGCCACCGCCGCCGGCCGCCACCTCGGAGCTGCCCGCCGGGCTGACCTTCGAGCTGCAGGAGCTCTGGTTCTCGCTGATGCGGCTCTCCTGGCGCTCGCTCGCGTTCGTGCCCGCGCATCCGGTGGCGGGCGGCGGCCAGGCGGCCGAGCTGGCGCGGCGCTTCGCGGTGGTCGGGCGCGTCTTCCGCGGCGCCTCGCTCACCTTCCTCGACGCCACCTCGCTGGAGCTGGAGTCCGCCGCGCGCATCTCGCAGCAGCTGCAGGGCGGCTCGAGCGCCTGGTCGGCGGTGGGGCCGCAGGCGGCGCAGCAGGCCGACACCCGCACGGTGGTCGCGCTCGACGCGGTGGTGACCAACGCGCTCTCGATCCCGGTGGCGCTGGCCACCGACGGCGTGGTGCTGGTGATCGAGAAGGACGTGACCACCCGCGCCTCGGCCGAGCGCACCGTGCAGCTGATCGGCCGGGAATTGATCGTCGGCGCGGTGATGTTGGGACGCTAAGCCATGCGCCGCCCGCTCGCCCTCGCCTTGGCCGCCCTGGCGGCGTCCTCCGCCCTGGCCGCGCTCTGCGCGCGCGGCGCCTTCGCCGGCACGCTCTACGAGCACGGGCTCGCGCGCGGCTGCAGCGATCTCGGCTGGGCGCCGCGCACGCTGCGCGCAGGCCAGGCCGCCTCGATCGACTTCTCCTCGGACGACGGCTGGATGATCGGCTGCCCCGGGCTGCAGCCGCCGTTCGCCTCGCTGCGCTTCCGCGTCCGCGCGGGCGAGGCGCCGCAAGGGTTCCTCGCCATCCAGCTCGACGGCGCGGACACCCCCGCGATGCCGCGGGTGCCCATCGCCAAGGGCGCGCTGCGCGACGACGACGGCTGGACCGAGGTGACGCTCCCCTTCGCTCTGCTCAACCCGCAGGGCGTGCCGTTCCAGCGGATCATCTTCCGCGCCACCCGCCCCGTCGCCAGCGGCCCGGTGCTGCTCGACTCGATCGCGCTGCTCGCCGACGCGAGCGCCGCGCCGCCGGCCGATTCGCAGCCCGCCGCCAATCCCGGCAGCGGCGCGAACACCCCGGGCACGAGCAACTCGGGGACGAGCAGCTCGGGCACGGCCAACCCGGGGACGACCAGCTCCGTCCCGAGCAACTCCGCGGGCAACGCCAACGCCGGCAACGCCAACGCGAACAGTCCGGTCAATCCATCGAACAACAGCGGCGCCAAGACCAACCCGGGAAAGACCTCTTCGCGGCCGCGCGCGCCGGCCTCCGAGGGAGCTCCCGCCGAGGGCGGCGCGCGTGGCGAGAACGACGCGGGCGCCGGGCCGCCCGGGCCGGCCGCCTATCCCGCCGCGGTCAACCCTTCGCTGCCGCGGCACAAGCATGCTTTCACCGTGCGCTGCGATCGCCCCGGCCATCCCATCAGCCCGGATATCTATGGCGTGGGATATGGCCAGGACGACGAGGAGCTCGATCGCCGCGCGCGCGCGATCGGCGCCACCGCGCGCCGCTGGGGCGGCAACACCGCGACGCGCTACAACTGGCGCATCGGCAACGTCTGGAACACCGGCTCGGACTGGTTCTTCCAGAACGTCAGCCGGCCGGAGAAGGCGGGGCCGCTCTGGAAGCACTTCCTGGCCATGAACGACGCCGAGGGAGTGAACAGCGCGATCACCGTGCCGCTGATCGGCTGGGTCTCGAAGGACAACAGCTCGGTCTCGTTCCCCGTCTCGCTCTTCGGCGCGCAGCAGGGGATCGCGCCGGAGAACCACGAGGCGGGCAACGGCATCTCGATGGCGGGAAATCCGATCGAGCCGCTGCCGCCCACGCAGACCAGCGTGCAGGCCGGGCCGCAGTTCGTCGCCGATTGGGTGAAGGAGATCAAGGCGCTCAAGGGCCCGCGCCGCACTTACATCCTCGACAATGAACCGGGCCTCTGGGCGCAGACCCACCGCGACGTGCACCCGGAGCCGCTGACCTACGACGAGCAGCTGCAGAAGCAGTTGGCGGGCGCGAAGGCGATCCGGGCCGCCGATCCCGACGCGAAGATCGCCGGCCCCGCCGAGTGGGGCTGGGCGAACTATTTCTGGTCCGCCGACGACCTGGCCGGCCGCGGCCTGCGCCTGGACCGGCTGGCGCACGGCAACGCGCCGCTCATCCCCTGGCTGCTGCAGAAGTTCGCCGCCGAGGAGAAGAAGACCCACACCCGGCTGCTCGATATCGTCGACGTGCACTTCTATCCGCAGAGCAACGTGGGCATCTATACCCGCGGCGAGACCGATCCCTCGACCAGCGCCCGGCGGATCCGCTCGACGCGCGGCCTTTGGGATCCCAACTATGTCGACGAGTCCTGGATCAAGGAGCCGATCCGCCTCCTGCCGCGGATGAAGGAGTGGATCGCGGAGAACCGCCCCGGCCTGGGGATCTCGATCGGCGAATGGAACTTCGGCGCCGAGACGCACATGAGCGGCGGCCTCGCCACCGCGGAGGCGCTCGGGCTGTTCGCCGCCTACGACGTGACCTCGGCCTATTACTGGATCGTCCCCGCCGAGAATTCTCCCGCGGCCTATGCCTTCCGCGCCTTCCGCAACTATGACGGCGGCGGCGGCCGCTTCCTCGACTTCTTCGTTCCCTCCGACGGCAAGGGCGAGACGGAGTCGCTCTACGTCTCGCGCGACGGCGATCACCTGGTGGCGCTGCTGCTCAACTTCAACGCGGGCGAGGCGCTGGAGGCCGACATCGACGTCGCGACCTGCGGCTCCCCCACTCCGGCGCGCGCGTTCAGCTACACCGGCGCCAGCGCGGGCTTCACGCCGGTGGCGCCGCCCGAGGCGAACGGCAGCAAGCTGCGCGCGGCGGTGCCCGCTTACTCGATGACCGTGCTCGACATCGATATCGCCAAGCCGGAGAAGCCGGCCGGCAAGAAGTAAGTCGGGAGCGCGGCTCGAATCGCGGCCGCGCTAGAACATCTGCCCCGCCGCGACATATCCCGAGATCGGCGTCGCGTCCGGCGACCAGGCCAGATCGGCGCGCAGCACGAAGGCCGAGCCCGACTGCAGGCGCAGCCCGGCGCCGGTTCCATACTTGAGCCCGAGGCCGGCGCCGTCCAATTCCGGGTGCGAGGAGTAATCGGCCCACAGCCGGCCCGCGTCGAAGAAGGCGGTCACGCCGAAGACCAGCGCCTTGCCCAGCGCGTGAAAGGTGGCCAGCTCGCTGCGCACCTCGAGGTTTCCGAACGTCTTGATCTTTCCCGAATAGCGCGCCGCGGGGATCCCGCGCACGCCCAGCGTGCCACCCAGCGCGTAAGTGTCGTCGAAGCGGGAGAGCTCGTAGAACGGCACGTCGCCGAACATCAAGTTGGTCACCCAGCGCAGCGCGAGCGTGATCCAGGGCGTCCGGATGGGCACGAACCAGCGCAGGTTCAAGGTCATCTCGCCATATCGATAGGGAAAGGCGTCGCTGCCGCCCGGGCTGACGCGCAGGTCGAGGGTATCCAGCGTGCCGGTGTAGGTCGAAGCCTCGTTGTCGCGCGTGTCCCACTGCATCCCGGCCTTGAGCAGCACGACGTTGTCGGTGTGGGGAGCGCCGAGCAGCCCTCTCACCTCGCCGCTGCCGTTGGCCAGATCGTCGGCCAGCTTGGAGTCGGGGTTGATGGTGAACCAATTGCGGGTATATCGCGCGCCGAAGCGCCCCGAGAGGTGATCGGCGATGCGGAAGCGGAGATCGAGATCGAGCTGCGGGTGGGT
>FTDO01000423.1_pt1 | contig 13290 bp, 4 predicted proteins | sample 1639931 | NCBI WGS metagenome assembly FTDO01 (sample SAMEA3914869, study PRJEB12502) | metagenome | biome: forest; material: soil | place: USA | collected 2012-03-12 | depth 0.1 m | reverse complement strand
CTGCAAGTTCCATTGACGGTGCAGTAGAGCGTGGAGGGCGAGTAGGTCAGCGAGCCGGGCGCCTGGTTGGAGATGGTCAGGAAGAAGGAGCCTGGGCTCGCGCTGCTGCCGACGGCGTTGACCGCGTTGACCCGGTACTGGGTCGCCACCTGCGTGGCCGTCGCGACGCCGGTGACCTGGCCCGTGGTCGGACTCCAGATCAAGCCCGAGGGCAGCGTCGCCGGGGTGCTGAGGGAGTAACCGTTGGTGGTGCCGCCGCTGGGCGAGGGCGTGGCGAGCGGGCCGGTGCAGAAGACGCCCACGTAGCAGGTGAAGCTCGACGGGCTCCAGGTCGGGGTGCCCGGCGCGGTGTCGATCACCGTCAGCGAGAAGGTGCCGTAGCTGGTGCCGGAGTTGGTGGTCGCGGCGACGGTGACCGTGGCGGTGCCGAACGGCGCGGTGGGCGTGCCCGAGATCGCGCCGGTGGCCGAGGCGATGGTGAGGCCGGCGGGCAACGACGGGCTGTAGACGCTCCAGACCACGTCGGTGCCCGCGGTGATGCTCGGCGCGGCCAGCGAGCAGGCGGTGCCGCGGGTGCAGCTGAGCGTGTTGGGCGAGTAGGTCACCGTGCCGGGCGGGACGTCGTTGACCGTGATCGAGAGCGTCGTGTTGCCGGTGCCGCCGGAGTTGGTCGCCGAGACGGCGTAGCTTCGCCTGGCTGACCAGGCTGCTCACCGTGCCGCTGATCACGCCGGTGCTGGTGTTCAGCGTCAGCCCGCTGGGGAGCGCGGCCGAGCTCCACGACGTCGCCGCGCCGCCCGAGTTGAACGGCGTCACGCTGCTGCAGGCGACGCCCTTGTGGCAGACGAGCGAGGCCGAGTAGCCCGGCGCCGGGATCTGGTCGTTCACCTCGAGCTGGAAGGTGGCGGTGGTGCTGCCGCCCGAGTTGGTCGCGGTCACGGTGTAGGTGATGTAGCTGGTGGCGAGCACGGTCGGCACCCCGCTCACCGAGCCGTTCGAGTTGAAGGTGAGGCCGGTCGGCAGCGCCGTGTTCAGCGAGTAGGTCGCGACCGTGCCGCCGCCGTTGGTGGGCGCGGCCACCGCGCAGGCGACGTTCTTGGTGCAGGTGATCTGGCTCGGCGAGTAGGTCAGGTTGGTGGGCGGGAGATCGTTCACCGTCAGCGTGAAGGTGCCCACCGTGCTGCCGCCCGAGTTGCTCGCGGTGACGTGGATGGTCCCGGCGGCGAACACCACCCCGGGCGTGCCGAGGATCGCGCCCGAGCCGGAGTCGATGCTCAGGCCGGTCGGGAGATCGGGCGTCGAGTAGCTGAGCACCGCGCCGCCCGAGTGGCTGGGGGCGGCGAGCGAGCAGGCCGAGCCCTTGGTGCAGTTGAGCGTGCTCGGCGAGTAGGTCAAGGCGCTCGGCGCCACGTCGTTCACCGTGATGGTCACGCCGGCGCTGGTGCTGCCGCCCGAGTTCGAGCCGTAGATGGTGTAGGTCGCCAGGCCGCTGATCGCCGACGGCGTGCCGGAGATGGCGCCGGTGCTCGCGTTCACCGAGAGGCCGCTCGGCAGCGAGGCCGAGTAGTCCGTCACCGCGCCGCCCGAGTGCGTGGGCGCGGCGAGCGAGCAGGCGATCCCCTTGGTGCAGGTGAGCGTGTTGGGCGAGTAGGTCAAGGCGCTCGGCGCCACGTCGTTCACCGCGATGGTCAAGTAGGTGCTGGCCGAGCCGCCCGAGTTGTTGGCGTAGACCAGGTACGAGTTGCTCGCGGTGATGGTCCCGACCGAGCCGGAGATCACGCCGGTCGCGGGGTTCAGCGAGAGGCCGCCCGGCAGCGTGCTGCCCATCGAATAGGAGGTGACCGGGCCGCCGTTCGCGGAGGGCGCGACGCTGCTGCACGAGGTGCTCACCGTGCAGATCAGCGCGCTCGAGTAGGTGAAGCCGCTCGGCGGCACGTCGACCACCGCCACGGTGAACGAGGTCTGCACGTCGCCGCCGGTGTTGTGGCCATTGACGGTGACCAGGTCGCTGCTGGTGAGCGCGCCCGGCGTGCCGGAGATGACGCCGCTCGACGGGTTGAGCGACATGCCGGAGGGGAGCGCGCCGCTGGCGAGCGAGAAGGCGATGATCGCGCCGCCGTCGTTGCCCGGCGCGCCGCTCTGGCAGAAGAAGCCCTTGGTGCAGGTGAGCGACGCGGGCGAGTAGGCGAGGTGGGTCGGCGCCACGTCGTTCACCGTGATGCTCACGCCCGCGGTGGTGCTGCCGCCGGTGTTGGTCGCGGTGACGGTGTAGCTGGCGGTGCCCGAGGCCGCGCTGGGCGTGCCCGAGATGACGCCGCTGCTCGAGTTGATCGAGAGGCCGGCCGGCAGCCCGCTGGCCGAGAAGGTGAGCACCTTGCCGCCCGAGTAGGTGGGCGCGGCGAGCGAGCAGAACGACGCCTTGGTGCAGGTGAGCGCCGCGAAGGTCAGGCCGCTCGGCGGCACGTCGACCACGGTGATGTCGATGACCTCGGTCGCCTCGCCGCCCGAGTTGTCGGCGTAGATGGTGTAGCCCGCGCCGGTGGTCGGGGTGGTCGCGGTGCCGCTGATCGCGCCGGTGGAGTCGATCGACAGCCCGGCGGGGAGCGAAGGGATGGGCGTCCAGCGCGTCACCGTGCCGCCGCCGTAGCTCGGCGCGGGGAGGCCGCAGGGCGTGCCCACCGTGCAGGTCAGGCTGTTCGCCGAGTAGCTCAGCCCGGTCGGCGGCACGTCGTCGACCTCGATGTCCAGCGTCGCGGTGGCCGCGCCGCCCGAGTTGGTCACCGTGATGGTGTAGATGTTCGGCGCGGTGATGGTGTCGGAGGTGCCGCTGACCACGCCGGTGCTCTCGTCGATCGAGAGGCCCGGCGGCAGCGCGCTGTTGTTGGTGAAGGTGTAGGGCGTCGAGCCGCCGATGGTCGGCGCGGGCCCGGTGCAGGGCTGGTGCACGGTGCAGATCAGCTCGTTGGCGCCGTTGGTGCCGTAGGAGAAGTTGTAGGGCGGCGTGCCGTCGACGGTGAGGTTGATCGTCGCGGCGGCGCTGCCCACGTTGTTGGTCGCGGTGACGGTGTAGTCGGTCGCGGCGAGCGTCGCGGTGGGCGCGCCGGTGATCGCGCCGGAGGTGGCGTCGAAGCTCATCCCCGCCGGCAGCGTGCCGGCGAGCGAGTAGCTGAACACGGTGCCGCCGCTGCTGGCGAGACTGGCGCTGCACGAGCTGTAGAGCGTGCAGATCAGCTGGCCCTGGGTGAAGCTGATCGACGGCGCGGTCACCTCGTTCACGCCGAGGGTCAGCGTGGTGGTGGTGCTGCCGCCCGTGTTGAGCGCCTGCACCGTGTAGGCGCTCGCGGCGGCTCCCACGGTCGGCGTCCCGCTGATCGCGCCGGTCGCGCTGCTGATGGTGAGCCCCGCGGGGAGCGCCGGCGTGATTGAGAAGATGGGCGCCTGGCCGGTGCCCCCCGACCAGCCGGGCGCGGGGACATCGCAGGGCTGGCCCACGGTGCAGGTGGCGCTGGGCGGCGTGTAGGCGAGGTTCGACGGCGGGATCGGCGGGATGATGAGCTGGAACCGCGCGGTGGCCTGCCCGCCCGAGTTGCTGATGGTGACGGTGAAGATCCGCTGGTCTCCGTAGGTGCTGCTGTCCGCGGTGCCGGAGATGACGCCGGTGGTCTGGTCGATCGAGATGCCGGAGAAGAGCGGGAGGTTGGTGGAGAAGCCGGTCGCCGCGCCGCCCGACCAGGTCGGCGCCACCGAGGTGCAGGGCGTGCCCACGTTGCAGACCAGGCGCGACGGCAAGTACGTGAGCGAGCTCGGCGGCACGTCGACCACCGAGATGGTGAGCAGTTCGCTGGAGCTGCCGCCCGAATTGTTCACGCTCGCGGTGTAGGGCGCCGCGGGCGAGAGCGCGCTGGGCGCGCCGCTGATCGCGCCGGTGCCGGGATCGAAGCTCAGGCCCGCGGGGAGCGCAGGCGAAATGGAGAAGCCGGTCGCGGCGCCGCCGTTGAACGTGGGCGCGGCCAGGGTGCAGCTCTGGTGGAGGGTGCAGACGAGCGTGCTCGCGCTGTAGGCGAGGTTGTTGGGCGGCACGTCGGTGACCGCGATGCCGGCGATGCCGGAGCCGCTGCCGCCGGTGTTGGCCGCGGTCACGTTGTAGTTCGCGAAGGCGGTGAGCGCGGTGGCGGTGCCGGAGATGACGCCGGTCGCCGGGTTGAGCGTGAGGCCCGCGGGGAGCGGATCGCTCGACCACGAGAGCACCGCGCCGCCGTCGTGCGTGGGCGCCGCGCTCGAGCAGGGCACGTTGACGGTGCAGTCGAGCGCCGCCGCGTAGTGGATCTGCGAGGGGGCGACGTCGTTCACCGTGACGGTGATCGAGCCGGTGGTGCTGCCGCCTGAATTGACCGCGGTCACCGTGTAGGTCGCGGCGGACGAGAGCACGCTGGCCGTGCCGCCCACCACGCCGGTGTGCGAGTTGATCGAGAGCCCCAGCGGCAGCGCGGGGCTCACCGAGTAGCCGATCACCGAGCCGCCCGAGTTGCTCGGGCTCGCGCCGGCGCAGCTCTGGCCCAAGGTGCAGACCAGGGCGGACGAATAGGTGAGCGCGCTCGGCGCGACGTCGTTGATCGCGATGTAGAGCTGCGAGGTGACCGTGCCGCCCGAGTTGGTCGCGTTGATGGTGTACGTCGCCTGCGGCGTGACCTGCGTCCCGGCGCCGCTGATCGCGCCGGTGCTGCCGTTCAGCGTGAGCCCTGCGGGCAGGCCGCCGCTGCTGAAGGAGACGATCGCGCCGCCCGTGCTCGAGGGGGCCGCGACGCTGCACGGCTGGTTGACGGTGCAGGCGATGGTCTGCTGCGCGTACCCGAACGCGGGCTGGGCGTCGTTCACCGTGACGGTGAAGCTCGCGCTGCTCGAGCCGCCCGAGTTGGTGGCGGTGGTGATGAAGCCGAGCGGCGTGGTGGCGAGCGCGCCCGGCGTGCCGGAGATCGCGCCGGTGGCCGGGTTGAAGCTGAGCCCGGCGGGCAGCGTGCCCTGCAAGGCGTAGCCGGTGATCGCGCCGCCGAACGCGGTGGGCGCGGCGAGGCCGCACGCGACGCCCTTGGTGCAGACCAGGTTGGGCGAGGCGTAGTTGAGGCCAGAGGGCGGCACGTCGTTCACCGCGATGGTGAGGGTGGTGCTGGTCGAGCCGCCGCTGTTCGAGCCGCTGATGGTGTAGAGCGCGGCCGCCGTGATGGCGGGCGGCGTGCCGCTGACGATGCCGGTGCCCGGGTCGAGCGCGAGCCCCGCCGGCAGCGCCGGGCTGATCGAGTAATGGGTGATCGCGCCGCCGAAGTTGGACGGCGCCGCCAGCGCGCACGAGGTGTTCACCGTGCAGGCCAGCTGGTTGGGATAGGTCAGCGCGTAGGGGCCCTGATCGTTCACCGCGATCTGCACGTTGGCGGTGGCGGCGCCGCCGCTGTTCGAGCCCGTCACCTGCCAGGTGCGCGCCGACTCGATCGACCCGGGCGTGCCGGAGATCGCCCCGGTCGTGGGATCGAGCGTCAGCCCGTCGGTCAGCGCGGGCTGGATGGTGAAGCCGGTGATCGCGCCGCCGCTGCTCGAAGGCTGGCCGGTGCTGCAGAGCGAGCCCACCGTGCAGCTCAGCGGCGAGGCGGCATAGGAGAAGACCGGCGCCTTGTCGACCACGGTGATGTTCACGGTGGCGGTGGTGCTGCCGCCCGAGTTGCTCGCGATGATCACCGCGGTGGTGGCGCCGATCGCGGTGGGCGTGCCGGAGATGATACCGGAGATGTCATCGAGCCCGACGCCCGCGGGGAGCGCGCCGGTGAAGGCGTAGCCGGTGATCGCGCCGCCCTTGCTGCTGGGCGTGAAGATGCACGGCGTGCCGAGCACGCAGGTGAAGGAGAAGGTCGAGGCCCCGCCCGGGTTGTTGCCGTAGCCGAGCACCGAGGGCGGCGTGTCGACGGTGGTGAGGAAGAAGCTGGTGCTGGCGCTGCCGCCCGAGTTGTAGGCGGTGATGGTGTACTGGACCGTGCCGCCGAAGCCGCTGGGCGAGCCGGAGATCTGGCCGGTGCCCGAGTCGAACGAGAGCCCCGCCGGGAGGTCCGGGCTGATCGAGTAGCCGGTCACCGCGCCGCCGCCGGAGAAGGTGGGCAGCGGCGGCGAGCAGGCGAGGTTCTTGGTGCAGGTGAAGCTGCCGCCGCCGTAGGCGATGCCCTCGGGCGGCGCGTCGTCGAGGATCAGGCTGAAGCTGGCGCTGCTCGAGCCGCCCGAGTTGGTGGCGGTGACGGTATAAATGACCGGCGAGTCAGAAATGAACCCGGTGGGCGTGCCGGAGATGGTCCCGGTCGCGGCGTCGAAGCTCATCCCCGCCGGGAGGTCCGGGCTGATCGAGTAGGTGGCCGGCCCGCCGCTGCCCGAGGGAGGCGCGACGTCGCAGGGCTGGTCCTTGACGCAGGTGACGAGCTGCTGGGTGTAGACGAGATCGTAAGGGGCTTGATCGTTAATCGTAATGTTAAGTGTCGCGCTGCCGGAGCCGCCCGCGTTGGTGGCGGTGACGGTGAAGCTCTGCCCCGCGGTGAGCAGCTCCGCGGCGGGCCCGGAGATGGCGCCGGTGCTCGCGTCGAAGACCAGGCCGCCGGGCAGCGAGGGCGAGATGCTCAGCGAATCGATCGGACCGCCGCTGTTCTCGGGCGCGGCGATCTCGCAGGCGACGCCCTGGGTGCAGCTGTCGCTGGGCGGCACGTAGGCGATCGCCGGCGCGAGCGGCAGGCAGACCAGATCGGCCGAGGTGAAGGCGGCCACCGGCGCTGCGACGCCGTTCGCGCCGTGGGTGAAGGCGCGCTCCGGCGCGGTCAGGTGCACGTACCAGTCGGCGTCCTCGCCGCCGCCGGTGGCCGCGAAGGTGGTGATGTCCTGGTAGACGGTGTCGATCGACAGCGTCTCCTGCGGCCAGGCGATCGCCTCGGGCAGCGAGAGGACGAAGGGCAGCCCGTTCCCGGTGATGAAGTGCAGCCCGTTCGCCGACCGGTCGCTCTCGGAGTCGAACAGCTTGGTGTTCATCCGGTCGGTGCCGGCGTACTGCGCGAGGTGGATCTGGTGGGTGTAGTCGCTGCTGCGCGCGGCGAAGAGGTCGAACGGCGCGCCGGCGGAGTCGAGCGCGGCGCCGCCGGGGAAGGTCAGCGTGAGGGTGACCGGCGTCGAGGTGCGGATCGGCGAGGCGGCGACCGTGTCGAGGAAGGTGTCGCCCGCCTGGGTGGCGAAGAGCGCGCGCACGTCGGGCGCGACGGTGAAGACCAGCTCGCTCTCGCCCGCCACGGGCGTCAAAATCTTGCCGTCCTGATCTCTGGCGGTCACCTCGGTTGACGCCGGCAGCGGCAGGTGCAGGTAGAGCCCGTTGTGCAGGTTGGCGCCGACCGCGAGCATGTCGAAGTCGGCCTTCAGCGTGGTGATCTTGCCGCTCGAATCGCGCAGCAGCTGGAAGTTCCAGGCCACCACCTCGTCGTTGAAGTCGAGGTCGCCCGCCGAGGGCCAGAGGTCCTCGATCATCAGCACGCCGGGCGTCGAGACCACGCCCGCCGCGGGATCGCAGCGGTCGCCGTCGGCCCGCGCGGGGGCCGCGGCGACGGCGAGCAGGACGGGAAGGGCAGACGCGAGCGAGCTGCGTAACAATCTATTGAGTGGCATTCTGCTCCCGGGCGACCAGCCCAGCCCGCGCGTTTGAGCAAGCCGCGCGCCACCCGGGAAAGAGGGTCTCACCCCCGTAATTCCATGGCCTGGAATATTACAGCCGCCGCTCGTCGCAACCTGAGACGGCGCGCCGTTCAGCCTGAGAAACGGAAGGCGGCTCCGTTTGTCGCCCGGGCCGGGGCGCGGAGCTTGACGCTTCGCGCCGCTTGCGCTCGCGCCCGCTTCGTGCTCCGGATGCCGCGCATGGACCCGAACATCATCGGCAACTTCATCCCCATCATCGCCATCCTGGCGGTGTTCGGGTGCCCGGTCGGCTGCCTCTTCGTGCTCAAGCACTTCTCCTTCAAGCACCGCGAGCTGGAGGCCGAGCTCGAGGCGCGCAAGCTGCTGAGCGCGCGCGATCGCGCCGAGCTGGAGAAGCGGATCGAGCGGCTCGAGTCGGTGGTGATGGGCGCTCGCGCGGCCGCGTCGGTGGGCGCTTCCGGCCTGCTCCCCGCGAGCAGCTCGTCCGCCCTCTACGAGCCGCCCAACTCGCTCCCGCCGGGCGACGCGCTCGCGCCGGGCGGGACGCGGGAGAAGGCGTAAGAGCGGGCCTCGGGCTGCAGTCCTGAAGCCCTACGCCACAGCCCGCTCGAGCTTCCCCAGCTGCTGCTCCCAGCCCATCCTCATCCGGCCGGTCCACAGCTCGTCGTGCATCGGGTCGAGCCAGACCAGCACCCGCGTCGCGCCGCGCAGCTCCTCGAAGTGCACCTCGGTCTGCGTCTGGTAGCGCGCGACGCCGGGCACGAAGTCGACCACGTTGGTGAGGAGCAGCCGCTGCATCGGCTCGACCGCGGCGAACTCGAACCGCGCCCGCTGGGACGCCGGCGCGCCCGCCCGCTCCATGAACGCGATCATCTCCGGCGTCACCGGGATCATCTCGTACTCGCACGCGCCGCCCGGCTTCACCTCGAGCGACTTCACCTCGGCGCGAAAGCCGTCCGGCCCCCACCACGCCTCGAGGCCCGCCTTCGTCGTCCACAGCTCCCAGACCGCGGCGAGCGGCGCCGCGACGACGCGCTCGAGCCGCAGCCGGTTCACGCTGGCGACGCTCACGGCTTCTTCGCCTTCTTCTCCGCCGCCTCGGCCAGCCGATCCATCCGGCCCTCCCAGAGCGCGCGGTAGCGGGCGAGCCAGGTCTCCATCTCGCGGAACTTGTCCGCCTTGAGCGAGTAGAGCCGCTTCTGCCCTTGCGGCCGCACCTGCACGAACCCGGCCTCGTGGAGGATGCGCAGGTGGCGCGAGACGCCCGACTGCTGGATCTCCAGCTTCTCGACCAGGTCGTTGACGGCCTGCTCGCCGCGCAAGAGGTTCTCGACGATGCGGAGCCGGATCGGATCCGCGAGGGTGGCGAAGGATTGAGAGGTCATGAGAGTGCATATACACGTGGTTGTATATGCACGCAAGAGTTTAGGCTTCGGGCTTCGGGCTGAGGGCTTCGGCGTGGTCCGCGCGGGTCGCGATCCTCGTGACGTCCGGGATTGCGCGCCGCAGCCCGCAGCCCGTAGCCCGTAGCCCAAAAAAACAAACGGGCCGCGATCTCTCGATCGCGACCCGCTCGTCAGACCCGCGTACGGGTCTCGCTATTTCTGCTCTTCGAACTCCGCGTCGACCACGTCGTCCTTCTTCTCGGCCTTGGGCGCCTCGCCGCCCGCCGCCGGCCCGCCCGCGTTCGCGTCCGGCCCTCCTTCGCCCGCCTGCGCGCCGCTCGCCTTGTAGGCCTCCTCGGCCATCTTGTGCGAGGCGGCCATCAGCTCGTCGGCCGCCGTCTTCACCTTCTCCGCGTCCGAGCCGGCGAGCGCGTCGCGCACCGCCTTCACCTTGGCCTCGATGTCGGTCTTGGTGGCGGCGGGGATCTTGTCGCCCATCTCCTTGAGCGACTTCTCCACCTGCCAGGCGAGCGAGTCGGCCTTGTTGCGAGTCTCGATCTCCTCGCGCTTGGCCTTGTCGTCGGCCTCGTGCGCCTGGGCCTCCTTCACCATCCGGTCGATGTCGTCCTTGGAGATGCCCGAGCCGGACTCGATGCGGATCTTGCTCTCCTTGCCCGACGCCTTGTCCTTGGCGGTGACGTGGAGGATGCCGTTGGCGTCGATGTCGAAGATCACCTCGATCTGCGGCACGCCGCGCGGCGCCGGCGGGATGCCGTCGAGGTGGAAGCGCCCGAGCGACTTGTTGTCGCGCGCCATCGGCCGCTCGCCCTGCATCACGTGCACCTCCACGCTGGGCTGGCTGTCCGACGCGGTGGAGAAGGTCTCGCTCTTGCGCGTGGGGATGGTGGTGTTGCGCTGGATCATCGTGGTGGCCACGCCGCCCAGCGTCTCGATGGAGAGGGTGAGCGGAGTGACGTCGAGGAGCAGGATGTCCTTCACCTCGCCGGTGAGCACGCCGGCCTGGACCGCCGCGCCGATCGCCACCACCTCGTCCGGGTTGACCGAGCGGTTCGGCTCCTTGCCGAAGAACTCCTTCACGATCTGCTGCAGCTTGGGCACGCGGGTGGAGCCGCCGACGAGGACCACCTCGTCGATCTCCTTGGCGCTCTTCTTGGAGTCCGCCAGGCACTTCTTGGTCGGCTCGATGGCGCGGGTGAACAGGTCGTCGCACATCGCCTCGAACCGCGCGCGCGAGAGCTTCTTCACCAGGTGCTTGGGGCCGGTCGCGTCGGCGGTGAGGAAGGGCAGGTTGATCTCGGTCTCCGCGGTGCTGGAGAGCTCGATCTTCGCCTTCTCGCCCGCCTCCTTGAGCCGCTGCAGGACCATCTTGTCCTTGGAGACGTCGATGCCGGTCTCGGTCTTGAACTCGCCGATCAGCCAGTCCATGACCCGCAGGTCCATGTCGTCGCCGCCGAGGTGCGTGTCGCCGTTGGTGGCGATCACCTCGACCACGTTCTCGCCCACCTCGAGGATCGAGATGTCGAAGGTGCCGCCGCCGTAGTCGAACACGGCGATGACCTCTTCCTTCTTCTTGTCCAGCCCGTACGCGAGCGCGGCCGCGGTCGGCTCGTTGACGATGCGCTTGACGTCGAGGCCGGCGATCTTGCCCGCGTCCTTGGTGGCCTGGCGCTGGGCGTCGTTGAAGTAGGCGGGGACGGTGATGACCGCGTCGCTGACGGTGTCGCCGAGATAATTCTCAGCGGCGCGCTTCAGCTTCTGCAGCACCTTGGCGCTGATCTCCGGCGGGCTGTACTGCTTGCCGTGGATCTCCACCGCCGCGTCGCCGTTGTCGGCCTTGACCACCTTGTACGGCACGCGCTTGCGCTCATCGCCGGTCTCGTCGAACTTCCGGCCCATGAAGCGCTTGATGGAATAGATGGTGTTCTCGGGGTTGGTGATCGCCTGGCGCCGCGCGACGTGCCCGACCAGGATCTCCCCGTCCTTGGCGAAGCCGACCACGCTGGGCGTGATCCGCGAGCCTTCCTCGTTCTCGAGCACCTTCGGATCCTGGCCCTCCATCACCGCGACCACGGAGTTGGTGGTGCCGAGATCGATGCCGATGGTCTTCTTCATGATGTGTTTTCCCTCTGGAAATTGTGGTTGGAGCGAATCGGTGCGCGGAACGTAAGTCGGGCGCGTCTCGTGTCAAGGAGCGGTCCCGAAATTGCTCGGTCACGAGCGGGCGAAGCGCGGCGGGCGCGCTTTCAGCGGGCGGGTGGCGGAGGCGGGGCTCAGGTCTGCGCGAGCCGCTTCTTCTTCTTCCGCTCGCGCTTCGACTGCGCGGGGAACATCTCGTGCGGCGCCGAGGTGGAGGCGGGCGTGGGCTCGACCGGAGCTGTCGCCTGCCGCCGCGCCAGCGCCATGAAGCGCTCCTGGCTGCGCAGCGGGGTGAGGCTGGTCCCGTAGGTCCCCGGCTGCACCCGCACGTACGTCCCGTCGGCCTGCAGCGCGCGCGCCTTCACGTTGTCCGCCAGCGCCGCGGCGAGGATCTCGTCGGTGAGCCGCTCCTTCACCGCTGCGTCCTCGACCGGGAAGGCGATCTCCACGCGCCGCACGAAGTTGCGCGCCATCCAGTCGGCGGACGACAGCCACAGCTCGCGCTTGCCGTTCGCCTCGAAGAACCAGATGCGGTGATGCTCGAGGAACCGATCGACGATGCTGGTGACGCGGATCTTCTCCGAGACGCCGGGCACGCCCGGCCGCAGCCCGCAGACGCCGCGCACCACCAGGTCGATCTGCACCCCGGCCTGGCTGGCGCGGTAGAGCGCCTTGATCACGTCCGGATCGGCCAGCGCGTTCATCTTGGCGATGATCCGCCCCTTGCCGTGCTGCACGCAGAGCTGCGCCTCGCGATCGATCAGGTCGATGATCGACTGCTTCATCCCCATCGGCGCGACCAGGAGCTTCTTCCAGGCCGCCGGCTTCGAGTAGCCGGTGAGCAGGTTGAAGATCGCGCTGGCGTCGGCGCAGAACTCCTCTTTGGCGGTGAAGAGCGAGAGGTCGGTGTAGAGCCGCGCGGTGACCGGGTTGTAGTTGCCGGTGCCGAGGTGCACGTAGCGGCGCAAGCCCCCGGCCTCGCGCCGCACCACCAGCGCCACCTTGCAGTGGGTCTTGTAGCCGATCAATCCGTAGACGACGTGCACGCCGCTCTGCTCCAGCGCGCGCGCCCAGAGGATGTTCGCCTCCTCGTCCATGCGCGCCTTGAGCTCGACCAGCGCGGTCACCTGCTTGCCGTTCTCCGCCGCCCGCTGCAGCGCGCGCACCACGGGAGAATCTTTTCCCGTGCGGTAGAGCGTCTGCTTGATGGCGAGCACGTTCGGATCCTCGGCCGCCGCCTCGATGAACGAGACCACCGGCTCGAACGACTCGTAGGGGTGGTGCAGCAGCACGTCCCGTTCTTGCAGCAAGCGGAAGATGTCGCCGCGCTCCGCCTCGGCGAACGCGGACGGCACCACCGGCGTGAACGGCTCGTCGTGCAGCTCCTTCTGCTCGAGCCGGCCCAGCGGCGGCAGCAGGTCGGGGATGTTGAGCGGCCCGTCCATCTTGTAGACGTCGTTGGCCGAGAGCTTCAGCGCGCGGGTCAGGAAGTCCGAGAGCGGCGCCTCGGCCGCCGCGGAGATCTCCAGCCGCACCGCGCCGCCGCGATCGCGCCGCCGCACCTCGCGCTCGATGGTGACGAGCAGGTCGTCGGCCTCTTCCTCGTCGATCGAGAGGTCCCAGTTCCGCGTCAGGCGGAACGGGTAGCAGCCCTCGATGGTCATGCCGGGAAAGAGGTGGCCGACGAACCGCGCGATCACGTCCTCGAGCAGCGCGTAGCTCCGCTTGCCCTTCTCGTCGGGCACCTCGACCAGCCGCGGGAGCACCGCCGGCACCGGCACCACGCCGTAGCGCAGCCGCGCCGCCGCCTGCGTGCCGAAGCGCACCGCCAGGTTGAGCGACTTGTTGCGCAGGTGCGGAAACGGGTGTCCGGGATCGATCGCGATCGGCGTGAGCACCGGGAACAGCTCGCGCTGGAAGTAGTCGGCGAGGAAGGCGTCCTTCTCGGCCAGCTTCTCCCGCGGGAGGATCCGCACGCCGGCCTTCTCGACGATGGGGATCACCTCGCTGGTCAGCGTCCGGTACTGCCGCGTGACCAGGTCGTGCG
>FTDO01000146.1_pt1 | contig 13296 bp, 8 predicted proteins | sample 1639931 | NCBI WGS metagenome assembly FTDO01 (sample SAMEA3914869, study PRJEB12502) | metagenome | biome: forest; material: soil | place: USA | collected 2012-03-12 | depth 0.1 m | reverse complement strand
GTCACGCCCGCGCCGCACGAGCCGCCCGAGCAGACGCCGCCCGAGCTGCAGCCGCCGAAGCACTGGCCGATCGTCGTCCAGGTCGACTTCTCGCACTCCTGCACCGAGGCGCCCGAGCACTGCAGCGCGCCCTCGACGCACGCGGCGGGGGGCGCCACGCAGCTGCCGTTGGTGCAGCTCGCGCCCGCGCCGCAGGAGTCACCCGAGGTCCAGCCCGAGCCGTCCGCGAGGCAGGTCTGGACCGAATCGCCGTCCGCGCCGCAGCGCCGGGAGAGCGGCGAGCAGACCGGCGTCCCGCAGGCGGCCATCCCGCCCGAGACGATGCAGGAGTTGTTCCCGCAGGCCTGGGTCTGCACGTAGCCGCTGCCGTCGCTGGCGCAGGTGGTGACCGATCCGCCCTGGCACTGCGTCGAGCCGGGCACGCAGGCGCTGCTGGTGCACGCGCCGGCCACGCAGCTGCCCGCGCAAGGCGTGCTGGAGACGATCGCGCTGCCGTCGGCCGCGCAGGTGACCAGGTTGTTCCCGTCGCAGCTGGTCGAGCCGGGCGCGCAAGCCTGCGCCGCGCAGGTGCCGGCCACGCAGGCAGCGCCGCTCGGGCAGATCTCCGAATCGACCCACTCGCTGCCGTCGCTGGCGCAGCTCTGCACCGTGCCCGGCGCGGTCGGGCTGCAGCGCACGTCGAGCGGCTTGCAGGCGAGCTGCACGCAGGCCAGCTGGGTCGAGTCGCAGCCGTCGGGGCAGGCGGAGACGAGCTGCCACGCGGGCGCTCCTTGCACGACCGCGACGCACTCCTCGACGCCGCCCGGGCCGCACCGCTTCGCGCCCACCGTGCAGGGGATCGGCGCGCAGGCGCCCGACTGGCAGGTCTCGCCGCTCGGGCAGGCGCTGTCGATCCACGAAGTCCCGTCGGCCGAGCAGGTCTGGACCGTGGTCGACGAGCTGGGGCTGCAGCGGACCGCGAGCGGGTTGCAGGTGAGCGCGACGCAGGAGTTGGTGGCCGGATCGCAGCCCGCCGGACACGGCTGCGTCAGGCTCCAGCCCTGCGCGCCGCTCGAGTCGCTCACGCACTCCTCGACGCCCGCGCTCGAGCATTGCCGCGCGCCCAGCGTGCAGGCCGGGTCGATGCAGATGCCGTTGCTGCAGCCGTTGGGACAGGTCTTGACGAAGGTGGTGCCCTGGCCGGTGGCGTCGCACTGGTCGATGTCCGGGCCGTCGCAGAAGAGCGCGCCCGGGGTGCAGGCCTGCGCGCCCGCGGGCAGCGTGCAGACGCCCGCGTCGCCGCACGAGAGGCCGTTGGCGCAGTCGCCGGTGACCGAGCAGGTCTGGCCCACGCCCTGCCCTCCCCGGCCGTTGCCCTTCGAGCAGGCGGCGAGCGCGAGCAGCCCGGCGAGGCCGGCGATCAGGGGGCGGGTGAGGGCAACGGGCTTCATGCGCGTCTCGCTACTTGATGAGGAGCTGCCACTGCAGGCCGGTCACCTCGCTCGGGCCCGCGAGCGGGTCGGGCGAGAGCTGGACCTGCCAGCGGAACTGCGGTCCGGGCGTGGCCGCGCCGGTCGGGTTGAACACCGCGCACAGCTCGGCCGGGCAGGAGGCGGGCGTCGCCTGCAGGAACCCGTTGTTCGCCACCGCCGAGGCGAAGAACTTCACGCTCGAGTTGGCGTCGAGGCCGACGAGCAGGTTGGCCTGCGTCACCGCGGTCTGCGTGCCCGAGACGGTGTAGAGGTTGACCGACTGCCCCTGCACCGCGCCGTTGACGCCGAAGTTGCACGCTGGGGTCGCGCGGGCGCAGGCGGTGCCGAAGCCGGGCGAGTCGACCGTCTCTTCGTCGACCCGGATGCGGCCAGCGCCGCCCGCGACGCCGCCGGCGCCGCCGCTCGCCGAGAGCACGTTGGTGTTGCCCGGACCGACCAGGAAGTTGGGCGACCCGATCCAGATGGTGCCGCCCGAGCCGCTGCCCGCGCTGGCCCCGGCGCTGCCGCCGTTGGCGCGGACGAGCCCGACCGTGGAGGCGCCGCTGCTCACGGTGAAGTCGATCGAGTCGGCGAAGAGGACAGCCGCGCCTCCGCCCGCCCCGCCCGCGTTGCCGTTGGTCGAGCCGCCGCCGCCCGAGCCGAGGAAGAGCTTGCCCAGCGCCTTGGAGCCGTAGATCGCGCCTGGGGCGGCTCCGGAGCCCGCGGTGCCGTAGCTGGCGCCCGAGGCGGTCGCCCCTGCCGCGCCACCGCCGCCGCCGGGGCCGTCCTGGCCGGCCACGCCGGTCTGATCCTCTCCCTGCGTCGCCGAAGCGCCGCCGGCGCCGCCGCGGAAGCCGAGGCCGCTCACCTCGACCAGCGCGGGGCTCTGGCCGGTCGGTGCTCCGCCGAGCACCAGCCTCTGCGCGCGCAGGAAGATGAGGCCGCCCTTGGTGCCGTCCCAGGCGCTGGTGGTCAGCGTCGAGCCGCCCGGCACGGTCAGCACGTTGAAGTGCGGGACGCGCTGGAGCGAGACGCGCTGGGTGGAGACATCCTGATCCGCGGCCGCGCCATAGTCGTTCTGGATCGGCGTGGTGAAGGTCACGGTGGCGCCGCTGGTCGACTGCACCGTGAGCAACTCATAAGTCCCCGCGTTGCCGGTGCCTTGGCTCGAGCCTTGCGCGTCCCACAGCAGCACCTCGTCGCCGCCGGAGAGGCCCTGCGCGACTCCGTCCAGCGTCACCGTCTGCGTCGAGAGCCCCAGCACGGCGAAGGCGGGCGCGAAGCCCGAGGTGGCGAGGTTCAAGGTGGTCGAGTTGGAGAGCGTGTAGCTGCCGTCGCCGCCGCTGGCGATCGGATCGGGCCAGGTGCCGATCAGCGCCTGCTGGGTGGTGCTCCAGTTCGCCGTGGTGGTGCTCGGATCCCGGTTGGTGGTCGTCGAGAAATCTTCTGCGAGCAGCGCGGTCACGAGGACCGAGGGATCGGTGCTGAGCGCGAGCTGGGTGGTCGCGTTGCAGGAGCCGCCCTGCTCCAGCTGCGCGGTGATCAGCATGGTGCCGCTTCCGCCCTGCGCCAGCGCGGGCACCGCGACGGTGAAGCGCAGACGCCCGCCCTCGGTGGCCACCTGGTTGCCGGGGGTCGAGGGATCGGCGTCGGCGGTGGAGATGGTGACCTGCGCGGCGCCGCCGTCCGAGGCGCCGCCGGGGAGCGTGGCCGCGACGGTAAAGAGCGTGCCGTCGGCGATCGGCGCGTTGGTCTCGCCCACGATCGCGTCGCTGTAGACCAGCACCGAGCTCTTGCCGTCGGCGGGCGCGGTGGGGACGCCGGCGTCGTTCATCGGGGCGCCGAGGTGGAGCACCACCAGCTGCGCGCCGCCGTCGACCGAGGCGCAGGAGCCGCCGGGGAGGCAGGCGCCCGAGGAGCAGCCGTTCAAGCAGGTGCCGGTGGTGTCCCACTCGGTGACGCCGGGCGCGCCGGAGACGCCGTTGCAGGCCTGGGTGTCGATGCCGTTGCAGCGCAGGTCGCCCACCGTGCAGTTGGCCGAGGTGGTGACGCACTGGCCGGCGGCGCAGCCCTGCGGGCAGAGATCGGTCGGGTCCCACTCGGTGCCGAGCTGGCTGCAGGTGTCCACCGCGGTCGGGTTGTCCGGATCGCAGCGGCGGGTGAGCGGCGAACAGACCAGCGGGTTGCACGAAGCGGACTGCCCTGCGTCGGCGCTGCCCGCGCCGGTCCCGCTGCAGCCGGTGGCGCAGAAGCTCTCGAACGACCAGCCGGTCTCGTCGGGCAAGCAGCCCTCGAGCGCGTTGCCGTCGCAGCGGGTGTCGCCGACCTCGCAGACCGCGGCGAGGCAGGCGGCGCCGCTCGAGCCTTGACCGCAGGAGTGGGCGCAGGATTGTCCGGCGTTCCAGCCGTCGCCGAGCGCGTTGCAGGTCTCCAGGCTGCCGTTGCCGGCGGCGCAGCGGACCGCGCCCGGCGTACAGACAACTGTCTGGCAGCGGCCGGTGTCGCAGATCAGGCCCGAGCCGCAGGCGGTGCTGGTGAAGGCCGAGCCGTTCGAGCTGCAGGTCATGACGGATTTGTCATCGGCGCTGCACTGGACCGCGAAGGGCGTGCAGACCGGCGCGAGGCACGACGCGGTGGAGGCGCCGCCATCGCTGCTCCCTGCGTCCGCGCCGCCCGCTGCCAACCCGCTTTGGGCGCAGCCGCTGGCGCAGAGATCGAGCAGGAGCCAGGCGCTGCCGTCGAGCGCGCACTGCTCGACCGCGCTGGAGTCGCAGCGCTGCGCGCCCGGGGTGCAAACTTGTTGGACGCAGCGGCCGGCCTCGCAGACCGAGCCGGTCGCGCAGGCGGTGCTGGTCTGGCTGGCGCCGAACGAATCGCAGGTGACGATCGAGAGGCCGTCCGCGCTGCAGGTGGTCGCGAAGGGCGTGCAGGTCGGCGCCTTGCACTGTCCCGTGGTCTGATCGCAGTGGCTGGCGCACTCCTGCACGAAGGCCCAGGCGTTGCCCGAGGGGGTGCACTCCTCGGAGGCGTCCCCGTCGCAGCGGAAGGCGTTCGGGGTGCAGATCTGCGGGGCGCAGCCGCCCGAGATGCAGCCGGTGGCGCAGGTGGAGACCGTCTGCCAGGTCTCGCCGGTCGGGTCGCACTGCTCGACGTCGTCGCCGTTGCAGCGGGTGCGGCCCGCCTCGCAGCCGCCCAGGTTCGCCGGCAAGACGCACTCGCCGCCCGAGCAGAGGAAGCCGGTGGCGCAGTCGGTGTTGGCGAGGCACGGATCGCCCAGGCCGCCGGGCGTGGGGCTCGACTTGGCGCAGGCGGCCAGCGCGAGGGCGCATGCGGCGAGACGCGAGAGGGAGCGCGTGGGAACGAGCAAAGTGCCTCCGATGGGCGGGCGAGGAGAGCGCGACGCTCCAGTGTCGAGTGGCGGATGGACTCGCGTCAACAGATTGCCGTCACCGCGGCGCGCCGGAGGTATCTATTTACCTAGGATCCTAGCTTCTCGTCCGGGCTTCTACCCGACCGCCGGCCGGCGGCCGCGCGCCGCCGCCAGCAGGCCCAGCGCGAGCAGGGCCGCAAGTCCGCTCCCGGCGCCGCTGCTCTCGCAGCCGCCGCTCGAAGCCGGGGCGGTGCAGACGCCGGCCTGGCAGGTGCCGCTGCTGCAGCTGGTGCCGTCGGCGGCCGGCGGGTTGGAGCAGGCGCCGCTCGAGGGCGCGCAGACTCCCGCGACGTGGCACTCGTCGCTGGCGGGGCAGCTCCTGGTCGCGCCGTGGCAGGCGCCGCCGCTGCACGCGTCCTGCACCGTGCAGGGGTTCCCGTCGTCGCAGCTGGTGCCGTCGGCCGCGGGCGCGTAGCTGCAGTCGCCGCTCGAGGGATCGCAGACACCCGCCTGCTGGCAGGCGCCCGGCGGCGCGCAGCTGGTGGCGCCGCTCCCCTTGCAGACGCCGCCCTGGCAGGCGCTCTCGGCGGTGCAGGCGTCGTGGTCGTCGCAGAGCGTGCCGTCGGGCGCGGCCGGCGTCGAGCATCGGCCGCTCGAGGGATCGCAGGTTCCCGGGACGTGGCAGGCGTCGCTCGCGTCGCAGCGGACCGGCTCGAGGCCGGCGCAGGTGAAGCCTTCGCAGCCGTACTGCTGGTAGCAGAGGTTGCTCCCGCTGCAGGGCGTGCCGACCTCGACCGGCGCGTCGGCGGGGCAGTCGGGCGAGGAGCCGGTGCAGAGCTCGGGCGCGTCGCACTGGCCGGCGGCCGGGCGGCACACCTGCGTGGACGGCGCGAGCTGATCGGGCGGGCAGGCGGTGCCGGCGCCGTCGCACAGCTCGGCGGGATCGCAGTCGCCGGCCGAGGCGCGGCAGACGTGGGCGAGGCCGGCGGAGATCGGCGCGCAGGTCCCGTCCACCGCGGCGCCCGCGTCGACCGAGCAGGCCTGGCAGTCGCCCGGATCGCCGCCGCCGCAGGCGCTGTCACAGCAGACGCCGTCGCTGCAGTGCTGGCTGGCGCAGTCGGAGTCCTGCGCGCAGCCCGCGCCCTGCTCGAGCCCGCTCGACCAGCCGCGGCGGAACATGCGCAGGTTGCCCGCGTCGAGATCGGGCGCGTCGTAGAGGAGGAGCGCGCTCCCCGCGGGCGAGGTGGCGGCGGCCAGCTCGGAGGAGTTGCTGTACTGGACCTGCTCGGTCACCGCGGCGTGCTGGTAGAGGAGGCCGCCGTCGTCGCCGACCACCGCCATCCCGTAGAACGCGCTGCTGCCCGCGGCCTCCGGGCCGTTCCAGACCTGCAGCCAGCCACCGTCCACCCGCGCGGCCGAGGCGGGGCGCCAGCCGGCGTCGAAGGTCTGTCCAAGCTGCGCGGGCGCGCCGCCGTCGTCGGGCAGCAGGTACCCCTGGATGCCGCGGCTGTCGGTCTCGGTGGAGACGAAGAAGCGATCGCCGTCCGAGCTGGCGCGCACGGTGCCGTTGTAGCTCGCGGTCGCGATGGTCACCGGCGAGCTGTCGAGCGCCCCGCCGTCGGTGGCGAAGCGGCGCGCGTAGACGTCCACCTCGGCCCAGGCGAGCAGGTAGTCGCGCGCGGAGGCGGTGAGCGACATGTCCTGCGCGAACGGCCCGACCTGGAACGAGGCGGCCGCCACGCCCGCGTCGGCGTCGACCAGGCGCGCGCTCTTGGTGGCGCTGGAGTCGGTGTAGACGACCAGGAAGCCGCCCTGCGCCGAGGCGACGCCAGTCGGGCCGTAGCTGCTGGCATAGGCGTTCTCGGCGATGGCCACGCCGCCGTCCGGATCGAGCAGGCCGCCGTCGGCGAGCACGCGGGCCACGCGCACCTCGGTCCGGGAGGAGTTGCTGGCGACGTTCTCGGTGTTCCACGCCACCACGCAGGTGCCGCCGTCCGCGCAGGCGACCGCCGGGTAGTCCTCGTCGAGCGGGAGCGCGGAGATCCGCTGCTCGGGGCCGGCCAGGCTGCCGTCGGGATTGAGCCGCGCGCCGTAGATCTGGAAGTTCGCGCCGCGGTGATCGGCCCAGACCGCGAACCAGCCCCGACCGTCCGGGGCGAGCGCGGGGCGGCGCTGGCCGTTGCCGGCGAGCGCGAGCAGCACGCCGCCGTCGTCGGGCGTGCCTCCGTCGGCGAGCAGCCGCACCGCGTGGGCGACATACTGGCTGCTCTCGGCGCCGCGCGCGTCGGCCCAGCCGAACAGGCAGCCCGGCTCGCCGCACGAGGAGCGGAACATCAGCCCGTCGGTGCCGGTGCTCAACGACACCAGCGGGAGCTGCGCGCCCATCGCGCCCGTGCTGTCGCTCACGTGGGCCGCCTCGAGCACGAAGACGCCGCCCGAATCGTGCACCCAGTCGACCATCCAGTCGCTCCCCGTCCACGCGGCCTGCGGGGTCAGGTCGAGCACGCTGGCCGAGTAGGCCGGCTCGTCGAGGATGTGGCCGCAGCCGTCGGTCGCGTTGCCGCTGCCGTCGAAGCGCGAGCCGCCCAGCGAGTAGGTCGAGCCGCTCGAGTACTCGTTGAGGTTGAACGCGAAGTAGCCTCCGCCGTCGGGCCGCGCGGCGAAGCCATAGCCGTCGCCGGCGCCGTACGCGCCCAGGGTGCAGATCGTCGGCCCCGCGGAGAGGCCTCCGTCGAGCGTGGCGTCGAAGAGCTGCACCGGCAGGCTGCCCGAGCCGCTGCTGGTCATCAGCGCGAGCGTGAATCCGCCCGGCTGCGCGATCGGGCTGAGCGCCGCCTCGCTGTAGCCGTTCGCCTCGGTGGAGAAGAGGTGCGCGTCGCCCACCGGCTGCCAGAGCGCGGTGTCGACCAGCTGCGCGCGCAGGTTCTGGGTGTAGTAGCCGCTCCCCGGCGGCGGGACGGTCTCGAACCAGACCACCTCGCAGAGACCGTTCGCGCAGCCGAGCTTGGTGAAGGGGAGCGAGGACGAGCCGCCGTACGCCACCGGCGCGCCCAGCGTGAGCGCCGCGCCGTCGAGCGAGCCGTCCGGCGCGACCCGCTGCAGCTCCACCGTGTAGTCGAGCTGGTCCGGCACGTCGACGCTCGACGAGACGACGAACTGCGCGCCGTCCCAGGCCACGTCGCAATCCTGCGGATAGCCGGGGAAGAGCGCCACCGAGGGCACGTCGAGCACCGTGCCGTCGGCCGCCACGCGAGCGCCGCGCACGCCCAGATCGCTCTGGTTGATCCAGCAGGCGAACCACTCGCCGGCGCCCCAGGCGAGGTGCACTTGCTGCTGTCCGCCGATCTCCTGCGAGCCGAAGACGGGCGGGGTGAGCGGCGCGCGCTCGCTCAGCGTGGGCGCGGCCGCGCGCAGCGAGGCGGTGGCGCGAAAGCGGGTCGCCTCGTCCGCGGAGGGCGCGCGATCGGCGGCGCCCTGGCAGGCGGCGAGCGCGAAGAAGGGGATCATCCAGCGGCGCAAGTGTCCGGTCATGAACCCGAACTGTGCCTTGCGCACGCGCCGCGCGGAATAGGTGTTCTCCGATCCGGGGGCGTCCTGGCAGGGCAGCGCCGCGATCCGCTGGCGCGAGCCCGCCTCCACCGACTAGGTTTCGCGCAATGGCAACCGCTCCCCGAGTCGGCGGCGACATCGACGCCCTCTGCAGCCGCTGCAAGATGCTCCTCGGCCACACCGTCCTGGCGATGGTCGGCAGCAAGCCGGTCCGCGTCCGCTGCAACACCTGCCAGGGCGAGCACAACTACAAGGCGCCGCCCTCGCCCGCCGCCGAGCCGCGGCAGCGCGCGAGCGCCGCGGCGCGCTCGTCGCCCAAGTCCAACGTCACCTCCTGGGAGGCGCTGCTGCAGGGAAAGGATCTCTCCCGCGCGCGGCGTTACGGCGTCAAAGAGCGCTTCGCGATCGACGAGGTGCTGCAGCACCCGGTGTTCGGGATGGGCGTCGTGCAGGACGTCCGCAGCGACAAGGTCGACGTGGTGTTCAACACCGGCACCAAGACGCTGGTGCACGGGAAGAGCTAGCGCTCCCGCGCTCGACTTTCCCGGCCGAGAACCTCGCCGCGTGCGTCGCGGCTCACTTCTCTCCGGAGAATTTCTCCGGCAGCTCGATCGACCTCGCCGGGGCGGCCGCGGGGAGCGACTGCTGCCGCTCGCGCTCGAGCCGCACCTTGCCGAAGTGGCGCGCGGTGAAGACGCCGATCAGCAAGAAGCCGAGGCTGAAGGCGACCCCGCCCATCACGCGCGGCCCGCCCTGGGCCACGCCGGTGCGCGCGAGCCAGGCGCCCGCGAGCAGGTTGAACCAGCCCCAGATCACGTTCACCACCGGCGGAGAGAGACCGACGCCGCGCGGCTTCGCGAACGGGGTGGGGAACGGCTCGCCGCGGGTGCCGGCCGCGAGGTGCGGGATGGCGTTGCAGACGAGCATGCCAGCGAGGAAGTGGAGGATGGCGTGCATGCGCCGAGGGTAACGTCGCCGGCGGCGGCGCGCGCGGCGCTTGAGACCTTCGGGCGCGACCTCTGCTTGAAACAGGACAACGCAGATCCGCGCGCGGTACAGTCGGCGGATGAAAAAACTCGTCCTCGCCGCCGCCCTCCTCGCAGCTTCCCTCGGTCTCTACGCCTGCGCGCACGGGCGGGTGATCCAGCACGTCGCCGGCTGCGACGAGCGGCTGGAGAACCCGGAGAAGAAGATGGCCTGCCGCGCCTGCATCGAGCGGCCCGAGCCGCACGACTTCTTGCCCGACAATCCCGAAGGCGAGCGCTGCGTGCGGCGCTGAGGAAGCCCGGCCGCACGACCTGGGCGCGCGGGCGCGGCGGCTCGCCGGGCCAGTGGGATGACGCCGCGCTCGCGTCAACCTTCCCGGCGGCGCCGCGCCTGCAGGATCTCCAGGCAGCGCGCGATGTCGGGCGGCGTGGCCGACTCCAGGGCGAGGAATCCGCCGGCGGGGTGCGGGAAGCGCAGCGAGGCCGCGTGCAGCGGGGTTCGCGCGAGCACCAGCTCGTCAGGCTGCGCGGCGCGCGGATCGAGATCGCGGGCGAAGAGCGGCTCCTTGCGCGAGTAGCGCTCGTCGAAGAGCAGCGGGTGGCCGAGCGCGGCGAGGTGCACGCGCAGCTGGTGGGTGCGGCCGGTGCGCGGGCGGCACTCGATGAAGGTGGCCTCGGCGAAGCGGTCGAGCGGCACCAGCTCGGTGCTGGCCGGGAGCGCGCCGGGCTCGCCCGCCTCGGCGATTCGCACCCGGCCGAGCGTCCAGGGCGTGAGCGGCAGCTCGCAGCTGGCCGCGCGCTCGAGGCGGCCCTGCCCCAGCGCGAGGTACTTCTTCTCCACCTTGCGCGTCTCGAAGGCCTGGCCCAGCGCGCGCAGGCTGGCCTTGCCCAGCGCGAAGACGAGCACGCCGCTGGTCTCCCGATCGAGCCGGTGCACGGTGAGCGCCTCGGGCGCGAGCGCCTGCACCAGCGCCAGCGCGTTGGGCTCGCTGGGATCGCGGCCCGGCACGCTGAGCAGGCTGCCCGGCTTGTCGATCGCGATCAGCGCGTCGTCGCGGTGGAGGATGCGGAGGTCCATGCGGAACACCCTGCGCACCCCGCCGGGGCGCGCGAGATATTGAAGATATTCAAATCCTGTGCGTCCAGGAGAGGCCGGCCACGATGTCCGGCGAGTTGCTCACGTAGACCCAGCGGATCACGCTGCGCGGGTTGCTCCCCGGCGTGTAGTCCTCGGAGAGCCAGAAGGAGAAGTCGCGAAAGCGCGCGCCCAGCGTGATCTGGTTGTGGGCGCGGAACGACGCCGCCCAGGCCGAGGAGATGAAGCCGTCCGAGCCGCCGAACTGGAGCCAGGTCCAGCCGCCGTGGAGGAGCTGGGTGAGCAGGCGGTCCTCGAGCAGGAGCTCCACCGCGCCCAGGTTCCACTCCAGCGAGGCCTCGAAGCTGCCGTGCGCCCGCTCGGGCTGGAGCAGGATGGGAGCTGCGAAGTCCGAGTAGATCGAGAGCGCGGCCATCGCGTGCAGCGTCCAGGCCGGCGCGAGCAGCGCGGTGCCCGCGATGCCGAACATGCCGTCGAAGCCGCCCGAGGAGCCCGCGCGCGCGAGCGCTCCGGTGGGCGCCTTGAGATCGAGCCGCGCGCCGAGCGCTCCCCAGGGCCCCTCGGCGAGCAGCGCCTGGTTTCGCAGCACCAGGTCTCCCCAGGCGAACGTCGAGGAGCGCAGGTCGAACGCCACCGGCCCGCCGTTCAGGTTGCCGAGGAAGAGCGCCACGGTGTTGGCGGCGTACTTGTCCCGCTCGTAGTCGAAGCCGCCGATCAGGTGGTGGAAGCCGCCGATCGCGCCGTCGCTCCAGCCGCCCCAGTGCTCGGTCAAGCGCCACTCCACCGCGGTGCCGAGCCGCGCCCAGAGCGGCCGCGAGCTGCCGGGCAGGATCGGTCCGCCGTCCAGCCAGCGCGACCAGGGCGCGCGCACGCGCATCGTCAGCGAGTCGGCCTGCTCGTCGGTCCGGAGCTGCGCCTCGTCGAGGTCGTTCGCGGCGAGCAGGTGGGTGGGCGTGCTCCAGGAGTTGGCCGCCGCCCAGCGCAGATCGATCTCGACGCGCTCGAGCGGCCGCGCGTCGAGGAGGATCGGGTCGAGGAACAGCTCGCGCAAGACGCCCTGGGTGCGCACGCCGAGCGGACCTTGGAGCGCGGGGCCCGGGCTCTCCAGGTCCGGGCTGCGGGCTTCGGGCTGCGGGCTTCGGGGGCCGTCGCCGTCCGCCCGCGCCTGCGGAAATCCCGCCTTTATCGATTCGATAATCGGGTTATCGAATTGATTTGCATACAAATCATTTACCTGGATTTGAATGACCCAACAGACGACGAACGCCAGCGCCGCTCTCCGGTGTCGCCGCGCACGCCCCGAAGTCCGAAGCCCGAAGCCCGAAGCCCTCAAGCCGCCTGAAGCCCGCCTCATGCCCGCTGGAACACCAGGAACTTCAGGTAGCGCCCCTCGGGGAACGAGAGCAGCCAGGGGTGGTCGGCGGGCTGGCGGCGCTCCTCGAGCAGCTGGAGCTGGAGATCGTGCTTGCCCGCGGCCTCCTTCACGCAGGCGGTGAACTCCTCGGCGGTGACGCGCGCGGAGCAGCTGGCGGTGGCGAGGATTCCGCCCGGCGGCAGGAGCGCGAGCGCGGCGCGGTGGAGCGAGGCGTAGCCGTCGAGCGCGGCGGGGACCGCCTTCTGCGTCTTGGCGAAGGCGGGCGGGTCGAGGACGATCAGGTCGTAGCGCTCGCCCTGCTGCTTCTTCTCGGCGAGCAGCTCGAGCACGTCGCGCGCGGCGGTGGTGTGCGGGGTGGTGAAGCCGTTCAGCGCGAAGCTCTTCTGCGCCAGCGCGAGCGCGCCCGCGTCGCGATCGACCGAGGTCACCTCGCGCGCGCCGCCCGCCGCGGCGGCGAGGGAAAATCCGCCGGTGAAGGAGAAGCAGTTGAGCGCGCGGCGGCCCTTCGCGTAGCGGCGCAGCGCGAATCGGTTCTCCCGCTGATCGAGGAAGAGGCCGGTCTTCTGGCCGGTCCGCACGTCGACCGCGAGCTGGATTCCGTGCTCGCGCACCACGATCGGATCGGGCGGCTCCCTGCCCCAGAGCGTCTGGCCCTTCTCGGCGCGCGGAGAATCCGGGTGCGGAATTTGGGCTTTGGACTTTGGACCTTGGGGCGCGTCGTCCTCGTCGTCGTCCGCGGCGCTCTCGTCGCCGCCGCCGCCGCCCACCTCGTCGCGGCCGTAGATGCCGTCGAGCGCGACCTCGCCGCGCAGCGCATCGAGGAGCGCCGCGCGGTGCGGGACGAGGCCGGCGCTGTAGAGCTTGAGCACCGCGTGCTTGCCGTAGAGATCGATGATCACGCCGGGGAGCAGGTCACCCTCACCGTGGACCAAGCGCGCGCAGTCGGTGACGTTGGCGTCGTTGAAGGGCGCGTAGGCGCGGCGAAGCGCGACCGCCTTGGCGATTCGCTTGCGAAAAAACAAGGAGCCGATCGCCTCGCTGGGATCGCGCGTGAGCACGCGCACCGCGATGGGCGAGAGCGGGTCGTAGTAGCCGCGGACCACGAAGCGGCCCTTGTCCATCACGTCGACGATGGCGCCCGCCGCCAGGCCCGCCGGCGCCTTCTCCAGCGCGCGCCGGTAGACCCACGGGTGCCCCGCCCGCAGGTGGCGCGCGAGGTCCTTCACGAGCGAGAGCTTGGTGGTCGGAGCGGTCGGGGCAGGCATCGCGCGGACACATCGCATTCAGCGCCGCGCGACACAAGCGGGCCTTGGTGCGGAAGTCGGGTGCTGGATGGAGGGGAAGAGCCACCGCCGAGACGCAGAGGGCGTTGAGGGTGCGCTGAGAAGATCCCAACTTAACTTGAACTTGATCTGTGCTTTTGGTTAATTAGCACCATCGGCAATGATTGCTACACCACACAAAGCAGT
>FTDO01000322.1_pt1 | contig 13732 bp, 9 predicted proteins | sample 1639931 | NCBI WGS metagenome assembly FTDO01 (sample SAMEA3914869, study PRJEB12502) | metagenome | biome: forest; material: soil | place: USA | collected 2012-03-12 | depth 0.1 m | reverse complement strand
GCGGACACGCACTGCGTGCTCTGGAGGGCCCAGTGACGCGCGCGCCGCTCCTGATGGCAGAGACTGCAATCACCCCGATGGCAGAGGCTGCAATCACCTGGGCGCCCGCTGCCGTCGCGCTGCTCGCGGCGCTCGCGCTCGTGCCCGCGCCCGCCCTCGCCGGGGATCCGCCCGCGCACCAGGAGGCCGCGCGCCGCGCCTCGGTGCAGGTGGCGCAGCAGTTCATCCAAGGGGTGGGCACGCCCGAGGTGATGATCGACCCGGGCGCGCTCTGCAGTGGCGCGCCCGAGGAGTGCCCGATCAGCGCGCCCGATCTCTGGGGCTGCGAGGATTCGCGCCAGCCCGCGGCGATCACCCAGGCCAACGATCAGATCTTGGGGCCCCTCACCGCGGCGATGGCCAACGAGCTGAACCTGGCCACGCCGATGCTCGCGGGCCAAGCCTATCCAGTCGCGATGACCTGCAACTACAACCACTTCGTCCAGAGCCCCGGGCTGCCTGCCAACGCGCAGCTCGGCTTCGCGCAGCAGGCGATGATCGACGCCGCGCGCTCGCAGTTCACCTTCCCCATCTCGGCGGGGAACCTCTCGCTCTGCACCCAGGGTCACTTCAACGCCTACTGGATGATCGCGCTGGGCGCCGCGCACTACGCGCAGGACGCGGTGGCCGAGCAGCACGCGATCGGAAATCGCTGGTGCTCGGCCAGCCTCACGCTCGAGCCGGGCGGCCTGGTCGGCTGGGTGCCGAAGCTGGCGAAGGCGGGGCTGATCGCGGGCCTCGGCAGCACCGGGCGCGTCGCGGACGACTCGTGCAGCGACTTCATCATCTCGGCGATCGCCTCGGCGGCGATCTCGGGCAGCTTGAGCTGCGACGCCGCGGTGGCGCCGGGCAGCGTGGCCGCGCTCTCGGCGGCCTGCGTGACCAACCTGGTGCCCGCCGCCTGCATGGGCCTCGAGCGGGTGCTGCGCCATCACTGCGACTATCAAGACGGCCGCGCCGCGCCGCGCGCGGTGCACTGCCAGGGCGCGCTCGATTCGAGCTGCTCGAGCCCCGGGCAAAACTGCCCCACGCCGGGCGCCACCAGCTACTGCGAGGGCGAGCTCTGCCTCGGCGCGGGCAGCGTCGACTTCGTCAGCGCGGCCACCAGCGCGACGGTGCCGGTGCTCACGCAGATGGCCAACGAGTGGGCCAACGCCTGCGGCTGCGGCGCCACCGGCGAACCGTGCGGCGGCGGGCAGACCTGCGTGAGCTGCGGCGGCGCCGACTCGTGCCAGCCCGCCGGCGCCACCTGCTGCGGAAGCTCCTTCTGCGCGCAGGGCCAGGAGTGCTGCGGCGCGGGCGGCTCGCTCAGCTGCGTCCCCAGCGGGAGCTGCTGTGGCGACGCGGTCTGCGGCTCGAATGAGGAGTGCCTCGACTGCAACCCCGCGCCCTCCGACGGAGGCACGCCGGACGCCGGCTCGCCCGACGCAGGGCCCTGCGCGCCGGCGGTGATCGCGCCGCCCGACGCGGGCGTTCCGGTGGTGCGCAGCGGCGACTGCGTCGACCAAGGCAGCACCTGCTGCGACGACACCGCCTGCCCGCTCGGCTGCTGCCCCGCGTTCGGCGCCTGCGCGGAGGCGGACGGCGGCTGCTGCTATCCGCCCGAGTTCCCCGGCGGCGGACACTTCGGCTGCTCGAGCGACGCCGACTGCTGCGCGCCCGGCAGCTGCGTCTTCGGTGAGTGCGCGGTCCCCTACGGCGGCGCCTGTGACACGCCCGGCGTCTGCTTCCAGAACAACGGCGGCAGCGATCCGTCGAACGCGACCTGCGCCAGCGGCCGCTGCTGCGCCGTCGCGCAGGACACCAACTGCGCCTCGAGCGCCGACTGCTGCGCGCTGCCGGCGGGCATGACCTGCAATTTCGACAGCTCGGGCGTCGGCGCCTGCTACGTGCCCACCGGCGGCGCCTGCTCGACCGATCGCGACTGCGGCATCGCGCTCTCCAGCGTCGGCTGCACCAACGGCACCTGCTGCATCGCCAGCGGGAGCATCTGCGCCTACGGCGCGCAGAACTGCTGCAGCAAGGTCTGCGGCAGCGGCGGCTACTGCCAGTGAAAATAGTTGCTCGAGGCAACTGTTTTCACAGCAGCTGCTCGGGCGCGGCGAAGAGCGCGCGGATCTCGCGGCAGAGCGTGGCGGCGGAGAAGCCGTCGATGATCCGGTGATCGAAGGTGGCGCACAGCTTGAGGATGGGCCGGATCACGATCTGCCCCTCCTCGACCACCGGCTTCTCGCGCACCGCGGGCACCAGCGCGATCATCAAGCAGCGCGCCACCGGCGTGAGCGGCGCGTAGGCCTCGTCGACGCCGTGCATGCCCAGGCTGGTCACCATCGCGGCGCCGAACGGATCGGCCGGCATGCCGCTGCCGGAGAGATCGAAGTTGAGCTCGTTGGTCAGCCAGCTGGCGACGCCGAGGAAGCTGCGCAGGAACCACCAGGGCAGCGCGCGCAGCATGCTCTTCGACTGCTTGAACTTGGGATCCTCGTCCTTGCGGATCTTCTGCGCCGCCTCGCCCAGCGCGGCCGCGAGCTGCGCCAGCGTCAGCTTGTCGGCGCCGGCGATGCGGTGCCCGGAGAGATCGCGGCCGTCCTCGCTCGCCACCTGCACGAAGAGATCGACCGACTTGCGCCGCTCCAGCTTGCCCCAGAAGCGGACCCGCGCGTTCAGCTCGGGGTGGCGCGCCAGCGAGATGGCCACCGCCCGCGCGACCAGGTGGGTGACGGTGACCCGCGTGCCCGCCGCCCGCTCGCGCGCGAGCAGCGCGTTGGCCGCGCGCATGTCGATCTCGGTGTTGCCGTAGATCGAGGGATCGTTGGCGCCGCGCCACATCGCGGCCGCCATGCGGCGGAACGCGGACTGGTTCTCGAGGGGAACGAAGTTGCTCACGCGTGGGGCTCCGTCAGAAATGGAACAGAGCCACCGCTAGCGCAGCCGCGCGCGCTTGACCAGCTTCCTCGGCTCTGCGTGGTCCGCGAGCGGGAGCGCGCTTCTAGCCGCCGAAGCCGTAGCCGCCGGTGACGATCTTGACCAGCTTGCCGTCGCGGAAGTGGAGCAGGCGCATGAAGCTGCTCGCGCCGAAGTTGTAGCTCCAGACCTCGGCCTGCACGGTGCGGGTGGTCCCCTGCAGCCCGCCGGCGCCGTCGGGCGCCGCGTCGGTCAGCTCCACCTGCTTGGTCTCGCGCGAGACCGGCTCGCCGCAGCGCTCGAGCACCTGGTCCGCGCTGTCGCCGACCACGAAGTCCCGGAGCGGATCGCAGCGGCTCACCTGCACCTTGCCCGGCGCGTGATCGCGGTGCGCGTGGCCGTAGCCGCCCTCCACGATGCTGACGATCTTGCCGTTCTCCAGCGTGACGAAGCGGACGAACTCGCCGGGGCCGAAGTCGTAGACGTACTTGTCGACCGTCACGCTCACCTTGGTCTCGTGGAAGGCGCCGCTCGCGTCGGTGGTGCTGAAGCTCGCGCGATCCTCGACGTGGCTGTCCTGCTGGGTGGGCTCGCCGCACTTGCCGACCAGCTCCATCCGCGAGGCGCCGTTGGAGACGAAGGCGCCGTGGCAGCTCATCGAGTCGGCGCGGGCGGCGCGCGGAGAGAGCGTGGCGAAGAGCAGGGCAGCGAGCGCGGGCGCGAGCAGGTGGCGCATGGTTCCTCGAGCGATGGTCGGACAACCCGGTTCGCGAACATCTCATTCCCCGGCGTGCCGGCCAACCGCGCGCCGGTTATGTGCGAGGATCGCGTCCGAAAAAGCGAGGTGTCCCATGCGCCGCCCTGCTCCGCTCCTGGAAGCGCTCGCCGTGGTCGCCGCCCTGGCCGCCTGCCGCGCCTCGACGACCACGCCGCCGCCACCTCCCCCTCCGCCCGCGATCGCGGTGAGCATCTCGCCCGCGCAGGCCGCGCTGCTCGAGGACGCGACCCAGCTCTTCGCCGCGCAGGTGACGAACAGCGACGCGGGCGTCCGCTGGTCGATCGAGGAGTCCGGCGGCGGCTCGATCAGCGCGGGCGGCCTCTACACCGCGCCCGCGTCTCCCGGAGTCTTCCACGTCGTCGCCACGGCTCAAGCCGACGCGACCAGGTCGGCCTCGTCCGCGATCACCGTCTCGGCCCCCACGCCTCCTCCGCCGCCGCCCGAGCCGCCGACCGATCTGGCGTACGCGCCCTCCTCGCTGAGCTGCACCGTGGCTCGGGCCTGCAGCCTGGCCGCCCCCACCCACGACGGCGGACCGATCGACTCCTACGCCGTCGAACCGGCGCTGCCCGCCGGATTATCTTTATCAGTTTCAACTGGCATGCTTTCCGGAACCCCTTCAGTTGTCTCGGCCGCCGCCGACTACACGGTGACCGGCCAGAACGACGCCGGCAGCACCAGCGCGCAGATCGCGATCGAGGTGCTCGACCAGCCGCCCGCCGATCTCGTCTACACGCCCGACACGCTGAGCTGCACCCTCGGGGTGCCCTGCGCTTCGGGCGCGCCCACGAGCAGCGGCGGCGCGGTCCTCTCGTACAGCGTCTCGCCCGAGCCGATCGGCGTCGCCATCGATCCCGCGACCGGCGTGATCTCGGGCACCCTCCTGGACGAGTACCCCCCTGCCCAGACCTTGACCGTCACCGCGGTCAACGACAGCGGAACCGCCTCGACGGAACTGACGGTTGTTACCGTCGTGCCGCCGCCGATCATCGCCTATCACCCAAATCCGTTCCGCTGCGTGGTGGGCAGGCATTGCGAGGCTCCGAACGGCGGGCTGGTCAACACCGGCGGCCCCATCGACGACATCGCGGTGGCCAGCCTGCCGCCCGCGGGCTTCGAGGTCAGGGCCCACAGCGGCCTCCTCGACGCCTATCCCGCGGCGATCGTCGCGCCGACCCCCGTCGAAGTGAACGCGTGCAACGAAGGCGGCTGCGGGAGCACCACCTTCACCGTCGAGGCGCCCGCGCTGGCGCTGCTCGGCGGCGAGGGCTCGCTTTCGGCCGGCGCGTTCCACACCTGCGCGCTCACCAACGACGGCGTCTACTGCTGGGGCGACAACTCGGCCGGCGAGCTCGGCACCGCCCTCGACGGCGGCGGCCTCGCCACGCCGGTGGCCGGCCTCGGCTCGGCGGAGCGGCTGGCGGGCGGCGACCTCTTCGCCTGCGCGGTCGCCCAGGGCGCGGCGTACTGCTGGGGCGACGACTCGAGCGGCATGCTGGGCGACGACGGCGGGGCGGGCGACTTCAGCGCCGCGCCGGTGCCGGTGCTCGGCCTCGACGCCGGCGTGCAGGCGATCGCGGCCGGCTCGGTGCACGCCTGCGCCATCGTTAACGGCGGCGTTGAATGTTGGGGCAACAACAAATACGGCCAGCTCGGCGACGACACCACCGTCAACCACTGGACGCCGGCGCCGGTGGCCGGGCTCTCCTCTGGCGTGGAGGCGATCGCGGCCGGCTCCAACCACACCTGCGCGCTCGCGGCCGGCCAGGTGCTCTGCTGGGGCGACGACGGCAACGGCCAGCTCGGCTCGACGCTGGCGGGCAGCACCAAGAGCCTGACCCCGATCGCGGTGCCCGGCATCACCCAGGCGCAGGCGATCGCGGCCGGCCTCTTCCACACCTGCGCGCTGGTCAACGGAGGGGTGCGCTGCTGGGGCTTCAACGCCGACGGCGAGCTGGGCATCGACAACACCGTCGAGCAGACCTCGCCGGTGATCGCCTTCGGCCTCGACGCCGGGGCGCAGGCGATCGCGGCCGGCGCGTTCCACACCTGCGCGCTGGTCGACGGCGCGGTCCTCTGCTGGGGCTCCAACGACGAGAACCAGCTGGGCGACGGCACCACCACCGATCGCCACGTCCCGGTGCAGGTCTCGGGGCTCGACGGCGGCGTGCGCGCGCTCTCGCTCGGCTGGTACCACGGCTGCGCGCTCTGGGGCGGCGGCGTGCGCTGCTGGGGCTACGGCGGCGACGGCGAATTGGGCAACGGCGGCACCGACAACTCGGCGGTCGCGCTCGAGGTGGACGCGGGCCTCTTCGCCGAGAGCGAAGGCGCGGTCAGCGCGGGCGGCGACTTCTCCTGCGCGATCATCAACGGCGGCGTTCAATGTTGGGGCAGCAACGACGCCGGCCAGCTCGGCGGCGGCGCGGGTCCGAGCGCGAGCCCGGTCGCGCTGGCGGGGCTCGCCGCCGGCGCGCAGGCGATCTCGGCGGGCGGCGCGCACGCCTGCGCCATCGTCAACGGCGGCGCCTGGTGCTGGGGCGACGATTCGTTCGATCAGCTCGGCACGCCCGACGCGGGGCCCGGTCCGCTCTTGGTGCCCGGCCTCGAGCACGGCGTGCGCTCGCTGGCGGCCGGCGCGCGCCACACCTGCGCCGAGCAGAGCGGCGCGGTGCTCTGCTGGGGCGACGACGGCGAGCGGCAGCTGGGCGACGACGGCGGCACGCCCTCGGGACCGCTGCGGGTGCCGATGCCGAGCGGGAGCGGCGCCGCGCTGGGAGGCGTGCGCGTGCTCGCCAGCGGCTCCTCCGCGTCCACCACCTGCACCTCGGCGAGCGGCGAGACCTTCTGCTGGGGCCGCGGCAGCTCGGGGCAGCTGGGCGACGACCAGAGCCCGGAGAGCGACGCGCCGGTCTACGTGGCGGGCCTCGGCGCGGTGGACGCGCTCGCGCAAGGCGGGGCGATGGGCTGCGCGGCCGCGAATGGCGCGGCCTGGTGCTGGGGCGAGGGGAGCGGCGGCCAGCTCGGCGACGGGACCGACGCCAGCGCGCTCACCCCGGTCCCGCTGCCGGCGCTCGCCTCGGGCAGCGGCGCGGGCGCGGGCGCCCTCTCGGCCGGAGATGCCTATGCCTGCGGGTTGAGCAACTCGAGCGTCGAGTGTTGGGGTGACGACCAGTTCGGCCAGCTCGGCTCCGACGCCGGCTCGCCCGCCTTCTCACCCGCCGCGATCCCCGGCCTCGCGCCCGCGCAGGCGATCTCCGCCGGACGCGCGCACGCCTGCGCGCTGGCGGCGGACGGGATCGATTGTTGGGGCAGCAACGATTGGGGGCAGCTCGGCCAGGCCGACGCGGGATCGATCGGCGCCGCCGGCCATGTTCCGCTGCCGGGGATCGACGTTCCTCCCTCGGAGAACGCGCGGCGCGATCGCAGATGACCGCGCCGCGCGCGCGCCGGCCACGCCATTTCTCATCGGGTGATTCGCGGCTTGCCAACCCGGTTCGCGGGGCCTAACGATGGCGGATGCCCTCACGACTTCCGCAGATCCTCCAGAAGCACTCGGCCGCCATCCTCTCCGACTGGGTCGCCGAGCTGAAGTCGGCGCTCGGCCGCAAGCTGATCGACGATCGCGAGCTCGAATCGCAGTGCGGAAACTTCCTCCGCGCGCTCGAAGCCGCGCTCACCGTGGCCTCCGATCCGTCGGCGATCGACGCGCCCGCGTTTCAAGAGGTGCGCGACAACCTGACCAGCCTCTCGCGCGAGCGCAGCCTGGCCGGCTTCAGCCCGAGCGAGACGGCGATGTTCGTCTTCTCCCTGAAGCGGCCGCTCTTCGCCAAGGTCTCTCAAGAGACTCCCGCCGCCGAGCAGCCCGCCGAGCTCTGGAACGCGACGGTGGTCCTCGACAAGCTCGGGCTCTTCACCACCGAGGCCTATCAAACGTCGCGCGAAGAGGTGATCGCGCGGCAGCAGCAGGAGATGCTCGAGCTCTCCACGCCGGTGGTGAAGCTGTGGGACGGCGTGCTCGCGCTGCCGATGATCGGCACCCTCGATTCGGCGCGCACGCAGGTGGTGATGGAGACCTTGCTCCAGCGCATCGTCGAGACCGGCAGCAGCGTGGCCATCCTCGACATCACCGGCGTGCCCACCGTCGACACGCTGGTGGCGCAGCACCTGCTCAAGACCGTGGCGGCGGCCCGCCTGATGGGCGCGGACTGCATCATCTCCGGCATCCGGCCGCAGATCGCGCAGACCATCGTGCACCTCGGCGTCGATCTCGGCTCGGTGATCACCAAGGCCACGCTGGCCGACGCGTTCGCCATCGCGCTCAAGCAGGCGGGCAAGACGGTGGTGAACCGCAAGCGCACCGAGGCGGACGCCGAGGCGCCCAAGGCGCTGAAGGGCTAGCGCGCCATGGAACGCATTCCCATCCTCAGAATGGGGAAGTACCTGCTCGTCACCATCCAGGTCGACATGCACGACCGGCTGGCGATGCAGCTGCAGGAAGATCTCACCGCCCGGATCGCCGAGACCCAGGCGCGCGGCGTGCTGATCGACATCAGCGCGCTCGACATCGTCGACAGCTTCATCGGCCGGATGCTCTCCGACATCGCCGGCATGTCGCGCATCCTCGACGCGCACACGGTGGTGGTGGGGATGCAGCCCGCCGTCGCGATCACGCTGGTCGAGCTGGGCCTCTCGCTGCAAGGCGTCCGCACCGCGCTCGACGTGGAGCGCGGGATGGCGCTGCTCGCCTCTTCGATGGATTCGCTCGGCGAAGAAGAAGGCGACGAGGACGATGGCGACGCCGATCAAGAGTGAGGAGCTGCCGGTCCGCAGCGAGGGCGACATCGTGCTGGCCCGCCAGCGGGTGCGCACCTGGGCGACCGAGCTCAAGTTCACCCTGGTCGATCAGACCAAGGTGGTCACCGCCGCGAGCGAGATCGCGCGCAACACGGTGAAGTACGGCGGCGGCGGCACGCTCCGGCTCGAGCAGCTCGCCGACGGGATCCGCCGCGGCCTGCGCATGGTCTTCGCCGATCGCGGGCCGGGGATCGCCAACCTGGAGCAGGCGATGCGCGACGGCTTCACCAGCGGCTCCGGGATGGGCATGGGCCTGGGCGGCGCCAAGCGGCTGGTCAGCGAGTTCCACATCGAGAGCAAGCTGGGCGAAGGGACGCGCGTCGTGCTCACGCGCTGGAAATGAGCGGCCAGCGGGCGCTGGTGGTCGAGGACGACTCGCAGGTGGGCGCCGCGCGCCGCGCCGCCGCGAACCTCGCGCGCGCGTGCGGCCTCTCCGACACCGAGGCGGGGCGCGCCGCGCTGATCGTCACCGAGCTGGGGACCAACCTGCGCAAGCACGCCGGCCGCGGCGAGCTGCTGCTGCAGAGGTTCGAGCAGCAAGGCCGCAGCGCGCTCGAGGTGGTGGCGATCGATCGCGGCCCGGGGATGAACCTGGACGTCACGCTGCGCGATGGCCACTCGACCGCCGGCACGCGCGGCGAGGGGCTGGGCGCGGTGCAGCGCGGCGCCGACGAGTTCGACGGCTGGTCCGCGCCGAGGCAGGGGGCGGTGATCGCGGCGCGGGTCTGGGCCGGCGGCAGGCCCGAGCTGCAGCTCGACGCGGGCGGCGTCTCGCTCCCCTATCCCGGCCAGACCGAGTGCGGCGACGCCTGGTCGCTGCGCAGCCCGCGCCCGCAGCGCCACTTTCTTTTGGTGGCCGATGGGCTCGGACATGGGCCCATCGCAGCGCGGGCTTCGGGCACCGCGGTCGCGGCGTTCCAAGCTGCGCCCTCCGAGCTGGCCGCCGCGCAGCTCGCGCAGGATCTCCACGCGGCGCTGCGGCCCACCCGGGGAGCGGCGATCATGGTCGTCGACATCGACCTGGCGGCACGACAGCTCCGCTGCTGTGGCGTGGGCAACATCGCCGGGACGCTGCTCGGCGGCGGGCAGATGAAGGGGCTGGTCTCGCTCGGCGGCATCGCCGGCCACGAGGCGCGGCGGTTCCATGAGTTCGTCCTGCCCCTGCAACCCCGGCCGCTGCTTGTGGCCCACAGCGACGGCCTTTTGTCCCAGTGGAAGCTGGACTCCTACCCAGGGCTCTTATCGCGGCGCGCGGCCGTGATCGCGGGCGTCCTCTATCGCGACTTCCGCCGCAAGACGGACGACTCGACCGTGGTGGTCATCAAGGAGCCTTAGATCGTGACGAAGGCAGCGCAGGTCCCCCTGGTGACGGTCGAGCTCGCGACCGGGCACGACGTCGTCGCCGCGCGCCAGCGCGCGCGCCGCCTGGCGGAGCTGCTCGGCTTCGGCGCCCAGGATCAGTCGCGCATCGCCACCGCCGTCTCGGAGATCTGCCGCAACGCCTTCCGCTACGCGGGCAAGGGACGCTGCGAGCTCTTCCTCGACGGCAACCCGGTGGCGCTCTCGGTGCGGGTGACCGATCAGGGGCCGGGCATCCGCAACCTCGACGAGGTGCTGGCCGGCCGCTACCAGTCCTCGACCGGCATGGGGATGGGGATCGTCGGCACGCAGCGGCTGGTCGACCGCTTCGAGATCGAGACCGGGCCGCAGGGCACGCGCGTCGAGCTGAAGAAGATCCTCCCGCCCGGGCTGCCCCCGCCCAAGCCCGCCGCGCTGGTCACCGCGCTCGCCCGCTCCGCGCCGCCCACCCCGGAGTCGGAGGCGGATCAGATCGAGCGCGAGCTGCTGCGCGCGGTGGGCGAGCTGCGCACGCGCAACGATGAGCTGGAGCAGATCCGGCAGGAGCTGGAGGAGACCAACCGCGGGGTGGTCGCGCTCTACGCCGAGCTGGATCAGAAAGCGGAGAGCCTGCGCAAGGCCACCGAGCTCAAGTCGCGCTTCCTCTCCAACATGAGCCACGAGTTCCGCACCCCGCTCAACTCGGTGCAGGCGCTCGCCCGCATCCTGCTCGAGGGGGCGGAGGGGCCGCTCAACGAGAGCCAGACCAAGGCGCTGCAGCTGGTGCGCAAGAGCGCGCTCGACCTCACCGAGATGGTGAACGACCTGCTCGACCTGGCGAAGATCGAGGCGGGCAAGGTGCAGGTGCGGCCCTCGGAGTTCGACGCGGGCACGCTGCTCGGCTCGCTGCGCGGCGCGCTCCGGCCGCTCGCGATGGGAAACGCCGAGGTGCAGCTCGTCTTCGAGGCGGCGCCGGAGATCCAGCTCCACACCGACGAGCAGAAGCTGACCCAGATCGTGCGCAACTTCGCCTCCAACGCGCTCAAGTTCACCGAGCGCGGCGAGGTGCGGATCGGCGCGCGGCTGGAGCCGGCGGGAGGAGAGATGCCGGCGCAGATCGTCTTCTTCGTCAAGGACACCGGGATCGGGATCGCCGCGGAGAACCACGAGAAGATCTTCGAGGAGTTCAGCCAGATCGAGAGCAAGCAGCAGCGGGGCGTGAAGGGGACCGGCCTGGGCCTGCCGCTGACGCGGAAGCTGGCCGAGCTGCTCGGCGGCACGGTCTGGGTGGAGAGCGCGCCGGGCGCCGGCTCGACCTTCTCGGTGCGCGTGCCGGCGGAGTGGCTCGCGCCGAACGCGGGGATGGGCAGCGGCGACGCGGTGCTGGTGGCGGTCGACGATCCGCTGCTGATCGCGAGCTGGGAGAAGTTCCTCGAGGGGAGCCGCTACCGGCTGGTGGCGGCCCGCTCGATCGACGAGGCGCGCGAGTGGGTGCGGCGCGATCGGCCGGCGGCGATCATCGCCGCGCCCTTCCTCGGCGGGCTGCCGACGCGGCCGCTGCTCGCCGAGATGAAGAAGGATCCCGAGACGCGCGCGGTGCCGGTGCTCGGCTTCGCGCGCGCGGAGCACGAGGAGCGGCTGCTGGCGCTGGGGACCGACGCGATCGTGCACCGGCTCGATGAGCGCCACGAGCTGCTCGAGGCGGTCGCGCGCGCGGTGGGAGGCGGCCATGGCTGAGCAGCCGCTGATCCTCTGCGTCGACGACAACGACGGCGCCCGCTACGCGCTGGTGCGCACGCTGCAGCGCGCGGGGTTCCGCACGCTCGAATCGGCCACCGGCTACGGCGCGCTCGCCGAGGCGAGGAAGAACCCGGACCTGGTCGTCCTCGACGTGCAGCTGCCCGACATCAGCGGCTACGAGGTGTGCCAGCGGCTCAAGCGCGACCCGGCGACGTCGTTCATCCCGGTGCTGCAGATCTCCGCCGACTTCATCGACGTGGAGCACCGCACGCGCGGGCTCGAGCTGGGCGCGGACGCGTACCTCGCCCATCCGATCGAGCCGCCCGAGCTGATCGCGACCATCCGCTCGCTGCTGCGCGCGCGCCGCGCCGAGGAGTCCGCGCGGCGCACCGCGAGCGAGCTGCAGTCCACCTTCGACGCGGTGGGCGACGCCATCTGCCTGGTCGATGGCGAGGGGAAGATCGTCCGCACCAACCAGTCGATGGAGCGGCTGGCCGGCGCCGCCGCCGCCGAGCTGATCGGGCGGCCGGTGGAGAGCCTGTTCCCCGGCAACGCCTACAACCCGTTCCACCGCATGGCCACCTCGCGCCGCCGCGTCGAGCTGGAGCTGCAGCGGGGCGAGCAGTGGCTGCGGGTGACCTGCGATCCGGTGCGCGACGACGGCGAGCCGGCCGGCGCGGTGCTGGTCTTCTCCGACTTCACCGAGCGCAGGCGCGCGCAGGCGGTGCGCGAGGAGCTGGAGACGAAGCTCCGCGAGAAGGTGAACGAGCTGCAGGGCGCGGATCAGCGCAAGGACGAGTTCCTCGCCATGCTCGCGCACGAGCTGCGCAACCCGCTCGCCGCGGTGACCGCGGGGCTGCGCGTGCTCGAGGCGCCCGCGCTCGGTCCGGAGCGGACGGCGCAGACGCGCGCGGTGCTCAGCCGCCAGGTGAACCTGCTGGCGCGGCTGGTCGACGATCTGCTCGACGTCTCGCGCATCACCCGCGGCAAGGTCGAGCTGCGGCAGGAGGTGGTGCCGCTGCACACCGCGCTGGAGACCGCGATCGCCACCGCGCGCCCGCTGATCGAGGAGCGCCGCCACACCCTGAGCCTGGAGCTGCCCACCGAGCGGCTCGAATCGCGCGGCGATCCGGCGCGGCTGGAGCAGATCTTCAGCAACCTGCTCAACAACGCAGCCAAGTACACGCCGCCGGGCGGGCGCATCTCGGCGCGGCTGTCGCACGAGGGCGGGATGGCGGTGATCCGCGTCCGCGACTCGGGGATCGGGATCGTGCCGGAGATGATCGGCCGCGTCTTCGACCTGTTCACCCAGGTCGATCAATCTCCCGCGCGCACCGCCGGCGGCCTCGGGGTCGGGCTCACGCTGGTGCGCCAGCTGGTGGAGCTGCACGGCGGCGCGGTCCGCGCGCGCAGCGAGGGGCTGGGCCAGGGCTCGGAGTTCGAGGTGCGGCTGCCGCTGATCGATCACCCCGCGGCGGAGGCGCCCAAGACCATCACCACCGCGGCGTTCCGCAGCAGCCCGGGCGCGGCGGCGGGCGGCGACGAGGAGAGCCTGCGCATCGTGCTGGTGGAGGACAACCCCGACATCAGCGAGACGCTGCAGGCGCTGCTCGAGCTGCGCGGGCACGACGTCAAATTGGCCGGCGACGGCCTCAACGGGGTCGAGCTGATCCTCGCCACCCGGCCCGCGCTCGGGCTGGTCGACATCGGGCTGCCCGGCATCGACGGCTACGAGGTGGCGCGGCGGCTGCGCGCGTCGCCGGCGGGCGCGAACCTGATGCTGCTCGCGCTCACCGGCTATGGCCGGCCGGAGGATCGCGACCGCGCGCGCGAGGCCGGCTTCGACGCGCACCTGGTCAAGCCGGTCGATCCCGACGAGCTGTTCGCGCTCTTCCGCAAGCTGCGCGCGGCCCGGGGCGCCGCCGAGATCCGCAGCGCCTGAGCGCGCGCACGCTTCGGCGTGCCCGGACCGGGCGCAGGCTGGTCTGTCCTCACCATTTCGAGGAGCGGCCATGGCGAAGAGCAAGAAGAGCGGCGGGGCGAAGGGGAAGGGCGGACGCGGCGGCGCGCCGGAGGCGC
>FTDO01000646.1_pt1 | contig 14039 bp, 9 predicted proteins | sample 1639931 | NCBI WGS metagenome assembly FTDO01 (sample SAMEA3914869, study PRJEB12502) | metagenome | biome: forest; material: soil | place: USA | collected 2012-03-12 | depth 0.1 m | reverse complement strand
GGCCTCTCCGGCCTCGAGGGGCGCGGCTTCCACCCGGGAAATCCGGCGACGAAGGATCAGATCGTCTGGCGCGACGCGAACGGCGACGGGATCGTCCAGCTCCCCGAGATCCAGATCATCCCCGGCATGTCGGCCGAGCCCTCGGCGACGTTCCGGAGATTCGCGGTGGGCGCCGACGCGCACCTCACGGTCGACCTGCCGCGTGGCCAGCTGGTCGCGGGCGGCGAGCTGATCTGGGCGATGGATCTCGACCGCGCGCTCTACGTCGCGGATCCGATCGCCAGCGGCCGCGATCAGCGCGAGCTGGGGGCCTCGGCCAGCCTGGTCTGGCAGGGCGGCCTGCCTCTCTCCGGCGTCATCGGAGCTCGTTGGGACACCTACAATCCCGACGCCGACGCCACCAGCGCCGACGGCGGCGTGCTGGTCCCCATCGACGCCAGCGTCTCCACCTGGGCCTTCATGGCCTCGATCCGGGTGCAGACGGTGGTGCGCCTGATGATCGAGTACGACCGCAACCACAACGCCTTCGGCCTGAGCCAGAGCGGCACGCCGGCCTCGCTGGCCGCGGACGCGCTCACCTTGCGCGCGGAGATGGCGTTTTGAGCGCATATCTTGAGAGTTATAGAGCAAGAACGTTATGGGCTTCGGGCTGCGGGCTGCGGGCTGCGGCTTGGTCCGCGCGGCGACGGTCGTGGCTCGCTGCGCTCGCGCTCTCGTATGTCCTCGGCCTCAACGCGTGCGGCGGCCAGACCGAGCGCACCGGCGTGATCGCCTGGCTGCGCCTGCCGACCGGCCAGTTCGTCGAGGGAGCGCTGCCCGCGCCGGACGGCGGCCCCTCGGTGCAGCAGGCCTCGGTGTCGCGGCAGGACATCATTCCGGGCGAGGGGGACCGCAGCTTGAGCGCGTTCATCGCCCCGGGCGCGACCGGCGTCTTGCTCGGCCTGCAGGGCGACAGCGGCTACTGGATCCTCCCCTCGGGGCCCCCCGACGTGCAGCAGCCCGACGCGCTCACCGTGAGCAGCGACCTCGCCTTCTCCGCCACGCTGCCCACCGGCGACTTCACGCTCGAGCTGGTGGCGGTGGACGCGAGCGGTCGCCCCGGCACGCCGTACGACATCCCGCTCCACACCGACGATCCGGCGCTGCCCGACGCCGGCCTCGCTTTCACGCTGACCTGGGACACCGAATCCGATCTCGATCTCCACGTCGTCGACGCCGCGGGCGACGAGATCTATTGGGGCGACATCAGCGACGGCCCGGACGGCGGCCTGCTCGACTACGACTCCAACGAGAGCTGCGTGATCGACGGGCTGCGCCGCGAGCGGGTGGTCTGGCAGGCGGGCGCGCCGCCCGGCCACTACGTCGCGCGGGTCGACACGCCGTCGCTCTGCGGCCAGGCCGACGCGCACTGGGTGGTCACGGCGCAGTTGGGCTCGAGCGTGGTGCGGACCGCCGAGGGCGAGGCGATCCCCCAGGACACCCGCGGCGATCACGGGCGCGGCGCGGGCGTCACCGCGCTGGAGCTCGACGTGCCGTGACCGCGCGCGGCGCGGGGCGGAACATCTATTTCTCATTGTCGAGAAATATCGCGATCGCAACGATAATGATTGCGATCGCAACCATATCGCCGGCGCGGGCCGAGCTGCTCGAGGCCGGGCAGGAGCAGCCTGCGCTGGACGCGGGCGCCGCGGCTGTCGCGGGCGCGGGGCTCATTGTGGACGCGGGTGGCCTGCCGCCGCCTCTGGATGCCGGCGTCGCGCCGCCCGCGGGCGAAGAGGAGCTCTCCGCCGTGGGTTCGCTCGAGGCGATCGTCCAAGGCTCGCTCTCGCGCGATCCGATCGCCGAGGCGGTGGCGGGCAAGCAGGCGGCCGAGGAGGCGGGCGCGCACGGCGACGCGCTGATCGCGGCGCAGGCGCTGCCCGGGGTGGCGCGGCCGCCGCTCGGCTCCGGGCAGATCTCGGTGTGGGGCGCGGCGCCCGAGGAGACCGCGCTGCTGATCGACGGCATCGAGGTGCCCGCGCTCTTCCATCTCGGCGGCTACCGGTCGGTGGTCCCGAGCGAGATGATCTCGCGCTTCGAGCTGCATCCGGCGGCGTTCGGCGCGGAGTACGGCCGCGCGCTCGGCGGCGTGCTCGACGTCGAGCTCGAGCCGCCCGGGGAGGATCGATCCGGCGATTCGCAGGACGGGACGAGACGCGATTCACACGCGCTGCTGGCGATCGATCCGCTCGACGCGCACGCCGCGGCCTGGACGCGAGCTGGCGCGGCGCGCGTCTACGCCGGCGCGAGGTACTCGCTGATCGACCGCACTTTGGCGCCGCTCCTCTCCGACGACGCGCGCGCGCTCACGCCGCTGCCGCGCTCGTTCGACGCGCAGGCGGTGGCCGCGCTGCCGCTGCGGGACGGCGAGACGCTCGAGCTGATCGCGCTCGGGTCGACCGACGCCGAGGCGCGCTCGCTGAACCTCGAGGACAGCGCGGTGGCCCGCGGCGACCTGCAGGCGCTGCGCTGGACGCGGCTGGGCGCGCGCTGGCGGAGAGCGCTCACCCAAGGCGCGAAGATGGAGACGCTGCTCTGGCTCGGCGACGAGCTCCAGACCGCGCGCCTCTTCTACGGCGCCGCCTTCGCGCGGCAGACGCGCTGGGCGCAGAGCGGCGGGCTGCGCTCGGCTTGGAGCACGCCGGTGCGCGGGCTCGAGGAGAGCGAGCTCTCGCTCGGCGTCGACGCGCGGGTCACGCACACCACGGTGGAGCGGGCGGGCGCGTTGACCGAGCCGCCGCGCGAGGGGGACGTGACCGCCTTCGGCGAGCCGCTGCCGGGCGAGGTGGCGTTCGACCGCTGGCGCACCCTGGGCGTGGACGCGGCCGTCTTCGCCGAGTGGCGCGCCACCTTCGCGGGCCGCTGGGATCTCGCCGCCGGCCTGCGTGCGAGCGGCGACACCTCTGACGTCTCGCGGGTCACGCCGAAGGCCGGGCTCACCCCGCAGGTCGGCCTCTCGCAGCTGGAGTGGTTCGCCGAGCCGCGCCTCTCGCTCGTCTTTCGCGAGAGCGAGCGGCTGCGCCTCTTCGCCGCCGCCGGCCTGCACCACCAGCCGCCCGATCCGCTCGATCTGAGCGCGGTGTTCGGCGCGCCCACGCTCGGCTCTTCGCGCGCGCTGCACGCGCTCCTCGGGGCCGGGGCCCGCCTGCACCCGCGCGTCTCGCTCGAGCTGACCGGGTTCCTGCGCGAGCTCGGCGAGCTGCCGGTGCGCAGCGCGCTCTCCACGCCGCTGCTCGCGCAGGCGCTGGCGCAGAGCGGAAGCGGCCAGGTCTTCGGCGGCCAGCTGGGCGCGCGGCTCGATCGCTCGGGCCCGCTCTCGGCGTTCGTCTCGGCGCAGCTCTCGCGGAGCACGCGCACCGATCAGCCCGGCGAGCCGGCGCGCCTCTTCGATCAGGATCAGCCGCTGGTGCTCACCGCGGCGCTGGAGTGGAAGCCGGAAGACGCGACGCAGCTCTCCGCGCGCTTGCGCTACGCCAGCGGCGCGCCGCGCACGCCGGTGATCGGCGCCTACGTCGATTCGCAGAGCGGCCTCTGGATGCCGATCTTCGGCGCGCAGAATTCGCTCCGGCTGCCCGCGTTCGCCGAGCTGGACCTGCGCGCGGCGCACCGCTTCCCGCTCGGCCGCGCGGGCAGCTTGCAGCTCTCGCTCGACGTGCTGAACGCGACGGATCGCCAGAACGCCGAGGAGCTCGTCTATTCGGCCGACTGGACCTCGCGCGGCTTTCTCACCGGCCTGCCGATCGCCGCGCTGCTGGGGCTGCAATGGACTCTATGATGCGCGTCATAGTGGGTGCACCCCGACCGCCCCTCGGGCTCCGATGCCCCGCACCCGGCTCGCTGCGCGCCCATGTCGGCGCTGCGCTCACCTCCCGCGCCCGGGCTGCCCTCGCGGCGCCACTGCTCCTCCTCGCGGCCTGCGCCCCCTCTCTCGGAGAGCCGGCCTGGCTGGTGACCGGGCCGCAGATCCTCGCGCTGGTGGGCGACGCGCCGGAGGTCTCACCGGGCGGGTCGACCACCTATCGCGCGCTCGCCGTCTCGCCTTCCGGGCCGCTCGAGCTCTCCGCCGCGACCTGGGCTCCCTGCACCTCGCCCCTGCCGCTCACCGAGACGGGAACCGTGGCGCAGGCCTGCCTCGGCGCGCTCCCGCCGGCCGGGCAGGGCGCGGCGGCGCAGCTCGCGACCTCGAGCGACGCCTGCGCGATCTTCGGCCCACTTCCGCCCTCGACCGGCGCGCGCCCGCGGGATCCCGACGCGAGCGGGGGCTACTACCAGCCGATGCGCCTCGACGGCAGGGCCGCCGGCGCGGCGCTCGCGTTCGCGATGGAGCGCGTGCTCTGCCCGCTGGCGCAGGCCTCGTTCGCCGTCGCCAGCCAGTACCGGGCCACCTACGCGGTGAACACGAACCCCAGGATCTCCTCGCTCGCGTTCATCGATCTGAACGGAAATTCAATTTCTGAAACCCAGATTTCAAAAAATGAATCCGCATTTCTATCGCTGAGCTGGACGGCCGATTCGAACGAGTCGTTCCCCGCCCTCGACGAGGCGTCGCTCACGCTGGTCGAGCAGCAGGAGACGATGCGCGTGTCCTGGTTCGCCACCGGCGGGACGCTCGCCGCCTCGCAGAGCGCGGCGGCGGGCGGCGCGACCTCGGCGCGCGTCGGATGGAGCGCGCCGGCGCAGAGCGGGACGGTGTACCTATGGGCGGTGCTGCGCGACAGCCGCGGCGGCCAGGCCTGGTCGCAGCTGCTCGCGCAGGTGAGCGATCGATGAGCATGGCGAAGAGCGTCGATCGATGAGCACGGCGAAGAGCGTCGATCGATGAGCGCAGCGAAAAGGAGCGACCGGTGAGCGGTGATTCGCGGACTCTCCAGGCGAGCTTGAAAGAGGCGCGCGCGCGGCGCGGGCTGACGCAGGAGGAGCTGGCGCGGCTGTGCGGGCTGTCGCGGCAGTCGCTCAACCAGATCGAGAACGGCACCAGCGTGCCGTCGACGGCGATCGCGCTGCGGCTGTCGCGCGCGCTCGGCTGCCGGGTGGAGGAGCTGTTCGCGCTGCGCGAGCCGGGCGAGCTGCGCGCCACCCTGGCCGAGCCGCTCGGCGAGACCCAAGGGCCGGCCTCGAAGCGCGCGGTGGTCGGGCAGATCTCCGGCCGCTTCGTCGCGCACGCGCTGCGGCCGCGGACGCGCGCGCGCGATCTCACGCTCGCCGCCGACGCGCTGATCGTCGGCGACGCGCCGGGCGGAGAGGTGGCCTCGGGCGGGCTGGACCGAGCGAGCGGGCATCGCGGAGCGGCGAACCGGGCGGCGACGAGTCGGCAAGCCGCGCTCCGGGCTGGCGCAGCGGCTCGTTTGCCGGGCGCGCGGTCGCGGACGGTGCGGCTCAAGCCCCTGGGAGATCCGGGGCGGCTGTCGCTGAACCTGCTCGTCGCGGGCTGCGATCCCGCGCTGGGCCTGCTCGCGGAGCGCGCGGCGCGGGCCAGCTTCTCCGCGCGCATCGTCTGGCTGGAGGCGGCGAGCGGCGCGTCGCTCGAGGCGCTCGCGCGCGAAGAGGTGCACCTGGCCGGCGCGCACCTCTTCGACGAGCAGGCGCGCGACTACAACGTCTCCTTCGTGCAGAGCGCCTGCGCGGGCCGCGCGATGGTGGTGGTCACGGTGGCGCAGATCGAGGAGGGCCTGGCGGTGGCGCGCGGCAACCCGAAGCGGATCGGCAAGGTGGAGCACCTCGCGCGCCGTGGCGTGCGCATCGTCAACCGCGAGCCGGGCGCGGGGGCGCGGCGGCTGCTCGATTCGCTGCTCGCCGAGGCGCGGATCCCGGCGGCGAAGATCGAGGGCTACGGCGACCACGCGCCCGGGCACCTCGAGGCGGCGGGCGCGGTCGCGCGCGGCGGCGCCGACGCGGCGATGGTCACCTGCTCGTCGGCGCTGGCTCTCGGGCTCGACTTCATCCCGCTGGCGAGCGAGCGCTTCGATCTCGCGCTGCCCAAGGACTCGCTCTCCGATCCACGCGTCGCCGGCCTGCTCGAGACGCTCGCGTCGTCGAGCTTTCGCGAGGAGCTGGCGAGCATCGGCGGCTACCAGACGCGCAAGTCGGGCTCGATCGCGGCCGAGCTGGGCGGATGACCGAGGGGCGCGGCGGGCTCGACGCGCGGGCGACGCCGCTCGAAGGCCGTTGCATATTGCCGTGTTGGAATATAACGATTATGATATATACCAAGATCCGCGCCGGCCGTTTTCTCCACAAGGGTGCGCGGCCGGTCTAGAGTCGCGGATCGCAGTCGCTCGCGAAAGGAACGGCCATGCGGCGTCCGGGGAAGCTGGAACGTGGACTCACCTTCGTCACCGTGCTGATCGTGCTCGCGCTCGCCGGCGCGGTCTATTGGGTCTTGGCCTTCGGCGGCTACTACTGGGACAACCACGAGCTGAAGCAGACGCTGCGGCAGGCGGGCAACATGGCCTATTCGCAGAAGGACGACCGGCAGGTGCGCGGCTGGATCCTGCGCGAGCTCGACGCCATCTACGGCTACGACGGCGCGGACGCCTCGGGCCACAAGGCGCGCTTGAGCCACCTCGAGTTCGACGACAACGACCTGGTGCTCGAGCGGACCGACTCGCCGCCGCTGATCAAGATCTACTTCCACTACGGCCGCACCTTCACGCTGCCCATCTTCGGCGGCCAGCGGCACCTCGAGTTCAACGATCGGATCGAGCAGGACCTGAGCACCGTGAAGTGGTGATCTAGACGAGGCTCAGGTGGGTCGCGAGGCGCAGGCGCGCCAGCGTGCCGTCGCGCAGGTGGAGGAGCGCGGAGAGATCGGCGAGCAGCGCGGCGGCGTCCACGTCTCCGGCGGCGAGGCGCGCCAGCGGGCGGCCGCTCGCGGTGTCGGCGAGCTCGGCCGGACCGCAGGCGAGCAGCACCACCTGGCCGCGCTGGATGGGCGCGAGCGGCGGGTGCGCGCTGGCCTCGAGCGGCGGGCGGGTCCAGCGATAGGAGCCCTGCGCGTCGAAGAGCAGGGCGGCGGCGCCGGGTCCGAGCGCGAGCAGCGCGGCGTCGTCCGGCTCGCCCGCGGAGGCGGCGGACGCGATCTCCGCGAGGTGGCCGGAGGGGCCCCAAGGGAGATCGCGCGCGAAGGCCGGCGCGCCGTCGCCGAGGTGGCAGGCGAGCAGGCCGCGGCCGGAGAAGACGGCGCAGCGCTCGCCGAAGATCGCCAGCTGCTGCTCGCGCGGATCGAGGGGCGCCGGGTGCGAGGGGAACTCCAGCGCGGGCTCGGGCGGCGCGAGCGCGAGCGGCTCGGGCGCCGCGGAGGTGGCGCCCAGGTCGCGGGCGGCTTCACCCGGCGGGCTGGCTTCCTCTGGCGAGGAGCGCTCGCGCCCGGCCACTTCGTCGCCCTCGAGCTTCGGCGCGGGCTCGATCAGCGAGCGGCTGCGCGCGGGCACCGACGGATCGATCAGCGGCGAGAGCGGCCGCTCCCAGGCGGTCTCGCCGGAGGCCAGCTCGAGGCAGACCAGGCGCCGCGCGCCGCGGTGATCGTGCGCGCAGGCGAGCACCCGCGCGCCGCTGCGCGAGAGCGGACCGGCGCGCAGGCCGATGCGGCGCCGCCACAGCTCGGCCCCTTCGAGCGCGTCGAGCGCGGCCAATTGGCCGGAGGGGAGCTGCGCGAGCAGGAGGCCCTCGGCGGCGATCAGGCTGGCCGGCTCCTCGGGCAGGCGGGTGCGGAACGCGAGCGCGCCGCCCTCGCGCACCAGCGCCACGCCGCCCGACGCCAGCGTGACCGCGCAGCCGCCCGGCGCGGGGAACAGGCTGTGGCCCGCGTCGCGCACCACCCGGCGGAACTTCGCGGCGCCGCTGAGCGGATCGAGCGAGAGCAGCGTCTCGCCCTCCAGCGCGTAGAGCGAGTCGCCCGCCTGCGCGATCGCGCGGGGCCCGGTCCCCACGCCGGCGTGGTGCCAGAGCCGCGCCGAGGTGGCGAGATCGACGGCGAAGACCCCCGCCGCGCCCTGCATCACCGCCGCGCCGGCCTCGGGGAAGATGAGCAGCCCGGCCTCGCCGATCGGGCCGGCCTCCAGCTCGAAGGCGAGGCGATGCACCAGGCGCCGCACCTCGCCGCGCAGCGCGAGCGCGGGCGCTTGCGGCGCAGCTCGCGCGACCGGCGGCGCGCGGACCGACTCTGGCGCGCGGTGGAGATGGCCGCTGGCCAGGTCGCGGCAGTGGGCGAGCAGCGCGGCCGCCGAGGAGGCCAGCGCCTCGAGCTGCTCGGCGGCGAGCGAGGGCGCCGCGCGCTCGGGGTGGGGCTTCGGGCTTCGGCGCTTGGGCTTTGGCGTGCGTCCGCTCGAGGCCGGCCTCGCGTCGATCGCGCTGAGCTTGAGCGCCTTGCGCGCGAAGGCCTGGGCCGCGGTCGCGCAGGCTTCGGCGAGGGCGAGCGGCGGCGCGGGGACGGCGTCGCGCAGGCCGGCCGCGCGCAGCTCATCCCGGGTGAGATCGCAGCGCAGCTCGAGCGGGCCGAGGCGCAGCAGATGGAGCGGTTCGCCCGACTCGAACGCGCGCACCAGCTCGCCCGCCGCGCGGAGCAGCTCGCGCAGGAGCAGCCAGGGCGAGCCTTCGATCGACAGCGCGTTCGCGTCGCCCTTGCCGAAGCGCAGCGCCAGCGCCCCCTCTCCGAGCAGCGCGGCCAGCGGCGCCTGCGCCACCGCGTCCCGCGCGGCCAGCCTCGCCGCCGACTCGGCAGGCACCCGCACCTCGAGGCGCGGCCCGCTCTCCCTCGCCGCGCCGCGAACCACGAACCCCGCGGCCTGCTCTCCCTCGGGCGGCCAGGCGCCCGCCGCCGCCAGGCGCGCTCGCGCCAGCGCGCGCAGCTCGCGCTGCATCCGCGCCACCCAGGGCGATTCGCGCAGCGCCGGGCCCAGGTCGAGCAGATCGGCGATCACGCGCTGGGCCGCTCCCAGCGCGGCCGCGCGCAGCCGCGCGCCGTCGACCAAAAGCCCGCTGGCGAGCAGCCGCGCGGGCGAGCGCAACGTGAGCAGCGTGAGCCGCACGTCCTGTCCGCGCGCCTCGAAGAGCACCTGCACCGGGCCCGGCCCCACCGTGGCCTGCGCCGCCGGCGCGCCGCGCGCGAGCTGCAGGCAGGCCTGCGCCAGCTCGTCCACCGTCTGGCAGAGCGGCGCCTCGCCCACCCCGGCCGCGATGTCGACGCCGTCCACCTCGATGCCGAGCACGTCGAGGATGCGCGCGCCGTCGAACGACTTCGCCTCGCGCGCGCCCAGCCGCGCCAGCTCGCCCGCGTAGCTGGGGTTGTGGCGCCAGGAGCGGCCGGGGCGAATCGAGATCATCGCGGGGAGCTTAGCCCGAGGTCCGCGGATCGGCTCCAGGTTGATCGCGCGTCTTCTCTTCCGCGGCCGGGTCGAGCTGGCCACTTCGCGGCGGAAGTGGCGCGGCCGTCTCTTCGAAACACGCGTGCATGCGGGCCGGCGAGGCGGTCGCGGTAGAGTCGCGCGATGCCTTGGCTGCACCCGACCTTGACGCTCGCCGCCGTGCTCCTCGCCGCGCCCCCGGTCCTCTCGAATCCTCCTCCCGCCTTCCACGCCGACGCCAAGGATCCGCGCCAGCTGATCCTCGGCGCGCTCGGCGACGAGCTCGATCGATCGCTGAAAGAGCTCAAGTTGCGCGACCACGAAGCCCCTTATTTCGTCGCCGGCGCGGTGCGCGGCGTCGATAGCGAGGAGCTCGCCGCCAAATATGGCGCCATCTTCGTCGACGGCGAGAAGCGCGAACGACACTTGAGCGTCGACGTGCGCGTGGGCAGCTACGAGCTCGACAACACCGGCAACGCGGAGATGTTCGACTTCGACGCCGCCGACTCGGGATATGCGGCCGGCCGCGAAGCGCCGCTCGACCAGCTCGAAGGAGGTCGAGCGCCGCTCGGCGATCCGGCGCTGGCCCTGCGCAACTCGGTCTGGCTGCTCGCCGACGAGAGTTACAAGCACGCGCTGGCCGCCTATCTCAAGAAGAAGGGCAAGGAGATCTATCGGCCCGACGATCCGCAGCGGCCGCCCTCGCTCTCGCGCGAGCCGGCGGTGGTCCACATCGCGCCGCCGCTGGCCGCTCCGTTCGACCGCGCGCTCTGGCGGAACGAGCTCGCCCGCGAGAGCGCGCGGCTGGCGAAGCGGGTCGAGCTGTTCGACTCCAACCTGCGCGCCGGGGTCGATCGGCAAGAGCGCTTGATCGCCAACACCGAAGGCACGCGCATCGTCTCCGAGCAGGCCATCTATTCGCTCCACGCGATGGCCTGGGCCCGCGCGCCGGACGGGATGCTGCTCGAGGACAGCCGCGATTGGTATGGATTCACCGAGGCCGAGCTGCCCCGCGGAGAGCGGCTGGCGCGCGAATTGGATCAGCTCGCCGACGAGCTGGCTGCCTTGCAGAAGGCGCCCGCGATCGATCCTTACACCGGCCCGGCGCTGCTCGCCCCCGAGGCCTCCGGCGTGCTCTTTCACGAGGCGCTCGGTCATCGCCTGGAGGGCGAGCGCCAGAACGACGATCACGACGGCCATACCTTCAAAGGCCAGATCAATCACCCGATATTGCCGACCTTCTTGTCCGTGTTCGACGACCCCACCCGCAGCGTGCTCGCCCCGCCGGCCGCCGCGCCCGGGCGGGAAGCGAAGCCGACCCAGCCTCAGCCGCCCAACCAGATCATCAGCCTGAATGGCTTCTATGACTATGACGATCAGGGCGTGCCGGCGCAGAAGACCACGTTGGTGAAAGAAGGGGTATTGCAGAGCTATCTATTGTCGCGCGCGCCGGTGGAGGGCTTCACCCGCAGCAACGGCCACGGCCGTTCGGCGCCGGGGCGCGACCCGGTGGCGCGGATGTCGAACCTGATCGTCGAGTCGACGCGCACCCTCTCCTGGGCCGAGCTGAAGGCAGCATTGATCGCCGAGGCCAGAAAGCAGGGAAGGCCCTATGGCCTGATCATCCGCGACGTCTCGGGCGGCAACACCGACACCTCCAGTTATGCCTATCAAGCCTTCAAAGGGCAGCCACGGCTGGTCTACCGCGTCGACGCGAACACCGGCGCCGAGGAGATCGTGCGCGGCGTGGAGATCGTCGGGACGCCGCTCTCGAGCATCAACAAGATCCTCGCCACCGGCGACGACCCGCGCGTGTTCGATGGCTACTGCGGCGCGGAGAGCGGCTTCGTCCCGGTGAGCACGGTGGCGCCGACCATCCTGATCGGCGAGCTCGAGCTACAGCGCACGCGCAAGGACACCGGCCGCCCGCCGATATTGAGCTCGCCGGCGATCAAGCCATAAGCCAGCCCGCGCTCGCGCCGACGGCCTGGGGGTGATCGACTCCATGCCGGCCTGGTTGTGCAAGTAGCTCGCCGCCGGCCGCATCGCGTGAACAGGCGACGCGCGATCGCGCGACGCGTGGCGACGCGATTGCCGCACTTACCGAAGTATCGTTGTTTGCGGGCGCGGCTCTCGCCTGATGCCCAACCGACTCCACGCGCCGCTCATCGCCTTGCTCCTCGCGTCGGCCGCCGCGCGCGCCGTGGCCGAGACGCCGCGTGGCGCGACCACCAGCGCGGCCGACGGCGGCGTCATCGCAGACGATCCCGACGACACCGCGCTGGAAGCCGACGCCGGCGCGCTGGAGGCGGTGGTGAGCGGCCGCCACGAAGCGGCGCCGGTGGTGGAGGCGGTGAAAGTCGTCCGCACCGAGCAGGCGCAGAAGGAGTCCGCCGATCTGGGCGACGTGCTCGCGCGCACCGAGGGCGTCAGCGTGCAGCGGACCGGCGCGCTGGGCAGCGACATCCGCGTCGGGCTCAACGGCCTCTATGGAAACGCGGTCCGCGTCCTGGTCGACGGCATTCCGCTGGAGATGGCCGGCCTGGGGCGCAACCTCGCCGTGGTGCCGCTCGTCTTCGTCGAGCGGGTCGATATCTACAGCGGCGTGGTGCCGATCACCCTCGGCGCCGACGCGCTGGGCGGCGTGATCAACATCGTCACCGAACAAGGCACGCGCGGCTTCGGCGCGTTCGCCGACGACGAGGCCGGCTCGTTCACCACCAACCGCGCGGTGATGGGCGCGCACGGTCAAACGGAGAGCGGCTGGTTCGCGCGGGCGTTCGGCTTCAGCGATTACACGCGAGGCGACTACCCCATCGACGCCAGCGTGGTCGATTCGCGCGGCAAGATCACGCCGGTCGTCGCCGATCTGTTCCACAACCGCTATCGCGCGGAAGAGGGCGCGCTCGAGATCGGCGCGGCGGACAAGCTCTGGGCCGACCGGGTCTATCTCCGCGTCTTCGGCGACCACGACGATCAGCAGGTCAATACCAACCTGACCATGAGCGTGCCTTATGGCGAGCCTTACTATGCCGAGCAGCACTTCGGCGGGGTCGCCCGCTACGAGAAGGCGATCCTGCAGGGCGCGGTGAAGCTCGATCTCACCGTCGGCTACGACCACCAGGAGGTCGATTACCTCGACGAAGGCGTCCATATCTATAACTGGCTCGGCCAGCCCGAGCCGGGCGTGGTTCGGCAGCAGCCGGGCGAGGCCGACAGCGCCCCGCACGACCGCACGCAGTGGCAGAACTCGCTCTATGTCCGCGGCGACGCGTTCTGGCAGATCGCCCCCCGCGATCAGCTGGTGCTCACCGTCGCGCCGACGGCGTGGAACCGGACCGGGCTCGACCGCGACGCGCAATATGCCTCGCTCGACAACCTGCGCGGCCGCCACCGCCTGTATGAGCAGGTCACCGGCCTCGCCTGGCAGCACGACTTGCCTTCGCTGAACTTACAGAACCAGGTCTTCGCGAAGGACTATCTCTACGCGGCCTCCGCGCCGGGCAACATCAACACCAGCTCGCTGATCGCGATCCAGCGGAACCACGATCACGTGGGCGGCGCCGGCGACATGCTGCTCTTCACGCCTTGGGCGGACACCTCGCTCAAGGCCTCATATGAATATGCGCTCCGCTTCCCCACGCCTTACGAGCTCTTCGGCGACTCCGAGTTCATCTTACCCAACCCGAACTTACAGCCGGAGCGGAGCCACAACGGGAACCTCGGGATCGTCCAGAAGATACCGACCGCATATCTCGGCCGGTTCGAGCTCTCGGCCGATGGCTTCGCGCGGTACCAGGACGATTTGATCCTGCTCTATGGACCCGGCTCGAGCACCGCGGAGTACCAGAACGTCTACAGCGCGCGCTCGCTCGGCGCCGACGGCGCGCTGGGCTGGACGGCGCCGCATGGCTGGGTCGAGCTGAACGGCAACGTCACTTACGAGGACGTCCGCAACACCGCCTCGACGGGCCTGTTCCAGGACTACGACGGCGACGAGATCCCCAACCAGCCGCGCATCTTCGCCAACGCCAGCGCCCGCTTCAACTGGCGCCATTTCCTCGCCGACAACAGCACCCTCTCGCTGGTCTGGTACGCGCATTACCTCCAAGGGTTCAATACCGGCTGGTCGAGCCTGGGGTACGACTCTCCGCAGAACCTGCAAGCCGTCCCCTCGCAGCTCAACCAGACCGTCGCGCTGAGCTGGACGCTGCGCCGCTCGCGCTGGGGCTGCAGCGCGAGCGTCGAGGCGGACGACATCGCCGGCGCCAAGCTCTACGACTTCTATCAAGCCCAGCGGCCGGGCCGGGCCTTCTACGCGAAGCTCTCATTTCAATATGGGACCTCCTCGCGCGGCGACACCCCCTGACAACGCGGGCCGCACCGGCCCGGATGAGGAGACGTGGATATGAAGACGCGATCGACGTGGATGGCAGCGCTGTGTATCGCCGGCATCGTGGCGGCCGGGTGCGGCAGCAGCGACGACAATGGAAACGGCGGCGGCAGCGGCGGCGGAACCGCCGGAGGCAGCGCTGGCGGCACGGCAGGTGGCAATGGCGGTGGCACGGGGGGCGGCAGCGGCGGTGGGACCGGCGGCGGCTCTGGCGAAGACGCTGGGACCGACGCCGGCGTGGACGCGGGCTCGTTCGTGTCGATGGG
>FTDO01000606.1_pt1 | contig 14039 bp, 13 predicted proteins | sample 1639931 | NCBI WGS metagenome assembly FTDO01 (sample SAMEA3914869, study PRJEB12502) | metagenome | biome: forest; material: soil | place: USA | collected 2012-03-12 | depth 0.1 m | reverse complement strand
TAGCTCAATTGGCAGAGCAATGGACTCTTAATCCATAGGTTGAAGGTTCGATTCCTTCCGCTCTCACCATCCAGAAGGCCCGGAGACCACAACAGGTCTCCGGGCCTTCGTCTTTCCGGGGTGGCCGCCGGGCCAGCCTCTAGCCGCCTCCAGCGCCCATCGGCGCTCCACCGACCCGGTGCGGGCGCACAAGCCGCGAAGGGCGAGCCGGGGCCGCGCTGGCCTTCAGCGAGACCGGCACGCGGAGAAGCTGCCTGCGCGCGCACCGCGCTCTTCCAGGCACGTCGGAGCACGTCAATCCGAGCAAGTGCAGCGAGACGCGCCGCGTCTCGAGAGATCTGGCCTGCCGGTGTATCGGCCGCCGCCGCGTTCAAAACGAGACGCTATCGCTCCGTTGGTGAAATTAGTTCGTTGAGATCTCATCGCATCAGGGCCTCGCACGCCATCGCCACTCGCGCGCGCTGGCATGGTCCCGCCCCCGGATCTTCCGCGTTCGGACACACGGAGCACATGCCGCGCTCGTCCTTTTGGATTTCTCTCGTCTTTGCGAACCTGCTCACCGCCTCGCGACCCGCCCACGCCTGGTTCTGCGATCCCCTCCCTGGTGCGCCGCCTCCGATCGCGAGCGAAGGGATCGCCTCCGCCTTCAAGGACAACTATGCGGTGACCGGCCCCCCCGGCGACGCCGGCCAGCCCGAAGGAACCATCCGCTTTCAAGTCAGCGTGAAGATCAATCTGATTCCCACGGAGTCGCGCTGCACCGTCTTCTTCACCTACTCGCAGAAGGCGGTGTGGGATCTCTGGAACTTCAAAGGTTCGTCGCCGATCATCGACACCGACTTCAACCCCGGTCTGTTCGCCGCCTGGCGTGCTCCCGAGCTGGGTTGGTTGGAGAAGCCCGGCCCGGCGCTGCTCGGCCTGTTCTTCGGCGTGGAGCATGAATCGAACGGCAAGGCCGGCCCCGACTCGCGCGGCTGGAATCGCGTCACCGGCTTCGCGCGCCTCGGATATTCGTGGAGCGAAGGATATCAATTGATATTGCAGCCCTCGCTCTGGTTGCCCTTCGCCTATCGCTGGGGCGCGCCCGGCGGATATGACTCAGACGGCGGCGGCAACCCCGATATCCTCAAATACTATGGATATGGCCAGCTCGACCTCGAGCTGGCCCGGCGGCGCCGGGTCGAGCCGGGCGATACCCGCGAAGAGCTCTGGCTCCGCGATTGGGCCTTCACTTCGCTCCTGCGGGTCGGAAGCACCGCGCAGCACGTGGTCCTGGAGCTGACCGCGCGGGCGAGGATCCGTTTCCTCCTCGAAGCCCTGCTGGGCAGCCAACTGCCGCCGCGGTTGGCCGGCTCGCCTTTCGCGCTGTTCGCCCAATGCAGCCTGTGGAACGGCGAAGTGCTGCTCACCTATCGCGAGAGTTACAACGTCTGCCGGCTGGGGCTCGCGCTCGAGTAGCTCCTCGCGGGGTTGCTCGGGCGCGGTGCGCGGCCAGGTTACCCTGCCCGGCGAGACCCGCGCATGGGTCATGCCGTCCGGCCAGACCATGCTCTGCAGGAAATGACGACATGACCGACGAGGAGAAAAAAGAAGATCCACGTTGCCTGGCCGAGGAGCCGATCGCCGTCGCGCGCCGGTGGCTGGCGTGCTTCACCACGCACGATCTCGACGCGCTCGTCTCTCTCTATGCGCCCGACGCCAGGCACACCTCGCCCAAGCTTCGCGCGCTGCGGCCGGAGACCGGGGGCTACCTCGTCGGCAGGGCAGCGCTGAGGAGCTGGTGGGCAGATGCCTTCGCGCGGCTGCCCGGGCTGCGCTACGTCGAGGAGACGCTGACCGCGAACCGAGAGCGGGTATTCATGGAGTACCGACGCTGCGTTCCCGGCGAGCCGGAGACAGTGGTGGCCGAGGTTCTCGAGCTGCGAGACGGTCTCATCGTCGCGAGCCGCGTCTATCACGGGTGACCGCCAGGCCCCCGCGGCCGCCCGAGCTTGTCGAAGCGGCCGGCGGCGAGCGCGCGGAGCGAATCCAGGTCGCGCAGGAGATATCCGGCCGGCTGCAGGACGATCAAGCCGCGGCGGCGAAAGCCGCTGATGGTGCGGCTCGCCGATTCGAGCGTGGTCGCGGAGAGCGCCGCCAGATCTGCGCGGCGCAGACGCATCGGGATGAGCAGCCCGCCCGGGAACGGCTCGCCCGCGCGCTCGGCAAGCGCCAGGAGCACGCTGGCGAGCCGCCGCTCGACGTTGCCCGCGGACAGGCACTGCGCCATCTCCATCAGCCGCGAGACCTCGTTGGCCAGGTTCACCGAGAGCGCGGCCAGCGCCAGCGCGTTGCTCTGCACCGCGCGCCGCACCTGCGCCGCGGGGAGGACGAGCACCCGGGCCCGCCGCAGACAGACCACCCCGGCCGAGTAGCCGGCGCCGAGAGCGAACCCGACCACGCCGATCAGCTCGCCGGGATTGGCGACGCCGAGGATCACCTCCTTGCCCGAGTCCTCGCGCGAGATCTTGCAGCGGCCCGCCAGCAGCAGGCCGATCGACGTGGCCGGCGCGCCCTGGCGCCAGAGCCGCTCCCGGCGACCGAGCACCACCACCCGCGACGCAAGGCGCAGCTGGCGGAGCGCGTCCGGGGCGAGCGCGGCGAAGAACGGGTGGCGCCGGAGCGCCTCGAGCTCGTCGTCCTGCGCGCGCGGGCCTCGCATTCCCCCGCTCTGCGCCGCGTCCGCGAAAGCGTCAAGTCCGAGGCGCGACGCGCCGAAGCTCGCGCGCCCCCAGGCGCCTCGCGGGGCGAGCGCGCCTGCGACGCCTCGCGGGGCTAGCGCGCCTGCAACGCCTCGCGGAGCTCGCGAGCCTTCGCCTGCAGCTTCAGCTCGTTGTCGTGGCCGAGGCGGAGCATCTGCTTCTCGACCGGCCCCAGCTTCTCGAGCTGCGGGTCGCTGAAGGCCCACCGCCGGCCGGACCGCTCGAGCGCAGGGGGGGTCGCGGGCGCCGGCGCGTCCTCGATGCGCTTCATCGCCCGCGCCGCCGCTTCGTCCAGCGAAACGCCGCGCGGCCCGATCGACCGGTAGATCGCGTCGAGCTGGCCATGCAGGTGGCGGAAGGCCGCGGCCGCCGCGCGCGCGTCGATCGACGCGACCACCGCGGCGGCGAGATCGAAGCGGTGCGTCGCCGCTTGCGCCTCGGTGAAGCGGCCGGCGATCTCATCCACCTCGAAGGTCTCCTTCGGCGCGAGCGGCCGGAGCTGCTTGCGGGGATCCTCGCCCATCGCGAGGTCGCCGAGCGCGATCGCCCACGCGGCGACCGGATCGTTCACCTGCCGGACCCAGTCGCGCAGCTCGGGCCGCGGCGAGAGCCCGTCGAAGAGCGCGCGCGCCTCGGCCGGGGTCGCCGGCCGCTCGCTGGCGCCGGACGGCGTCGCGGCCGGGCTGGGATGGGCGGCAGCCGCGTCCGCGACGCGTGGCGCGACACCCGGCGCGAGCGCGGGGCGGGCCCGCCAGAAGAGAAAAGCAGCGGCGGCGACGAGCAGGCCGACGGCGGCGAGGATCATCAAGCGCTGCCGGCCGGCGGACGCGGGGTGCATCGAGGGAGGATCGAAGGCCATGGAAGCTTCTCCTGGCGCAGCTGGAGCCGAGCGCGCTGCGCCGCATGCGGGGACAGACCAGCCCGGGCGAGTCTTCCGGCCCGCGCCCCCCGCCGCAGACAAAGCCGACCGGGGTTTGATGGCGATCAAGAAATCGGGCGGATCGCGCCCGGAGGTTCGAGGCGCGGGGGACGGCGGGCGGTAACACACGCGTGTTGCGCCGGCGGTCCGCCGGCCGAGGAAGGCGGCCCCGGACGTGACATGGGCGCAGGTGCAGAGACCCTCCCGCAGGCGGCTGGCGGCGATGCTCGCGGTCGCGATCGGGAGCTTCGTCGCCTCGACGCTGCTCTCGCATCACCTCGCGGGCCGTCTGCAGCAGGGGACGCAGGCGATGCTGGCCGATTCGCTGCCGGCCCTCCGCCACCTCCACGCGCTGCGCACCGGGCTGTTCCACGAGGAGCTGCTGATCGCGCGCGCGCTCGCGGACGGGACGGCGGGCGGAGCTTCGCAAGCCGCACTGCGCGCCGCCGCCGGAGACGTGCGGCGGGAGACGGCGGCCTACGAGACGGTGCCCGCGCTGCTCGGCGAGCGGCCGCTCACCGAGGAGCTGCGCGAGCGGCTCGACGCCACCGATCGCGCAGCGGCCGGGGCGATCTCCTCCGCGAGCCCGGCGGCGCTCGACCGGTGCCTCGCCAGCTTCGAAGCGGCCGACGCGTCGGTGCTCTCGCTGCTCGAGCTGGAGTCGGCGAAGGCGGGCGCCTACGCCGCTTCGGTCGAGGTGCTGCGCGCCCGCTCGGAGACGGCGGCGCTGCTCCTCGATGCCCTGAGCACGCTGCTCGCCCTGGTGCTCGCCCGCAGCGCCTGGCGGACCTGGCGCGGCTATCTCGAGCAAGAAGAGGCGCAGCGGTGGCTCCTCGATCGGCGCGCCAGCGAGCTCGACGAGTTCGCCGGCCGCGTCGCCCACGACATCCTCAACCCGCTCCACGCCGCCGCGCTCGCGGTGAACCTCATCCAGCGCGGCGCGCCGCCACGCGAGCTGGCCGGGCGGGCCGACGCGAGCCTGAAGCGGCTGTCGATCATCGTCGACGCGCTCCTCGACTTCGCGCGGGCCGGCGGCGCGCCGCGAGACTCGGCGGGCTGCGCGGTCAAGCCGGCGCTCGAGGGGGTGCTGACCGATCTGGGCGATCGCGCCCACGCGCGCGGCGTCTCGCTGGCGGCCGAAAGCCTGTGCGACCTCCGCGCGGCCTGCCACCCCGGCGCGCTCGCCAGCATCGCGGGAAACCTGATCGGCAACGCCATCAAGTACATCGGCGACGGCCCGGAGCGCCGCGTGCGGGTGCGGGCCCGGGCGCGCGGCAGCCGGGTGCGCGTCGAGGTGGAGGACAGCGGACCGGGCGTCCCCCGCGAGCTGGCGCAGGTGATCTTCCAGCCCTTCGTGCGCGGCGGCGATCAGCGCGAGCCGGGGATCGGCCTCGGGCTCGCCACCGCGAAGCGCCTCTGCGAAGCGCACGGCGGCGCGATCGGCGTCTCCTCGATCGCCGGACGCGGCGCCACCTTCTGGTTCGAGCTCCCGCTCGCGCCGTCCAACGGCGACCTCGAGCGCGGCACGGGGCTCATCGACGCCGGCGCGCGCGCCTGAAGCGGCCGGAGCCGCCTTCCTGCAGAGCGATGAAAGCGCGCCTTGCGCCGGCTTCGAGCGGGTGGTGACGCCGATCGATCTTCCGCTCCGTCACGACGCTCTGGAAATTTCCCCGCGGAACGAATATTCGAGGAGCCATCGCCACTCGAGGACAGGCTCTCCACCGCCGCGCCCGGCGCGCGCTCGCGGGTCGGCTGCGGTTCGCCGCGGCCGCGCTGGCCCTCTTGCGCCCGGTCCAGCTCGCGCACGCGGGCGACGCGCCGCCTCCCGCCGTGCAGGCCGAAGCCGCTCCCTCGGTGCGCGCCGGGGCCGCTCCAGCCGCGCAGCCCGAATCGGCGCCGCGCTGCGAAGCCTGGGAGATCGAGTATGCGCTGGCCGCCCAGGTCCGCCTCTCCGACACCATGATGGGCGCGGGCGACGGCGAGCACGCGATCGGCCCGGGCCGGCTGGTGCTGCGCTTCGAGGATCTCGGAGGCAAGCCCGGCGGCGCGGTCCGGCTCACCGGCTACGAGATGCGCGACGAGTTCGCCGTCGACTCCGGCGCCGTCTTCTTCCGCACCCAGGTGCTCAACCAGACCCGCACCACCGTCGACCTCGGCGGCTGCGGCGCCGGCGCGGCGGGCGTGCTCGAGACGCGCGGCGGCGGGGAGTCCGGCGGCGGCGCCGAGCTGCGCTGGACCGAGCCGGTGCGGACCATGCACACCGACGGCCGCGTCCACTGCGAGGGCCTCTTCTGCGGCAAGCTCGGCGCTCCGCCCCAGGGCTGGAGCCCGGTGCACACGCCGCCGCACGACGCCGAGCTGCTGCCGCTGCGCTTCAGCGAGTCGCTCTCCTATTTCTCGATGGACTACTCGGTGGTGTCGCGCATGACCTCGCCGCGGCAGACCTCGCGCATCGCCTTGCAGGGCACGGAGGTCCGGCGCGCGTGCGCTCCGGCGCTGCGATGCCCGTAGGAGCCTGGCGCGGGCGGTTCGGGGGAGCTGCGCTGGTGACCGGCGCGTCGGGCGGGATCGGCGAGGCGCTCCTGCGCGCGCTGGCGGCGCGGGGGATGGACCTGATCGCGGTGGCGCGCAGCCGGGACAAGTTGGAGTCGCTGCGCGGCGAGCTGGAGCGCGCGCACGCGGTGGAGGTGCGCGTCGAGCCGGCCGATCTCTCCATCCCGGGCGAGGCGCGAGCGCTGGCCGCGCGGCTGCTCGAAGGCGGCGCGCAGATCGGCCTGTTGGTGAACAACGCGGGCGTGGGCCGCTATGGGCCATTTTCCGAACAGACCGCGGACCAGCTCACCGAGATGGTGGAGCTGAACTGCCGCGCGCCGGTCGAGCTGACCCAGGCGCTGCTGCCCGCGATGCTCGCGCGCGGCCGCGGCGGCCTCGTCTTCGTCGCCAGCACCGCGGGCTTCCAGCCGGCCCCCTTCTTCGCGACCTACGGCGCCACCAAGGCCTTCTCGCTGATGCTCGGCGAGGCGCTCTGGGCCGAGCTCTCGCCGCGCGGCATCGAGGTGCTCGCGCTCGCGCCGGGCTTGACGAAAACAGGCTTCCAAAAGCTCGCGGGCAGCGAATCGATGCGCGAGCTGGGCCCGGCCAGCACGCCGGAAGAGGTCGCCGAGGCCGCGCTGCGCGCGCTCGGCAAGAAGCCCACCGAGATCCCCGGCCTGCGCAACCGCCTCGCCGCCTTCGCCGTGCGCCTCCTGCCGCGCGCGCTCGTCGCCCGCTCCGCCGCCCGCTTCAGCGCGCCGCCCGCGCTGCCCGCCTCACCGAGGAACCCCCGATGAACCGCCCGCTGTCCCAGAGCCACCCGCCGTCCGGGCTCGGCCCGGCGCCCGAGAGCCGCTTCCAGCGCGACGTGGCGATGATGCTGCTCACCTTCTTCACCGTGGCGCTGATCGACGTGGTGGTCATTTCGCTGGTCACCCACCGGCTGCGCTTCTGGTTTCCCCTCTGGCTCGACCCGGAGTGGGAGACGCGACCCGACCCATGGGTGGTCTACTCGCAGTCCTACGCCGCGGGCATCTTCATGGTGCCGCTGATGTGGCGCGCCATCGATCGCGAGTGGCTGGGCCGCTCGGCCGCCTCGATTCGCGCCGCCTACTGGCTGCTCGGCGCGGCGGTCTTTTCCTTCCTGCTCTGGTGGAAGGGCGGCCTGATGGCCGAGCACAAGAAAGGAATCGAGGCGATCGGCTGGGCGGCGCTGACCGCGATCGTCTGGACCGCGCTGCACATCGCGGCGGCGCTGCGCGAACGTCTCGCCAACCTGACGCGGCAGGAGATGCTGGCCGGCCTGGTCACCGGAGTCGCCGCTTTCTTCCTGGTGATGAGCCTGCTCGATCCGCTCTTGCAGCTCGGCGTGCAGCACCTGGCCTGGACGCGCGGGCTGGTCATCGAGGTCGGGTTCTTCATCCCGGCGGGCACGCTGCTGCTCTGGTTCTCGCGGCGGCTGCGGCGGCAAGCGGCGGGCGACGGCGCGGCGCCGATCGCCGGCGCCCGAGGTGAAGCGTGAAGGCGCTGACCTTCGACTTCGACCTGCCCCGCCTCGCGGCGGCGAAGATCCTGGGCTCGCTCCACCCGCGCGGATATCTGAGCAGCCTAGGTCCGCTGCGGTTGCAGGACGTGCCCGACGCGCGGCTGCTCGGCGAGCGCTGGACGCTGGTGCAGACCAGGCTGTGCGGCATCTGCGGCAGCGACGTGAAGCAGGCCTTCATGGACGCGGCGGCCGACAACCCGCTCACCTCGGTGATCTCGTTCCCCCACGTGCTCGGCCACGAGCACGTCGGGACGGTGATCGAGACCGGCAAGGAGGTGCGCCGGGTGAAGAAGGGAGACCGTGTCGCCTGCTATCCCTGGCTCTCCTGCGCGCCGCGCGGGCTGCCCGAGTGCGCCGCGTGCCAGCGCGGGCAGATGGCGATCTGCGAGCGGTTCACCCAAGGCCCGCTGGCGGCCGGCATGCACGCGGGCAACTGCCGCGACGTCTCGGGCGGCTTCGCCGAGGTGGCCCCAGTGCATGAGACGGCCTGCTTCCCGATTCCCGAGTCGGTGCCGTTCGACGCGGCGGTGCTGGCCGACCCTTTCTCGGTCGCGCTGCACGCGGTGCTGCTCTCGCCGCCCGCGCCCGGCGAGACGGTGCTGGTGATCGGCTGCGGCGGCATCGGCATGCTGCTCATCCACGTGCTGGCGCGGCTCTTCCCCGGGGTGAAGGTGCTCGCGGCCGATCCGCGCAAGAGCACGCACGAGCTGGCGGGCAAGCTGGGCGCAGCGCGGATCTTCGGCGCGACGGGCGCGCAGCTCATCGACGAGCTGGGCCAGGCGCTGGGCGAGCCGGTGCTGCGGCCGCAGTTCTCCATGCCCTGGCTGCAGCGCGGCGTCGATCGCATCTACGACTCGGTCGCCTCGGCGCGCACGCTGGAGACGGGCTTGCGCGCGATCCGCCCGCGCGGCTCGCTGGTGGTGGTGGGCGTCGCCTCGCCCGCGCGCTTCGAGTGGACGCCGCTCTACTTCAAGGAGGTGCAGCTCCTCGGCTCGAGTGGCTACGGCATCGAGCAGGTGGGCGGCGAGCGGCGCCACGCCTTCGAGCATTTCCTCGGCCTGCTCGACAAGCGCGCGCTCGATCCGGGCGGCATCGTCACCCACCGCTTCCCGCTGCAGGGCTACCGCGACGCGCTGATGACCGCGCGCTCCAAGGGCGACGCCAACGCGATCAAGACCGTCTTCGAGATGAGCTGATCGCGGCGCGGCCTTGTGGCTGCCCGGGCGCCGGTTCGGTCTCGTCGGTATGGGCCGGTCGCCCCGCATCACTCGCGGCCTCGCCGCGGCCATCGCGGTGGGCGCGCTCCTCGGCGGCGGCGCCAGCGCCGAGGAGCCGCCCGGCGCCTGGGTCCAGACGCCGATGTCCTGCACCCGCGGCGGCGACTCGCGCTACCTCGCCTTCGTCACCGCGCCATCCACGGTGAAGCCGGGCGAGCGGTTCACCGTGCGCCTCGCCAGCGCCAACTCCGGCAAGCTCGACAACCGCGGCCTCCATTACATCCACGACATGACCACCGAGCTGGGCATCGTGGGCGGCGAAGCGGTGGAGGCCCGCGCGGTGCCGGAGAGCGGCTCGGCCAACGCGCGGGCCGGCGCCGCCGCGAGGCTCGAGGGGCAGAAGGTCCGCTTCGTCATCCCCGCGCACATCGAGAAAGGCAGCGACTACACCCCGCCCACGCTGGAGCTGACCTTGCGGGCGCCGGAGACGCCGGGCGCGATCATATCGATCCATTTCCAGCGATATGAGGTGAGCGCCAACGCGTTCCTCGTCGGCGACGTCCAATCGAGCTGCCTGCCCAAGCCCGGCCCCTTCACCGTGGTGCGCATCCAGGTCGGCGGGGGCCGCGCGGGATAGGAAGATATGCCCGCGCCCCCCTGGTGGAGAGAGACCTGCGTATACCAGATATACCCGCGCTCGTTCGCCGACGCGAACGGCGACGGCATCGGCGATCTGCGGGGGATCCTCGGCAAGCTCGATTACCTGCAATCGCTCGGCGTCGAGACGGTCTGGCTCTCGCCCTTCTTCGCCAGCCCGCAGGCCGACTTCGGCTACGATATCTCCGATCATATGGCCATCGATCCGGCCTATGGGACGCTGGAGGATTGCCGCGCGCTGATCGGCGGGCTGCACGCGCGGGGGATGAAGATCGTCTTCGACCTGGTGCTCAACCACACTTCCGACAAGCACCCTTGGTTCCTCGAATCCCTGCAGGGACGCGGTTCGCCGAAGCGGGATTGGTATCTCTGGCGCGAAGGAAGGAGATCGGGCGGCCGCGCGCCGCCGAACAACTGGCGCTCGATGCTGGGCGGGAGCGGCTGGCATTACCACCGCGCGAGCGGCGATTGGTATTACGCCAGCTTCCTGCCCTTCCAGCCCGACCTGAACTATCGCAACCCACAAGTGGCGGACGCGATGCTGGGCGTGGTCCGGCACTGGTTGTCCGAGGGGGTGGATGGCTTGCGGCTCGATGTCTTCAATGCCTTGTTCAAGGACGCGTCGTTCGCCGACAACCCTTTCTCCTGGAGGCCGATCCCCTCGGAGACCAATCCCCACGGTTACTTCCAGAAGACGATCCACAACCTCGATCACCCCGATACCCTCGCCTTCGCCCGGCGGCTGCGCGCGGTGATCGACGAATACTCCCCGCCGCGGTTCCTCGTCGGGGAGGTCTTCGGCGACGCCGCTTCGCTGCGCCGTTATTGCGGCGACGCGGCCGACGGATTGAACCTGGTCTTTCTCTTCCAGACGCTGCGCACCCGGCTCTCCGCCGCGCCGCTGCGGAAGATGATCCGCGAGCTCGAGCTCGCCTTCCCCGAGCCGTTCTCGCCCACCTATGTGCTGGGCAACCACGACCGGCCGCGCTCTTCGCTGCGCTTCGCGCGCGCGGCGGAGAAGCTCAAGCTGCTCGCGGCGCTCCAGCTCACCGTGCGCGGCGTGCCCTTCATCTACTATGGCGAAGAGCTGGGCATGGAGAACCACGAGCTGCCGCTGCACGAAGGCCTGGATCCGGTGGCGGCGCGCTTCCGCTTCGTGCCTCAACGCCTGGCCAGCTTCCTGCGCGGCCATGGCATCTTGATGAACCGCGACGAGTGCCGCACGCCGATGCAATGGAGCGCGGCGCCGAACGCGGGCTTCACCACCGAGCGCGCGCGCCCCTGGCTCCCGCTGCATCCCAACCACCGGCTGGTCAACGTGGAATCAGAGCAGCGCGACCCCACCTCGATATGGCGCTGTTATCAGGCGTTGCTCGAGCTGCGCCGCCGCCTGCCGGCGCTCACCCGGGGCGCGCTGGAGTGGCCCGAATCGCCGCCCGAGCTGGTCTGTTATCGCCGCCGCCTGGATATCTCGGAGCCCGGCAGCGTGGATATCTGGCTCAACCCATCGCCGCGCGCGCGTCCGCTGGAGGGGCGGCCCGGCCGGAGCCAGGTCTTCTCCTCGCGCCTGGTCGCCACCTTGCCCGCGCGCGAGTTACAGCGGATCGAGCCCAATGAGGGCCTCGTCTTCTTCGACCCTCCGGCGCGCGAGTAACTCTTACTTGCCCAGCGCCAGCCCCGCCAGCCGATCGAAGGTGCTGTCCTGCATCTTATGCACCTCGTCGAGGAAGGCAGTGTGTAACTCGGGGTGCACCTGGTAATAGAAGCGCCACCAGGCGGCCGAGCCGCCGGTGAAGGTGGCCGCGGCCTGCCAGGGCTTCTGGACCAGGTAATGGATCACCCGCGCCTCCTTCTCCAGCGTCTCCTTCAGCGCCGGGTGGCCGCGGAGGAACTGGTAGATGAAGTTGGGCATGTTGTAACCCACCGGCAGCCGGTGCTCGGCGGGCATCCCATACCAATCGGCGAAGAAGGTATTGAGGAACCCCTGGTCGCCGCCGTCGTAGCTTTGATATCCCGCCAGCGCGCGCATCATCGCGGCGAAGGTCCCGGCGGAGGGCTCGAGCACCATCACGCCGGAGTTGAAGCGGTCGGGGAGGAAGAAGTCGGGCGCGGCGGCGAAGCGGCGCTCGAACAGCTCGTCGATGTTGCCCAGCACGATGGTATCCGCGTCGAGGAAGACGGCGCGGCGGACATCGGCGAGCTCCCAGGCGCGCAGCTTGGTGAGCACCTGCGCGAACCGGGCGAAGAGCAGCTGCTCGGCGCCCGGGTTCTCGATCGGCCGCACCTCGCGCACCTGCCAGCCGCGCTCCTCGGCCTGGCCGCGCGCCTGCGCGCTGACGTCCGGGGTGACGAGCAGGATCCGCGGCGCCCCGGTGCGGCTCTCGTCGAGCGACTGCGCGAGCGCCTCGACGCCGGGGAGATATCCGTCGCCATTGGCGAGCAGCGAGACGTACGCGCGGTCCATGTCCGGCCTCCGGGAGCAGTCGACCCCCCGCCATCCCGCGGGGCCACGCCTGGTGTCCCGAGTCGGAAATCCGCCGTCACACCGAGGGCAGCAGCGCGCAGTCGAGCCGGCGGCTGAATGTCGGCGGATTGCTGACTCGGGACATCAGCTCAGGCTCAGCGCGCGCACCCGCTCGGCCAGCTTCTCGCTGAAGAGGCGGTAGATGGTCGCCGCGCCGCCCGGGTGGAGCGCGACGAACTCCTCGAACGCCTCGCGCGAGAGGTGGAGACCGCGCACGAAGGTGGTGGCGGTCACCCGCGCCGAGGTGAGCGAGTTGGACAAGAGCGAGATCTCGCCCAGGTGCGCGCCGGGGCCGACGCTGTTCAGGTGGCGCGGCCCGTCGGCGGTGAGCGCGTAGACCTCGGCGTCCCCCTCGAGCAGCACGATCAGCCCCGGCGCGTCCACGCCCACCTCGACGATCTGCTCGCCCGGCTGCCAGTGCTGCTCGATGGTCATGCGGTAGAGCGCGCGCATCTCCTCCATCGGCAGCCGCGCGAAGATGGGCAGGCTCTTCAGCGAGCGGTAGTCGTCGCGCGGCCGCGGCGCGCGCGACTTGGGCGAGGTGTCCGCGTCGGGATCGACCCAGCCGGCGCCGTGCGCCTCCTCGGCCGCCTCGGGGTCGGTGTCGGCCCACTTCGGCTTGCGCGCCGCGCGCTCTTCCTGGATCGCCGCGCGCCCGCGCAGCCGCTGGGCCCGCGCGCGCAGCCGCTCCGCTTGCGCGCCCTGGTTCGCCTTGTCGAAGAGAAAGGCGAGCATCTCGTGCAGCTCGGCGTCGCTGCGCCCCTGCTCGTTGTCGCGGATCGCCTCGGCCAAGAGCTGCGCCGCCTCGGTCGATCGATTCCGCTCGAGCAGGATCTCGGCGAGCCGCTTCACCGCCACCACCCGCTCCGGGTGCTCGAGCGGCACCGCGCGCAGCGCGTCCGCCTCGGCCCGCTTGTTCCCCGCCGCGCGATACTCCGCCGCCGAGGCCATCCAATGGCCGCCGCTGGCCAGCGCCGCCGCGCGCCGACCCGGCTGCCCGTAGAGCTGCGCCGCCTCGTCGTGCTGCCCGCTCGCCTCGAGCAGCTCGGCCGCCTTCTCCTGATCGCCCGCCCTGCGCCACGCCCTGGCCGCCGCCGCCGCGTCGCCCGCCAGCTCCCACAGCCGCGCCGCGTCCGGCCACTGCTTGAGCTGCTCGCGCAGCCGCGCGCCGCGGGTGAAGTCGCGCGCCTGCTCGTACATCCGCACGCCGGCGTCCAGCTCGAGCGGCCGCGCCGCGAGCCGCGCGAAGAGCTGCTCCGCCACCGCGCGCCCGCGCTCCTCGTACAGCTCGACCGCCTGCTCCAGCTCGCCGTCTTGCAGCAGCCGCAGGATCACGCCGATCAGGTTCGGTCCGGAGAGTCCGTCGCTCATGCGGGTGTCTTAGCGGATCGCGCGGCGAGAGGGGATCGGGCGGGGTGCAGCGGGAAAGCGATTGGGTCGAGGAGTCGAGGCGGGGAATCGGGTGTATCGGGAGATCGGGAACTGCGGCCAGTCCGGCTTGGACCACGGCTCTTCCCGATGGCCCGATTGCCCGATCTCCCGGTTCCCCAGCCGTCGATTCGCGCGGACTCCTATCGAATCGCCTCGAACAGGCCGGCCGCGCCCTGGCCGCCGCCGATGCACATGGTGACGATGGCGTAGCGCCCGCCGCGCCGCCGCAGCTCGTAGAGCGCGGTGGCCGAGAGCTTGGCGCCGGTGCAGCCGAGCGGGTGGCCGAGCGCGATCGCGCCGCCGTTCACGTTCAATTTCTCCTCGGGGATCTCGAGGGTGCGCTGGACGTAGACCGACTGCGAGGCGAACGCCTCGTTCACCTCGAAGAGATCGATGTCCTTCATCGACAGCTTCGTCTGCGCGAGCAGCTTGCGCACCGCCGGGATCGGCCCGATGCCCATCAGCGCGGGAT
>FTDO01000338.1_pt1 | contig 15519 bp, 12 predicted proteins | sample 1639931 | NCBI WGS metagenome assembly FTDO01 (sample SAMEA3914869, study PRJEB12502) | metagenome | biome: forest; material: soil | place: USA | collected 2012-03-12 | depth 0.1 m | reverse complement strand
CGTCACCGCGAACCTGCGCGCCATGGCCCTCCGCCTCGGCCGCGAGCTGGAGATCCCCGGGGCCAACTGCCTGGGCGCCGAGCCGCTCCTCGACGAGAACGGAAACCCCGGCGAAGAGGTGCGCCTGCCGATCCCGATGGAGGAAGAGCGGGCGCGCATCCTGCGCGAGCTGGCCGCGCGCCACGGCGTCCCGCTCGCCGAGGTCCGCGCCTACGGCGATTCGCTGCACGACGTCCCGATGCTCCGCGCCGCCGGCCGCCCCTGCGCCGTCCACCCCGGAGCCGCTTTGCGAAAGCTGGCCGAGGCGGAGCGCTGGCGGATCATCGCAAGCCCCCCCATGTGAACGAGACAGGGGCATGATGTTCCCAGCGTACCGATCGAGAGAGAAAACTCCACAATTCGCAATCGGAAAGGGATTTTCTCCGTCGCCGGTCACACAGTCGCGCGCCGTCGATTTTCTGGCGGCGTCATTTTCCCCCGCCGCGCGGATCGAGGCGGCGGTATCGATCTCCGAGGGAGGAAGGGCATGCCCGACTACTTGATGGAGGCCGCCGACGAGGCCGCGCGGCTCGAGCTGAAGACCCAAGTTGACGAAACGCGGGCGCATCTGACCTTGGTCGGTCTTCGGCCGGGAATGCGCGCGCTCGACGCCGGCGCGGGCACCGGCGCGGTCGCCCGCGAGATGGCCGCGATGGTCGGCGAGGCCGGCAGCGTGGTGGCGTTCGATCAGAGCCAGGAGCGGCTCGACGAAGGCCGCAAGCTCTCGGCGGCGAAGAACCTCGAGTTCGTCCAGGGGGACCTCTACGCCCCCCCGCTCGAGCCGGGCAGCTTCGACTTCATCTGGTGCCGCTTCATCTTCGAGTACCTGGCCGATCCCGACGCGGTGCTGGCGCAGTTCAAGCGGCTGCTCAGGCCGGGCGGCAAGGTGGTCGTCGGCGACCTCGACGGCAACACCATCTGGCACTACCCCGAGCCGCCCGAGGTGAGCGAGGGACTGCCGCGCGTGATGCGCGCGATCGAGGGTCAGTTCGATCCCCACGCGGGCCGCAAGCTGTTCCACCGCTTCCGGCGCGCGGGCCTCGACGACATCCGCGTCCGCCTGCTGCCGTACCACCTGTTCGCCGGCGCGGCCTCCGCGCGCGACCTGAGCAACTGGGAGGCGAAGATCCGCAACCTGCGCGGGCCGGGCGAGAAGACGCTGGGCAAGGAGGGCTGGGAGCGGTTCGGCCGCGCCTACCTCGAGATGCTGCGCGACCCCGACTCGCTCACCTACAGCGTGCTCTTCTTCGTCGAGGGCGTGCGTCCCCGCGAGTGAGCGCGCGCGCGCGTCGTCGCCCTCGAGGGCGGACGGGCGAGGCGGAGTTTGCGTCGGCTGATCGCGCATGGGAGTGGGTCCGGCACCCCCCTATCGGCCGCGCTGGCGAAAGGCTTGAGCAGTGCGTCAAAAACTTGATGATCGCCTCGACGCGAGGCGATTCGAGGAGCGGAAGACATGAGTGACACGAGCGAGACGAAGGCGGCTGGCGGCGCGGCGATCCAGGCGACGCGGCTCGATCACACCGCGATCTGCGTGGGCGACCTGGACGGCGCGATCCGCCTCTTCGAGCTGCTCTTCGGCGCCAAGGTCGATCACCGCGAGGCGGTGGCGTCGCAGAAGGTCGAGGCGGCCTTCTTCGATTTCCCCAACGGCGCCTCGCTCGAGCTGATCTCGCCCGACAAGGCGGCGGGCGGAAACGCGGGCCTCAGCAAGTTCCTCGAGAAGCGCGGCGAAGGCCTGCACCACCTCGCGCTGCGCGTGGAGCACCTCGACCAGCTGCTCCAGCGCCTCGACGCCGCCGGCGTCCCGCTGATCGACAAGGTGTCGCGCCCCGGCGCCCGAGGGCACAAGGTGGCCTTTCTTCATCCCAAGGCCTTGAACGGCACCTTGCTCGAGCTGGTCGAAGGCCACGAATAAGCGCGCCTGGCCCCGCGGAAGACCTCGATTCCAGACTATCGCGGATGCACGGCAAGGACGTGCGGCCGGCGAGCGCTCGTTCCGCGATCGAGGAACGCCCCTGTTCGACCCGCTCCCTCCGGCCGCCGGTGGTTGCTACCGATCCTTCCGCTGCAGCACGGCGAGCCCGTTCTGCAGGCCCCGGTTCAGCACCTCGATGTAGCTGTCGAAGAAGCGCAGCGAGGCCACGTGCTCCTCGAGGAAGCGGGACTCGTCGGGGCTGAGGATCGGGCTCTCCATCCGGCCGGTCCGCTCGAAGTTGCGCAGCACGTCCTTGGTCTTGGGGACCTGCGGCGACTCGAGCGCGTCGGGCTGCCAGTCGAGATCCTCGACGACGTAGAGGCCGCCCGGGCGCACCGCCTGGAAGAGCCGCGCGAGTGAAATTTGCTGGTGGGCCGAGGCGTGCGAGCCGTCCTCGATGATCAGATCGAAGCCGCCGCGGCCCGCGCTGGAGATGAACGCGTTCAGCTGCGGCCGCGAGGATTGATCGAAGCGGGCGATCGAGATCCGGCCGCCCTCGGCGAAAGAGAAGTCCTCCAGGTCGGCGCCCCAGATCTCGGCGTTGGGGAAGTAGCTCTTCCACATCTGCAGCGAGGGGACCTCGTCTTGCGCCTTGTCCTCGCGCGCGCGGCAGAGGCCGATCTCGAGGATGCGCAGCGGCTCCAGCGAGCGCTCGCGGAAGAGCGCGTGGTAGGTCGCGGTGTAGTTGTGGGCGAGCGGGCTGCCGTAATAGGTGGTGCCCTTGTCCGAGCGGTGCGCGTCGGCCAGCGCGGTGAGCGGGTTTCCTTCGCCGAGCAGCTTGCGCAGGTGCCCCGCGACGCTCTCCTCCGGCACGTCGCCCAGGGTGATCTTGCGCGCGCTCCATTGCGGCGCGCCCAGGTGCAAGCCGCAGACGCGCTCGTCGGCCAGCAGCGCGAACCCTTCGGTTCCCCCTTTGACCAACAGCTCGTGCTCGCTGGGATCGATCGCGCCCAGCACGGTGGGCGGCAGGATCGACGGGAGCAGCTCTTCGCGGCCCGGCTCGAGGACGTAGGCGGTGATCAGGCTGGCGCCGAGCGCGCCCGGCTCGCGGTGCTGGCCGGAGAGGAGCATCTGCAGCCCGAAGTCCTGCAGCGCCTTCATGTGGCGCGAGCCGCGCGGCGCCTTCATCGCGGCGCCGGAGAGGCACTGCGCCTGCTGCAGGCCGACCCAGCGCGCGGAGAAGAGATGCTCCTGCGTAAAGCGCAGCGGCTTGACCAGCGCCACGTCGGCGTCGAGCCAGTAGCCGCCTCGCTGGTGCAGCACCGCGTAGCGGAAGAGATCGGCGAACGCGGCGACGCCCGCGCTCCCGGCGACGCGCTGGAACAGCTCGCGCGGCAGGATCTGGTTCGCGTCGCAGGGCGCGACGCCGGAGGGCAGCTCGCTATGACGCGCGTCATAGACGTGCAGCTGGACGGCGTGGCCCTGCTGCGCCATCGAGCGCAGGCAGAAGCGCTGCAGCTCGCCCAGCGGGCCGGCCCAGAAGACGTGGATCGGCTCGAGCGCGGTGCCGGCGCGCGGGTTCTTCAAGTGCGGGTTGTGCGGCCGGGTCAGCTCGTTGCGCGCCGCGCGCGGCACGTGGAGCTGGGTGAGCAGGTAGGGCAGCTCGCGGACCGCGACGCCGATGGCCAGTTGCGACGGCTCCATCGCGGCTCCCTAGAGCGCCTTCTGGTTCGGCTGCGGGCGCGGCGGCGCGCCGGGCGCCTCGGCGGGCATCGACAGGTTCAGCGTCTTCATCACCAGCGAGGCCACGCTGGCGAGCGAGCGGATGTTCTGATCGATCTGCCCCATCGCCTTGGCCATCGCCACCAGCTGTCCGCCGAGCAGGCCCACCTTCTGGCTCAGCTCGTCGATCTGGCCGGAGAGGTTGGTGATCACGCCCATCCCGACCTCGCCCTTGGCCAGATCCGCGCGCAGCATCGCGTTGCGGAGCCGCGCGTCGTGGTCGGCGTGATCGCGCGCGCCGGCCACCACCGTGTTGCCGTAGATGCCGCTCTGCAGAGTGGTGCGCAGGTGGTAGTTGGCCAGCCGCTCGCGGACCATCGCGATGTCCCAGCGCTCGAGCACGCGGAGATGGAAGTCCCAGTCGCCGAGCACGGGCAGCTTCTCGTTGAAGCCCTGCAGCTCCTCCCAGATCTTGCGCTTGAAGAGGAAGGAGATGGGCGGGATCGAGTTGGTGGCCGCCATGCGGAAGAGGGTGAACGCCTTCGGCGACCAGCCCCACTCCTCGCGGCGCAGCACGTTGACCGTGCCGTCGGGGAGGATCTCCTCGTTGATCGCGACCAGCAGGCTGGCGGCGCCGGCGATGTCGTCGCTCGCGCGCGCGTCGATCGCCGCGGTCATCTTGGTGAGGAAGTCGCGATCCCACGAATCGTCGTCGTCGTGGATGGCGAGCAGCTCGGAGCTGCAGGCGCGGATGCCGGCGTTGCTCGCCGCCTCCATCCCCAGGCTCTTCTCGTGGTGGATCACCACCAGGCGGTTTCCGTAGCGGTTGAGGAACGGCTGGAGCACCGCCTTCAGCTCGCGCGGGTCGCCGCCGTCGTTGACGACGACGTGGATCCAATCCTTGAAGTGCTGCTCGAGGACGCTGGCCAGCGCGCGCACCAGCAGCTTCGGGCGCGACTTGGTGCGGGTGATCACCGCGACGCGGGCAGAGGGGAGCGCGGCGGGCTTGGGGTCGGTCATCGGCCGTTCCTGGTCGGGCGCGACGATTCGCGCGAGCAGACCTTTCGCAAACCGAATGCCATGTGGGTGCGCGGGCTGGCGCGGCGCCTGCAATCGCTCTCGGCGCCGCGGCGATCTCGCGCTCGCGGCACGAGGAGACGATGGACTCCATTCACTCGCCCGCCAGCCCGTTTCGGGGCACCGCGCAGCTCCCCATGCGCGCGCTCGGCGGGCTGTTCGAACGGCATCCTGACGCCACACTTGTGGCGATCGAGCTGGCGGAAGGCCTGCTGCTCCGGACCGCGTCGAGCGCGGAGGGAGCTCCCGGCGCGCGCCACCAACCTGACGCGGACGCCTGGCAGCTGTTTCCGCCTGCGCTGGAGATGATCGAAGAGGCCCGCCGCCGCGGCGCGCGCGTGCTCGCGATCGCGCGCGGGGCCGAGCTCGATCCGCTCGACCTCGCGCGCTTCCCCGCGCTGGACGCGGTCGAGCGCATCTCCATCGAGGACGACGTGCAGCTCGCCGGGCGCCTGCGCGCCCTCGCCGCCGGATCCTCCGGGCGCGTCCTCTATCTCGGCCGCGCCAGCGCCTGCGCGCAGCTCGCGCGCACGAGCCGCGCGGGGGAGAAGATCGAGGCGGTCGAGCTGATCCTGCACGGCGGGAAGATGGCCGAGCTGTCGCGACTGGTCCGCGCCACCTCGCGCTTCATCGCGCCGGGCGCGCGCGTCCACCAGCCGTACCGCGGCCTGCTCGGCGGCGAGAAGGCCGAGCAGGATCCGATGGGCTACGCCGCGATGGGCCTCATCCTCCACCCCTTCGCGCGCTGGCTGCTCGGGGAGGAGGCGATGCTGCGCGCCGAGGGGAGACGGCCGCGGCTGCTCTACCTGATGCGCGACGGCTGGCTGATCCGCAAGGTCACCGACGCGGTGGCCGGGCGCGAGACCGGCGTCGATCTCTGCGTCTCGCGCTTCGTCGCGCAGGCCGCTTCGATGCGCAGCGCGGACGAGGTGCGCCGCTACCTCGCCCGCTACGACTACCTGCCGCCCGAGGCGCTGGCCCGCCAGCTGCTCCTGCCCGCCGAGCTCTCCGCGCGGTTGCGCGAGCGGAGCGCGCGCGACCGCGATCCGCAGCGGGCCTTCCTCGGCCTGCTCCTCGCTCCCGGCGTGCTGCAAGTGATCCTCGAGCGCTCGCGCGCCTACCGCGCCCGCTTCTTGAAGCACCTCGATCGCGTCGCCGCGCCGCGGGAGGGTGAGACGATGGTGATGGTCGACCTCGGCTACGACGGCACCATCCCCGCCCGCCTCGCCGGCTTCTTGAAGGACGAGCGCGGCGTCGAGGTGGAGACGCGCTTCCTCGTCAACGCCTCGTCGCCGGGCTGGAACCGCGCGCGCAGGGGGATGATCGATCCCGCCTGGTGCGACGACCGGGTGATCAACGTGCTGCGCGCGCAGATCAACGTGATCGAGCAGCTCTGCTCGGCGCCGGTGGGCTCGATCGTCGACTTTACCGAAAACGGCGATCCGGTTCACTCGGACAACTCGCGCCTGGCGCGGCAGCTCGAGAGCATCGTGCCGATGCAGGAGCGCTGCGTGGAGTTCGCGCGCGACGCCGAGGCGTGGTTCGCCGCCGGCGGTGCCCGGCCCTCCGAGGAGGCGCTCGCGCTCTCCAGCGCCGCGGTGCTGGCGCAGCAGGGCTTCTTTCCCTCGGCGGGCCAGCTGGAGGCGCTGGAGGGCTTCCAGCACGACTACAACGTGGGCACCGACGAGGTGTTCTCCATCTTCGACCCGCGGCGCGGCCTCGCCCAGCTGCGCCGCGGCGGCCTCGCCAGCGTGATGAACCAGGACCGCGGCGGCCCGCTCGAGCGGCGCGCGGCCGGGCTGGAGGTGGCGATGCCCGGCGTTTCCCTCTTGCGCTTCGGCTCCTTCGCCGCGGGCAACGACGGGCCGGTGCGCGCGGAGCGGCTGCCGGTGATCGCGCTCTCCGCGGGCGGCCAGCGCCAGGAGCAGCTCACCGCGCCCGCGACCCACGACGGCTTCTTCCTCCTGCAGATGAACCTGACCCCGGGGACCACGCTGGCGGTGAACCTGGGCCGCGCCTACCGCTGGCTGCAGATCGAGTCGATCGAGGCCTGCTGCGGCGAAAAGCCGGGTGCTCCCGGCGAGCCGGCAACTCGCGTGGATCTGCTGGCGCAGACTCGCATGGACAACCTGCTCTCCCGAGGAGAGGACATCTATCAATGCATGTCTGAACAAGCGCTCTTGATCGCGCCGCCGCCTCCTCCGCCGAGGTCTGACGGGCGCTGGACGCTGCGGATCCTCTTCCGCCCGCTCGAGCGCCGCGAAGCCGCGCCGCGCCCGCTGGCCGCCATCGCCTAGGAGAACGAGAGATGCCGGAACCGATCGCCACCGTCGCCGCGCAGGTCCACGCGGCCCACCTGCTCCCCGCGCTCGAGCAGCTCCGCGGCCGCGCCGACGTGCTCTCGCTCGACTGCTTCGACACGCTGCTCTGGCGCAAGGCCGCGCTGCCGACCGACGTCTTCTACGACGCGGCCCGCAGCGAAGCCTGGATGCGCGCCGGCGTCCGCGCCGAGACGCGCTGGAACGGCGAGGCTTACGCGCGCCGCTTGAAGAAGCTCGAATCGGGGACGCACGAGGTGGGGATGGAGGAGATCCTCGCCGCCTGCGCGCCGCACGCGGGCGCCGAGGAGCTCGCCGCGCTGATCGAGGCCGAGCTGCGGGCCGAGGAGGAGCACCTCTATCCCTTCGCGCCGCTCTGCGAGCTGGTCCGCGCGGCCAGGGCGCAGGGGCTGCGGGTGATCCTGGTCAGCGACACCTACTTCTCCGAGGCGCGGCTGCGCCGGCTGCTCCGTCGCGCGCTGCCCGCCGACGTCTTCGCGGCGCTGGAGAAGATCTTCGTCTCCAGCGAGCACGGCTGCGCCAAGGCGGGCGGGCTGCTGGAGAAGGCGCTCGCCTTCTTGCGCGTGCCGGCCTCGCGGGTCGTCCACCTGGGCGACAACCCGCACGCCGATCTCCACCCGCCGCGCGCGCTGGGGATGCACGCGCTGCACCTGGTGCAGCTCGATCCGCAGTCGATGCAGCTGGAGCGGCTGCGCGCGCAGGCGGCCGCGGTGCAGCTGCCCGAGCTGCGCCGCGATCGCTCGCTGAAGAGCCTGTTCAAGCCGCTGCTCGCCGCGCGCGCGGGCACGCCCACCGCGGCGAACCTGATCGGCGGCGCCGCGCTGGGCGCGATCCTGGCGGCGTTCCGCGGCGAGCTTCGCGCGGCGATCGAGCGGCAGCGCGGGGAAGGAAGCCCGGTCGGGCTGCGATTCGAGGGCGTGGCCGGCCCGCTGCTGGCGCGGCTCTGCGCAGATGTTTCGCATTCCGGTGAATCAAGCTCCGGCGGCCCGCGGCAGGACTGGCGGGTCCAGCTCGAGCCGCTCGCGCCCGGCGCGCGAGGGTCCTCGCTGCTCGAATCGGGCGACGCCGCGATCGACGCGACGCTCGCGCTGGCCCTGCCGCTGCTGGCGGGGCTGCTCGCGCCCGCGGCCGGCGGGGTGCTCGAAGAACTGCAACAGGCGGCGTTACAGTTTGCCCTCGATTCGGAGAAGCTCTACGCCGCCCCGCCCGCCGCGGAAGATCTGCGCGGCGAGCGGATCGCCGGAATCACTCGGATGAGCGCGTTCCCCGCGGCCTGGGAGCAGCCCTTGCGCGCCGGGCTCGGCTTGGGAAGCGCGCCGCGCGGGCTGGAGCGGGAGCTCTCGGAACTGCTATCGCGCCGGTATCAATTTGTGCTCGAGCCGCGCGATCACTCGCTGCGCCGCGAGACGCTCCGGGGCCTGGACGGCGCGCCGCACCAGGCCTTCCTCGAGCCGGACGGCTGCTTCGCGCTCACGCTGCCGCTCGAGGAGGCCGCGAAGGGGATCTCGCTGGGCGGCTACCGCTGGCTCCAGCTCCACTCGCTGCGCGCGCTCGAGCCCGCGACCGGCGGGTCGATCGACCTGATGCCGGAGGCGCGGCTGCTGCAGGGCGCCGAGCGCGCGCCCGGCCTGATCGAGTGCGCCGACGAGAGCTGCGCTCTCTTCCCCACCCCCCCCGAGGGGAGCGGCGCGGAGTGGCTCTGCGAGCTGCGCTTCCAGCCGATCCGCGAGCGGACCGAGGCCGCTCAGGAGGCCGGCTTCGCGCGCGCCGCCAGCGGGCGATAGACGATCCGCACCGCCAGCTGCTGCCGCTCGTTCTCCGGCAGCTTGGGCAGGCCGGGCAGGAGGAAGCCGCCGGGCGCGCACTCGAAGATCCCCGGCCCGCGCTCGGCCATCTGCTCGAACTTCACCTCGGCGCGCACGTCGAGCGCGTACCTCGCCTCCACCTTGGAGAAGAGGTGGCGCATCGGGATCGCCTGCACGCTCTCCAGCTGCAGCCAGGAGTAGTTCTGCCCGAACAGCACGCCCGCCTTCATCGAGCCGTCGCCGAGCGGGACGATGAGCGAGAAGAAGCCGTCGAAGGTGGCCAGCGCGTCGGTCGGGATGGTCGTGTTGTCCGCGCCGCGCAGGAAGATCACCGGCACCTTCTCGCGCCGCAGCGAGAGATCGGTCCGGTTGAACGAGAGGCTGAACCGGTCGGCGGCGAACACCGTCATCGCCAGGGAGAGGTGGGCCGCGCGCAGCTCGACCGGATAGTTGGTGCGGAACTCCTCGTGCTGCTCCATCGCCGGCAGGCCGCGCCGCTGCAGCCCGAGCAACCCTTGCGCGCGGTTGAAGAGGCGGAAGGTGTCGCTGGTGGCGAGGTTGACGTCGAACTGGAAGCCCTCGAGGCAGGTGATCTCCGGCTCGCCGGGAAAGAAGAGCAGCCGCGTCAGCGAGGCGAGGCCGGTGGCCTTGAGCGCGTGGGTGCCGGGCGCGCGGAGGCCGGGCTGCGTAAACCAGGCCTTGGCGTCGCGCGCGAAGTCGACGCACGCCTCCTGGATCGGCTTGAGCCGCGCGAACTGCGCGTCGTCGATCAGGTTCTTCTGATCGATCGGCTCGCCCGCTTCGTCGAAGCCGGTCGCGCTGGGCAGGTTGGTGGTGCAGAGATCCTCGAGGATGCAGACGTTGGGCATCAGGGTGAAGATCTCGCGCGGATCGCTGCTGCTCGCGTCGATCAAGCCCTTGGTGTTGCGCTCCCAGCCGGGCGCCGGCACCGCCATGAGATAGCGGCCGACCACGTCGATGTCCCACTCCTCCTTCAGCATCGGCCCGAGCAGCCGCGCCGCGGTGCCGGCGTAGCCGAGGTCGACGAACATCAGCGTGTCGCCGCGCTCGATCTTCGCCCGCGCTTTCAGGTGCTGGTAGAGGCGTCCGCGGAAGCTCTTCGAGCGCTCGAGGATCTGCCGCACGCACCTGCCCTCCATCACCTGCTCGAGGAAGGCGTGGCCCGGGCGCGGCGAGGCGCGCGCGCGCTTGATCATCTTCTCCGCCACGTCGTCGGGCAGCATCAGCTGCTTGCGGATCGGCTCGAAGGTGGACTCGCCGACCACATAACGGATCAGGTATTCCTCGATGTCGCGCCTCTGGCGGAACACCGCCGCCTGCGAGACGAAGCGGCTTAAGCAGACCGCCGCGCCTACCGGTTCGCCGGCCAGCGCGTTGCAGACCTGCTGCGGCAGGTAGCCGTCGCGCAGCAGGAAGAGCGGCTTGGCCTGGCGTCCTTCCGCCCGCATCGCGGCCAGGTCGTCGAGGATGAAGCGGCCGAACGAGTACAAGAGAGGACCCAGCGAGGAGTAGCCGAGCAGGTTCTCCGGCGTGGGCGCGCGCGTGCCGGCGGAGAGCAGCGCGCGGAAGGGGCTGGGGATCCCCTCGGTGCCGCGCGCGGCCGGGCGCTGCAGCGAGAGGGCCGCCGCCTGCATGCGCAGGATCTGCTCGTTGGGCTGATCGTGGTGGATGAGGTGCGCGGCGTGCAGGCCCGCGTTCCGCGGCGCGAAGAAGTCGGCCATCGTGTTGTCGCCCACGTGCAGCACCTGACCGGCGTCGGCGCCCAGGCGCTGCAGCACCATCTCGAACGCGCCGGTGCTCTTGGAGCGCTTCAGCTCGCACGACACGAACACCCGATCGATCATCGCCGCGGTGTCGCCCAGCGCGTGCGCCAGCAGCCGGCGCAGCTGCTTCTCCTCGAGGTAGGTGTCGCTGACCACGCAGACCTGCATCCCGCGGGACTTCGCCGCGCGCAGCAGCTCGACCACCGGCGGGAAGGGCTGCAGCGCTTTCTCCTCGGCGGCCAGCTCCGCCTCGAGCAGCGCGGCGAGCTGCTCGGGCGCGAGGTCGAGCTTGAGCGAGGCGGGCGAATAGATCTGCGCCAGCGTCACCTCGGTCGAGCCGTCGCGCACGTAGTTCATGCGGCGGCCCTCGACCTCCGCGTCGATGCGCCGCTGCGCGATCAGCCGCGCCTGGGTGAAGGCCGGCTCGCGCGCCAGGTCGAAGAAGACGTCGATCGGCTGGTGGACGTCGCGCCAGAGCAGGGTGTCGAAGCAGTCGAGCGAGAGGATCTTGCACTGCCCGGCGTGGGCCTCGAGCAGCGCCGGCAGCTCGTGGGCGCGCACGTCGGCGCGGAAGAGCAGCGGCGGCGGCGCAGGGCGAGGCGCGGTGGACATGCCTCATCTTCGTTTTCTTTGACCTGCCCGACAAATTTTTCGATAATCGAAACGCTCGCACTTTCGATAACGAAATTAGCGAAATTCCCAGGCGACGTCTCTTCGAGGAGCAAGGCATGGCCAGCCGGCGCGGCGCGGTGGATGCGGTCTGGATCGAAGCGCTCGGACACTCGATCGGCCAGCAGCTGGGCAAGGCGATCGCCAAGCACCTCCAGACCACGCTGGCCGAATCGATCGACCTGAGCTTCGTCGCCCGCAAGCTCGAGGGAGGCCGCCGCGGCCGCCCGCGCGAGGAGAACGGCTGCACCTCGCCCGGGTGCCCCAACCCGGTGCTCGCCAAGGATCTCTGCCGCTCGCACTACTACAAGGCCCGCTACCGCTCGAAGAAAGACTGAAGGCCTTCGACTTCGCCTTTCGGAGCCGCGCCCGCGGCCGGTTCCTCGAGTTGAGATCGTCCCCCGGCCCGACGACTCCCCTCCGGCCCCCGATGGCAAGCGAGACTCGCGGAGGGCTTGGGAGATTTCCGTGCAGCCGAGTTCAACTGTTGTAGTGTAGCGGACGGCCATGCAATTCAGCTGCGAGAGCTGCAAAGCGACGCTCCACATCGGAGACGAGAAGGTCAAGGGCAAGCGGCTCGTGGTGCGCTGCAAGAAGTGCGGCGCGCGCATCCAGATCGCCGATCCCGCGCTCGGCCCTCCGCCGGCCGGGGCTGCGCCGCTCTCGTCCGCGCCGGTGGCCGCGCCCGTGCCCAAGCCGGCCGCCGAGAGCTCGCCGGGCAAGCCGCGCCGCACCGGAGACACCGACACCGAGCGCACCCAGGCGATGGATTCGGGCGTGCTCGAGCAGGCGCTGCGCGCGAGCAAGGCCGACGACTCGACGATGAACAACGCCGCGCCGGTGGGCCGGTCGGCGCCGCCCCCTCCGCCGCCGCCCGAGCCGCGCGATCCGCCGGTCTGGTTCGCGATGATCAGCGGCAAGCAGACCGGCCCGGTCAGCCGCGCCGAGCTGTCGCTCAAGGTGGCGCAGAGCCAGATCACGCCGCGCACCTATCTCTGGCGCGAGGGCATGTCCGGCTGGCAGCGCGCGCAGGAGGTCTCGGAGGTCAGCTCGATGTTCGGGCCGCCGCCGAGCAAGCCGCCGCCGCCCACCTTCACCATTCCGCCGCCGGTGCCGTCGGGGAACACCAGCGGCGCGCTCAAGCCGATCAGCGTGTCCGATCTGAACCCGGACCCGCTGCACCTCGGCGACGCGCCGCTCCCGCTCGAGGAGCGGCGGGGCCGCGCGCCCTCCAACCCGGGCCAGCCCATCTCGCTGGACCTGGACGATCGCGGGCCCGGCTCGAGCGGGATCGATCTGCCGCTCGAGCTGGAGCAGCCGGGCAAGCTGGCGCCGCGCGCGCAGGCGGCCAAGGCGGCGCCGGCGCCCAAGCCGATCTCCTCGCTGTTCCCGCCCGAGCGGGAGATCCCGCGCGATCCGCTGGTGCCCGCGCCCGAGCCGGACGAGGACGACCGCACCCACGTCGAGCCGCTGCCGCTGGGCGAGCGCGTGCATCAAGAAGCGGTGGCCAACGAGCTGTTCAACACCTCGAGCAGCGAGAGCACGCCGGTGGCCGCGAAGGACCTCGCCGCCTGGGCCAGCTCGGAGCTGGGCAAGAAGCCGCCCGGCGTCTCGGCGATCCCCAAGGCGCCGGTGCCCTCGTCGGGCCCCTCGGGAAAGCCGGCCCCCGAGGCGCCGCTCGCGGGAGGCGCCGCGCAAGCTCCCGCCGCCGATCCGTTCGCCAACGTCCCCAACGCGCCCGGCTTCTCCGCGCCCGATCCGGTCGACACCACCGGCAACGTGATCGCGCGCGCGGGCGTGAAGAAGAGCCGCGCCGGCACCTACCTGCTCATCTTCGGCAGCATCTTCGCCGCCTTCGCCGTGCTGATGTGGCAGCTGAACAAGGATCAGTTCACCGTCGGCCCCGAGCAGCAGCAGGCGGAGAAGCAGTCGGTCGGCGGGACCGGCGAGTCGGTCACCGGGCTGGTCAAGGGCACCACCAGCGGCACCGCCGCGGCGCCACAGCCCGAGCGGCAGAAGCGGGTGGCCGCCGCCGCGAGCCCCGCGCCCGCCTCGACGGAAAAAAAGGCGGACGACGCCGCGGCCGCGGCGGCAGCCGCGCAGCAGGCCCAGGCGCTCGCCGCGCTCGACAGCGAGCAGAACGGGCGCGGCATCGGCAGCCACGGCCCCAAGGCCGAATCGGCCGCGGCCACCCCGGAGACCTCGAAGGCCGACGCCTCGCTCTCGCAGGAGGACATCGCGAAGAAGCTGGGCGAGAACAAGGGCGCCTTGCAGAGCTGCATCACCGAGGCGCTGCGCAAGGAGCCGAACCTCCGGGTGGGCAAGATCCACATCGCGACGGTGATCACCCCCTCGGGCACGGTGGCCTCGACCAAGATCGACAAGCGCCCGGTCGACGACAGCCCGCTCGGCGCCTGCTTGAAGCGCGCGATCAAGCGCATCGTCTTCCCCTCCTTCCAGGGCGACGAGTTCGAGGTGGACATCCCGATCGTGGTCACCGCCTCGGAGTAGGGCCACGGGCTGCGCGCCCCGGCGAGGGACATTGGTTGATTTGCGTAATAATTAAGTAACTCAGAGGTGAAGCTTGTACCTGGGCAAGGTGGTCGGCACGGTGGTCGCCGAGACGAAGTACGAGGGACTGCAAGGGCAGAAGCTGCTCCTGGTGCAGCCGCTCGACGAGCACCGCGCGCCCTCTGGTGGCCTGGAGGTCGCCGTCGACACCGTGCGCGCCGGCCGCGGCGACCTGGTCTTCCTGGTCGGCTCGCGCGAGGCGGCGCTGGCGCTGGAAGAGAGCTTCGTCCCGGTCGACGCGGCCATCGTGGGCATCGTCGACGACGTGGGCGTCCGCGCCAAGGCAGGCGCGCCGTGATCCTGGGCAAGGTGCTGGGCCCGGTGGTCTCGACGGTGAAGCACCAGAGCTACGCGGGGCTCAAGCTGCTGGTCGTCCAGCCGATCGACGAGCAGGGGAAGCCGCAGGGCAAGAGCCTGCTCGCGGTCGATCGCGTCACCTCGGCGGGCGAGGGCGACACGGTGCTCGTGCTCAAAGAGGGCACCGGCGTGCGCCAGCTGTTCGGGCTGCCCAAAGAGGCCAAGCTGCCCATCCAGGCCTGCATCGCCGGCCTCGTCGACGCGGTGGACGCTCCCGGCAGCCGATAACAACCGATATATAAAACTTTTAATAACTAGTTTATTCTATAACTGATTCGCCATGCCGCTCACTCCTCTCTCCCGCAGCCACCTGGTCCGCGTCTCGCGCAAGCTGCACGAGGCGGGCTGGGTGGCCAACCACGACGGCAACGCCTCGCTGCGGGTGGGGCGCGACCGGTTCCTCATCACCCCGACCGCCACCAGCAAGGCCGAGGTGACCGAGTCGTCGCTGGTGCTGATCGACGGCGCGGGCAAGGTGGTGGAGGGGCGGAACAAGCCGCCGGGCGAGACCGAGCTGCACCTCGCCGCCTACCGGGCGCGGCCCGACGTGAACGCGGTGCTGCACGCGCACCCGCCGGTCGCCACCGCCTTCGGCGTCTCGCGCACGCCGCTGGAGCCGATCTGCCTCCCGGAGGCGGTGGTCTCCCTGGGCACGGTGCCGCTGCTTCCTTTCGCGATGCCGAAGACGCCGCTGGCGGTCGAGGCGATCGGACGCGGATGCGCCGAAGGCGAGGCGATGCTCCTGCCGGGCAACGGCGCGCTCACGGTGGGGCCGGACATCGACCTCGCCTACCTGCGCATGGAGCTGGTCGAGCACCTGGCGAAGATCCTGCTCGCCGCGAAGGCGCTCGGCGGCGCGCAGGCGCTGCCCGACGACAAGCTGGCCGAGCTGCGCGCGGCGCACAAGAAGACGTTCCCGCGCACCGCGAAGTAACTCCCCTCCGATGAGCGCCACCGGAAAAGCGAACGCGCGTGCGGTGCGCGCGGCGGTGCTCTGCGCGCGCGCGCTGTCGCGCCACCTGCCGGCCGAGGCGGCGGGCGAGGCCGCGCTCTTCCTGCTCGCGCTGCGCCTGGAGCGGACGCACGCGGCGAGAGCAGGACAAGATTACTTAGGATCCTATCCATTGCGCGCCTTGGGGGAGCGGTTGCGCGAGCCGGAGGGGCTCCAACCTCTCACCCCGGAGCTGCTCGAGCTGCTGGCCTCGTTTGGCGGCGCGCCGGGGAGGGGCTCGCTGGCGGGG
>FTDO01000135.1_pt1 | contig 15628 bp, 11 predicted proteins | sample 1639931 | NCBI WGS metagenome assembly FTDO01 (sample SAMEA3914869, study PRJEB12502) | metagenome | biome: forest; material: soil | place: USA | collected 2012-03-12 | depth 0.1 m | reverse complement strand
GCGGCGATCATCCTCATCATCCTGGTCCTGCTCTGGGCCACCGGCAGGCTCTGAGCCACGCTCGGACTCGGCCGGATCCATGCCAGTCAAACTAGCAGTTTGAACTGGCATGGATCCCGAAACGCTCTTTTTGTTTGGAGTGAGTCGCCTGGGGATCGAACCCAGGACCCTCGGCTTAAAAGGCCGGTGCTCTACCAGCTGAGCTAGCGACTCTTGCGCGCAGTATCCACGCCCCGCGCCGCCGCGCAACGCGAAACCGGCCGGCCGCCGCTGGACGCTTGGAGCCATTTCGTTGCAGGACGGCGCCATGAACGCGAACGAACGGCGCGACCTGCCCTGGCTGCGCATGCCGGATCAAGAGCGGCTGCGCGCGGCGCGGGCCCGCGGGCTCACCATGGGCGTGGCGGCGGTGGTGGGGATCTTCGCCGGCATCGCCGCCGGCCTCTTCGCCCACGCCATCCGCTTCGCGCAGATCCTCCTCTTCCGCGGCGACGAGGTGGCGGTGGCGCTGTTCGGCGCGGGCAACGCCGCCTGGCGCGCGCTGTTCTTGAAGAACCTCGAGCACGCGCGCTGGCACCTCGAGTTCGCGCTGCTCGCGGCGCTCGGGCTGCTCGCGGCGGTGGGCCTGGAGTGGCTGCGCGCGCGGCTGCCCACGCTCTCGCGCTGGGAGACGACGCGGTTTCGCGCGGTGGTGCTGGCCGGCTCGTTCGGGCTCATCCTCTATTACCCGCTGCTCTTGCTGGCCAACTTCAACGAGACGTTCCAGGCGCGCGGCGGCGGCTTCCTCGCGCTCGCGCTGGCGGCGCCGCGCTGGGTGCGGCTGTTCGCGCCCCTGGCCGGCGCGGCCGCGGCGGGACTTCTCGTCCGCTACGTCAGCCCGGAGAGCGGCGGCCACGGCGTGGTCGAGGTGATCGAAGCGGTCCACGCGCGCAAAGGGCTGCGCGGCCGGGTCGCGATCTGGAAGTCGCTCGCCGCGGGGTTGGTGATCGGCTCGGGCGGCAGCGCGGGGCGCGAGGGGCCGGTGGTCCACCTCGGCGGCGCGGTCGCCTCGCGCATGTGCCGCGTGCTCGGGCTGCCCCGGCGCGACACCGCGCTCCTGCTCGCGTGCGGCGCGGGCGCGGGCATCGCCGCGTCGTTCAACGCGCCGCTGGCCGGCGCGATGTTCGCGCTGGAGATCGTCCTCGGCGACTTCGGCGCGCGCCGCTTCGCGCCCATCGTGCTCGCCTGTGTCACCGCCACCGCCACCTCGCACGCGCTGCTCGGCGATCAGGCCGAGCTGACGCCGATCTCCTGGAGCCTGCGCCACGGCTGGGAGATCGGCGCGTTCCTGGTGCTCGGCGTCTGCGCCGGAGCCATCGGCGCGCTCTACGTGCGCTCGCTCCACGCCGCCGAGGAGCTGTTCGCGGGGAAGCAGCGCAACCCCGTCTCGCGCTTCCTCGGCTCGCGCCGCCCGCTCGAGCGGGTCGCCCTGGGCGGCCTCTGCACCGGCGCGCTGGGCCTGCTCGCGCCGCGCGTGCTGGGCACCGGCCTGGAGACGATGAACGCGTCTCTGGCGGGCGAGCTGACGCTGGCCACGCTGCTCGTCGCGCTGATCTGCAAGCTGGCCGCGACCTCGTTCACGCTCGGCTCCGGCTCGCCCGGCGGCAGCTTCTTCCCCTCCGTGTTCCTCGGCGCGATGCTCGGCGGCGCCTTCGGCCACGGCATCGATCGGCTGGTCCCCGGCTCGGGCGCGGCCGCCTACGCGGCGGTCGGGATGGGCGCGGTGGTGGCGGGCGCGACGGTGGCCCCGCTCACCGGCGCGATGATGGTCTTCGAGCTGACCTCGAGCGCGCAGATCATCCTGCCGCTGCTGGTCTCCTGCGGCGCGGCGGCCGCGACGGTGCAGTGGCTCCTGGGCGGCTCGCTCTATCACTTGAGCGCGCGGCGGCGCGGCGTGCGGCTGCCGGTGAACGGGAGCGCGCTCGCCGATCTCGAGGTCGCGCAGGCGCTCGAGATCGCGGACCCGGTGCCCGAGACCCTCGCTGGAGAGCCGCTGCGCGCGCTGGTGCTCGATGGCCACGCGCTCGCGCATCCGGTGGTCGACGGGCGGGGGCGCGGCACCGGCCTGCTCGTGCTGCGCGACGCGCGCCGGGCGCTGCTCGATCCCGCCACGCCGCAGGCCGTCTCCGCGCGCGAGCTGATGCGCGCCGCGGAGCTGACCCTCGCGCCCGACGACGACCTCGACGAAGCGCTCCACCGGCTCACCGACGCGGGGCTCTCCGAGGCCCCGGTGCTCGAGCGCGAGACCGGCCGCCCGCTCGGCGTGCTCTCGCGCGAGCGGATCCTCGACACCTGGCGACGCAGCTCGGTGCCGCGCTGATCGTGGAACATCGGGGAGCGCCGTGGAACACCGCGAGCCTCCGTGGAACAGCTCGTGGAACACCGCCTGCGCGCGTGGAACAGCTCGTGGAACATCGCCTGCGTGCGTGGAACAGTTCGTGGAACATCGCCGCCTGCGTGGAACAATTCGTGGAACAGGGCGTCCCCGCTTGACGCGGGCGCACCCGCGCCCGACTGTTGCCCCGCTTGACTCCTTGCAGCCTCCACCGCAGCGCTCCCGCGGGGTGGAGCTGTACCCTCTGCCACCGCACGCTCTGCGCCGAGTGCACCGGCTGGCGCCGCGCTGGCCTGCACGGGCAGCTCGAGGTGTGCATGCGCTGCGGCGGCCTCGCGCGCCGTCTCACCGTGCACCGCTCCGAGCAGAGCCCGCTCACCCGGACGCTGCCGCGCGCGCTGGCCTGGCCGTTCCAGTCGGGCGGCCTCTTCACCTTGACCGCGATCGCCGCCGTGCTCTGGCTCCTCCGCCCGATCGGCGCCGCGGTGATCGGCTGGGGCGTGGCGATCGCCTGGATGTTCCAGATCATCCGCCACACCGGCGCCGGCCACGACGACATCCCCGCGCCCGAGGATTTCCGCGGCATCTTCGACGACGTGCTGGGGCCGATCGCGCGCGGCCTCTTCGCCTCGCTCTGGTTCGTCGCGCCGCTGATCTGGTGGCTGCTCGCGACCCACCAGCTCCACTTTCCCCTCGACGGCGCCCAGCCCATCCACCTCAACGCCTTCGCCTGGCTGCTGCTGCTGGCGGGGACGCTGCTCTCGCCGATGGCGCTGGTGGCCGGCGCGCTCGGCTCGCCCTTCTCGACGCTGCTCAACCCGTTCGCGATCGTCGGCCTCTCGATCAAGGTGGGCCGCGACTACTGGCTCACCTCGCTCTTCTGCCTCGCCTGCAGCCTGCTCGGCGGCGTGGTGGTCGACTACGCGGAGCTCCTCCGCGAGCACGGGCCGCCGCTCTCCGGGCTCTTCGCCTCGCTGATCTCGCTCTACTTCCCCACCGTCTACTTCCGCGCGCTCGGCCTCTTCGTGCGCACGCGCGGCGACGCGCTGGGCTGGGGCGGCGCGGGCGCGTACCGGGTGCCGCTGCTCGACGCGAAGCCGGTGCACGAGCTGAAGTCGGCCGAGGAGCAGCGGGCGGACGGCGCGCTCGCCCCCTCGGAGCCGCTCGAGCTGGACGGGCCTTCTCCGCGCCGCGCGGAGCCGCCGGCCGACGCGATCGAGACGCCGCCGGAGACCCACCGGCCCGAGCTGATTCCGTTCGACGCAGAGCGGGCGCTGGCGATGACCAGCTTCAGCGCGTTCGGGCTGGGCGGCGGTTCCGCCGATGAGGACGCGCGCAGCGAAGGCGACGGTCCGCCCGGCGACCCCGCCGTGCCCGCCTGGTCGGAGCCCATCGCTCCGGCGGCGCCCGCGCTGGCCGCGAAGAGGCCGGGCGAGACGGCCCCGCTCGGCGAAGCGAGAATGCCGGACGCCGCGCAGAGGGCGGAGCCCCCGCGCGCGGCCAACCCGCCGGGCGGCGCGATCGCGCTCGAAGACGGGAGCGATCCGATGCTGCCCGCGCGGCTGGCGCAGAAGATGGCGATGCGCGAGCTGGGCGAGGCGAAGCGGCTCTTCCGCGAGGGGCGCGCGCGCATCCCGCCCGCGACGCTCTCGGCGCAGGCCTGGCTCGATCTCTCGCGCGTCTACAGTGACGACGCTGCGCGGCTGCCGGCGGAGAAGCGCGACCTCGGCGACCTGGCGCTGCTCGCCTGCCAGCAAGGGCTCTCGGTGGCGCCGGAGGGTCCGCTCGCGCCGCGCACCTGGCTGGCCGCGGCCCGCCTCTGCGACGAGCTGCTCGGCGATCGCGCGCGCAGCGACGAGCTGCTCCGCGAGCTGTCGCGCCGCTTCCCCGATTCGCCCGAGGGCGAGTTCGCCGCGCGAAGGCTGGGCGAGGCTCAGGGCGCGAGCGCGCCCTCGTAGTGCTCGTCGCGGCTGTAGAAGATGAGGAAGATCCCCGCCGCCAGCGCCGCGCCTCCCGCGCCGATGATCCCCTTCGCCGAGCCCGAGCTGGAGTCGCTGCTCAGCGTGCCCACGCCCCACGCGCCGGCGGAGAGCCCGGCGGTGAGGAGGACGATCGCCCACGTCTTGCTGCCGCGCCCGGAGAAGTAGCGCGCTTCCACCGAGCGGCCGTCGGCGTAGCCGGCCGGCTCGGGCAGCGGCACCTTGCGGCGCTCGGAGGTGACGTCCGCGTCCAGCTCGGCGAAGTAGCGCTGGTCGCGCGCGAGCGGCTTCGCGCAAGGGAGGAGGCAGAGCGAGGCCCCCTCGGCGGAGACGAGCTGCCAGCGTCCCTCGGGCGGCGCGGCGACGTCCATGTGAACCGCTCCGGCGCCCCGGCCGGGCGACGGCTCGGAGGGCGGCGCGGCGGGCATCGAGGAGGCGGGCGCGGCCGCGAGCGAAGGGGGAGCCGGCGAAGGAGCGGGCGTGGAGGCCGCGGGCGCTCCTGGCGCCAGCTCGGCCCGGAGCGGCTCGAGCAGCGCGCGCACCTGCTCGGGGAGATCGCGATCGAGCGTGTCGACGGTCGCGCCCGAGGCGGCCTGCGCGCCGAGCAGCAGCCCGCCGCGCACCGCGTGCAGCTTGAGGCTGGCCTTCAGCTGCGCGCCCACCCGCAGCAGCTCGCCGCTGATCACGTAGTCCGCGCCCAGCCGGCGCGCGGTGTCCACCTCGCACTCTCCCTCGCAGCTGTCGAGCGACTTTCCCTGCGCCTCGAGCAGCACCAGCATGTTCTCGCGCGTCATCACCCGCAGCGCGAGGTGGGCCTGCAGCACCTCGGCGCGGATGCGGTCGGCGACGTACTCGGCGTCCACCGCCTGGCGATCCGCCCCCTCCAGCTTGTTGCGCAGCTCGAGCACCGAGAGCAGGCGCGGCTCGGCGGACGCGGCGGAAGAGAGGAGCAGCGCGAAGAGGGGCAGCGCGGAGAGGAGCGGACGGATCATCCGCGCAGGCTAGGTCACCGGCGCGAAATCCGCACCCGTCTGCTGACTGACTGCGCCCTCCGCCTCGCGCGGGTCGCGGGGATGTCCAGGCCGGAGCGGGACGAAGAAGCCGCGCACCCCCGAGCGCCAGAGCGCGGCCGCGGTGAGCCCGCCCAGCGCCAGCACCGAGAGCCCGCTGACGGCGAGGAAGAAGTGGTGCCCGCGCGCGCCGCTCCAGAGCGCGGCGAGCGTCGCGCGCTGCTCCCGCACGGTGCCGTCGAAGGGGCCGCTGTAGAGGATGATCGCCGCGCTCGCCACCACGAACACGGTGAGCAGCGCCGGGACCCACCTCCGCTTCCAGCCGCCGCGCCAGGCCTCGCGGGTGAGCAAGAACGGCGCGCCGCACACCGCGCAGACCAGCAGCGACGGCGACGCCCACGGCTGGTAGTCGAAGCCGGCCTGCGTGTGCGGGCTGACGTGCACGTAGACCGAGGCGAGCAGCGCCGCCGCCGCCGGGCTCAGCGCGGAGAAGGCGAACAGCGCCGACGCGAGCAGGAGCGAGGAGCCGAACGGCCCGAGGTGGAGCGCATCGATCCAGGCCACCAGCCCGGCCATCCCCGCCATCGCGAGCGGGAACGCGAGCACCCGCTCCGGGCCGCGCTCGCCCGCGATCGCGAGCAGCCGGCCGGCCCAGGTCGCCGGGCGGGTCTGCAGCCGCGCCTCGCCCGGCGCGAAGAAGGCGGCCAGGCCGGTCAAGCCGATCGCGAGCACGAGCCCGGTCAGCGCCGCCCACGGCCCCAGCGTACCGAGCAGGATCAGCTGCGCCGCGAGCGGGAAGTTCTGCACCCAGCGGACCGGCGCGCGCGGCACGGCGAGCAGCGCGTCGGCGAGCAGCAGCATGGGCGCCACGGTCGCCGCCATCACCAGCAGGCCGCGCAGGTCGTCGCCCAGCGCCGCGCCGCCGAAGATCGCGCTCACCAGCGCGATGCCGAAGCCCACCGCGGCCGCGAGCAGGTCGATCGCGCGCAGCCAGGATGGGCCCTTGGGCTGCGGCCGGATCTCGTCCGCCACCACGTGCAGCAGCGCGCCCGCCATCACCGCGCTGGCGATGTCCTGCGGCAGCCCGGTCGAGAGCGCCGCGGGGACCACCCCGCCGAGCAGCGCGCCAGTGCCGCCCGCTGCCGCCACCGCGAGCACGCGCAGCGCGACGCCGCGCGCGGAGACGAGGCCGAGGAAGGGAAGGATCACCGCGGCGGTGAGCGGCGCGTGGTGCGCCACCAGGGCGATCTCCAGGTCGACGTGCGAGCCGTTCCCGCTCGCCGCCGCGGAGAGCGCGACCCCCTCCAGCAGCGAGTGGGCGACGAGCGCGAGCAGCCCCACCTCGGCCGCCACCCGCGCGGGCGAGAAGCCCTTGCCGCGGAACGCGGGCGAGAGCGAGCGGGCGCGCCACTCGAGCAGCCCGGGCAGCGCGAAGCCCACCGCCGCCCAGAGCAGGCCCTTGGCGCCGATCGCCTCCAGCGCCTCGGGCAGGAGGTGCAGCGCGACCACCCCCGCCGCCGCCGCGAAGGCGAACGTGCGGGTCAGCTCGAGCAGCGGCGCCCGCTTGCGCACCGCGAGCGCGAGCGCGCCGCCGAGCAGCGCGGAGCCAGTGGCGAGGATGAGCGCGAGCAGCATCGGGTGGCCGGAAAAGGGCGCGCAAGCTACAGCAAAAGCCCGCGGCCCGCGCGGGATCGCAGCGAGATGGAAACGGGCTTCTCCGCGGCCGAACGCCGCGCGCTCTTGCCTGCCCGCCGCGCGGGAGGTATCGCGATCCCCGATGCGCCGCCGGCTCCTCGCGCTGCTCGCCACGCTCGGTCTCGCCCTGCAAGCGAGCTCCGCGCTGGCCGCGCTCGCGCTCGAGCCCCACGCCTGCGCCTGCCCGATGAACGGCAAGGATCACCACTGCGGCTGCGCCGAGTGCGCGCGCGACCGCCACCAGGCCGAAGGCTGCCCCTCGCTCGGCTGCTGCAGCCACGCATCGCCCGAGGTCGCGCTCGCCGGCCAGGAGCCGTTCTTCCCCCGCGGCGACGCGCGGACCGCGGCGCCGGTCCGGCCCTCGCCATCCTTCCCCGCTCTCCCCGCGCCGCCGCTCGCGCCCTCGCGCGACGTCCCCACCCCGCCGCCGCTCGGTTAGCGTTTGCTTACCGATCGCGGAGGACCGCGCCCAGCTTGACCTCGCGCGATCTCCGCGCCCTCGCGATTCCCCGGCACGCCGCCTCGAGCCGCGCCAATCCGCGCGCGCGCGGCCGCGCGCCGCCTCACCAACCCTCTCTCGCAGGTTCAAAATGCATCCCCCATTTGTTTCAACCAAACGGAAACCAATCGTTTTGCATACAAACTATTTTCTCCTCGCCGCCGCGCTCGCCGGCGCGCTCATCGCCGCGAAGCCGGCCCGGGCCTGCTCGGTCTGCGGCTGCGATCCGGCCGCCAGCACGGTGGGCCTGGATCGGCCCACCTCGAGCAACACCCGCCTCTCGCTCGAGGAGCGGTACGGCGGAAAATCCTCCGGCGCCGGCGACGACCACGAAGCAGAACGCGAGGATCGCGTGACCCTCCGCGCGCAGTTCCAGATCTCCCGCTCGCTGGTGCTGGAGGGGACCTTGCCCATCTTCCTCTTCAAGCAGCACCTGAACGCGAGCGAGGTGGTCGACGACACCGGGCACGGCGTGGGCGACGTGCAGGCCAACGCGCGCTGGGAGCTGTGGCGCGACAACGCGGTGGCGCCGCGGCACGTGCTGGCGCTGGTGGCGGGGGTGAAGTTCGCCACCGGCGACAACGATCGCGCCTCGCCCGCGGACGACGACGCGGCGCCGGCGCGCGGCTTCGGCCAGGCGATGCGCGCGCGGCTCGCGCACCCGATCTCGACGCAGCTGCGGCGCGACGATCCGGGCGGCGACTTCGGCTTCGACGAGCACATCCAGCTCGGCAGCGGCTCGACCGACGGGCTGGCCTCGCTCTGGTACAACTCGTCGCTCTCCAGCGCGACCACGCTCTTCCTCGGCGCTGGAGGCCGCATCAACGGCGACAACTGGCGCGGCTTCCACTACGGCCACGTCTTCCTCGCCGAGGGCGGGGTCCGCCAGCGCTTCCTCGAGAGCCAGCGGCTGGCGATCAGCCTCGAGCTCGACGCGCGCAACGCCGGCCACGACGTCTACGGCGACGGCTGGCGCGATCCGGACAGCGGCGGCTTTCTCCTCTACCTGACCGCCGGCGCCTTCTATGCCCTCGGCGACGACTGGTTCATCCGCGCGCAGGTCCAGGTGCCGGTCGTGCACGCGCTGTTCGGCGCCCAGACCGAGTACCCGGTCGGCTTCCTCGGCGTGAGCTGGGACGTGAGCCTGTGACGGCGCTCGATGCCGCCGCTGATTTCATGATCTGCCATCAGTGATTTCATGATCTGCCGTCACTGATTGCAGTGGCTGCCATCACCGGCGGGTCAGCCCGCGAGCGCCTCGGCCAGGAGCGAGGCGCCGCGGGCGAACTCGCCGGTCGGCGCGAGCAGCGACAGCACCAGGTGGCTCCTGGGCAGCTCGTAGAAATAGCCGGGCTGCGCCAGGACGCCGCGCCCGAGCAGCTCCAGGCAGAGCGCCTCTTCGCCGAGCCGGTCGGGCACGCGCAGGATCGCGCTCCAGCCGCCTTCGCGGGCGAGCAGGTCCCAGCCGGCGTCCGCGCCGCGCGCCGCGCGCAGCGCCGCCTCGTTCGCCTCGACCCGCGCGAGCAGCTGCGCCTGCAGCCCGTGCCGCAGCTCGAGCAGCCGCGGCGCCGCCAGCTGCACCGGCGTGCCCACCGACAGGAAGGTGTCGGCGATGAGCTCCAACCTGGCTGACGATTGCGACACCAACGGCTCCGGCCCGCTCACCACGCACCAGCCCAGCTTGAGCTGGGGCAGCGCGCAGACCTTGGAGAGGCCGGAGAGGGTGAAGGTGAGCGCCCCGCTCTCGATCGCGCAGGTAGGCTGGATTCGGGAATCCGGCCTGGTAGACTGGATCGACGATTCTGGTTCAGTTGACTGATTGCCGCTCTTCGGTTCAGTAGACTCGAGTTTTGGATCGAGTAAACCGCGGCTCCGCGCGCTCGGATAGTCGGCGAACACCTCGTCGGCGATCAGCGCGAGGTCGCGCGCGGCGCAGAGCGCGGTGAGCTTCGCGTGCTCCTCGCGCTTCAGGTAGGCGCCGGTGGGGTTTCCCGGCGAGACGACCAGGACCGCCCTGGCGCGCGGCTCCGCGTCGAGCGCGGCTTCCAGCCCGGCGGCGTCGAGGTGCCACTCGCCGTCCCAGCGCAGCGGGTACTCGATGAGCCGCACCGACTCCAGCGCGGCGAGCAGCGGAAAGAGCGGATAGCTCGGCGCGGGCACCAGCACCGCGTCGCCCGGATCGCAGAGCAGCTTGAAGAGCAGCGCGTAGGCCTCGCTGGTCGAGGCGGTCAGCAGCACGCGCGCGGGATCGACGCGCGCGCCGCGCGACTCGGCGCAGTAGCGGGCCACCGCCTCGCGCGCGAGGGGGAGCCCCAAAGGGTCCGGCTGGTAGCGCAACGCCTCCGGCGCCGAGAGCGCCTCGAGGATCTCCCGCTCCGGGTAGCGCAGCCCCACCCGCGTCGGATTGGTCTCGGTGAGATCGATCAGCGGCAGCCCCGCCGCGCGCCGCCGCGCGATCGCCAGGCTCAGCTCGTTCTCCTCCAGCGCCGAGGGCAAGCGCGAGGAGAAATATTTGCGATCCATATGATTCAAATTTTGGTGAACTTACCGATCTTGTGTTTCTGGTAAACTTGGCGGCGAGCTCAGCTGGTGGCCCGCTCGTCCTTCTCCACCGAGGCGGGCCGCTGCAGGCGGGGGCGCTCCTTGAAGACGAAGCGCAGCGCCATCCAGCTGTCGTCGAGCGCGAGGAGCTTGTCGTCGCTCAGCCCGCGCTCCAGGCCCGCGCGGCGCACGGCGTCCTCGGACAAGTCGGTGAAGACGCCCGAGCTCTTGCGCGGCCAGCAGGCCCAGATGCGCGCGCGCGGGGCCATCGCCTTCGCCGCCTTGTCGAACAGCTCGGCCAGCACCGCCTGCGACGAGGCGAACAGCGCGATCAGGTCGGCCTGGCCGTAGGGCCGCGTGCCCACGCCCGCGCCGGGCGGCAGCGGCTCCAGCTTGCGCGCGAACCCCACCGGCGGATCGAGCAGCAGCACGCGGGTGTCTTCGCGGATGCCCAGCTTGCGCGCCATCGGCGTCGCGGCGGGCGAGCCCGCGTCGTCGCTCTTCTCGTCGTGCTCGCTCACAGGTGCCTCGGCCTTGCCCGTCCTCTAGACCTTCTGATGCGGCGGATGGCCATCCGGGTTCGCGGCAAGGATCTCCCGGAACGCGGCCAGGTTGGCAAGGAAGAGATCGCAGAGCGCGGGATCGAAGTGGGCGCCGCGCCCCTTGCGGATGAACGCCTCGACCTCCGCCTCGCCCCAGCGCTCCTTGTAGTGGCGGCGGCACGACAGCGCGTCGAACACGTCGACCAGCGCGGTGATGCGCGCCTCGAGCGGGATCTGCTCGCCGGCGACGCCCTTGGGGTAGCCGCTGCCGTCCCACTTCTCGTGGTGGCCGATGGCGATGCGCGAGGCCATCTGGATGAACGGCACCGTGCTCCCCTCGAGGATCTGCGCCCCCTTCTCGGTGTGGCGGCGCATCTCGATCCACTCCTCGGGGGTGAGCGAGCCCGGCTTCTGCAAGATGGCGTCGGGCACGCCGATCTTGCCGATGTCGTGCATCGGCGCGGCCGAGCGGATGCAGTCGACCTGCTCGGCGGGCCAGCCCAGCAGCCGCGCCAGCTCGGCGGCGTAGAGGCCGATGCGGCGCACGTGCTGGCCGGTCTCCTGATCGCGGTGCTCGCTGGCGGCGACGAGGCGGAAGGCGATCTCTTCCCGGCTCTGCCGGATCTCCAGCGTCTGCTCGCGCACCTTCTCTTCGAGCAATTTCTCCCGATCGCGGAAGGCGATCTCCAAGAGCCGCCGCCGCAGCGCCGCGTTCACCTGCACGATGATGTCGCGCGGCTGGAACGGCTTGACCACGTAGCCGAACGCGCCCAGCTGCAGGCAGTCGAGCGCCACCGCGGTGTCGGACATCGCGCTCACCATGACCACGGCCAGCTCGGGGAAGCGGGGCCGCAGCTCGCGCACCAGGTCGAGGCCGCTCTCGCCCGGCAGCTGGATGTCGCAGAGCACCAGCTGGACCTGCTCGCGCCGCGCCAGCTCGAGCGCGCCGGCGATGGTGGCCGCCTCGAGCACGCGGTAGCCGGCGTTGCGCAGGATGGCCTTGACGGTGAGCCGGATGACGTCGAGGTCGTCGACGACCAGGATGGTCACCTCGGATGGCTTGGGCTGCAGCTCGGGGGTGTCCATCGCGTCGCTCGAGGGCTGACTGGGACGCTAGCGGGACGCGGGGCAAAGGCCAAGTAAATCATTCACCAAAAAGTGAACTTTTGCCACGCCAACCAATCCGCGGCCGGCCGGCGACCTCGGGCAAAAAGAAATCGCCGGAGGCCTCCGCGGCGCTCCGGCGATCTGGTTGGCTTCGGCGTCGACGATCGCGCGCGGCCGCGCCTGGCGCGGCTTGCCTCGCGCTATCGGTGCCCGCCGCCGTGGCCGCCACCGCCGTGGCCGCCGCCGCCGTGGAACCCGCCGCCCCCGTGGGCTCCGCCGCCGCCGCGGAACGAACCGCCGCCCCGCACCGCGCCGCCGTGGAACGAGCCGCCGCCGCGCACGCCCACTCCGCCGCGGAAGCCGCCGCCCCGGTAGCCGACGCCGCCGCGGAAGCCGCCGCCGTGGCCCCAGCCGCCGCCGTGGTAGTGGCCCCAGCCGTAGCCCGCGCGGTAGAGGCCGCGGTACCAGCCGAAGTGCCAAGGACCCCAGGCGCCGAAGTAGGGGTACGGGCCCCAGCCCCAGAGCCAGGGCGCGGCCAGCCAGCACCAGCCGCTGTCGGCGGTGTAGACGTACTCGTAGGGCGAGTCGTCGCCGTAGGTGCCCTCGTCGACGTACTGGTTGCCGTAGGGCGCCCAGACCCAGCCGTACTGCTGGGTGTAGACCCATTGGCCGGTCGCGGCGCTCTCGCCCGGCGCGGCCTGCGGCATCTTCTTCTCGGTCGCGCTCCCCTGGTCCGGCCGCGCGGGCGGCTGCAGCGGCGGCGCGGGCGGCTGCAGCTCGGGCTGCGGCGAGGGCGGAGCGGCCGCCTCCTCCTCGCCCTCGTCGGAATCGTCGGCCGGCTGCGCCTGCGTTTGCGCCCGGGCCGACCCGGCGGCGAGCAGCGCGGCGATGAAAAGAGTGGTCAGCTTCTTCATGGCGTCACCTCTTGGCTCTCTAGACGCTTGGACCTGCCTCCCTATTCTAGCGGACACGGGCCGCACCGGCTCGTCCGAGAGAGGCAGGGTGTTGCGTCTGTGTAGAGCGGGCGAGGCGCGCCGCTGTGACCGATCGTTATGGAAGCGAAACGGTCTGGTAGGCCGCGAGCGAGCCGGCCGCCGAGTAGCCCAGCGTCAGGGACGTCACCGGCCCCTGCACGGTGATCGCGGGGGCCGCCGAGAGGCCGGCCAGCGGGAGCTCGTAGACGTCATTCCCGATCGCGACCGCCAGCGTGCCGCTGGCGACGGCCGAGGCGGCGAAGGTGATGGTGGTGAAGTTGCCCAGCGCGCTCTTGCTCGCGGTGAAGGCCGGCGCCGCGCTGGTCGCCACGTCGGTGTAGATGGGCAAGAGGCCGTCGCCGAGATAGGTGACCGCCTTCTGCGTCCAGGTCCACGAGGTCGGATCGACCACCGAGTAGCTGACGTTGCCCACCACCGGCAGGTTGAAGGTGAGCGCGTCGCTGGTGGGCATGTTGACGTGGGCCGCGACGATCGCGTCGCCGATGATCGGGTTCGACTGCGAGAAGGAATACTTAACGAATTGGTCAAGCAACTGCATCCCGCCGGCGATGCCGAGGCCGATGGTCGAGTTGCCCAGGTAGCCGACGCCGCCGCCGTGGGGCGCGGTGATGAAGTTCTGCCCCGCGCAGCCGTCGCCGTCCATGAAGGTGGCCGCCTCGCAGGCGCAGGAGATCATCACCGGGTATTGGGCGTTCTGCAGCACGTAGGCGTCCTGGCCGGAGAACTCGTTGCTGCCGTCCTGCTCGACGGTGACGTCCTCCTCGTCGCCGTGGCCGGAGTGGACCACCAGGTTCGCGCCCGCCTCGAACGCGCTGATCTCGGCGGGCACGGTGAGCACGCCGGCGTCGGGATAGCTGGCGGTGGCGTAGAGCTTGGTGACCTGGAAATCGGCGGGGATGAACGAGAGCGTGCGGCCCGGGTACTCGAAGTAGAGCGCCGAGTCGATGGGCACCGTGTCGTTGATCACCGGGATGGTGATGTCGGTGGCCACGTTGGACATGAAGAGCGCGGTGCCGATGCGGCTCGTGTCGTAGGCGGTCAGGTAGGCGGTCTCCTTCGCCACGTAGGCCGAGAGCTCGGCGGCCGAGGAGAACGAGATGCGCGAGATGCCGATGGCGGGCACGTAGCCGGGCGTGTCGTTCGCCTCGTCGCCGTAGACGCAGTCGCCGTTGGTGTCCCAGTTGGTCAGGTCGCCGTAGTAGTCGTCGCTGTAGAACGTCTCGTCGAACGGGGGCGGATAGAGCGGGTTCGAATACTTCGCCTCGGTCTGGCGCGAGGGCACGATGGTGCCGTCGCCGCCGAGCACCACCTGCGTCACGCCGCTCGCGTGCTGCGCGATGATGTAGTCCTTGATCGCCTTGGGCGCGTCGTTGCACGCGTTGGTCGTCGAGCAGCCGCCCGGCGCCGCGGCGCAGATCGCCTCCACCGTGTTCACGTAGGTCGGCACGCCGGTCAGCGTGTGCATCAGCGCGATCTGCTCGAACTGCGCCTGGTAGGCCTGGCTGGTGATCATCACCGCGCGGTAGTGCGGCGCGGCCGGCTGGGTGACCGCCGGCGCGGTGCAGGCGTTGCTGGTGCAGAGCGGGGCGCTGGCCGGGCAGTCGCTGGCCGAGTTGCAGGCGCCGGAGTTGAGCGCGCAGGTGCGGCCGCTGCAGGTCTCCCAGGCGGGGCAGGCCGGGCTGCACTCGGAGGTGACGCACTGGCGCGTGGCGGAGTCGCAGACGCCGGGCGAGCACTGCGAGTCGCTGGTGCAGCCGGCGCCGGCGTCGACGGTCTGGCAGGCGCCGGTGGAGAGGTCGCACACCTCGCCCGCGGGGCAGCTCACGCCCTGGCAGGGGTCGGTGCTCGGCGTGGTGCTCCCTCCGCAGGCGAGGGCGAGCGACAAGGCGGCGGCGGCGGCGATTCGCGTCGAGGTCATCGCGCGCCATCTGCTCCGAGAGGGCGCGCGCGGGCAATCGGTCGGCCATCGGTAGGACTTGGGTCGGCGGAAACGCGCCCGAGGAGAAACGTGGAACGTGGGTTATGAGATCCGTCATGGGCCGCCTCGCCATCCGCCCGCTGGCGTTCGCCGCCGCGCTGCTCTGCGCGACGGGCGCCCTCCCGGCCTGCCACCGCGCGCCCGATCGGCCGGTGGCCGCGCGCGAGACGCCCGCGGCGCTGCGGGCGGGCGAGACGCGCTTCGCGGTGATCGGCGACTTCGGCACCGGCGACGCCGACGAGCTGGAGGTGGCCCGGATGGTCGCGGGCTGGAGCCCCTCCTTCGTGATCACGGTGGGCGACAACAACGATCCCGACGGCAACCCGGCCGACCTCGAATCGCACGTGGCCGCCGGGTACGCGGCGTTCATCCCCGGCGACCACGGCGCGTACGGCTTGGGGCCGCCGGAGCCGCGCCTCTTCCCCGCGCTGGGCAACCACGACTGGCGCACCGCCGATCGGCTCGCCGCGTACACCGCGTTCTTCCGCACGCCGGGCAACGGGCGCTACTACGACGTCGCGCTCGACGGCGGCCGGGTGCAGCTCTTCTCGCTCGACTCCGATCCACACGAGCCGGACGGCATCGCGCCCGACTCCAAGCAGGCCACCTGGCTGGCGTCCGAGGCCAAAGGCGCCCCCGCGAGCAAGCCCTGCCTGCGGCTCGCCGCGTTCCACCACCCGCCCTACAGCTCGGGCGCGCACGGCTCCGCGGTGGAGATGCGCTGGCCCTTCGCCGCGCTCGGCATGGACGCGGTCTTGACCGGCCACGACCACACCTACGAGCGGCTCGACGTGCAGGGCACCCCCTACTTCGTCGACGGCCTGGGCGGCGCCGAGCTCTACCCGTTCCGCGGCGCGCTCCCCGAGAGCCGCGTCCGCTACAACGCGGCCCACGGCGCGATGCTGGTC
>FTDO01000602.1_pt1 | contig 15855 bp, 14 predicted proteins | sample 1639931 | NCBI WGS metagenome assembly FTDO01 (sample SAMEA3914869, study PRJEB12502) | metagenome | biome: forest; material: soil | place: USA | collected 2012-03-12 | depth 0.1 m | reverse complement strand
GGTGATCCGCGAGACGCCCGAGGAGCTGACCTACGACGAGACGCGCCGCTGGACCGAGCGGCCCGAGGTCTATCTGCGCGAAGAGCTGGGCGACGCGCTCTTCGTCCAGCGCGGGCTCACCGAGGTGATCTCCGGACCCGCTGTCCGGCTCGACGCCGAGCTGACCGCGTTCGAGGAGATCGCACGGCCGCAGGATCGCGTGCGCATCTCGATCACCTGGCTGCTGCACGACGATCGCACCGCGCTGGTGCAGGACACCGTCTCGCTCGAAGCGCCGATCGCGGGCGACACCGCGAACGAAGAGAAGGCGCAGGCGGTGGTCGACGCCTACGCGAAGGCCTTGCGCGATGGCGTGGCCCAGCTCGCCGACAAAGCGGAGGCGAAGCTGGCCGACGCGCAGGCGGCGAAGCCCGCGCCCTGATCGCGCAAACCCGCGCCCAGAGCGGCCGCGCGCTATCGCAGACGCTTGATGAAGACGCCGGGATCCTTCTTGTCCGGCGCCTTGGCCGACTTCTCGAACGAGGTGGCCGCGGGCGCGACGATCTGGAAGCGGGTCTCGCCGGCGCGGATGTCGATCTTGCCGATCTGCTCCTTCGCCACGCCGCCGCGGCGGCAGATCAGCGGCAGGAGCCAGCGCGGGTCGGCGTTCCGCTCGCGCCCGACGTTGACCGAGAACCAGACCGCGTCGCCGAACACCTTGTGGTCGCGGAGCGGTTTACCCGATGGCCCATTCTGGTTATTTGACGCCGAAGTGAACGATTTGCCCTCGGCGCCTTTCGGCGCGCCGTAGGGCTTCACCGGCGCGAACGACTTCCCCGGGCCGTAGGCTTTTCCTTCGCGCGAGAACTTCGCGCCCGCGGCCGCCTTCGCCTGCTGCCAGCTCGGCTCCTCCGGCTTCGCGCGCTGCCACGGCTTCTCCGCCGCTTCGGCGCGCGACCAGGGCTTGTCGGCCGCCTTCGCGCGCTGCCACGGCTTGCCCTCGGGGCGCGCGCGCAGCGGTGGCGGCTCGCCCGGCCGCGCGAAGCCCTCCCTCGGCGGCGCGTCCTCGCGCGTGGGGTGGGTCGCGGTCCGCGTCTTCGCCCTGTTCTTCGCCGTCTCCAGCACCGCCTGCGTCAGCGGCAGCTCCTCGGGCGCCGGCTGCGAAGCGCGCCGGGCCGCCACCAGCGCGGCCGCGAGCTGCTCCGGCGTCCTCTTCGCCAGCAGCTCCCGCGCCAGCGCGAGATCTTCTTCGGCGGGCGCCGCCGAGCTCTCCTCGATCTCGCGGATCAGCTTCTCGTGATCCTTCTTCTCGATCTCCGCCACGCCGGGAACCGGGACCCAGACCGGCTTCGCGCCCGCCTTGCGCAGCATCGCCTCGGCCAGCCGCTGCGAGCCGCCCGGCACCAGCATCACGCTCACGCCCTTGCGCCCCGCGCGTCCGGTGCGCCCGCTGCGGTGCTGCCAGACCTCCGCGTTCTGCGCCAGGTCGGCCTGGATCACGATGCCCACGTCGGGGAGATCGAGGCCGCGCGCCGCCACGTCGGTGGCCACCAGCACGCGCGCGCGCCCGTCGCGCAGCGCCTGCAGCGCGCGGGTCCGCTCGTTCTGGGTCAGCTCGCCGGAGAGCGCGACCGCGGAGAAGCCGCGCTCGGCCAGGCTGGCGTGCAGGTGGGCCACGTGATCGCGCGTCCCGCAGAACACGATCGCGGTCTGCGCGTCGGCGGCCCGCAACGCGTTGACCACCGCGTGCTCCCGCTCGCGCGCGGCGATCAGGTGCAGCCGCACCTCGATGTCCTGGTGCGCCTGCTTGGGCGGCGTGGCGGTGACCCGCGCGGCCTCCTTCTGGAAGCTGCGCGCGAGCGACTCGATCTCCGGCGGGATGGTGGCGGAGAAGAGCAGCGTGCGCCGCCCGGCCGGCGCGTCGCGCAGGATCCGCTCCAGCTCTTCGCGGAACCCCATGTCGAGCATCTCGTCCGCCTCGTCGAGCACCAGCGCGCGCCACGATTCGCTCTTCAAGCTCTTCCGCTCGAGGTGGTCGACCAGCCGGCCCGGCGTGCCCACCACCAGGTGCGGCCCTTCCTTCAGCGCGCGCAGCTCGCGCCACATCTCCACCCCGCCCACGCAGGTGGCGACGCGGATGCCGGCCTCCTGGAACAGCCAGGTCAGCTCATCGGAGATCTGCTTGGCCAGCTCGCGGGTGGGCGCGACGATCAGCCCCAGCGGCGCCGGAGAAAATGAGGGAAGCCTCAGGTTCTCCCCGAGCAGCTCGCGCGCCAGCACCAGGCCGAAGGCGAGCGTCTTGCCCGAGCCGGTGCGCGAGGAGACGAGCAGATCTTTTCCCCGCAGCGCCTCGTCGAGCACCGCGGTCTGCACCGGAGTGGGGTTGATGTAGCCGCGCGCCGCGATCGTCTGCAGCACCGTGGCGGGGACGCCGGAGAGCTGCGCGAACGTCGTGTCGGTCACGCCTTCATCTATACCAATGAAATGTACACGCCCCGATCCTTCGCCCTCGACGACGCGGAGCTGCCGCGGATCCATGCGCTGATTCGCGCGCACAATTTCGGACTGTTGATCACGCCGGATGCGCGTTCCGGCGAGCTGCACCTGACCCACTTGCCCTTCTTCCTCGACGCGCGCGGCGCCAAGGGCACGCTCGAGGCCCATCTCGCGCGCGCGAATCCGCATGCGCAGGCGCTGCTCGCGGGGGCGCGCAGCACCGCCGTCTTCCTCGGGCCGCACGCCTATGTCTCGCCGCGCTGGTACGCCGACCCGGCGCGCAACGTGCCGACCTGGAACTACGCCGCGGTCCACGCGCACGGCGCGCCCATCCCGCGCGAAGATCCCGAGACGGTGCTGCGCTTCATCTCGCGCCTCACCGAGGCCGAGGAGAAGACCCGGACCGCGGGCGAGGCGGCGCCACATCCGTGGAGCGTCGCCGAAGCGCGCGCGCACGCGGAGAAGCTGGCCCCCGGCGTGTTGGCGTTCGAGCTGCCGATCGATCACCTGGAGGCGAAGCTGAAGCTGAGCCAGAACCGGCCGCCCGAAGATCGTCTGCGCGTGATGCGAGCGCTGCGCGAACGGGGAGCCGACGCGGAGCTGCTCGCGCTGATGGAGCCGCTCTATTCGCCCGGCGGCCAGCTGCGCTGAAAAAAAAGAAGCGGCCAAACCCCGCGAAGGGCCGGCCGCTCCGGAGATATGCAACCCGGAGGTTGCATATCGATTCCGTTATCGCGCTACTCGTTCGCAGCGCTCGCCGCGCTGTCGCGGAGGAGGATGATCTCCACCCGGCGGTTGTTGGCGCGCCCCTCGGCCGAGGTGTTGTCGGCGATGGGGTGGCTCGGGCCCATCCCGATCGCGGTGATCCGCGACTGCGGGATGTTCTGGCTGACCAGGTAGCTCATCACCGACTCGGCCCGGGCCTGCGAGAGCGCCTGATTGGTGGTGTCCGAGCCGCGCGAATCGGTGTGGCCCTCGATGCGGATGTTGCGGCTCGAGTCGCGCAGCGCGTTGGCCACGTCGTCGAGGCGGCGCATCGCCGAGGGGAGCAGCTGGCTCTTGCCCGAGGCGAACACCACGCTGCCCGAGAGCGTGAGCACCAGGCCGCGCTCGTCCTCGCGCAGCTTGCCCAGCTTGGCGAAGGCCTCGCTCGCCTTCTGCTCGGCCGCCATCCGCGCGTCATGCTCGGCGGCGAGCTGGGCCTGGGTCTGCTGCGCCTGCGCCTGCGCCGAGGCGAGCTGATCGGCGGTCTGCGACGCCTGATCCTTCGCCGCGTCTGCCTGGCTCTGCGCCGCCACCACCGCGCCGCGCAGCTGCGCGTTCTGCGCGCTCAGGTTGGACAGCTGGCCCTGCGTGCGCGAGAGCGCCTGATCCTTCAGCTGCCGCTCCTGCATCGAATACTCGTCGCGCGACTTCATCGCCGCCGCGGTCTTGCCCTGCGCGTCGGCCAGCTCGGAGCGGCGCAGCGCGATGTAGGCCTTCTGCCGCGCCTCGAACGACTGCGGATCGTGCGACGAGGCGTCCTCGGCGACGTCGAGCGCGACGCGCGCCTCGTGCAGGTCGGCCGGGTCGAGCGTGGTGGCCGGGCCGTTCTCCGCGTTGGAGTAGGCCTCGCGCGCCTTGAGCAGCTCCTCGGAGGGCGGGGCGTGCGCGCAGGCCAGGAAGCCGGGCAGCACCAGCGCCAGTCCCAGGATCTTTGCAAATTGGGTCTTCATAGATTTTTCCTCGTTATCGAAAAGTTAAAATTGGAGTGAATGATTGGGTGGGCTCGTCGACCGCTACTGGGGCGTGGCGAGGTTGCTCTGCAGCCGCGCCACGCGCTCCGAGGCGTGCTGCGCCTCGATCTCCGCCTGCGACTGGCGGCTCAGGCCGATCGCCAGCTCCGCGTCGGCGCGGGCGCGGTTGAACATCGCCGCCGCCTCGTTGTTCTTGCCCTGCTGGATGAGCTGGTTGCCCTGGTTGATCTCGTCCTGCGAGAGCTGCATCGCCAGCTTCGCCTGGGGCGCCACGTCGGCGCCGGCCTCCTGCGCGCCGCGATAGGCGGCCTCGGAGGCGGCCTTCTGATCGTTGGGGACCGGCGCTCCCGCGCAGGCGGCGCAGAGCGCGAAAGTGGTGCCCGCGATTGCAATGAGCTTGTTCATGGTGGCTCCTCCTAATGGTTTGCGCTTCGCGATTCGCGCCGCGCGATCAATGCAAAGACCCCACGCACTCCGCGCAGGCCACAGAGGCCCCCTCGGGCGCGGGCCTGGAAAACAAGAGCGACACGGAAGGCGGGCTCACCACCAGCGTGAGCGCGTGCACCGCGGCCCACTCCTTGGCGAAGTCGAGGAAGGCGTATTCGCGCCAGCCGTCGGCGGGATCGATCACCGCCAGCTCCTTCGAGCTCAGGTTGATCGCGACCACCACCTGGTAATGCGCGTAGGTGCCGGTGGTGTACGGCTTCGCCACCCCGACCAGCACCGGGCGGCCCTCGCGCAGCTCGCGCGCGAGGTCGTTCATGGTGCCTTCCAGCAAGTAGGCCTGCAGCCCGCGGCCGCGCAGGTAGTCGCGGAGGAAGCCGGCGCTGATCCCCTTGTCGTCGGGGACGCCGCTCTGCTTGCGGATCTCCTCCGGCTCGACCTTCTGGCCCCAGTAATCGAGCACCATCGCGGTGGCCGCGGCGCCGCAGTCGTGCTCGCCGTCCTGCACCAGCGTGGGCACCCGGGTGAGCGTGATCCAGTCCGGGCTGGCGGTGAGCTGCGACATCTCCACCGGCCGCGAGCCGCCGCGGTAGCAGGCGCCGGCGCAGAGCGCGAGCGCGGAGGCGAGCAGCGTCTTGTCGAGCGCGCGCATCCGGGCTCAGAGCAGGATGACGAGGATGCAGACCAGGATCACCACGCCGACCACGCTGGGGCCGACGATGAGGATCTCGTCGCCGCCGGAGAACTTCTCCAGCCGCCGCGACGCGGCCTCGCGCGCCTGGTAGCCCGCGCGGTCGAGCGCGCCGATCGATTGCGTCCCGGGCGGCCGGGTCCCGGTGCGGGCGGACTGCGGAGCGCGGCTCGCGGGCGCGTCGAAGTCCGCGGCCAGGGCACCGCCGCTGAGCGCGGTGAGGGCAAGGCCGAGCGCGAGCGCCAGGGATCGGATCGTCTTCTGCGCCTTCTGCGACAGGGTCTGCATGGGCTACCTCCGGGAAAGTTCGGAGGCAGGCAGTGCAGCTTCAGTGCCGCCTGCGTGCTCTCCCCGGAAAACCGGAGGTTGCGCCGCATCGGAAGCCGGGCTCGGGCAGCGGCGGCCCGTTTCCACCCGCCAACCGCGACATGCTTGTCAAGGTGCGCGCCGGTCAGACCGGTCAGCTGGCCTGATCACCGGACCGGCCCAGCCACGCACCTTTGCGGCGCAGGAGCAAGAGCGCGAACGCCAGGCCGGCCGCTCCGCTCCAGCCCGAGCCGCTGCTGTCGCAGCCGCCCGACCCGCCGCTGCCGGAGCCGCCGTCGCTTTGGCCCGCGTCGCTGCCGGGGTTGCTGCCCGCGTCGGCGCCGCCGCCGTGTCCGGCGTCAGGGCTGCCTGCGTCGGTCCCCGCGTCGTGCGTGCCGGCGTCGACTCCCGCATCGGCTCCTGCGTCGGCTCCTGGGTCGGTGCCCGCGTCGGCTCCTGCGTCGGTGCCGGCATCCATCCCCGTCGAGAGCGGCGGCGCGCAGGGATCGTAGCCGCCGCCGAGCGGGGACCAGGCGCTCCATGCCCCTCCCGCGCTGCGCAGCGTGCGGACCAGCGCGCCGCTCTCGTCGACCGCGAACACCTCGGCGAGGCCGTCGCCGCGGATGAAGCCGAGCGGATCGGAGGCGGCGACCTGCGCGCCGAGCTCGCGGAGCGCGGTGTAGCCGGCGCCGCTGCGGGCGAGGTGCACGACGTGGCCGCCGGTGTCGCGGGCGAGCACCTCGGGTCCGCTCTGCGCCGCGCCGGCCGGGTTCATGAACGCCGAGGGCTGGCCGATCAGCGGCGTGCCGCTGGAGATGGCGGTGGGCGCGGGCCAGCCGGCCGAGGTGGAGAACTCGGAGTGGTAGAGGTTGCCGTCGAGGCCGCGGGCGAACACCTCGGCGTGGCCGAGCGCGCCGTCGGGCCAGCGCACCGCCACCGGCTGCGAGGCGATCTCGGCGGCGCCCAGCTGCGTCCAGGGCGCCCAGACGGTGTCGACCGCGAGGCCCGCGTCGGTCTCCTGCGGTTCAGTCCAGCGGTGCCAAAGGGTGTGGGCGCCATCGACGGCGAAGATCTCCAGGGTGCCGTTGCCCCAGGTGATGGGCGCGGCGCCGGTGGTGAAGGCGAGGCCGCCCGGCGCGCCGAGCGTCGTCCAGCCTGCCCAGGCGCCGCTCGCCGGGCTCCAGCGGTTGAACCAGATCGCGCCGTCCGGCCCGAGGGCGAAGACGCGGGCGAGGCCGTCGTTGCCTACCAAAGTGGTCAAATTGGTAAACCCGCTGCCGCCGAACGATTGCAGCGGGTTCCAGCTCCCGCCGCTCCACAGCACGTCGCCGGTCGCGCCGCTCTCGGTGGGCGCGAACAGCTCGGGGTAGAGCCCGGGCGCGCCCCAGAACGCCGCGGCGGCGCCGCACGAGACGCCGCTCGCCAGCGTCGCTTGCGCGCTCCACGAATCGCCGCCGCCGCTGGTCGCGCTCTCCAGCAGCGAGCCGGAGGGCGCGCGGCCGAAGATCTCCACGTGCTCGTCGGGCCAGCCGACCAGCGCGAGCGCGGAGTTGCTGGTCACCTGCGCCGCGGGCGGCGAGGACCAGCCGCGCAGATCGCTCGCCGAGCCGTTGAACTCGTCGAGGTCCTCGCCGTTGACGTAGCCGCCGCCGTCCGCGGGCCCGTAATAGGGATTGATCGGCGAGGTGGTGAGCGTCGCGTCGCCCGCGTACTGCAGGAACGACCAGCCGCTCCACGGCGCGATGACGTTGCAGGTGGAGTAGTTGGCCAGCCAGAGCGACTCCCTGGCGAACTGCGCCGGCGAGCCCAGGCCCTCCCAGAACGAGGGGTAGGTGTAGATGACCGTGCTCAAGCCGGTCTTGATCTTGATCTCGTCGACGAAGGCCTGCGCGTTGGTGATCGCCACCGCGTTGGTGACGCCGCTGTTGCCGTCGTCTTCCCAGTCGAGGAACGGGGGCAGATCGCCCGGCTCGCCCATCGTCCCCACCTGCGCGAGGAACACGTCGGCCTGCGACTTGCCGTCGTCGTCGCCGTGGAAGAAGTGGTAGGCGCCGCGGACCATCCCGGCCGACTTCATGTTCGCCCAGTTGGTCTTGAAGTCGGCGTCGTCGACGGTCAGCCCCTCGGTCGCCTTGGCGATGCCGAACGCCGCGCCCTTGCTCTTCACGCCGGCCCAGTCGATCGACGCGCCCTGGTAGTTGGAGACGTCGAGGCCGTAGACCACCGTGCTCGGGCAGGCGGTGTCGGGGGCGGCGAGGCCGGAGTTCGACGCGACGTCGTCGTCCGGCCCGGAGCCGCACGCGGCGATCGAGGAAGCGAGCGAGAGCGCGCTGACGAGCGCGGGGACGGTTCGGCGCGGGATCATCGGCCCGATTATCGAGAGCGGCCGCGCGCCGGATCGATGCGTCAGCCGACCGACTCAGGCGTTCTGGAGGAACGCGAGCAGCGCCCGATTGACTTCCTCGGGAGCCTCGCTCTGCACGAAGTGGCCCGCGCCCTCGATCCAGTCGATCTGCGGCGCGTTGCCCGGCGCGAAGTAGGGCGCCAGCTTCTCCGGCGCGAGCAGCTCTGCGCCCAGGAAGCGATCGTGCTTGCCCCAGATGATCCGCGTCGGCGCCGCGATCGGATGCCGCTTCGCCTCGCCCAGGACGCCGAGGTGGCGGAAGGCGGCCCGGTAGTAGTCGATCGCCGCCTTGGTCGCCTGCACATCTCCATAGGCTTCGCGGTAAGGGGCCAGCTTCTCCTGGGTCCAGACCTCGCGCCGGGTCGAGCCGCCGCGCAGCGCCCGCGCGATCGCCGCCGCGTGGCCGCGGGCGAGCAGCCGCTCGGGCAGCCAGGGCAGCTGGAAGAAGAACATGTACGAGGAGCGCAGGAGCTGCCGGGTGCCGAGCAGCGCGCGGGCGAGCACCGCGGGGTGGGGACAGTTGAGGATGATCAACCGGTTTACGACCTGCGGCTCGAGGAAGGCCGTGCCCCAGGCGATCGCGCCGCCCCAGTCGTGGCCGATCACGATCGCGTCCTTCCCGCCCAGCGCCCCGACGAGGCCGGCCACGTCCTTGGCCAGGGTGCGGAGATCGTAAGGAGGTTTACGATCGCTCTTTCCGAAGCCGCGCAGGTCGGGCGCCACCGCCCGGTAGCCGGCCGCGGCCAGCGCGGGGAGCTGCCCGCTCCAGGAGACGGCCAGCTCGGGGAAGCCGTGCAAGAGCAGCGCGAGCGGCCCGCCGGCCGGGCCGTCCTCGAGGCAGTGGAAGCGGATCCCATTCGCATGCAGCTCGAGCTCTCGCACCGTGCTCCCCGATCCTTTGTTTGCGCCGCAGGGAAACTACTCGAAGATGCGCGGATGGCCGATCTCGCCGAGCCCGACTACCGCGCGCTGTTCGACGCGGCGCCCGGCGCCATCCTCGCGCTCGATCCGGCCTGCACCGTGCTCGCGGCGAACCAGGCCTACCTGCGCGCGACCGGCGCGCGGCGCGAGGAGCTGGTCGGGCACAACCTCTACGACGCGATCGCCGCCCGCTCCGGCGAGCCGGACGGCGCCACCGCGCGGCTCTTGCGCGCCTCGTTCGCGCGGGTGCAGGCAAAGAAGCGGGTCGACTCGGTCGACGCGCAGCTCGACCTGCCGCGGCCGCTCGGCGTCGCGCCCGATCCCGCGCGCGCCCGCGAGCGCTCCTGGCGGATGACGCAGGCTCCGCTCCTCGGCGAGGACGGCGAGGTGCGGATGTTCATCCACCGCCTCGAGGACGTCACCGAGCGGCTCCTCGAGGAGCGCAAGCAGGGCGCGCTGAGCGACGCGCTCAAGGTGAGCGAGGAGCGGTTCCGCTCGCTGGTGGAGGGCGTGCGCGACTACGCCATCGTCACCCTCGACACCGGCGGCCACGTCGTCTCCTGGAACGACGGCGCGCGCCGGATCAAGGGCTACCCGGCCGAGGAGATCCTCGGCAAGCACGTCTCGATCTTCTACCCGCCCGAGGACATCGCCGCCGGCCGCCCCGAGCGCGAGCTGCGCGAGGCGGCGCGCGACGGCCGCTACGAGGACGAGGGCTGGCGGGTGCGCCAGGACGGCTCGCGCTTCTGGGCCAACGTGATCGTCACCCCCATCCATGACGACCGTCATGACCTGGTCGGCTTCAGCAAGATCACCCGCGACTTCACCGAGCGGCAGCGGGTGCTCGACGAGCTGCGCGCCAGCGAAGAGCGCGCGGTGCGGATGAGCGAGGAGCTGCGGGTGCAGAACCGCCGCGCGCAAGAGGCGACGCGGATGAAGAGCGAGTTCCTCGCCAACATGTCGCACGAGCTGCGCACGCCGCTCAACGCGATCATCGGCTTCGCCGACCTGCTCCACGAGAACCTGATCCCCTTCGAGTCGCCGCAGCACCACGAGTTCCTCGGCGACATCCTGAAGAGCGGGCGTCACCTGCTGCAGCTGATCAACGACATCCTCGATCTCTCCAAGGTCGAGGCGGGCCGGATGGAGTTCCGCCCCGAGCGGCTCAAGCTGGAGCGGCCGATCCAGGAGGTGGTCAACGTGCTGCGCGCCGGCGCGGAGATGAAGCGGCTGCGCGTCGGCGTGGAGCTCGATCCCGCGGTCTCCGAGGTCACGCTCGACGCCGCGCGGTTCAAGCAGGTGCTCTACAACTTCTTGTCCAACGCGCTGAAGTTCACCCCCGAGGGCGGCGCGGTGACCGTGCGGGTGCGGCCCGAGGGCGACGCCCATTTCCGCCTCGAGGTGGAGGACAGCGGCATCGGCATCGCCGCCGAGGATCTGGAGCGGCTCTTCGTCGAGTTCCAGCAGCTGGACGGCGGGCTCAACAAGCAGCACGGCGGCACCGGCCTCGGCCTCGCGCTCACCAGGCGGATGGTCACCGCGCAGGACGGCAGCGTGGGGGTCTCCAGCGAGAAGGGCAAGGGCTCGGTGTTCCACGCCGTGCTGCCGCGCCACTCCACCCGCCTCGAGGAGGACGAGCCCCCGCCGCAGCCCGGGCCGCGCGAAGGCGGGCGCGGGCCGGTGCTGGTGGTGGACGACGAGCCGGCCAACCTGCGGCTGATGCAGGCGGCGCTGCAGCAGCTGGGTCTGCGCGCGGTCTGCGAGATGGCCGGGCAGGGCGCGCTGGAGGCGGTCGCGCGCGAGCGGCCGGCGGCGGTGGTGCTCGATCTCCTGATGCCGGGTATGAATGGGTTCGAGTTTCTCGAGCGCTTCCGCGCCGTCGAATCGAACCGGGCCATCCCGGTGCTGATCTGGACGGCGAAAGAGCTCTCGGGCGAAGAGCGCGCGCGCCTGCGCGCTTCGGCCCAAGCGGTGTTGACCAAAGGCGTAAACGAGCTGGGGGGAGTGTTGGCGGAGCTCCGGGCGCACCTGCCCGGGCGAGAAGGAAAGGCGTGAACGAAATGGCTGGCGAATCGATCTTGATCATCGACGACAACGCGACCAACTCGAAGCTGGCCGCGTTCGTCCTGCAGCGCGGGCAGTTCGAGGTGCGCACCGCCGCGGACGCGAAGGAGGCGAGGGCAGCCATCGCGCAGGCGCCGCCGGCGCTGATCCTGATGGATCTGCAGCTGCCCGGGATCGACGGGCTCAGCTTCACCCGCGAGCTGAAGGCCGATCCGGCCACGCGCGGGATCGTCATCGTCGCGCTCACCGCCTACGCGATGAAGGGCGACGAGGAGCGGGCGCGCGCGGCCGGCGCCGATGGCTACGTGTCGAAGCCGATCGAGACGCGCACCTTCGCCGCCACCGTGGCCGAGCTCCTCGCCAAGGGGACCAAACAGTCCAGCTCTTGATGATTAATTAAAATTGGAAATATTGCCGTAGCAACGACTCGGTGAACGCGGCGCGCAGGTAGAAGGCGCGCGGCGGGGCCCGCACCTCGGCCCCCTCCTCGTCGAGCGCCGCTCGCAGGTGGCTCGCGTCGCGGCCCTTGGGGCGCAGCTGCAGCGCCTCCCCGCGGTGGCCGGTGATCCGATCGAGGAAGCCCTCGGCCGCCAGCTCGCTCAGCTCTTCGTAGTCGCGGCGCAGGCGCGACTCCTCTCCGGGCGAGGGGGACCAGAGGAGCGCGGCGCCGACGCGGCGCCCGGCGAGCGGCACCTCGCGGCGGCCCTCGACGATCACCCAGGCGACGCGGGCCAGCTTCTTGCGCACCGCGGAGGTCTCCCAGCGGCGATCGAACCCGGCCAGCTCGAGCGAGGCGACGAAGGTGGACTCGAGCGGCTTGCCCCGCGCGTCGATCGGGATCGTCTTCAGCTCGATCCCGAGCTGGGGAAAATCGGGCTCGGCGCGCGAGCCCGCGGTGGCGCCGAGCAGCTTCTCCAGCAGCGTCCCGGCGAACCCCTTTCCCCTCCGCGTCTCTTCGGGGACCGCGACCCCGAGCCGCGCCGCGAGCTCGCCCAGCGCGCGGCCGCTCAGCGCCGACAGGCGCGCGCGCAGCTCGGCTTCATCTCGCGGCGGCGCGACCGCGGGGAGCCGCGTTGTCTCGTGCATCGCGCTGTGCATACCTCGAACGATGCGCACCTCGCCTCGACATGCTCTCGCGCTCGCTTCGCTCCTCTCTTGCGCCGCCGTCTCGACGCGCCCCGCGCCGGCCTCGTGCGCGCCCTCGCCGGAGGCGCTCGCCGAGCCCCCGCCGGGCGCGAACGCCATGCGCACCGAGCTGTTCTTCGGCCGCGACATCCGCGGCGGCGGCGAGGTGGGCGACGAGGCGCTGCGCCGCTTCGTCGACGAAGAGGTCTGTCCGCGCTTTCCCCAGGGCTACACGCTGCTCGACGCGGAGGGCGCCTGGTGGAGCGCCGATGCGCACGCGGCGATCCACGAGCGGACGCGCGTGCTGCTGCTCCTGCACGCGCGCACCGAGCGCGCGGAGAAGGCCATCGAGCAGATCCGCGCCGGCTACGTGCGCGCGTTCCGCCAGGAGTCGGTGATGCGCGTCGACGAGGTGGCCAACGTCTCGTTTTGATCGGTCTGCCTGTCACTCTTCGCCGCTCGCGCGTAGAGCCCGCACAACCCCGTTCGCAAGAGGCGGAACATGAAGATTCGCAGCGCGGTGCTCCTCTCCTCGATGTGGATCGCGGTGGCGGCCCAGGCCGGGCAGCGGCTGGAGATCGTGAGCAAGACGCCGCTGCAAGGCTCCGACGCGCAGGCGGTGCTCCACGCGCTCGGCGTCGAAGACTCCGACGGCAACGCGCCGGGCAAGCGCCAGGTGCAGGTGAAGCTGCGCAGCGAAGGAGGCGGGTCGAAGCTGGTGATCGAGGTGGCGGGAAATTCGCAGCTCCCCGCCGATTCGGCCGAGCGGATCCGGCAGACGTTCCCCGCGCTGCGCGAGGCGCAGATCACGCTGCAAGAGAACGCGGCGCCCACCCCGCCCGCGCCGCCCGACCCCGACCAGCTCCAGACGCCGGAGCAGCTCGCGGCCTACAAGAAGAAGCTGCAGGACCAGCTCGCCGCCGAGGGGAAGAAGGGCACCGTCGAGGTCACCGTGACCGACGGCGCGGACGGCAAGAAGCAGGTCCGGGTCGAGGTCCACGCGCAGCAGTGAGCCCGCTCCGGCGCGCGCCTTGATACGCTCGCGCGCATGCCGCTCCGCTCGGGAACCCTGGGTCCGATCGATCTGCGCCGCGCCTTCCCCCGCGTCTCGGTGGCCGCGGCCATCGCGCTCGCGGCCGGCGCGCTGGTCCACCTCTGCGGCGCGCCGCACGTCTTCACCTACCTGGTCGGCGGCGACGCGGGGGCGCTGGCGCTGATCCTGCTCGCCTGGTCGAACATCGGCTTCGCCGACGCGGCCGAGACCCGGCTGCGCGCGGCCGCCGAGGATCCCGGCCGGCGCGCGGTCTACGTGCTCATCCTGCTCAGCTCGGTGGCCAGCCTGCTCATCGCCAACGTGCTGGTCCGCGGGGCGAAGACGGCGCCGCCGCTCGAGGCGGTGCTGCTGGTGCTCCTCTGCCTCGTCTCGGTGGCGGTGGCCTGGACGCTGACCCACACCGCGTTCGCGCTCCGCTACGCGCACCTCTACTACCGCGACGACGAGGACGGCACGGGCGGCATCGACTTCCCCGGCGGCCAGCCGCCCGACTACTTCGACTTCACCTACTTCGCCTTCACCATCGGGATGTGCTTCCAGGTCTCCGACACCACCGTCTCGAGCCGGATCATCCGCCGCGCCGTGCTCTTCCAGGCGGCGATCGCGTTCTTCTACAACACCGCCATCCTCGCCTTCGTGCTCAACCTCGCCTTCAGCCTGGCCTGACGCGGCGGGCGCCTCGCAGGGCCGGCCGCGTGGCCGGGGCGACCGGCCTCAGCGGAAGCTGCGCGCGAGGTCGGCCTGGTCGTCGGTCCACTCGCGCGGCGAGGGCACGACTTGACCGATCTCGATGTTCTGGTAGGCGGGGCCGGCGAGCTTCGCCGGATCGCGCGAGAGCAGCATCCACTCGCTGAAGAAGACCGCCGCGCTGTCGTCGGGATCGTCGAGCAGATCGATCGCCTGCATCCCCAGCGGAGCGGCGTGCGCGGCCACCGCGGGGGCGAGGTGCAGATATCGGTTGGAGAGGTGGGCGGCGAGGATCCCGCCCGGCGCGAGGTGGCGCGCGTAGAGCGCGAAGGCCTCGCGGGTGAGCAGGTGCACCGGCACCGAATCGCTGCTGAACGCGTCGAGCACCAGGAGATCGAACTGCTGCGCCGGCTCGCTCGCCAGCGTCAGCCGCGCGTCGCCCAGCTTCAGCCTCTGGCTCGCGCAGCCGCTCAAGAAGTGGAACTGCTCGCGCGCCACCTGCGCCACCAGCGGGTTGAGCTCGTAGAGCGAGAAGCGATCGCCCGGCTCGCACGCGCCGGCCAGCACGCCCGCGCCCAGGCCGATCACGCCCACGCGCAGCGCCGGCGAATCGGCGCGCAAGCGGGTCAGCGCGCGGCCCACGCCCGACGAGGGCGAGTAGTAGGCGGGCCGCTCGCGCAGGCGCGCGGGCTCCATGAACTCGGCGCCGTGCACGGTGGTGCCGTTGAAGAGCACGCGCAGCGGCCCTCTGCGGCTCAGCTGATCTTGCACGGTGAGCGCCGCGTAGAAGTTGCGCCCCTCGAAGACCAGGCCGGGCGCCCACTCGTGCGCGGCGAGATAGAGGCCGAGCGCCATCACGCAGAGCACCAGCAGCACGGCGGTCCGGGCGGCGCGGGCGAAGCGCAGCGGGCGCAGCGCGGGCGCGAGACAGCCGTAGAGCGCGAGCGCCGAGGCGAGCAGCGCGAAGGGAAACTCGGCGGGCCCGCGAAAGAGGAGCGGCGCGAGCGCGGCGGCGAAGAGCGAGCCGAGCGCGCTGCCCAAGGAGAGCCAGAGGTAGAAGCCGGTCAACCGCGACGGCGCGGGCCGCACCCGGACCAGCTCGGCGTGCAGCGCGGCGCAGGCGAAGAAGAAGAGCAGGCAGACGCCGGCGATGGTCCAGGCGAGGTGCCGGTCGGGCGGGATCCAGGCCGAGGCGCGGGCGAGCGCGAGCAGCGACGCAGCGCCCAGCGAGGCGGTGAGCGCGCGCGGCAGCCGCGGCAGCTCGAAGCAGAGGATGAAGCTGCCCAGGTAGGCGCCGAGCGGGAGCATCCAGAGCAGCGGGATGGGCGCGACGTTTCGCGTCAGGTAGCCGGTGATCGAGATCAGGAGCGCCGAGCTGCACGCGGGCAGGGCGAGCCACAGCGCGAGCTCGCGCCGGGCCGCTCTGGGCGCGGCCGGGAGCGATCGCTGGGCCTCTTCGTGAGCCGAGTCTTCCCGGCTCGGGGCGGGCGCGCGCCCGGCCTCGTCTCGCGCGCAGAGGATCGCCAGCAGCGCGAAGGCGGCGAAGGCGAGCGCGAAGCCGCGGGTCTGCGCGTGGAGCGGCGCGAGCGGCTCGACCGCGAAGGGATAGGCGGCGAGGCCGAGCAGCGAAGCGAGGTTTCCCAGCGCGTACAGGCGATAGGGCGAGCCAGGGCGGGCGCGCGCCCAGCGGGCCTGGGTGAGCGGGCCGGTCGCCGAGAGCGCGAGGAAGGCGGGGCCGATGGCCAGCGCGAGGCGCGCGAGCACGGCCAGCGCGGGCGGGAGCGAGGCGAGGCGCTCGATCGGCCGCGAGAGCAGCGGCAACCCGAACGGCAGCGCGGCGGCGGCGAGCAGGCAGAGCGCGGCGTGCAGCCAGCCTTGCGCGCGAGGCGGCGCGCGCGAGACCAGCCCGTGCGCGAGCAGGTAGCCGAGCAGCAGCGCGTCCTGGAAG
>FTDO01000695.1_pt1 | contig 16572 bp, 13 predicted proteins | sample 1639931 | NCBI WGS metagenome assembly FTDO01 (sample SAMEA3914869, study PRJEB12502) | metagenome | biome: forest; material: soil | place: USA | collected 2012-03-12 | depth 0.1 m | reverse complement strand
TTCCAGACGCTGGTCTCGCGCCAGGCCTTCAGCCTGGGCCTGCGCTGCGACGAGCTCTCCGAGGTGACGCAGGAGGCGGCCCACGCCGCGCGCACCGGAGCCGGCGGCCCCTCGGTTCCCCCGCCGCTGCTCGCCGGACCCTCCTCGCAGCCCGGTCAACTGGTTGGACCGAATCGGTAAACCCGGTCAATTAAGTACGATGTTAATTAATTTTTTCGTGAATCAACCAGGTCGTCGATTCGAGGACACCACGCGATGGCGATGAGCGGACCGAGCGGGTCGCACCACCGCAGCGACGAGGACGAGCCGGGCGTCTTCGGCGACATCAACATCACGCCGCTCACCGACATCTTCCTGGTGCTCCTGATCATCTTCATGGTCACCAGCACGGCCCTCGTCGAGCAGGGGCAGAGCGGCGCGGGCGCGGGCGTGCGCGTCGATCTCCCCAAGGGGGCCGCGCGCGAGCTGGCGCAGCAGCCGAAGGACTTCGCCATCACCATCACCGCCGAGGGGCAGATCGCGGTCGACGGGAAGGCGACCGACATCGATTCGCTCAAGGCGCGGCTGGCCGAGATCGGCAAGAGCGATCCCGACACGCAGATCCTGATCCAGGCCGACTCCAACGCGCACCACGGCCGCGTGGTCGAGGTGATCGAGGCGGGCAAGGCGGCGGGGCTGTCGAAGTTCGGCATCGCGACCGAGAGCCCCTAGCCGGAGCGCCGGCGCTTACGCGACGCGCTCGAGCACCAGCGCCGGCTTCGCGGGCGCCGTCTCGCCCAGCGTGATCGCGGCGCGCAGCCTGCGCTCGCCCGCGTCCAGCCTGGCCTCGCTCGCGCCGTGCAGCTCGGCCAGCACCTCGCCCGCGCGCACCGGGTCGCCCGACTTCTTGCGCAAGACGAGGCCGGCGGCGGGATCGACCGCGTCCTCCTTGCGCGCGCGGCCCGCGCCCAGCTCCACCGCGGCCAGGCCCACCTGCTCTGCGTCCATCGCGGCGAGCACGCCCGACTGCAGCGCCCTCACCTCGCGGACCGCCTTCGCCGCGGGCAGGCGCCCGAGCTCGTCGCAGACGCGCGCGTCGCCGCCCTGGGCCTCGATCAGCTGCGCGAACTTGCGCAGCGCCGAGCCGTCCGCCAGCGACCGCTCCAGCTTCGCCCGCGCGGCCGAGCGGCGCGCGGCCAATGCTTCACTCGAATTTGAATCACTTTTCCGAGAACCATCGGCAGGCAAACCATTTTGATTGGCAAGCAAACCATTCTTGCCGGCCTCGACCTCCTCGCCGGCCAGCAGCATCTCGATGCCCAGCTCCAAGGTCAGCTCGCGGATCTCCGCCGGGCCGCCGTCGCGCAGCACCTCGATCGATTCGCGCACCTCGCAGGCGTTGCCCACCGCGTACCCGAGCGGCTCGTCCATCGCGGTGAGCAGCGCGGTGCAGCCGCGGCCGACCGCCTTGCTCAAGTCCACCATGGTGCGCGCGAGCTCACGCGCCTCGCCGCGCGACTTCATGAAGGCGCCGCGGCCCACCTTCACGTCGAGCACCAGCGCGTCGATGCCCTCGGCCAGCTTCTTCGAGAGGATCGACGAGGCGATCAGCGGGATCGACTCCACCGTCGCGGTGGCGTCGCGCAGCGCGTAGAGCTTGCGATCGGCGGGCGCGATCTCGGCGGTCTGGCCGATCAGGCAGAGGCCCAGCTCGTCGACCAGCTGGGTGAACCTCTCGATCGACAAGCTCACGCTGAAGCCGGGGATCGACTCCAGCTTGTCGAGCGTGCCGCCGGTGTGGCCCAGGCCGCGCCCGGAGACCATCGGGACCTTCACCCCGCAGGCGGCCACCAGCGGCGCGAGCGGCAGCGAGATCTTGTCGCCCACCCCGCCGGTGGAGTGCTTGTCCACCTTGGCGCCGCGGATGGCGGAGAGGTCGAGCACCCGGCCGGAGTGGAGCATCGCGTCCAGCCAGGCGGGCAGCTCCGAGCCCGCGTCCATGCCGCGGAAGAAGACGGCCATCAGGAACGCGGCGAGCTGCTCGTCGGCGACGCTGCCGTCGGTGGTGCCGCGGACGAGGAAGCGCAGCTCATCGGGCGAGAGCCGGCCGCCGTCGCGCTTCTTGTGGATCAGGTCGTAGGCGCGCATGGGAGCGCGAGAGGGTGGACGAGCGGGCGCGGAAGGTCAAATCGAAAACGTGAGGCGACCCTCACTTTTTCCGCCTAGGCCTTGGAGAGCGCGACCAGCTCGGCCCAGCGCCGCTTGCCGTCGCGGTCGAGCGCGAACGGCTTGCACTCGATCCGGAAGCTCCCCTGCTCCTGCCGGCAGGCGGTGGTGCTGGCCCAGAACTTCAGCGGCGCCGCCGAGTCGGGCATGGCGATGGTCGCCTCCCAGAGCTGCCGCTCGGGGAACGCGGTGTCGCTGGACATCACCCAGCCGGCGTTGTTGATCGCCGCCAGCTGGAAAGGCCCGCGGCGCGCCGGCTGCAGCTGCGAGATGGGCAGCTCGAGCGCGCGGAGCGGCTCGCCGCCGAGCGAGGTCGCGGGCGCGATCAGCTTGGACGGAGCCGGCTTGGGCGGCCGCTCGGCCTCGAAGGCGTTGATGGTCGCGGGCACGCTCGGGAGCAGCTCGGCGAGCGGCTCCCACTCGGCCGGACGCAGGCCGGGGACGCGGGAGAGATCGTAGGCGGAGACGTGGCTCGACTCGAGCATCAGCTCGACGATCGAGTCGCCGATCGCGATCAGCTCGAGGAGCGGCGCGTGCATGCTGCGGGAGCGGGCGTGGACGCCCCGCAGGGTCATCGCCTGCTGCAAGAGCGGCGGGAGGTTCCAGATCGAGGCGACCAGCGCGTTGAGCTCGGGAGTCACCCGATCGAGCGACTCCTTCCAGCTCGCCTCGGGGCGCGCGGCGGCGTCGGCGCTGTCGCGCAGCACCTGCTCGAGCGCGGCGATGGCGACCATGCGGCCGAAGTCGTGGAGCAGGCCGCAAGTAAACGCGTCGCGCTGCGAGAGGCCGCGCAGCCGCGCCAGCGCGTGGCAGATCGAGGCGCTCGCCACGCCCTCCACCCAGGTCTGCCGGCGCAGCGCCTGCAGCGCGCCCGGCGTCTTCATCGAGTCGGCGAGGCCCGCCGCCAGCGCCAGCCGCGCCACCTCGGCCGCGCCCAGCCGCGACACCGCCTGCTGCAGCGTGGTGGCCGCGCCCATGTTGGAGAAGAGCACCGAGTTGGCCGCGCGCAGCACGGTGGCGGTGAGCGTCTGATCGGCCGAGACCACCTCGACCACGTCGGAGACCGAGAAGCTGGGCCGCCCGATCACCTCGTGCAGCCGCAGCGCCACCGCGGGATAAGGCGGCACGGCGACCCGCCTTCCCCGGGTCAGCTCGACCACGCGCTCGGCGAGATCCACAGAAGCCTCCGGACGCGCGGCGCCGCTTTCGCTAGGGTTCACGGACGTTCCCTCCGCGGCGAGGTTCGGGCGATCCGCGGGCTTCCTTGAGTCCAGCGCTCGATCTTCAAGGCTCATCCGAGGTTGATAGTGATTCCATCCGAAAGCAAACAACTGTCCGCCGGGCCAGGGGGCGCGCCTTTCCCGCCCGAGTTGGAGGCGCGGCTGCGCCAGGCGATCTCGGCGCGCGTGGGCCCGCCGCGCACGCGCCACCTCCAGGCGGACGACCCTTCGTGTGCGAAGTACACGAACCGGCTGGCGCTGGAGCAGAGCCCCTACCTGCTGCAGCACGCGCACAACCCGGTCGACTGGCGCCCCTGGGGCGACGAGGCGTTCGCCGAGGCGCGCGCGCGCGACGTGCCGGTGTTCCTCTCCATCGGCTACGCGACCTGCCACTGGTGCCACGTGATGGAGGAGGAGTCGTTCGAGGATCTGGAGATCGCGCGGCTGCTCAACCAGCGCTTCGTCTGCATCAAGATCGATCGCGAGGAGCGGCCCGACGTCGACGCCGTCTACATGCAGGCGGTGCAGCTGCAGTCGGGCCACGGCGGCTGGCCGATGACGGTGTTCCTCGACCACGCGCGCCGGCCCTTCTTCGCCGGCACCTATTTCCCGCCGCGCGACGGCATGCGCGGCGCGCGCGCCGGCCTGGCCACGCTGGCCGCCGAGCTGTCGCGGCTGTTTCGCGAGGAGCGCGCGCGGGTCGAAGAGGCCGCGAACGACCTCTCGCAAGCGATCGCGCAGAGCCTGTTGCCGATCGAGCCCCGCGCCGACCTGCCGCCCGCCTCCACGCTCGACGACGCGCTCGACACCTACGCGGAGCAGTTCGATCCGCGCGACGGGGGGATGCGCCGCGCGCCCAAGTTTCCCTCCTCGATCAACGCGCGCTTCCTCTTGCGCATGGCCTCGCGGGCCGATCGTACGAGCTCGAAAGGTTCACGCGCAGGTGAATCATCAACCCCTGAATCATCCACCGGTGCATCATCTCCCGCGCTGCCGATGGCCTGGCTCAGCCTGGAGAAGATGGCGCTGGGCGGGCTGTTCGATCAGCTCGGCGGCGGCTTCCACCGCTACTCCACCGACGCGCGCTGGCTGGTGCCGCACTTCGAGAAGATGCTCTACGACAACGGGCTGCTCGCCATCGCCTACACCGAGGCGTGGCAGCTCTTGAGCGCGCGCGAGGGCCAGGCTCCGGACGGGCAGCCCTGGCGCGAGAAGGCCGCCTTCTTCCGCCGCGTCGCCGAGCGGACGCTGGCCTGGATGGACCGCGAGATGAGCGACGCGCGCGGCGGATTTTTCTCGGCCACCGACGCGGACAGCGAGGGCGAAGAGGGGACCTTCTTCGTCTGGACCCGCGAGCAGCTCGACGCGCTGCTCGGGCCCGACGCGGAGCGCGCGGCGGCGCTGTTCGACGTCTCGCGCGAGGGGAACTTCGAGGGCAAGAACGTGCTCTCGCTGGAGCGGATCCCGCGCCAGGCCCCGCTCGCGGAGGAGACCGAGAGCGAGCAGGCGCTGCTCGACCGGGTGATTCCCAGGTTGCTCGAAGCGCGCGCGCTGCGGCCGCCGCCGCTCACCGACCACAAAGTCCTGACCGCCTGGAACGGGCTCGCCATCTCGGCTTTCGCGCGAGCCGGGTTTGCTTGGGATCGCAACGATCTGCTCGCGCGCGCGGCCCGCGCCGCCGAAGCGCTCCTCTCGGTTCATCGCGACGCGGGCGGGAGACTTCTGCGCAGCTCGCTCGCGGGCGTCGCGCGCCACGCCGGCCTGCTCGAGGATCACGCCTTCCTCGCCGCCGGCCTGGCCGATCTCTTCGAGGCCACCGGCGAGGCGCGCTGGCTGCGCGAAGCGATCGCGCTGCACGGCGCGCTCGACCGCGACTTCGCCGACCAGGCGGGCGGCTACTTCCGCACCCCGCGCGAGCACGAATCGCTGCTCGCCCGCGAGAAGCCCTCCTACGACGGCGCCGAGCCGACGGGGAACTCGGTCGCCGCCCACACGCTCTTGCGCCTGGGCGAATGGACGGGACACCAACATTTCACCGAAAATGCAAACAAACTGCTGCGCGCCTTCGGCACCCTGCTCGCCCACTCCCCGCTCGCGCTGGGCGAGATGCTGCTCGCGCTCGACCGCGCCCACGGCGACCCGCGCGAGCTGGTGCTGATCCGCGCGCAGGGCGGAAGCGACGCGGCGCTGCTCGACCCGCTGCGCGCGCGGTTCACGCCCCACCTCTCGCTGCTGCGCGCCGAGGAAGGCGCGGAGATGGTTGCGATCGCAACCATGAGCGAGCTGGTGAAGGAACGAGCAGCCCAGGGTGGTCTGCCCACCGCCTATCTCTGCCGCCAGGGCGCGTGCGGATTGCCCGCCACGACCTGGATCGAGCTGCAGCGGCAGCTCGAGGGCTGATCGATCAGACGAAGGCGGAGAAGCCGGTGATGGCGCGGCCCACGATCAGGCTGTTCACCTGCTTGGTACCCTCGTACGAATAGAGCGCCTCCGCGTCGGCGACGAAGCGGGCCACGTTCTCCGAGAGCAGGATGCCGTTGCCGCCGTGCAGCTCGCGCGCCTGCGAGACCACCTCGCGGCAGCCGGTGGTGCAAAAGACCTTGGCCAGCGAAGCGTGCTCGTCCTTGAGCTGTCCTGCGTCCTGCAGCTGGCTCAAGCGATGGACCATGGTCTGCATCGCGGTGAGCTGCGCCAGCATGTGCGCGAGCAGCTCCTGCACCGACTGGAACGCCGCGATCGGCCGGCCGAACTGCAGCCGCTTCTGCGCGTAGCCGAGCGTGTGCTCGTAGGCGCCGCGCGCGCAGCCCACCGCCTGCCAGGCGACACCCGCGCGGGTCATGCGCAGCACGTTGCTTGTGTCTTTAAAATTATTTGCTTTTTGCAACCGCTTCTCTTCCGGCACGCGGACGTTGGTCAGCTTGAGCTCCGCGTTCTGGACGATGCGCAGCGCCATCTTGTCCTCGATCTTCCGCGCGGCGAATCCGGGCGAGTCGCGGTCGACGATGAAGCCCTTGATCTGCCGATCCGCCTCGTCGCGCGCCCAGACGATGGTGAAGTCGGCGAAGGTGGCGTTGCCGATCCACTTCTTCTCGCCGTTCAAGATCCAGACGTCGCCCTCGCGGCGGCAGCTGGTCTTGAGGCCGCCGGCGATGTCGCTGCCGGCCTGCGGCTCGGTCAAGCCGAACGCGCCGAGCAGCTCGAAGCGGCGCATCTTGGGGAGATAGAGCGCCTTCTGCTCGTCGGAGCCGCAGAGGTAGAGCGAGCCCATCGCGAGGCCGCTCTGCACGCCGAAGAAGGTGGACATCGAGACGTCGACGCGCGCGATCTCCTCGGCGACGAGGCCCTCGAGCACGCAGCTGCGCGCGGGGAAGCCATTGCCCCGGAAGGTCATGCCGGCGATGTCGAGCGCGGCGAAGCCGGGGATGAGCTGCATGGGGAACTCGCCGCGCAGCCAGTGCTCGTTCACCTGCGGCGCGACCTGCTCTTGCATGAACTTGCGCACCCGCATCCGCAGCGCGTTCTCCTCGGGCGAGAGGGTGGCGCCCAGCTCGTAGAAGTCGCCGTGCGGCGGCGGGAGCGGCTTCTTGCTGTGGCGCGCGCGCACGGTGGAGGCGAGGTGCGCGAGGTCCTGCGGCTCGAGCTGCGAGAGCACGCTGAGCAAGCGGCCGAGGTCGACCTCGCGGGCGAGCGCGGCGATGCGCGAGAGATCGAGCTGCTCGACGAGCTTCTTCAGATCGGAGAGACCGGCCATGCGCGGCTCCTGTTCCCTGGCTTCGCCGATTGGAGCGGAACGGCGCGCCCGGTGGTCAAAGACCGACGCGCGCGCGGCCCGATCAGCCACCGTCGGCGCGCCTGACAAGGTGGCCCGCGCCGTTTCGTGCAAGTCTCGGTTCGAATGAGCGTCGCCGCCTGGCTGCTCGCCCATCACGCGGTCGCGCTGCTGCTCGCGCTCGGGTTCGCCGGCTCGGTCCTGCGCCAGCGACGGCCCGCGGGGAGCGCGTTCGCGTGGCTCCTCATCATCTTCCTCGTCCCCCTGGTGGGCATCCCGCTCTACCTCTCGTTCGGCGCGCGCAAGCTGCCCGGCAAGCCGCCGCTCGACACCCGCGGCTTCGAGGCGCTCCACGCGCGCTCGCTCACCTGGCTGGACGACGGCGTCCTCGCCTTCCGCGCCTTCCTCGAGCAGATCGAGCGGGCGAAGCGCTCGATCCGGATCATCACCTTCGTGCTCGGCAACGATCCCGCGGGCACCGCGCTGCTGGCGGCGCTGGCCGCGAAGGCGGAGCAAGGCGTCGAAGTGGAGATCCTGATCGACGATCTGCTCCGCCGCGAGGCGCCGCGCCGGGAGCTGAAGCGGCTCGAGCGGGCCGGCGGCCAGGTGGCGCGCTTCATGCCGCTCCTGCACCTGCCCTTTCGCGGCGTGAACAACTTGCGCAACCACCGCAAGATCGCCGTCTTCGACGGAGAGCGCGCGATCGTGGGCGGGATGAACCTGGCCGACGAATATCTCGGCCCCGAGCCGAGCCCGAAGCGCTGGCGCGATCTCTCGCTCCTCCTCGAGGGGGCCCCCGCCGTCGCGCTCGACTCGATCTTCCGCGCCGACTGGCAGTTCGCGCGCAAGGTCGCGCTGAAGCCGGCGCCGGCGAGCCTGGTCATCGAGGCCGCGCGCCAGGGCCCGCGGCCCCAGCCCCCAAGCCCGGTCGCTCCCGATATCCCGCTCCAGCTCATCCCCAGCGGCCCCGACGGCCCGAGCGATCCGCTCTACGACGCCCTGGTCACCGCGCTGTTCGGCGCGCGCCGCCGCTTCTGGGTGGCCACGCCCTACTTCATCCCCGACGAGACGCTGCAGCGCGGCCTGCTGGTCGCGGCGAGGCGCGGCGTCGACGTGCGCATCGTGGTGCCGGATCGATCGAACCACCGGCTCGCCGATATCGCCGGCGCGCCTTACTTGCGCGAATTGAGCGGCTCCGGCGTCCATATCTGCCGATATATGCCCGGCATGCTCCACGCCAAGGCGGTGCTGGCCGACGACTCGCTGGCCATCACCGGCTCGGCCAACTTCGACATGCGCAGCCTGTTCCTCAACTTCGAGATCGCGCTGCTCCTGCCCGGCGCGGGCGAGGTGGCGCGGCTCGCGGCCTGGTTCGAATCGCTCTTCCCCCAGACGCGCGAAGGGATGCCGCCGGCCAGCCGCCTGCGCAAGCCGTTCGAGGACGTGGCGCGCCTCTTCGCGCCGCTCTTGTAACTCCGCCGGGTAGCTCTCTTGCTAGGATCGCAGCGTGCGCATCCTCTTCCTCGAGAACGACGACTCCTATTCGTGGAACGTGGTCGAGCTGCTGCGCGGCTGCGGCGCCGAGGTGCAGCTCGAGCGCGGCAACGCGCTGCCCGCGGAGCGGATCCGCGCTTACCGCGGCGACGCCTTCGTGATCGGCCCGGGCCCGCTCGATCCCCAGCGGGCCGGACTGCTCGCGCCGCTGGCCGCGATCCTCGAGACGAACAAGCCGCTCCTGGGGATCTGCCTGGGCCACCAGGCGATCGGCCAGGCCTTCGGCGCGCGGGTGATCCGCACCGAGCCGGCGCACGGCGTCCGAGCCCGCGCGCGGTTCAGTCGCTCCCGCTGGTTTCCCGCCATCGAGGGCGAGCTGGAGGTGATGCGCTACCACTCGCTGGCGTTGGACGGGATCGCCGCGCCGCTGCGCCCGATCGCGCGCACCGCGGATGGAATCAACATGGCGGTCGAGCATGAATCGCGGCCGATCGCCGGGCTTCAATTTCACCCCGATTCGTTCGCCACGCCGCGCGGGCTGACGCTGGTCCGCGCCTTCCTCCGGGGCGCGCTCGCCGGCGCGGGCGGCTCCCGGTGACGCGGCTGGGCACGCTCGACCACGAGCCCGCCTTCGCGCTGCTCGGGCCGGGTTATTCCCCGCGCGGCCCGCGACTTTTGCGCGGGCTGCGCCCGGAGCCGCGCAACCCCTGCCTGCTCTTCGCCAGCTATGAATCGCCGGGCGAGCGCGCGCGCGGATACCAAGCGGATATCGAGGCCATCTCCATCGAGCCGGAAGAGACGTCGCCGCTCGAGCTGTCGCTGAATGAGGTTGGATATCTCGAAGCCATCGCCGATATCCGCGCCTCGATCGCCGCCGGCGACGTCTACCAGGTCAATTACTCGCGGCGCGTCCAGCTCGAGGACATTCCCGGCTCCGCGCTCGCGTCGCGCCTCTGCCGGCGCGGGATGCCCGCTTACTTCGCCTGGGTCAGATTTCCCGAGGGGGACGAGCTCGTCTCCGCGTCCCCCGAGCTGTTCTTCTCCATCTCCGGCCGCCGCGTCTTCTGCCAGCCGATGAAAGGCACCGCCGGCGCGGGAATGGAGGGAGCGCTGGCGGCCAGCGACAAGGATCGGGCCGAGCTGGCGATGATCACCGATCTGATGCGCAACGATCTCACCCCGGTCTGCGAGTCCGGCTCGATTCGGGTGCTCGAGGAGCGGCGCTATCTCTCGCTGCCCTATGCGGTGCAGGCGGTGAGCGAGATCGAAGGGCGCCTGCAGCCGGATATCGGGCCGCGCGAGGTGTTGGCGGCGCTCCATCCCGGCGGGTCGATCACCGGCGCGCCCAAGCGCGCGGCGATGGCGGCGATATCCCGCTTGGAGGAGTCGCCGCGCGGCCCTTACTGCGGCTCGCTCGGCTTTCTCCAGGGCGACGAGGCCCGCTTCAGCATCTTGATCCGCACCGCGGCCAGGAACGCGGCGGGCTGGAGCTATGGGGTGGGCGGCGGGATCGTCTGGCAATCCGAGGCGGCGAGCGAGCTGCGCGAGCTGTATCTCAAGCTGGGCGCGCTGCGATGAGTCACTCCGAAGCCTACACCTCGCTGCGGGTCACCGAGGCGGGCGTGGTGCTGTTCGCGCAGCACCTGAGGCGCCTTTCCCTGGCCGGCGGGCAGGCCCGGGCGGAGCTCCTCTCCTTCGCCCGCACCGCCGCGCCGGGCGTCTATTCGATCCGCGCCGGCGAAGCCGGGATATCCGTCCAGCCGCGCGGACCGAGCAGCTTGATCGACGGCATTCCGACCCGGGTGATCGCGAGCCCGTATTCCGATCGTTCCGCCGCGTTCGCCAAGCCGGCGCCGCCGTCGCGATATGAGGGCGTGCGCATTCCCGGCCTGGCCACGCTGCTTGCTTCGCCAGATGGCGGCGAGCTGTATGAGAGCTGCACCGCCGCGCTCCTCGCCTGGGACGGGGCCCACCTGCTCGCCGCGCCGCGCGACCGCCCGGGGGTCCGCTCGGTGGCGATCGACGCGCTCGAAGAGGCCGGCTGGGTCCGGTTTCAACCCATCCTTGCCCACAGCGATCTTCCGCTGGCGCTGGTCAACGCGGTGGCCGGGATCAAGCTGCCTTCGCTCGCCGGCCGCGCGCCCTTCCCGCCCGGGCAGCGCGAGCGGGTCGCCGCGCTCTTCGCCGCCTCGGCGCGGCGCGAATGACTAACCCGGATCGACTTTACCCGCGCGCCCGAACTCGACCCCTTTCGCCTCCGGCCCGAACCAGGTGATCGCGGCGAGCAGCAGCGCGACGGCGCCGATGAAGCAGCCCATCGCCAGCGAATAGTCGTTGCCGCGCGAGGCCGCGAACCAGGTGAGGAACGGCTGCGTCCAGGAGGCGAGCAGGTTGCCGCCTTGATAAGCGAAGCCGGGCACCGTGCCGCGCGCCGATTCGGGCGAGAGCTCGTTCAGGTGGACCGGCACGATTCCCCACGCGCCCTGGATCGCCGATTGGATGAAGAAGACGCCCACGCCGAGGAGCAGCGGCGTGCGGGCGAAGGCCCAGAGCGGAATGAAGGGCAGCGCGAAGAGCGCGGCGATCACGATGGCGCGGCGGCGGCCCAGCCGCTCCGACCAGATGCCGAACAGGATGCCGCCGGCGATCGCGCCCAGGTTGAGGACGATGGCCAGCTGGCTGGCGCGGGCGTTGGTGAAGTGGAGCTGCTCCTTCAGGAAGGTCGGATAGAGATCCTGCGAGCCGTGGCTGAACATATTGAAGGCCATCATCAAGACCGCCATATAGGCGAAGAGCTTCCATTGCCCGCGCATCGCCTCGCGGAAACCGACCCGCGTCTTCTTGCCCTGCTCCCAGACCGGCGACTCGGGGACGTGCTCGCGGATGAAGAGCACCAGGAGCGCGGGCGCGGCGCCGAGCAGGAACATGCCGCGCCAGCCGATCCGCTCGAAGAAGATCCAGTTGGCCAGCGCGGCGACGAGATATCCGCAGGCATATCCTTCTTGCAACAGGCCGGAGACCGGTCCGCGCGCCTTGGCGGGAATGCCCTCCAGCGCCAGCGAGGCGCCGATTCCCCACTCGCCGCCCATGGCGATCCCGAACACCGCGCGGATGGCGAGCAGCGCCCAGAGCGACGGCGCGAAGGCCGAGGCGGCCTCGAGCACCGCGAACAGGATGATATCGACCATCAATATCGGACGGCGGCCGAAGCGATCGGCGAGCCAGCCGAAGAGGAAGGCGCCGAGCGGCCGCATCGCCAGGGTCAGCGTGAGCGAGAAGGCCACCTCGGTGTGCGAGGCGTGAAACTCCTTCGCCACCTCGGGCATGACGAAGACGAGCAGGAAGTAATCGAAGGCATCGAGCGTCCAGCCGAGGAAGCTGGCCAGCACCGTCTTGCGCTGGGTCCAGCTCAGCTCGCGCAGCGTCGCGGCCAGGGACGGTTCGGCCATATCGCCTCCTATTCGAATTGGTCAGGGCAACTATCGACCCGCGAGATCCTGCAGCTCCTGCCAGCGGGCGTAGAGCCGCTCCACCTCGGCGGCGGCGCCCTCGTGGGCCTTCTGCAGCTCGGGCATCCGCACCGCGCCCGCGCCGGAGTGGTTGGCCGGATCGACCAGCGCCGCCTCGGTCTCGGCCCGGCGCCGCTCGGCCGCCTCGATCGCCGCCTCCATGCCTTCCAACTCGTTTTGCAATTTGAAGGAGAGCTTGGCCGGCTTGCCCGGCTTCTTGCCCTCGTCCCTGGAGCTCGCGCCCGCGGCCGGCGCGGCCTTCGCCCTCTCCGCCAGGCCGTCCGCTCTCTGCGCCCGCTCCGACTGACCCTTGAGCGCGCGATAGGTCGAATAGTTGCCCGGGTATTTGATCGCCCGGCCATCTCCCTCGACGGACAAGATCGAGGTGGCCACCTTGTCCAGGAAATAACGATCGTGGGTCACCAGCAGGACGGCGCCCTGGAAGTCGTTCAACAAGCCTTCCAGCACGTTCAAGGTGACGAGGTCGAGATCGTTGGTCGGCTCGTCGAGCACCAGCACGTTGGCGCCCTGGAGAAACAGCTTCGCGAGCAGCAGCCGGTTGCGCTCGCCGCCGGAGAGCGCGCCCACCTTCATCCGCTGCATCGGCACGGGAAAGAGCAGGTCGTCGAGGTAATCGCGCAGCGCCACCCGGCGGCCGCCAACGTCGACGTAATCCTCGCCCGAGGCCGATTCGAACACCGTCTCTTCGGGATCCAGTTGCGCGCGCTGCTGATCGAAGTAGGCGACGCGCGTCCCTTTGCCGACGATCACCTTGCCCGCGTCGGGCTGGAGCTCGCCGAGCAGAGTGCGGATCAAGGTGGTCTTGCCCGCGCCGTTCCTGCCGACGATGCCCAGGCGGTCGGAGCGCTGCACGATCAGGCTCACGTCGCGCAGCACCCTGCGCTCGCCGTAGGACTTGTCGACGTGCTCGCACTCGAGCACGGTGCCGGAGAGGCGCGGCGCGGCGGCGAGCTGTAAGTTGGCCTCCTTGGGCGCGTCATATCCCTGCTCGGCCATCAGCGTGCGCGCCCGCTGGATGCGCGCCTTGCTCTTGGTCCGCCGCGCCTCCGGGCCCCGGCGCAGCCAGGCCACTTCCTGCGCGATCCAGCGCTCCCGCTTGTGCTGCGCCACCGCCCGCTCCGCCTCGGCGGTGGCCTTCTGGATCAAATAGGCTTCGTAGTTACCCGGGTAACTTGTAAGTCCGCCGCCGGGCTGCACCTCGACGATGCGGTCGACCAGGTCGTCGAGGAAGTAACGATCGTGGGTGACCAGCAGCAGCGCGCCAGGCAGCTCGTCGAGCTCCTCCTCGAGCCACTCGGTGGTGTCGGCGTCGAGGTGGTTGGTCGGCTCGTCGAGGAGCAGCAGGTCGGGCCGCGACAGCAGCGCGCGCGCGACCGCCACCCGCTTGCGCAGGCCGCCCGACAGCTCGGCGACCGGCCGGGCCCACTCGTGCACGCCCAGCTTGTCGAGCAGCGTGCGCGCCTGGTGCTCGGTGTCCCAGCCGCCGAGGGACTCCACCTTCTCCGCCAGCGCCCCGAGCTGCGCCAGCTGCTTCTCGCGCTCGTCTTCGCTGCCGGAGAACGAGGTGAGCTTCGCCGCCAGCGCCTCGTGCGCCTGCGTCGCCTCGCGCAGCCGTTGATTCGCCACCGTCAGCTCTTGCGCGACGGTGGCGCCCGGCGCGAACTCCGGCTCCTGCGGCAAGTAGGTGACGGTGGCGCCGCGCTTGCGCTGGAGCTCGCCGGAGTCGGCCTGCATCGCCCCGGCGAGGATCTTCATCAGCGTCGACTTGCCCGAGCCGTTGACGCCGATCAGGCCGACCCGCTCCCCCTCCTCGATGACGAACCCGAGCTTGTCGAAGAGGACGCGCACGCCGAAGGCGAGCGAGAGGTCGGCCGCTCTGAGCAGGGTCACGGCGGCGACCTTACTTCATATCCGCTCGGAGATTACTTCATATCCTTGAGCAGCGACGCCATGTCCTCGGCGTGCTCCTCTTCCACCGCGAGGATCTCCCGCATCAGCTTGTGCGAGGTGGAGTCCTTGCCCTCGAGGTAGTGGATGATCTCGGTGTAGCTCTCGATCGCGATCCGCTCGGCGACCAGATCTTCCTTGATCATGTCGCGCAGCGAATTCCCCTCGACGTACTGGGAGTGGCTGCGCTGCGCGAGGGTGGCCGGGTTCATGTCCGGCGCGCCGCCGAGCTGCACGATGCGCGCGGCGATGCGGTCGGCGTGCTCCTGCTCCTGCCCGGCGTGCTCGAGGAACTCCGCCTTCACCGAGTCCGAGGCGATGCCGTCCGCCATGTAGTAATGGCGCTTGTAGCGCAGCACGCAGACGAGCTCGGTGGCGAGCGCGTTGTTGAGCTGCTCGATCACCTGCTTGCGGTCGGCGCCATAGGTCTCCGTCACCGCGCCGTTCTCGACGTTCTGCCGCGCGCGCTTGCGCAGCGTCTCCACGTCGGTGAACTGCCCCTGCGCCTGCCCCTTCCCGGCCTTGTTTCCATTCATGGGTTCTTGCTCCTCGAGCGAGATTGGCTCCGATGCTGGACGGGCGCGGGCTCCTCGCGGCCACCTTCGCCGCTGCCGGGCGACTCGGCGGGCTTGTAATCGCGCAGGTAGATGTGGATGAGCGACATCAGGATGGCGCAGATGATCGGGCCCAGGATGGTGCCGAGCACGCCGAACGCCTCGATGCCGCCGAACAGCGCGATGAAGATGAGCAGATCGTTCATCTTCACCTTCGAGCCGAGCAGCTTGGGGCGGAGCAGGTAGTCGGCGACGCCGATGATCGCGCCGAAGCCCCAGAGCGCGAGGCCGACCGCGGCGCCGAGCCGGTGCTCGAGGACGAGCCAGACCACGATCGGCCCCCAGATCAGCGTGGTGCCGATGGCGGGCACGATCGAGGCGAAGCCGGTCAGCGTGCCCCACACGATCGGCGCGGGCACGCCGCACACCCAGTAGGCGAGAAAGGAGACCACGCCTTGGTAGAGCGCGGTGACTCCGGTGCCGAGCAGCATCACCCGCGCGGTGTCGCGGAAGTTCTTCACCAGCTCCCACACCTCGCCGTCGGGGAGCGGGATGACGCGCACCAGCCAGCGGGTGAACTCGACGCCGTGCTTGAGCAGATAGAAGCAGGTGATGGCGGTGAATATGATCACCAATATCATCGCGAACGAGGCGCCGACGACGCGGGGGACGATGTTGGCCACCGCCCCCGCCGCCTCGTTGACCAGGCCGGAGATCCGCTGTTGAAGCTGCTGCGGGTCCTGGCCCACCGCGGAGAGATAGTGGCTCACCTGCGGCGGCAGCGACTGCATCAGCTGGCCTTGCTTCGCCTTCTCCGCCACCGTGCCCGCCACCGCCAGCGCCTGCTTGAGCAGGACGGCGCCGAAGAAAGCGAAGATGCCGAGCAGCACCGCCATCACGCCCGAGGTGAGCAGCGCGGCCGAGAGCGCGTCGCGGCTCTTCCAGGGGATCTTTCTCGCCAGCTTCAGGTGCAGCGGGTGCGCGCCGATGGCGAAGAGCGCGCCCAGGCAGATGGGCGCCCAGAGCGGCTCGGCCACCCGCCAGAAGAGATACGCGGTGAGCACGAAGAGGACGAGGAAGGTCCAGCGCTGCAGCGGAGTGCGGCCGGGATCGGGTTCGCTCATGCCTCTGGCGGACCCGCGGCGCGTACGATCGCGCACGCGGCATCGGGCGCGATTGGCCGCGCCGCGCGCCCGGCTTGCGATAGAAGCGGGAGATGCCCCCGCGCTCTTCGCGCTGGCGCATCCGCGGCCGAGGTCGCGGGGCGCCGCAGCCGTCCGAAGGCCACATCTACGAGCGCGACTTCCTCTCGCCCGGCTCGCGCGCCGAGCTGCTCCGGTATCTCGCGTCGATCCATCCCATCTGGGAGCAGCGCTTCTCCACCCGGCGCCCTCCACCGCCGGGCCAGAAGCAGCGGCGCCTCCTGCGTCCGGTCTATTGGCTGGGCAACTGGCAGTTTGCCTGCCTCGATTACTACCGGCCGCCGCACGGCGTCCTGGACCGCTGCGTGCGCGCCGAGCCGTTCCCCAAGGTGCTCGCCGAGCTGGTGGCGCAGATAGAAGCCCTGGCGAAGCTGGAGTTGAGCCCCGCCGACATCCCGCCGGGATGGCACCTCGATACCTGCCTGATCAACTATTACGGCGACGTCCTCGAGCTGGACAAGCGCGTGGACGTGGCGCGGGTGGGCGAGCACAAGGACTTCGAGCCCGGCCCGGTGGCGTCGCTCTCGCTGGGCGAGCGGGCGCTCTTCCAGTTCGTCCGCAGCCAGAAGCCGGGCGAGCGCGACGAGGTGGTCTTGCAGCAGTGGCTCGAGGACGGCTCGCTGCAGCTCTTCGGCGGCGCGCGCTTCAAGC
>FTDO01000194.1_pt1 | contig 16988 bp, 15 predicted proteins | sample 1639931 | NCBI WGS metagenome assembly FTDO01 (sample SAMEA3914869, study PRJEB12502) | metagenome | biome: forest; material: soil | place: USA | collected 2012-03-12 | depth 0.1 m | reverse complement strand
GGTGCTGGGCGCGGGCGGCGCGGCCAAGGCGGCGGCGATGGCGCTGGCCGGGCGCGCGGACGAGGTGAACGTGCTCAACCGCGATCCGGCCAAGGCGCGCCTCTTGTCGCTGCAGCTGCGCGCGGCGGGGGCGCGATCGCGCGCGGCCGCTCTGGGCGCGGACGAGCGGCGCTCGATGCTGGCCGAGGCCGAGCTGATCGTGCAGTGCAGCTCGGTGGGGATGGGCCAGGACGAATCGATCGTCGACCCGGGCGAGCTTTCCGGGAAGGCCGCGCTCTGCGATCTGGTCTATGCCGGGCCGCGCGGCGCCGCGCTGGGCGACACCACGCTGCTCACCGCGGCCCGCGCGCGCGGGCTGAAGGTGGTCGACGGCCTCGCGGTGCTGGTGCACCAAGCGGTCAAGTCGCTCGAGCTCTGGCTGCGGAAGAGCGACCTGGGCGCGCTCGCGCCCGAGCTGCGGGCCGCCGCGCTCGCGGAGACGTTCGGCGAGCGGCCGGTGATGGCAGAGACTGAAATCACCGCGCCCGCGATGGCAGGGACTGCAATCACCGGGGAGACCGAGGCGTGAGCCCCTTGCGCTACCTGACCGCCGGCGAGTCGCACGGGCCCGCGCTGGTGGGGATCCTCGACGGGCTCCCCGCGGGCCTCGGCCTTTTGGTCGAGCACCTCGCCCGCGATCTGCAGCGGCGCAAGCTGGGCTACGGCCGCGGCGGGCGGATGGCGATCGAGCCGGAGACGCCGCGCATCCTCTCCGGCGTGCGCCACGGCGCGACGCTGGGCAGCCCGCTCTCGGTGCTGATCGAGAACGCCGACCACCCGCGCGCCTGGAGCACGCGGATGGCGGTGGGCGCGGTCGGCGACACCGCCGCGCGGGGCAAGGTGGTGTCGCTCCCGCGCCCCGGCCACGCCGATCTCTCCGGCGCGATCAAGTTCGGCCACCGCGACCTGCGCAACTCGCTGGAGCGGGCCTCGGCGCGGGAGACGGCGATGCGGGTGGCGCTGGGCGCGGCCGCGCGGAGATTGCTCGACGAGCTGGACGTGCGGATCGGCTCCTTCGTGACGCAGATCGGAGCGGCGCGCGCGCGATCGCTCGAGGAATTGCGAGCGATCGATAACCTTGATGTTAAACAAATAATTGCCGACGCGCAGCACGACGCGCAGCTGCTGGGAGAGCGGGCGGACGAGAGCGAGATCCGCACCCTGGATCGCGAGCGCGAGGCGGCGCTGACCGGACAGGTCGACGCGGCGCGGGCGCGGCGCGACACCGTCGGCGGCGTGTTCGAGGTGCGCGCCACCGGCGTGCCGCCCGGCCTGGGCAGCTACACGCAGGGCGATCTGCGGCTCGACGGGCTGCTGGCAAAAGCGCTGGCGTCGATCCCGGCGATCAAGGCGGTGGAGCTGGGCGACGGCTGGGAGGCGGGCGCGCGATTCGGCTCGCAGGTGCACGACGAGATCGGCCGCGCGGGCGGCGGGCTGTCGCGTCCGACCAACCGCGCGGGGGGCCTCGAAGGAGGCGTGACCAACGGAGAGCCGCTGGTGGTGCGCGCGGCGATGAAGCCGATCGCCACCGTGCCCGCCGCGCTCGGCTCGATCGATCTGCTCACCGGCGCCGCGGACCAGGCCCACGTCGAGCGGAGCGACACCTGCGCGGTGCCGGCGGCGGCGGTCGTCGGCGAGGCGCTGGTGGCGCTCACGCTGGCCGACGTGCTCCTGACCAAGCTGGGCGGCGACTCGATGGACGAGCTGCACGCGAGCCTGCGCCTGGCCTGGCGGCGCGCGCGGCTGCTCGAGGGGCACGTGTTCCTCTGCGGCCTGCCCGGCGCGGGGAAGTCGAGCGTGGGGCCCAGGCTGGCGGAGAAGCTGGGATTGCCCTTCACCGACCTCGACGAGGTGCTGGTGCGCGAGGCGGGCAGGAGCGTGGCGGAGATCTTCGCCCAGCAGGGCGAGGCGGCGTTCCGCGCGCGGGAGACCGAGGCGCTGCGCAAGCTGGTGGCGGGTGGGCGGCGGGTGATCGCGCTGGGCGGCGGGACGCTCGGCGCGCGCGCGGCGCGGCTCTGCGTGCGGCGCTCCGGGCACCTGCTCTGGCTGGCTGCCTCAAGCGAGCTCTGTCTCTCGCGCATCCCCGACGCGTCGTCGCGGCCACTGCTCGCCGCCGATCCGCGAGGCCCCGGGGCCCGGCTGCGCGCGCTGGCCGAGCAGCGCGATCCGCTCTACGCGCGGCTCGCCGACGTGCGGCTAGAGGCCGACGCGCCTCTCGATCAGCTCGCCTGGCAGGGGGCCGCCGCGGTGCGCGCGCTGGAGGCCGGGCGCGCCCATGCCTGACGCCGAGAACGAAAGCGTCATCGCGTCAGAGAGCCCCAGCGGGTCTCCGGCCGCGGGCACCTCCGCACCCGGTGTGCATCCGCTCGCGCCGCTCGGCGACTCGCGCCGCTTTCGCGTTCAATTCGTCTCGGGCGCGCGCACGGATTGCGTGATCGGCCCCGGTGCACTCGAGCTGTTGCCCGCGCTGCTGCAGGAGCTGGACGGCGGCCCGAGCAACGGCGCCTCGAGCGAGCCGCGGAGCGGAGCAGGGCGGCGCGCCTCGGGCGGCGCCATCGGCTTCCTCTGTGACGCGAAGCTGTTCCACTTCCAGAAGCCGCTGATCGATCGGCTCGCGGCCACGCTGGGCCCCGCGCTGGCGCGGGCGGTCCGCGAGGATCGCAAGTCGCTCGCCGAGGTGGAGGCGATGTGCGAGACGCTGGCGATGCGCGGCCTCGCGCGCGACGGCCTGGTCTTCGCGCTGGGCGGCGGCGTGCTCACCGACCTGGCCGGCCTCGCGGCGGCGCTCTACCAGCGCGGCGTCCCCTGGATCTCCGCGCCCACCACGCTGCTCGCCCAGGTCGACGCGGGGCTGGGCGGCAAGACCGGCGCGAACCTGCGCGCGGGAAAAAATCTGGCCGGCGCCTTCCACCAGCCGCGGCTGGTCATCTGCGACACGCGCGTGCTCGCCACGCTGCCGGAGCGCGAGCGCTGGAGCGGGCTCGCCGAGGTGGTGAAGTGCGCGCTGCTCGAGCCCGCGCGCGACGCGGACGGCGAGGGCTTCCTGCTCCGCTGCGAGCGCTCGCTGGAGCAGGCGGCGCGCGGCGACGCCGAGGCGCTGGCGCCGCTGATCGCGGCGGCGATCGGAGTGAAGGCGGAGATCGTCGCGTTGGACGAGCGCGAGGGCGAGCCGCCGAAGATGGCCGCGAGCGCGCAAAGCCACGCCCAGCACGGTCGGCCGCGACTGCGCGCGTTCCTGAACCTCGGCCACACCGTCGGCCACGCGATCGAGAGCGCCACCGGGTACGCCCGCTTCACCCACGGCGAGGCGGTGGCGATCGGCCTGCGCGGCGCGCTCGCGCTCTCGAAGAGGAGCGGCCTCGCCGAGGGCGACGCCGAGCGCGCGCTGGCCCTGATCGATCGCCTCGAGGTCGAGCCGCCGCGGATGCTCGCGCCCGAGGAGAAGTCGCTCGCGCTCGAAGCGCTCGCGCGCGACAAGAAGGCCCGCGCCGGGCAGATCCGGTTCGTGCTGCTGGGCAAGCTGGGCGAGGCGCGGCTGCAAGCGGTGACCCCGTCCGACGCGGCCTTCGCGCTCGACGCGGCGCTGACCCGTCGCTCCGCTGCGACGGGTTGATAGGTCAGCGACGATCCACGCCGGCCGGCCGCGTGGCCGGTGAAACCTCCGGAGGAGAGACCGAGATGGACGAGGAACGGATCATCGCGCTCGAGCTGAACGCCGACCGCCAGGGCGCGCTGCTCGAGGATCTCTCGCGGGTCTTGCACGAGCAGCAGGGCGAGATCGCCAGGCTGCAGGAAGAGGTGCGCCGGCTGCAGGGCCGACTGGCGCAGGCGGAGTCGCGCATCCCCACCCCGCGTCCGGAGAAGCCACCGCACTATTGAGCTCGGTTCAATACGCTATTGAACCCAGTTCAACAGCGCGCGGTGCTGCCTTTCTCCTCTTGGGGACCGACAAGCGCCGCCGGCGGTTCGGCTGTGCTATTGACTTCGGTTCAATAGACGCGCCGGTCATCCCGGCGTCTCGCAGAGCCACTCCAGCGCCTCGAGATATCCGGCGACGCCCTTGCCGGAGATCCGCTTCGCCACCACGTCGGCGATCACGCTCACCTGCCGCCAGGCTTCGCGCTTGGAGAGGTCGCTCAAGTGCACTTCCACGCAGCGCACTTGCGGCATCGCGGCCAGCGCGTCGCGGAGCGCGTAGCTGGTGTGGGTGTAGGCGCCGGGGTTGAAGATGCAGCCGTGGGCCCAGCGGCGCGAATCGTGGAGCCGATCGATCAGCGCGCCCTCGTGGTTGCTCTGGAACGCGCGCACCACCGCGCCCAGCTCCTCGGCGCGGGCCGCGACCAGGTGCTCGAGCTGGGCCAGCGTGGTCGCGCCGTACACCTCGGGCTCGCGCTCGCCGAGCAGGTTCAGGTTGGGTCCGTTGAGCAAGAGGATGTTCATGGGGCCTCGGGGGCGTCGCGGTGTTCGGAACAGATGGCGCCAGGCGCCTCGTGGCCGGCGCGTCTGACCGCTTGAATCAGCGAGACGATCAGCAGACCCTTCTTCCCGCCGACGAGGATCAAATCCACAATTGCTGTTTGTCTTGGTGAATTAACTAAAGCACCGACCTCAGTGAAGTCACCAGCTCGGCCACCGCTGCTGCGCCGCCTTGGTGGTGCGCGGCGACCAGCGCCGAGCCGACCACCACGCCGTCGGCCAGCTTCCCGAGCGCTGCGGCTTGCTCGGGGCGGGCGATGCCGAAGCCGACCGCGACCGGGACCGGCGAGAGCTCGCGCAGCGAAGCGAGGTAGCCGGCCAGCTCGGGGGGCAGCTCGGCGCGCGCGCCGGTCACCCCGGTCACGCTCACCGCGTAGAGGAAGCCGCGAGATGCAGCAGCGATCTTCGCCATCCGCTCGCGGCCGGTGGTCGGCGCGCAGAGGAGAGTCAGCGCGAGGCCGCGCGGCTCGAGCGCGGCGCGCCACGGGGCCGTCTCCTCGAGAGGAAGGTCGGGGATGATCGCGCCGGCGATCCCCGCTTCGCTCGCGGCGGCGGCGAACTTCTCCAGACCGAATTGGAGGAACGGATTGGCGTAGCCCATCAGCACCAGCGGCGCGCGCAGCTTGCCCTTCAGGCGCGCGGCGAGGGCGAGGATCGAGGGCAGCGTGGCGCCGGCCTTCAGCGCGCGGACCGCGGCGGCCTGGAGCACCGGACCGTCGGCGATCGGATCGGAGAAGGGGACGCCCAGCTCGATCAGGTCGGCGCCGGCGCGCTCGAGCGCGAGCAGCTGCGCCTCGGTGGCGGCGAGATCGGGATCGCCGGCCATCGCATAGCAGACCAGCGCGGCGCGGCCCTCGGCCTTCGCCCGGGCGAACGCGTCGCCGATGGCGCTATCGTTATATGCCTGCGCGTTCATGTGTGCGCCGCCTTGGCGAAGAGCGCGTCGCCGCCCGGGGAGAGCAGCGCTTCGCCGCCGGCTTGCAGCAGCGTGGCGAGATCCTTGTCGCCGCGGCCGCTCAAGTTCACCGCGATCACCGCGCGCGGGTCCTCGAGCAGCTCGCGCGGCAGCTTGGCGAGCGCGGCCACCGCGTGGGCCGACTCGAGCGCGCAGAGGATTCCTTCGCTGCGCGCGAGCCGCCGCACCGCCGCCAGCGCTTCGTCGTCGGTGGCGGAGAGCGGCGTGAGGCGCCCGGTCTGCGCCAGGTGCGATAGCTCGGGGCCGACGCCCGGGTAGTCGAGGCCGGCGCTGATCGAGTGGGCCTCGGCGACCTGCCCGTGCTCGTCTTGCAGCAGATACGAGAGCGAGCCGTGCAGGATGCCGGGCCGGCCGCGCGCCATCGACGCGCCGTGCCTGCCGCTCTCGAGCCCGTGGCCCGCCGCTTCGACGCCAAACAGGCGCACGCTCGTCTCCTCGAGGAAGCGGTGGAACGCGCCGATCGCGTTGGAGCCGCCGCCGACGCAGGCCAGCACCGCGTCGGGCAGGCGCCCCTCGTGCCCGATCGACTGCTCGGCGATCTCCTCGCCGATCACCTTTTGCAGCTCGCGCACCAGCAGCGGATAGGGGTGCGGGCCGGCCGCGCTGCCGATGCAGTAGTAGGTGCCGCGCACGTTCGTCACCCAGTCGCGCAGCGCCTCGTTCATCGCGTCCTTCAGCGTCTGCGCGCCGGCCTCGACCGGGCGCACCTCGGCGCCGAGCAGCTTCATCCGCGCCACGTTGGGCGCCTGCCGCCGCACGTCCTCGGCGCCCATGTAGACGACGCAGTCGAGGCCCAAGAGCGCCGCCACCGTGGCCGAGGCGACGCCGTGCTGCCCCGCGCCCGTCTCGGCGATGAAGCGCTGCTTGCCCATCCGCTTCGCCAGGAGCCCCTGGCCGAGCGTGTTGTTCAGCTTGTGCGCGCCGGTGTGGAGCAGATCCTCGCGCTTGAGATAAATGCGCGCGGCCGCGCCCAGAGCGGCCTGGAGCCTCTCGGCGCGAAAGAGCGGCGTCGGCCGGCCGGCGTAGTCGCGCAGCAAGTGCGCGAGCTGGTTTGCATAGCTCGCGTCGGCGCGCGCGGCGCGAAAGGCGGCCTCCAGCTCCTCGAGCGCGGGGATCAGCGTCTCGGGGACGAAGCGGCCGCCGAACTGGCCGAAGCGGCCCTGCGCGTCGGGGAGCGGGCCCATCCCGCGGGTGAACAGCTCTGGCATCTGCCGCATCGCGACTCCTGGTCCGGCAACGATTGTAGATCGACAATTATTAACGATCTACAATCATTCACGAATATTTGAACTTTCTAAATCTTCTGATGGTTCTGAAGGTTCTGATGGTTCTGAACTTCTTGAAGCCGCTGAAAACGCCGCGCGGGCCGCCGCGACGAAGGCGCGGACGCGCGCGGGGTCCTTGAAGCCGTCCGGGCCCTCGATGCCGGAGGAGACGTCGACGCCGTCCGGGCGGACGAGCGCGATCGCCGCGGCGACGTTGTCGGCGCGCAGGCCGCCCGCCAGGTGGAGCGGGACCGCGCGGGCAGCCGAGAAGCGGGCGCGAAACGAGGGGAGCCGCTCCCAGGCGAACGGGCGGCCGGAGCCGCCTTGCGGGCCGTCGAGGAGCAAGCGGGCGAACCGCGGCGATGCCGCGCCGCCGGGTTCAATGACGATCCCGCCATCGATGAAATCGTCTGAGAGCTGGGGAAAATCGTCTGAGACCTGGAGCGCGCGGTGGAGCGGCACGCCGAGCGACGCGAGGCCCCCGGGGAGCGCGCCGTGCAGTTGCAGCGCGGTGAGCCCGACCGCGCCCAGCGCGGCCTGGAGCGATGCGAGCGAGGCGTCTTGGAAGACGCCGATCAACGGCAGCCCGGCTGGAATCGCGGCCCGGATCGCGCGCGCCTCCTCGGGCGTGACGCGCCGCTTGCTCCCCGGCGCGAAGACCACGCCCAGCTCGGTCGCGCCCGCCTCGGCGCAGAGGCGCGCGTCGGCCGGGGTGCGGATCCCGCACAGCTTGATCACCGCGGCGGTCACCGCGCGCCCGGGCGGGCGCGAGCGCTCTTCGCGGCGGACATCACTTCGCGCCTCGCGGGAGGGCCTGGACCAGCGCGGCGGTGGCGGCGGCCGGCTCGTGCGCGGAGGCGAGCGCCTCGCCGATCAGGAACGCGGAAGCGCCGGCCTGCGCGAGCGCGCGGACGTCGTCGGGCGAGCGCACGCCGCTCTCGGCCACCAGCGGCGCGATCGATCTCGCCCGCGGCGCGAGGCGCGCGAAGGTGCCCGGGTCCACCTCGAGCGTCTTCAAGCTGCGCGCGTTGATGCCGAGCAGGTCCGGCGCGCACGACGCGGCGGCCTCCAGCTCCGGCTCCTCGTGCACCTCGAGCAGCACGCAGAGCGAGAGCTCGCGGGCGAGCGCGCGCAGCTCGTGCAATCGCTTGGGCGTGACCGCGGCGGCGATCAAGAGCACCGCGTCGGCGCCGTGCGCGCGGGCCTCGTAGAGCTGGTAGGGCGTGACCAGGAAGTCCTTGCGCAGCACGGGCAGGCTGCAGGCGGCGCGGGCGGAGGCGAGATCGGCGAGCGAGCCGCCGAAGTGGGTGCGGTCGGTGAGCACCGAGAGGCAGGCGGCGCCGCCGGCCTGGTACTGCGCGGCGAGGCGCGCGGGGTCGAGGTCGGGCGCGATCGGGCCGCGGCTCGGCGAGGCCCGCTTGATCTCGGCGATCAGCGCGGCGCCGCGGTCGCTCGCGCGCACCAGCGCTCCGCGGAAATCGCGCGGCGAGGGCGACGACTCGGCGCGCGCGCGCATCTCGGGCAGCGGCGTCTCGGTGGCGCGCACCGCGAGCATCTGCATCGCCGCGCCGACCAGCTCGTCCAGCCGGGTCCGGGTCTTGGGCTTCTCCGCGTCCATCAGGCCGCCTCGCTTTGCTTGAGCTCGCGCGTGACCCGCACCAGCCGCTCCACGCGCTCCATCGCCGCGCCCGAATCGATCAGCGACGCCGCGCGCGCGACGCCGTCGCGGAGATCTTCGGCGAGCCCCGCCACCCAGAGGGCCGCGCCGGCGTTGAGCAGCACCGCCGACCGCCGCGCAGAGGCCTCTCCCGAGAGCGCGCGGATGAGCAGCGCCGCGTTCTCGTCGGCGTCGCCGCCGCGCAGCTCGGAGATCGGCGCGCGCGGGAGGCCCAGCGCCTCGGGCGTGATCTCGCGCTCGACCAACCTCGCGCCGCCGGCGTCGCGCGTCACCTCGATCGCGCGCGTGGCTCCCTCGATGCTCAGCTCGTCGAGGCCGCCGTGGCCGTGCACCACCAGCGCGCGCTCGGCGCCCAGTTCGGCCAAGGTCCTCGCGACCACCGGGAGCAGCCCGGGCGCGTAGACGCCGAGCAGCTGCCGCTTCGCGCCCGCCGGGTTGGCGAGCGGGCCGAGCAGGTTGAACAGCGTGCGCAAGCCCAGCTCGGCGCGGACCGGGCCGACGTGGCGCATCGCCGCGTGGTGGCGCGGCGCGAAGAGAAAGGCGATCCCGCACGCGTCCAGCGCGGCCGCCAGCGATCCGGGCGACAGCTCCAGCTCGACGCCGAGCGCGGCCAGCACGTCCGCGCTGCCGCACTTGGAGCTGATCGCGCGGTTGCCGTGCTTGGCCACCACCGCGCCGCCCGCCGCCGCGACGAACGCCGCCGCCGTCGAGAGATTGAAGGTGTGCGCGCCGTCGCCGCCGGTGCCGCAGGTGTCGATCAACCTCGCGCGCAGCTCGTCGCGCACCGGCACCGCGATCATCCGCGCGCGCAGCGCCAGCGCGGCCCCGGCGATCTCGTCCGGGGTCTCGCCCTTCATCCGCAGCGCGACCAGCAGCGCCGCCATCTGCGCCGGCGAGACCTGGCCGGTGAGCATCGCGCCCATCGCCTCGCCCGCCTCGGCGCGCGTCAGGTGCGCGCCGGACACGGCTTTCGCGATCGCTGCGCGCAGCATCAGCCCTCTCCTCCGCCGGGGCGGGAAATTGGTTCGTATTGCGAACCATCTACCACCGGCCACTCGAGGAAGTTGCGCAAGAGCGTCTGGCCGTCGGGGGTGAGGATCGACTCGGGGTGGAACTGCACGCCGAAGATGGGCAGCGACTGGTGCTGCAGCGCCATCACCAGCCCGTCGCGGCTGCGCGCGGCCACGCCCAGCGCGGGCGGGAGCGATTTCTCCTCGACGACCAGCGAGTGGTAGCGGCCGGCGGTGAAGGGCGTCCGCGCGTCGGCGAAGAGGCCCTGGCTGTCGTGAAAGATCTCGTCGGCCTTGCCGTGCACCGGAGACGGCGCGCGGATCACCTGGGCGCCGAAGGCGGCGCCGATGCTCTGGTGGCCGAGGCAGACGCCGAGCAGCGGGATTTGCAGCGCGGTGCGGCCCGGCTCGGCCGGCGTCCCGCCCGCGCTCGCAGCTCGAGGAGCTTCCGCGCCGTCGAGCCCGGCGAGCCTGCGCACCAGCGGCACGCAGATGCCCGCCTCGGCCGGCGTGCAGGGGCCCGGCGAGAGCACGATCCGCTCCGGCCGCTTCGCCAGCAGCGCGTCGACGTCGAGCGCGTCGTTGCGGATCACCTCGGCCGTCGCTCCCAGCTCGCCCAGGCGCTGCACCAGGTTGAAGGTGAAGGAGTCGTAGTTGTCGATCAGCAGCACGCGGGCCGCGCGGGCGCGATTCGTCGCCGCGGTCATCGGAGCGCACCCTCCCGGAGGACCGCGCCTTCGCGCGCGCCGCTCGCGGCCAGCACCGCCGCGCGCACCTTGGACTGGATCTCGGCCCACTCCGATTCGGGCTCGCTGTCGGCGACGATGCCCGCGCCGGCCTGGGCGAAGAGGTGGCCCTCCGAGCGGAACAGGGTGCGGATGGCGATCGCCAGCTGCGCGTCGCCTGCGTGAGAGAACCAGCCGACCGCGCCGCCGTACGGACCGCGCGGCACCGGCTCCAGCTCGTCGATGATCTGCAGCGCGCGGATCTTCGGCGCGCCCGAGAGCGTGCCGGCGGGGAACGCGGCCGCGAACGCGTCGGGCGCCGAGAGCTCGCCGCGCAGCGCGCCGGTCACCTCCGACACCAGGTGCATCACGTGGCTGAACCGCTCGATCTCCAAGAGCCGCGGCACGCGCACCGACCCGATGGTGGCGACGCGGCCCACGTCGTTGCGGCCGAGATCGACAAGCATGGTGTGCTCGGCCCGCTCTTTCGGATCTTGCAGCAGCTCGCGCTCGAGCTCCTGATCCTCGGCGAAGGTCGCGCCGCGCCGGCGCGTGCCCGCGATCGGCCGCACCGCCACCGCGCCGTCCTCGACTTGGACCAGGAGCTCGGGCGAGGCGCCGAACAGCTCGCGGCCGCCGACGCGCAGGTAGAAGTGGTACGGCGCGGGCGAGGCGGCGCGCAGCGTGCGGTAGAGCGAGAAGCCGTCACAGTCGGGGAGGGCGAAGCGCTGCGAGAGCACCACCTGGAAGACGTCGCCGGCGCGGATGTAGTCGAGCGCGCGGCGGGCGTTGGCGAGGAACTGCTCGCGGCCGCCGCCGATCGGCGTGAGCAGCGAGTCGAGCTGGCCCGCAGGCGCGACCAGCGGCGGGCGAGCCGCGCGCAGCACCCCGGCGGGAAATCCGCCCGCGCCCGGGCTCCCCGAGGAGAGCACGCGCAGGATCCGCTCGGCCAGCCGCTCCGCGCGGGCCTGCGGCGCGTCGTCGCCACCTCCGGCGCCGCTCGCCACCGCCCAGGCGCGGCCGGCGTGGTGATCGAATGAGATCAGCTCGCGCACCTCGAGCAGATCGGCGTCGGGGAAGAGCGGATCGGGGCCCAGCCGCTGCGGCAGCCGCTCGCTCCAGCCCGCCGCGGCCCAGCCGAGATATCCCGCGTAGCCGCCGCAAAAGGGAGGGAGGCCTTCGATCCTCGCGGCCGCCTGCGACTCCAGCTCGTGGCGGAGCAGCTCGAGCGGGCGGCCGCGCAGCGAGTCGTAGAAGCTCATGCCGCCGAGGCCGGCGCCCGGGCGCGACAGATCGATCGGCGGCGCGACCACGCGGCCGTTGCGCACGGTGAGCCGGCCGCCGCCGCTCGGGCCGCGCGACGTGCCGCTGACGCCGACGTAGCTGTAGCGGCCGAGGGCCCCCTCGAAGAGGAAGGCATCGCCGCGCGGCTCGCCGGCGTCCGCGCGGCCAGCCTGGCTTCCGGCTTGATCGAGGAGGCAGAAGACGCCGAACGGCGTCAGCAGATCGCCAGGCAGCTCAACCGCGTGGACGCGGGAGCCAAAGACCGCTCCGAGGAACGCGAGTGCTCATCATGCGGCCAAGCTAACCGAGGGTTCGCCGCCCGCGCAAATGAAGCCGTGGTACGAGCGGCAAATGCCCTCGCCCGCGCGCCGCATCGCCGCCGATGTGCTCCTGCGCGTCGAGCAGGGCGGGGCCTTCTTGAACCTCGCGCTCGACGGAGCGCTGCGCTCGGCCGGGGCGCTGGAGGCGCGCGAGGCCGCGCTGGCCACCGAGCTGGCCTACGGCACGGTGCGCTGGCAGCTGCAGCTGGATCGCGCGCTCGAGGCCCACAGCGCGCGGCCGCTCGCCGAGCTGGATCCGCCGGTCCGCGCCTCGCTGCGGCTGGGCGCGTTCGAGCTGCTCCACCACCCCACGGTGCCGGCGCGCGCGGCGGTGCACGAGGCGGTCGAGCTGGTGAAGGAGCTGCGCGCGGCGAAGGCGAGCGGGTTCGTCAACGCCGTGCTGCGCAAGCTCTCGGTGAAGCGGGAGCCGGCGCGGCTGCCCTCGCGCGAGAGCGATCCGATCGGACATGTCGCGGCGAAGACGGCCCACCCGCGCTGGCTGGTCGAGCGCTGGGCGTCCTCGCTCGGGCTCGAAGCGGCCGAGTCGCTCTGCGCGGCCAACCAGACCCAGGCGCGCGCGTGCGTGCGGCGCAACCGCTCGCGGGCGACGCTCGAAGAGGTCCGGCAAGCGCTGCAGAAAGAGGAGCTCGCCAGCGAGCCGGGCCGCTACTCGCCCGACGCGCTGGTGCTGCAGGCCGGCGCGCCGCCCGCGCTCGATCTCGACGGCCACGCCAGCGGCCTCTTTCAAGCGCAGGACGAGGCGGCCCAGCTGGTCTCGCTCTTCGCCTTCGCGGGGCTCCCCTCTTCCGCCGCCGATTCGTCCGCGCGCGCCGGGGGCTCTCCGGCCGGGCCGCTGCGGATCCTCGACGCCTGCGCCGCGCCGGGCGGCAAGGCCTGCCACCTCGCCGAGCTGGCCGGCCCGGAGGCGCGGGTGCTGGCGATCGATCTCCACGCGCGCAAGGCGAAGATCATCGCCGAGGCCGCGGCGAGGTTGGGCCACGCGAATATCGAAGCGCGCGCGGCCGACATGACCGCGCCGCTGCCCGAGGAGAAGCCGGAGTCGTTCGATCTGGTCCTGCTCGACGCGCCCTGCTCGGGCCTGGGCACGCTGCGGCGCCACCCCGAGGTGAAGCTGCGCCGCACCGCCGAGGACGTCGATCGGCTGGCCGCGCTGCAGGGCAAGCTGCTCGAGTCGGTGCGCACGTTGGTGAAGCCGGGCGGGCTCCTGGTGTACGCGCTCTGCACCTACACGCCCGAGGAGTGCGAAGAGGTGCCGCGGCGATTCTTGGAGAAAAACAAGGAATACGCGCCCGACCGCGCCCCGGGCGGGTTCGCGCTGCCGGCCGCGGACGCGCTGGTGCGCGCGGACGGCGCCTTGCTCACGCTGCCCGATCGGGGAGGGACCGACGGCTTCTTCGCGCTGCGCTTGCGGAGGCGCGGGTGAGCCTGCCCCTGCCCGACGCCGAGCGGAACGGGCGCGAAGCGGTCGCGCTCTTCCGCGAGCTGCTGCGCATCGACACGACGAACCCTCCCGGCCGCGAGACGCCCGCCGCCGAGCTGTGCGCGCGCTGGCTGCGTGAAGAGGGGATCGAGTGCCAGCTGCTGGCCAGGGATCCCGCGCGCGCGAACCTGGTCGCGCGGATCAAGGGCGACGGCTCGCGCGCGCCGCTCCTGCTCAACGCGCACCTCGACGTGGTGCCCTGCGAGCCGAAGCTGTGGAAGAGCGATCCCTTCGCCGCCGAGCTGCGCGACGGCTGGCTCCACGGCCGCGGCGCGGTGGACATGAAGAACATGGCCGCGCTCTCCATCGCGGTGATGCGCGCGGTGAAGCGCGGCGGGGTGAAGCTGAAGCGCGATCTGATCTTCTGCGCCTCGGCCGACGAAGAGGCTGGCTCCGGCTTCGGCGCGCACTGGCTGGTCGAGGAGCACCCCGAGCTGGTCCGCGCCGAGTACGGCCTGGGCGAGGTGGGCGGCTTCTCGCTGCACATCGGCGGCCGCGTCTTCTATCCGGTGATGGTGGCGCAGAAAGGGGTCTGCTGGTTCACGCTGCGCGCGCGCGGCGAGCCGGGGCACGGTTCGATCCCCAAGCCGGACGGCGCGGTGCCCAAGCTGGCGCGGGCGGTGGCGAAGCTCGGCCAGGCGCGGCTCCCCGCGCACCCGACCGCCGCGCTGGAGGCGATGATGCGCGGCCTCGCCTCCGGTTTTCGCGGCCCGATGCGCGCGGTGCTCCCGCTCTTCGCCAACGGGACGATCGGTCCGCGGCTGCTCGATCGCCTCGAGGCCTCGCCCTATCTGCGGACCATCGGCGCGCTGCTCAGCAACACCGCCTCGCCGACCATGCTCAGCGCGGGGGTGAAGACCAACGTGCACCCCTCGGTCGCCGAGTGCGTGGTCGACGGCCGCATGCTGCCCGGCCAGACGCGCGAGCAGTTCCTGCGCGAGGTGCGCGAGGTGGTCGGCGAGGAGGTGGAGCTCGACGTGTTCCAGGAGCAGCCGGCGGTGGAGATGCCGGCCGCGACGCCGCTCTTCGACGCCATCGCCGAGACGATCTCCGAGGTCGAGCCGGCCGCGCGCGTGGTGCCGTACATGATCAGCGGCTACACCGACGCGCACTCGTTCGGAAAGCTCGGCTGCGTCTTCTACGGCTTCGTCCCGCTCAAGCTGCCCGCCGACGGTCCCGCCTTCACCGAGCTGTTCCACGGCAACGACGAGCGCGTTCCGCTCGACGGATTCTTGTGGGGCCTCGACGTTCTCTATAGATTGGTGGCGCGGGTCGGGACCTGAAGTCGTCGCAGCTTCCAAAGCAGCGAGCACCGAGAGCGGGGAATGCCAAATCTGGCGGTGGCGCGACCGGCGCGGGCCGGCGCGAGAGTGTGGCAGGGAATCCTTTTCGCAGGCGCGATCGCGCTGGCGGGCGCCGCGGCCTGCACGCCCAGCATCGACGCGGCGTGCAGCGGTCCGGCCGACTGCAAGGCCGGCGAGGTCTGCGCCGACGGCCTCTGCATCCGCAGCGCGCTCGAGGACGGCGGCGGCGACGCGGGCCCGGGCCCGGACGCGGGCAGCGACGCCGGCTCCATGGATGGCGGCTCCAACGACGCGGGCGTCAGCGACGCGGGCGCGAGCGACGGCGGCCTGGCAGACGCGGGCCCCGGCGATGGCGGTGCAAATGACGCCGGCGCCGGCGACGGCGGGTCCGACGCGGGCAGCGAAGACGGCGGGATGGGGCTCCGCGATGGCGGGAGCGACGCGGGGAGCGATGGCGGCGTCGACGCCGGGCCGGACGCAGGCAGCGGGCACGACGCGGGGGTTCCCGACGCGGGCTCGGACGGCGGCACGGACGCGGGCTCGGACGGCGGCGTGCCCGCGACGGGCCACTCGTTGCAAGGCGCGAGCAACGGCAGCGGCGTTCCGATGCGCTCCGCGCGCTACCAGCTCGAAGGCGGCCTGGGTCCGCTGCAGATGAACGCGCGCTCGAACGACCACGACATCAACGCAGCACCGGGCCACTCGAGGTGACCATGCGAACGCTCCCGCTCGCCCTCGCCGCTTGCGCGGCTGGACTTCTCTCCGCCGGGCTCGCCGCGACCGCGGTCGCGCAGTCGGCGTCTCGCGCGGCGAGGAACGAGTCGCAGCCGCAGCCGCTCAACACCAAGACGCCGGTGCCGTTCCAGGGCCGGCTCACCGACTCGAGCGGGGCGGCGGTGGGCGGCCAGGTCTCGCTCACCTTCGCGCTCTACAAGCAGCAGAACGGCACCACCGTGCTCTGGAGCGAGCAGCACAGCGTGACGCCGCAGGACGGCTGGTTCGCGGTGGTGCTGGGCGACGTGGGCGCGGGCGGCAACGCGCTGCCCGACTGGGACGGCAGCGAGCTGTGGCTGGGCGTCACCGTGCAGGGGGACGCGGAGATGACGCCGCGCACGCCGATCCTGCCGGTGCCCGCGGCGGCGATCGCCAACCCCACGCAGCACGCGCAGACGCACGCGCACGGCGGCACCGACGAGCTCGGCGCGCAGACCTCCTTCGCCAACGAGCTGGTGCGCGCGAACGGGAGCGGCCAGATCGATCCGAGCTGGCTGCCGGCGGCGGGCGCGGGGAGCGCGGGCGCGATCACCTTGAGCCAGAGCGGACAGCTCGGCCTCTCGCTCCTGCCCACCTCGACCACCGAGGCGCCGAACGCGATCCCGGTGGTCAACGCGAGCACCGGCAGGCTCGATCCGTCGTGGCTGCCGCTCGCCTCGGCGGGCACCGAGGGCGCGGTCGCGCTCGACGCCAACGGCCACCTCGCGCTCGGGCTGATTCCCACCTCGATCACCTCGAGCATGGGCGCGGTGCCGATCGGCTCCACCTACGGCAAGCTCGATCCCTCCTGGCTGCCCGGCGCGACCCCCAGCTCGATCGGCGGCATCGCGCTCGACTCCAACAACCACGTGCCGCTCTCGCTGCTCTCGGTCGCGATCACCGCGACCATCAACGCGATGCCGGTCGCCAGCCCGGGCACCGGCAAGCTCGATCCGTCGTGGCTGCCGGTCGCCTCGGTGGGGAACAGCACCGGCGCGCTCACGCTCGACGCCAACGGCCACGTCGCCATCGGCCAGCTCCCCACCTCGATCATCGCGACCGCGAGCGCGGTGCCGATCGCGGCGGGCACCGGCAAGCTCGATCCGTCGTGGCTGCCGGTCGCCTCGGCGGCGAACAGCACCGGCGCGCTCACGCTCGACGGCAACGGCCACGTCGCCATCGGCCAGCTCCCCACCTCGTCCACCGCGACCGCGAGCGCGGTGCCGATCGCGGCGGGCACCGGCAAGCTCGATCCGTCCTGGCTGCCGCTCGCCTCGGTCGCCAACGGCGGCACCGGCACCAGCGCGCCGAAGATCACCCGCAACATCTGCTTCTACAACGCGGGCCCCTCCGGCTCGCAGCAGCCCACCCAGCTGCTGCCGCCCGACCTGGGGAGCTGCACCGCGACCCGCGCCTACGCGTCGGCGGTGACCGGGCCCAGCTCGAACCTCACCGTCGGCTTCTATCGCTACGGCAGCACCTCCGGGCTGGTCACCAACATGAGCTGGAGCGCGGGCGCGCAGTCGGCGCAGTCGGGCGCGCTCAACGTCGCGCTCAACGCGGGCGACATCTTCTACATGCAGTTCAGCGCCGCGTCGGTGACCAACTCGACCACCTGCCTCCAGGTCTCCTGCAGCTACTCGTTCCAGTGAGGCGC
>FTDO01000113.1_pt1 | contig 17190 bp, 11 predicted proteins | sample 1639931 | NCBI WGS metagenome assembly FTDO01 (sample SAMEA3914869, study PRJEB12502) | metagenome | biome: forest; material: soil | place: USA | collected 2012-03-12 | depth 0.1 m | reverse complement strand
GTGTTTGAAGAGGGCGCGAGCTGGGCGAGCCTCGGCCTCAAAGGCGACGAGACCGTCTCGATCGCGGGCCTCTCGGGCGAACTGAAGCCCCGCCCCAACGAGGAAGAGGAGGAAGAAGATCCCGTTCACCGCCTTGACTCCCGGCGCGTCGGGCGAGGCGGCCAGCGGATGGCCGTAGGGCAGGCGGGTCGCCGTCTCGGTGGCGGCGGGGATCAGATGGAGCAGCACGGTGAGCGAGAGGCCGAGCGTGGCCACGTAGCGCGAGGCCTTGCCGAAGCTCTGCTGGAGCTCGGCCAGCGCGGCTGCGCCCAGCGCGAGCAGCGTGATGATCGCCAGCACGTGGCCCGGGCCGAACCCGCCGTGGCGATAGAGGCCCAGCGCGGTGAAGCAGGTGAGCACGGTGGTCACCGCGTAGAGCTTTCCCGCGCCGTCGCGCAGCGAGATCTTTCCCTGGCGCAGGAACGAGACCAGCGCCGCGCCCAGCGCCACCAGGCTGAGCAAGGTGTGGAAGATCCCCAGCGGCACCAATCCGTAGAACATGCCCGTCTCCGTGCGATAACCTGATTGTTATAGAACCAAGTCGTTATCAATTGTGTTTACACAATTTTAATCGATCTGCAAGCATCGATCACAACGAGAAGAACCGGAGCGTGAGCGCCCAGGTGACGGTCTTTTCGCTCTCCGGATCGCCCCACGCCTTCAGCAGCGCGGGCGTGAAGGCCTGGAGCGGATCCGCGCCGGTCACCCGCCGCGCCGCCTGCGTCGCCGACCAGGTGCCGATGTAGCCGAGCAGCTGCGCCGCGCTCCAGCGGGCCTGCATCCGCACCGGCTTGGGCGAGAGCTCGGTGAAGGGGACGCGGATGGAGCGGTACTCGCCGTCGACCAGCTTGCGCTCCGGCTCCCAGAAGCTGCCCACGCCGTTCACGTAGAGGTCGTCGATCAGCGCGTCGATGGCCGGCTCGATGCGGGCGAGGTTGTACATCCAGATCGCCAGCGCGCTCTCGCCGGTGCGCGCGACGCGGCGGCACTCGTTGAAGAAGCCCGGGTTGGCGAACCAGTGGAACGCCTGCGCCACGGTGATCAGCGTGACCGAGTGCGAGGGCAGCCCGCTCGCCTCGGCGCTGCCCCGGCTGTAGACGACGCGCGGGTGCTCGCCGGCCTGCGCCAGCTGCTTCTCGCTCGGGTCGGTGGCGAACACCTTCTCGAAGTAGGGCGCGAGGCCCAGCGCCGCCTGCCCGTTGCCGGTGGCGCAGTCCCAGGCCGCGCGATGCTCGCGCACCAAAGAAGCTACCTGCGCGAACAGCTCGGGCGGATAGCCGGGGCGATAGCGCGCGTAGCTCGACGCCTCGGCGGAGAAGAGATCCTTGAACCCTCCGCGGACCGCCATCGCGCTCAGGCCCGGTGGTGGTGGATGACCGCCTCGAGGTTGTTCCCCTCGGGGTCGAGGACGAAGGTGCCGTAGAAGCCGGGGTGGTACTCGGGCCGCGGCCCCGGCGCGCCGTTGTCCTTCCCGCCGGCGGCCAGCGCGGCGGCGTGGACCGCGTCGACCTGCGCTTCATCCTTGGCCACGAAGGCGACGTGCGCGGGGGGCGCCGTCACCGCGTAGGTGGCGAGCCAGAGATCGGGCTTCTGGTTCACGCCCAGGCCGACGAAGCCGTCGACCTCCATGAGCACCTCGTAGCCGAGCGGCTGGAGCGCGGCGGCGTAGAACCTCTTCGCCGAGGCCAGGTCCTTCACCTTGATGGTCACGTGATCGATCGGCATGTCAGCCCTCCGTGTCAGTTGAGAAAATCGGCGCAGATCTGTACCGCGAATGGGGCGCCGCGGCCGGGCCCGGCTACCTGCCCGGGCCGGCGTCCGGTGGGGCCGCGGCGCCCGCGCCGGACGATTCGAGCTTCTTCTCCTCGGCTCTCTCGGAGGCCTCGTGGGCGGCGGTGCGCGACGCCTGCTCCTTCGCGCGCGCGGTGGCGCGGCGCAGCTCCTCGGCGGTGAGGATCATCCCCGGCGACGGCGCGGTGCTGTGCAGGTGGCTCTCCTCGTCGGGGAACTGGAGCACGCTCACCCCGGCCAGCTTGCCCGCCAGCGTGAAGGCGGGCGCGCCGTGCAGGCCGCCCGTCCCGTCGACCAGGATGAGCGGGTGCGGCCGATCGGTGCGGCCGGCCACCTGCGCCTCCACCGCGACCGGCGCGTGCCCGAGGAACTGCGCGGTGCGCGAGAGCAGCACCAGCGTGTCGCCCGGCTGCGGCTCGGCGCTGGCGGAGAGATCGAGCGCCTCGAACTTGCGCTCCTTCGGGTCGTCGATCTTCACCCAGGAGAGATCGAGCTCGGTGTCGCGCGCGACCAGCTGCGCGGGCAGGCCCTCGGTGTCGTCGCCGATCAGCACGCGCAGCTCGGTGGCGTTCGCGCTCAGGCCCTGGCTGCTGCCCATCCGCCGCATCAGCTCCGACATCCCGAGGTTGGCGTTGGAGACCAGCAGGAGCCCGCTGGGATCGATCATCACCCCGGAGGCCTCGGCGTCGCTGGAGCGATCCGGCCCCTTCGGCCCCTTGATCCGCAGCACGTACTTCACCTGCACGATCGCGCCCGCGTGCTCGGCGAGGAGCTTTCCGAACGCGGGGCGCTCGGCGGGCGCCTGCCTGGTCTTCGCCACCGGCGTCTTGGCCGCCGGGCTGCGCTGGGTCTGCGCCGCGGAGGGCGCGGCCGCGGCCAGCGCGGAAGAAGCGCACAGTTGCAGGATCGCAAATATAGATAAAAATAAAGCAATCGATTGCGGATTCATAAATAACGCCGAGGTTATCGAGGCGCGCTGCGTCTGGGTGGACATGGCTACTCCTCCCCGCCGTCTTCGTCGGACGCGCTGCTGGCGCGGGCCGCGGGCTTCCAGTCGGGTTCGACGAACTCGTAGTGGGTGCGCACGCCGCGCAGGACGATGATCACGAAGCGGGCCGGCCGCGCCTTGCTCACCGCCGCCAGCGCCGCCTTGAACGAGGCGAGGTCGCCGACCTCGTGGCCACCGATCTGCTCGATCAGATCTCCCGGCTGCACGCCCGCGAGGCCGGCCCAGCCGGCCGACTCGATCGACGCGACCAGGACGCCGTGCACCTGTGGACCCCAGGACTTCTCGTCGCGATCGAAGAAGGTCACCTCGCGCACCGCCAGCTCGAACTCGGCGTCGCGGTAGCGCGGCGCCTCGTCGGCCGAGAGCCGCTCGCGCTCCAGCGTGACGCTCAGCTCGAGCGGCTCCTGCGCGCCCGCGCGCCGCACCGTCAGCGGGAACGCCTCGCCCTCGTAGTGGCGGCGGACCACCCGCGAGAGCCCGTTGGCGTCGCCGCCCGACTGCGCGCCGAACTTCTCGCCGCCCGCGGCCACGATCAGGTCGCCCACCTTCACCCCCGCCTTCTCCGCCGCCGCGCCGGGATAGACGCGCGCGACGCGGTAGCCGGCCAGGCCGGTGAAGCCCAGCTTCTCCGCCAGCTCGGGCGCCACCGGCTGCGTGGTCGCCCCCAGCCAGCCCTTCGCCACCTCGATCGGCGGCTGGTCCTCCTCGGAGGCGGCCGGCTTGATCAGCGTCACCTGGTCCTCGCCGTGCCGCGACACCTCGAGCAGGATCGGCTTGGGCGGCGCCTTCTTGTCCTTCTCCTTCGCCTTCTTCTGCTGCTCGTCGATCGCGCCGTACCTCTCCAGCAGCGCGGCGAGGCTCTTCACCTGCGCGCCGTCGACCGCGCGGATCACGTCGCCGCTGCGCAGCGCCGGCTCGGAGAGCGCCGCCGGGCCGCCCGCCTTGACGCCGGTGATCAGCGCGCCGTCGGTGTTGGGCAGCGAGAGCAGCACCGCGCGCCGGGGCGTGATCTCCTCGACGGTGAAGCCCCACGCGCGCAAGAGGCGCGCCGCGCCGCGATCGCGCTGCATCTTCTCGGTGGTCGCGGCCAGCTCCAGCGTCTTGCCCTCACGGCGCACGCGCAGCGCCAGCCTGGTCCCCGGCGGCCTGCTCGCGATCGAGAGCAGGAACGGCGGCACCTCCTCGGCGAACTTGATGTTCACCGGCGCGCCGTCGATCGCGAGCAGCACGTCGCCCGCCTTGAGGCCCGCGCGCTCGGCCGCGGTGTCGCGGTCGACCGAGTTGATCAAGACGCCCTCGGTGAGGCCGGTCCGCTGCAGCGGCCGCAGCGTCATCCCCAGCGAGCTGCGGGTCACCGCGCCGTGCTCGACCAGCTCCTGCGCCACCGTCTGCGCCAGCGCGGCCGGGATGGCGAAGCCCACGTTGTTCCCGCCCAGCTCGTTCACGCCCACCACCTCGCCGCGCAGGTTGACCAGCGGCCCGCCGCTGTTGCCGGGCAGGATCAGCGCGTCGTGCTGGATCCACCTCGTGAACAGCCCGGTGGTCTGGCCCGCCTCCAGCTGCATCTCGTTGATCTCGCCGCTCAGGCCGCCGGTCAGCGCGCGGCTCGGGTTGGAGACGATGCCCAGCGTCACCGAGCGGGAGAGCGCGAACGGCGAGCCCATCGCCATCACCGTCTCGCCCGTCTGCAGCGAATCGCTGTCGCCGAAACGTGCAACCGGGAGGTTGCGCTTCTCCTCTGCGGACAGCTCCAGCTTGAGCACCGCCAGATCGGAGAGCGGATCGGAGCCGACCAGCTGCGCGGGGATCTCGCGGCGGTCGCTCAGCGTGCAGAGGAAGCGGCGGCCGTGCGTGACCACGTGCTGGTTGGTCAGCACGTAGCCTTCCTTGGAGAAGATGGTCCCGCTGCCGAAGTCGCTGTACTTGCGCTCGACGCCGCCGGAGTAGGTGACCGCCACCACCTGGATGTTGACCAGCGCGGGGAACACGCTGTCGCGCGCGGCGCCGATCAACGACTGCAGGTCGTCGCGCAGCACGTCGCCGCGGTTCACCTCGGTCACCTCGATGTCGCGAGGGCGCGGCTTGGAGGCGCCGCCGGTGACGCAGCCGCCGAGCGCGAGCGCGGCGATCGCCATTCGCAGATCTGTTTTGTGCATGGGGCAGAGGACTCTAGCCGAGCGCGCGATATTCCACGCGGCGCGATTTTCCGACTCGGGCGCGCGCCCTAGAAAGTGCACCGGCCCGGCGCGGCGACGTACTGCGCGCCCAGCGTGCTCAAGCTCCCCGGCGCGGCGAAGAGATCGTAGCTGCCCGCGCCCGGCGACGAGCGGCCGATGAACCAGGCGTAGCGGAACACCTTCGCGTCGCCCTCGAGGATGGGCAGCGCCTGCCGCATGTACTGCTGCTGCGCCGCCAGCGAGGTGTCGCTCTGATCCAGGCAGGCGAGCTCGGTGAGCCAGACCGGCTTTCCATAGCGCTCGAATCGCTCGAGCATGCCGGAGAGCGCGCCGCCCGAGCAGGCGTACCAGTGGAACGCGACGTAATCGATCTGGCAGCCGGCGCAGGCGGCGAAGAAGTCATCCAGCCAGGCGAACGGATCGGTCTGGTTGCAGTTGCCGCCGCAATAGTTCACCGCGGGGCTCACCAATTTCAGGCCGCGCAGCCGGGCGAGCTGCTCCAGCGCGGGCCAGTCGGCGGCGGCCTGCTGCGGGGTCAGGTTGGCCTGGGCGCCGAAGTTGGGCTCGTTGAAGCCGAGCAGGTATTTCGCGCCGGGCGGGATCTGCGCGGCCAGCGCGGACACGTCGATCGCGGCGTTGGGCGGGCCGGTCCAGATCATCGGCACATACTCGACGCCCGCGCCGCTCAACGAGGCCCACGCGCTCGGGTCGGGCGCCGCGCCCCAGTCGTACCACCAGCCGATCCCCTGCTCGAAGGCGGGCGCGTCGGCCGCCTGCTCGTGGTTGTAGGCCGCGCCCCGCTTGCATCCGCCGTCGCCCGCGGCCGCGGGGAGCACGCCGTGGCGCGCGCAGGCGAGCGCGGCCCCGAGGGAGATCGCGATGACCATCGCGCGCGGCATGCGCGCATCCTGGCACCGATCGCGCCGCAGAACTTCGCCGCGCCGCCCCGCGTCTTCTCGAGTGTCGCCATGAGAATATAGCCATATCGCCAGGAAGGCATGTCCCGCCGCGGCGCCGCTCACGCCGCGTCGAAGCGCGCCCCGAGCCAGCCCTCGCTGAGCGACCAGAGCCGCTTCGCGGCGGCCGGGTCGATCGCCCAGGGGCGCACGCCGTTCGGGTCTGGCGAATCGGCCGGCGTCACCCTCGCGACGTCGCAGTCCTCGCAGTAGACGCCGCCTCTTCCCTCGAGGAGCGGGCTCGCCGCGCAAAAGATTGCGGTGGCCGCGCCCTGCTCCACCGTCTTGAGGTTCTCCGGCGCGTTGCGCGGCTGGGCGAGGATCGCCCGCTGCTCCTCCTCGGGCATGTGGCGCATCAGGCCGGTGAGCACGCCGCCCGGATGGGCCGCGAAGGCGCGCACGCCGGAGCCCGCGCCCCGCGCGTCGAGCTCGAGCGCGAAGAGCGCGTTGGCCGTCTTCGACTGGCCGTAGGCGACCCACTTGTCGTAGGCGCGCCGCTCGAAGTTGGGGTCGTCGAAGTCGACCCCCGCGCGCGCATGTCCGCGCGAGCTGAGCGCGACCACCCGGGCGCCGCGCGCCTTGCGCAGGGCGGGCCAGAGCCGCGCGGCGAGCTGGAAGTGGCCCAGGTGGTTCACCGCCAGCTGCGACTCGAGCCCCCGCGCGTCGCGCGAGAGCGGCGCGGCCATGATCCCGGCGTTGTTGATCAAGAAGTGCAGCGCGCGGCCCGAGGCGAGGACGCGCTCCGCGAGCGCGTCGATCGAGCGCGGCGCGGCCAGGTCGAGCGCCTCCACCTCGACGTCCGCGACCCCCCGCAGCGCCTCGCGCGCCGCGCCCTCCGAGCGCGCCGCCACCACCACCCGCGCGCCCGCCTCGGCCAGCGCGCGCGTCGTCTCCAAGCCGATCCCGGCGTGGCCGCCGGTGACCAGCGCCAGCTTCCCGTCGAGGCGAATCCCGCGCAGCACCTCGCGCGCGGTGGAGCGGAAGCCGAACCCGGAGCCGAGCGGCGCTTGCGGAGTGGTCATCTTCGCCTCGAGGAGTTGAACGAGCAGGGCCGGCCAGCGACACCCGCCGCGCCAGTCATTTCGCGCGGTGGGCGAGGTGCTCGGGGGAGAGGGCGAACTTCGCCAGCCGCGCCACCTCGGGCCGGGCCAGGCCGCCCGGACACTCGCCGGTGATCACCCCCAGCGCCGCGGCCGGATCGCCGCAGAGGATCATCGCCAGCCGCTCGGCGCTCTCGCGAATCCCCAGCGCGAGCCGATCGAGCGAAGCCAGCGCGGGGATCGCGTCGGGGCAGAGCGGCGCCAGCCGCGCGCGGGCCTCGGTGGAGAGCGCGGCGGAGAGCGTGCTCTCGATCGATTCGTCGCGCGGGGGCAGCCCGGAGAGCTCGGCCCCCTCGGGCGAGCAGAGGCGGATCAGCTCGGCGCAGATCGGGCCCAGCCGGGTGATCGACTGCGTCTGCGCGGTCGGGTCGACCAGGGGATGCGTGCCGTGCTTCACCTGCGCCAGCGCGCGCGAATAGAGGAAGCGCTGCACCCGCGGCGGGTACTTGCGCGGCGCCTCGGCGCCGACGATCAGGCCGACCGGCTCGACCGCGGCGGGGGCCACCACCGACGGCTCGCTCTTGGAGAGATAGAGCGCGGGCTCGGGGATGCCCAGCGCGCGGGCGAGCGCGGCGCAGACGCGGCGCACCGGGTTGTCGCCCTTGACCCGCTCGGCGCGGCCGGTGACCGCGGTGGGAAATGCCTTGGCCAGCTCGCCCGCGGCGGCCGCGAGCAGCGCGCGCGCGGGGCCCGAGTCGTCGGGCGCGCGCAGGTTCACCTCGGCGAGCGAAGGCAGCTCGGCGGCCGGCGGCAGCCTGGCGATCTGCTCGTGGTGGGCGGCCTCCTCGGGCGTCGCGTCCTTCAGCGCCACCAGGAGCGCGGCGCAGACGAAGGCGGCGTCGGCGCGGCCGAGCTGCTTGAAGAGCGGGAAGAGCGCGTGCAGCGCGTCGGCCTTGGGCGCGAGCGCGAACAGCCTCTCCCACGCCTCGGCCGCCTCGGCCGCCGCTTCGGGGACCTTGGCGGCCAGCTCGGCGAGCGCGCGCAGCGCGGTGGTGCTCTCGGGCTCCAGCTGCTGCTCGATCTTCGCCCCGCGGCGCCGCGCGACCAGCGCCGCGGCGAGGTTCCCGTCGGCCACGTTGGCCTTGGCCAGCGCGTCGATCCAATTCGCCAGCTCCTGCCGGGTGGGCGAGCCGCTCTCCGCGGGGGCGGCGAAGATCTCCAGGAGGCGCGAGTAGAGCGGGATCTGCTGCTTCGCCTCGAGCAGGTTGGCGTGCGGCGCGAGCGCCAGCAGCGTGGGCACCTCGAGCGCGGCGAGGTGGCCGATGAGCAGCGGCAGCGCCTTCTTCGCCTCCCCCATCGCGTGCAGGTAGAGACGGCCCAGCCGCAGCTCCAGCTCGGCCTTCTGCGGCGACGCCTCGCCCGGCTTCTGCGGCGCCAGCGCGAGCAGCTTGAGCAGCGCCTCGGTCACCTCGCCATAGCGGGCGATCGCCTCGCCCGCGTCGGCGCGCAGGAGCAGCGCCTCGCGCAGCTCGGGCAGCCGGGCGAGCGCGCGGCCGGCGAACACGAAGGCCTGCTGCGAATTCTTCAGCTCGGCGAGCTGGATGCGGCCCGCCTGCACCCAGGCGAACGCGGAGACCTGCGCGTCGTCGTCGCCGCCGATCCGCTCGAACAGCTCGGCCAGCTCCTTCGCGCCGTCCTCGCCGTGCAGCGCGCGCAGCATCGCCGGCGCCTGCGCGTTCTGCGGATCCTTCTCCAGCGCGCGCGTCAGGTGCGTGATCGCGTCGTCGCTCTCGCCCAGCTCCTGCGCCAGCCGCGCCGCCTCCAGCGAGAGCGCGGCGATCTGCTTGCCGTCGCGGGTGAGCCCCGCCTCCTTGGCGTAGAGCTTCATCAGCTCCGGCTTGTCGCCCATCTGCTCGGCGAGCCGCCGCGCGCCGCGCACCGCGAAGAGCGACGAGGGATCGCTCTGCAGCGCCAGCTTGTAGGCCGCGGCCGCCTGATCGAGCCGGCTCTCCTCGACGAACAGCTCGGCCTGCTCCAGCGCGAGCGCGGCGCGGGCCGGCCCCTCCTCGCAGGCGCAGCGGAACGACAAGTGATCGATGAGCAGCTGCCGGCTCTGGCTGGCGCGCAGCGCGTCCTCGACCCGATCGAGCGAGATGCGATCGTTGGGGTTCAAGGCCAGCGCGCGGCGCAGCTCGGCCACGCCCTGATCCCGCTCGCCCGAGGCGAAGCGGTCCTCGGCCGAATCGGCGCGCAGCACCGCGGCCATCCGAGGATCCTGGCAGCGGCTGGCCAGCCGCGCGCGCAGCTCGGCCCGCTCGCGGCGCGACTCGAGCGAGTTGGCGAGGCCGCCCAGCGCGAGCAGCCCGGCCATCGCGGCCAGATCGCCCGGCTCCTCCTTCAAGATGGAGCGGAGCAGCTCGGCGGCGCGGCCCGGCTCGCGGGTGCGGTAGGCGCGCAGCGACGCCGCCGTTCTCAGCGAGGCCAGCTTCTGCCCGCGCACCGGAGTCGCGCCCGCGAGCGCCTCGAACGCCGCGGCGGCTTCAGCGGCCTTGCCGCTCCAGTGGAGCAGCCGCGCGCGCGCCGCCAGCGCGTGGACCGCGTCGTGCTCCAGCGCCAGCGCCTTGCCGTGCAGCTCGTCGGCCTTGGCCGGATCGCCCATCCGCCACTCGGCGATCCCCGCCGCGCGCGAGAGCATGCGCGCCTTGTCGGCCGCCTCGGGCAGCTCCTGCGCCAGCTGCTCCAGCGCCGCGATCGCCGCCGGGAGATCCCCGGCGCGCGACTGCAAGCGGGCCAACCGGCGCAACAGCGACAGATCGCTCCCGCCCGCCGCCAGCGCGGCCTGGCACGCCGCGATCGCCTCGGGGAAGCGGCCCGCCGACTCGAGCAGCGCGGCCCGCTCGGCGTGCAGCCCGGCCGCGCGCGAAGGCTCGGAGCGGTTCGCCTCGTCGAGCAGCGCGTCGATCCGCTCACCGATCGGCAGCGCGGGCAGGTGCAGCAAGGCCGCCCGCGCGCTGTTCGAGCCGGGCTCGGTCGCGCGCGCCCGCTGCAGCATCGCCAGCGCGCCCGCGTCGTCGCCCAGCACGCGCAGCAGCTCGCCCGCCTCGACCAGCAGCTCGGCCGCCTCGGCCGGGTTGGCGAGGCCCGCGCGCACCTCGAGCGACTTGACCAGCGACTCGAAGTTCCCCGCGCGGAGGGCGAGCAGCGTCCAGGCCTCGGAGCCGCGCGGCGCGCTCTGCCCCTCGGCCAGCCTGGCCGCGCGCAGCGCCAGCTCGAGCGCCTTGTGCGCGGGCGAGATCGCCTCGTCCGCGTCGCCTCCGTTCTCTTGCGGCTCCGGCTCGGGCAGCTCGGCGGTGAGCATCGCCGCGCGCATCAGCTGCTCGGCCGCCAGGCCCGGCTGGCCCTTCTGCTCCAGCTCGCCGCCCAGCTGCTCGAGGAGCTGGGCCAGCTCGGCGTGCTCGCCCAGGAAGGGCAGCTCGCGCGCGAGCAGCCGCTGCGACGGCGCGTGCCCCGGCTGCAAGGCGAGCGCGCGCTTGGCCAGCGCCACCGCGGTGTCCTTGGTGCCCGAGCGCTCCAGCCAGAGGCCGGCCTCGGCGTAGTGATCGGCCGCCTCAGCCGGCGCGTGGCTCTCCAGCGCCTCGGCCAGCGCGACGTACCGCTCGGCCGCCGCGTGCGCGTCCCGCTCGGCCACCGTGCGCGCGTGCAGCGCGATGGCGGCCGCGTCGCCCGGGTTCTCCGCCAGCGCGTTGGAGAGCAGCGTCTCCCGCTCCAGCGGCGTGGTCGCGCAGAGCGCCGCCAGGACTTGCAGCTCGGCCTTCTCGCCCGGCGAGGTCGCGGCCGCGATCGCCGCCGCCAGCGCCGCGGGCAGCTCCGAGGCGGCGCTCCCCGCCAGCTCGACCGCCAGCGCGTGGAGCATCGGATCGCCCGCGGCCACTTTCAGCCCCGCGCGCAGCTCGCCCAGCCCCTCCAGCGCGCGCGACTGCTTGTAGGCCGCGATCTGGGCCGCGAGCAGGAACTCCGAGGGCGCAGAGCTGCGCTCCGCCTCCTCGTGCGCGAGCTGCACCAGCTCGTCCCAGCTCGCCTTCGCGCGCGCCCGCTGCGCCATCACCAGCGTGGCGATCGGATCGCCCGGCGAGGCGCCCAACAATCGCCGCAGCGACTCTTCGTGCAGCGCCTCCAGCTCGGCCGGCTTCATCGTCGCCGCCGGCCCGCCGAGGGGAAACTGGGCCACGCTGGTCGGCCCGCTGGGGGTGGTCTCGATCAAGAGCGACTGCGCGTGCAGCTCCTCGAGGATCAGCGCCGCGCGGCGCAGCATCAGCCCGCGCTGCACGTCGTCCTTGTTCGCCTGCGCCGAGCGCAGGAGCAGCTTCGCGGTGACCAGCCGGTCGCCCGCGCGCTCGGAGACCTGCACCGCTTCGCGCAAGAGCGCGGGGTGCTCGGGCGAGAGCTCGAGCGCGCGATCGATCACCCCCTCCGCCTTCTCCGGCGCCTTCAGCTCGCGGCTCAGGATGCGCGCCTGCGCGAGCAGCGACTCGGCCTTGGCCGCCGCGTCGCCGAGCAGCGCCTCCTCTTTCTGGTGCAGCGCGAGCACCCGCTCCCACTGGTTCTCGGCGGCGAAGAGCCGCCGCGCCGCCTCCAGCGTGGGCCGATACTTGGGGTCCAGAATAAACGCCGCCTGGAACGCCGACGCGGCCGCGCGCGGATCGCCCAGCCGCTCGATCCAGAGCCGCCCGATCGCGTGGTGCACCGGCGCCGCCTGCGGCGTCTCGCCCAGCGCGCGCGCCTCGCCGTCGAGCCGCTCGAGCAGCTTGCCCGCCGCCGCGACCTCCTCGTCGTTCGGTTCCCGGAGCGCGGTGCTGAGGTGGAGCTGGGCGGTGATGATCGGCTGGTTCACGCCGCGCACGATAGGGCGAAACAGGAAATCCGCACATCGGGAAACCCGGACCCGAAGCCCGGTAAGACCAGCGGCCCATTCCCAAGCGGCGCGAGGCTTGAGCAGAGTACGCCCCCGCGCGCGCCCCGGAGGGGTTCGCGGGCGGCGCTCGCCTTCGCGAGCGAACCTGTTTTCGGGAGCCCACATGAAACTGCTGTCCTTCGCAGCCCTCGCCGCCATCCTCGCCGCGCCGCTCGCCGTCCGCGCCGAGGAGCACCCCGCCTACCTGCACGCGCTCACCGATCTCCGCCACGCGCGCGCCCACCTCGAGAAGCCGGCCAAGCCCAGCGTCGCCTGGGATGAGCAGGGCGCCATCAGCGAGATCGACAAGGCGATCGGCGAGATCAAGAAGGCCTCGATCGACGACGGCAAGGACCTGAACGATCACCCGCCGGTCGACGCCGGCCTCGATCACGCCGGCCGCCTCCACCGCGCCATCGAGCTGCTCCGCAAGGCCCGCGCGGACATCGAGAAGGGCGAGGACGATCGCTGGGGCAACCACCTGCGCGCCCGCGCCTTCGAGCACATCGACGCGGCCATCCGCAAGACCCGCGAGGCGATCCACGACAAGGAGAAGTAGTCTCTTCTCCCGCCGTCCCAGGCCGCTGCCCACCCGGGCGGCGGCCTTTTCTTTTGCCGCCCCTCGCCCAGCAGCGCGCGCAGCCGCTCGGGCCCCTCGCGCTGGCCGGCCCGGCTCACGGCTTGAGCAGGATCTTCCCCGGCGCGTGGCCGCTCTCCAGCTGCTGGTGCGCGCGCGCCGCCTCGCCGAGCGGCAGCACCTGCGCGACCGCGATCCGCAGCTTCCCCTCCGACGCCCAGCTGCCGATCTGCTCGAGCACCGCGATGCTGCGCTGCTTGCCGGTGCCCACCGAGAAGATCACCCCATGCTTCGCCGCGTCCGCGTCCGCGATGGTGACGATGCGGCTGGTCCCGCCGCGCAGCTCGATCGAGTCGGGCAGCGCGCCCTTCCCCGCCGCGTCGAACACCGCGTCGATCTTCTTCCCCGCCGCGCGCACCCGCTCGACCAGGCCGGGCCCGTAGACCACCGGCGTCGCGCCCAGCGCGCGGATCGCCTCCTGGTTCTTCTCGTTGCCGGTGGCGATCACCTCCGCGCCCCGCGCCCGCGCCAGCTGGATCCCTGCGCTGCCCACCACGCCGGCGCCGCCGTGGATGAGCAGCGTCTCGCCCGCTTTCAATTGCAGCGTCTCGAGCACGCGGTTGGCCGTCTCGCCCGCCACCGGCAGCGCCGCGGCCTGCTCGATCGAAAGATCCGCGGGCCGCTTCACCACCAGCGTCGCCAGCGCCTTCTCCGCGTAGGCGCCGCCGTCGGACCAGCCGAACACCTCGTCGCCGATCTGCAAGTTCGTCACGCCCTCGCCGAGCGCGTCGACGGTGCCGGCGATCTCGTTGCCCAGGATCGCGGGCAACTTCGTCTTGAACTGCGACTCCATCAATCCCGCGCGCACCTTGGCGTCGAACGGGTTCACGCCCACGGCTTCCAACTGGACGCGCACCTGGCCCTTGCCTGGCGCGGGCTCGGCGATCTCCGCTGCGTGCAACACCTCGGGACCGCCGAAGCGATCGATCTGCATGGCCTTCATCTCGGGCTCCTTTCAACGATTCTTGCGGAAGCGATCGATCATCCATAGCCCCGCCGGGAGCGCGGTGAAATCGGCGATCAAGGCGAGCAGGAAGGCCGCGCTGGTCACCAGGCCAAATTGGCGCAGCGGCGGGAACGAAGAGAAGGAGAGCGCGAGGAACCCGGCGGCGTTGATGGCGGTGGCGAAGACGATGGCGCGGCCCGAGACGCGCAAGCTGTGCGCGAGCGCTTCGCCCAGTGGCGCGCTCGCCCGCTCGTGCAGGTGGTGGAAGAAGTGGACCTGATCGGTCTCGGTGGTGCCGAGCACGGTGGTGGCGATCAAGATGGTCGCGACGTTGAGCGGCGCGCCGAAGATGCGCATGCCGAGGAAGGTGGCGAGGATGGCGAAGATCGAAGGGATCATCGCCATCAGCCGCGCGGTGCCGCTGCGGAAGACGGCGAGGAAGACGGCGAAGATGAGCAGCGCGGTGATGACGAAGCTCTCGGCCAGCGTCGGCACCAGGCTGTCGCCCACCTTCGATTGCAAGCGCTGCTCGCCGGTCAGCTTCAGCTCGGCGCCGGCGAGAACAGGGAAGTTATTTAAAATCCGGGTGAACGATTCGTCCGCCTCGCGCGCCAGCTGCGCGTATCCCTTGGCGTCCCCCTGCTCGAAGATCACGGTGAGGTTGAGATCAGCCAGGCCGCCGACGTCGATGTAGCCTCGCAGCGACGGCTCGCTGACCAGGAGCTGCTCCAGCTCCTCGGATGAGCGCTGCATCGCATTTGCATCGCCTGGCAGCGCCTCGGGCTGGCCGGCGAAATAGCGGCGCAAATGGAGGAACGTGGTCGGCCCGATCACCGTGAGCACGCGCGGCTGCGCCTCGAGCGCGCGCTGCAGCTCGTCGATCGCGCGCAGCGATTCGGGGCTGGTGGCGACCGGCTTGGCGAGGTGGATCCAGACGTGGGCGACGTTGAGATCGCCGACGTTGGCGCGGAACCAATCGAGATCTTTTCGCAGCGGCAACTCGGGATCGATGTAGGTCGCGGTGTCGACGCCGACCGACATCGGCGCGAGCTTTCCGGGAATTCCGAAGAGCGCCACGGCGCCGAGCAGCGAGACGAAGAGCGCGCCGAAGACGAGCAGCTTGCGGTGGCGCGAGCTGAACTCCGGGATCTTCTCCGAGATGCGATCGTAGAGATCCGGCGCGTGCATCCCGGGCGCGCGCGTGGGCGTCTTCAGCGCGAGCTGCAGCGCGGGGAACAAGGTGAACGCGATGATCCACGCGATCACCAAACCGAGCGCGGTCCAGATGCCGAGCTCGCGCAGCGGCTGGATCTTCGAGACGTAGAGCGCGGCGAAGCCGAGCGCGGCCGCGGCGATCGAGGCGGTGACCGGGAGCAGCTTGTTGCGCAGGGCCTCGAGCTGGTGCTCGCACAGATCCTGCTCGGCGGGCTTGTCGACGAATCGCGAGTGCAGATAGACGAGCGAGGCGAGCGCGGTGACCAGGATGGTCAAGGGCACCAGCACCGAGACGATGGTGAACTGGTAGCCGAGCAGCCCGCCCGCCGCGACCGCGAGCGCGACGGTGGACGCGAGCGTGAAGAGAAACGCGAAGAGGGTGCGGAGCGAGCGATAGAGCGCGAGCACCACGACCACGATCAGGCCGCCGAAGAAGGGGAAGTAATGGGTCGAGGCGCGGCCGGATTGATCCTCGATCCAGCGCTGCGCGTAGGGCGCGCCGACCTTGCGCACGGTGCCGGCGTGGATCGAATCGAGCGCGCGATCGATGCCGTCGAGCGCGGTGTTCCGCTCGGCCGGGGTGTGGACGTCGAGATCAGTTGCCAAAGATAAGTAATTCTTGCCGAGCAGACCTTGCTTGCGGAAGAAGTCCGTCCCTTCGGCCAGCGCGCGCACGCGAGCGGGATCGCCGCCGCCCGCGCGCCTGGCGGCGTCGAGCACCGAGAAGGCGCTGGCGTGCGGCACCTCGCGCAACGCTTTCGCGGCGGCGTCGACGCGCGCGATCGACTCCGGGCTCCACGGATCTTGCGCCTCGAAGACGAGCAGCACCGAGGGGCGATCGGGGAACAATCTCTGGAACGCGCGGGTGGCGATGAAGTCGGGATCGTTCGGCTGGATGAGCCGCTCGAGCCCGTTCTCCGAGCCGATGTGCGCCGCGCGCCAGGCGGCCAGCGGCGTGAGCAGCGCATAGAAGATGAGGATCGGCACGCGCAGCGCGACGACGCGGGCGAGCATTCGCGAGGGCAGATCGTTCAAGCGACACCCGAGTGCGAGAGCGGCAGCGTGTCAGCCGCGACTGCCGTGTAACGCCCCAGGTCACGCGCGCGCGCTCGGCATTCCGACAGCGCGCCGTGACCGCTCGCCGCCGCCGCCGGTTACCAAGGCCTCCATGCTCGCTCTCGCCGCGACCCTCCTCGTCTTCTGCGCCCCCGGTTATCCCGGCAGCACCGCCGAGGCGAAGCCCGCCATGGACGCCTTCGCGCGCGCGCTCGCCTCCTCTTCGAGGCTCCCCGCGAATGAATTGACCGCGACCTATCTCGAGACCGACGCAGGCGGCGTGGCCGCGCTGCAGTCGGACGACGCTTCGCTGGCGCTGGTGACGCTGCCTTTCTTCCTCGAGCACGAGGAGTCGCTGCACCTGACCGCGCGCCTCATGGCCTCGCCCAAGGATGGTGCCGCGACGCAGAAGTGGACGCTGGTGGCGGCGAAGGATCACCCCGCCTCGCTCGCGGGATACGCGGTGCAGTCGAGCGCCGGCCCCGATCGATTCGTCCACGCCATGGCGCCGCAGATGTCCGGCGCCGCCGTGGCCACCTCGGGCGCGATCCTCTCCGGCCTGCGCAAGGCCTCGTCCGGCGAGAAGCTCGCATTGCTTCTCGACGCCCCCCAGCTCGCCGCGCTCCCGCAGCTGCCGTTCGCCGCGCAGCTGGAAAAGATCTCCGAATCGCCCGAGGTGCCGGTAGCGATCATCGCCACCGTGGGCAAGCGCATCGAGGAGAAGAAATGGAAGCCGCTCGAGTCGGCCCTGCTCAAGCTGGCAAGCGACCCGAGCGCAAAAGAGGCGCTCGACGGCGTGCGCATGACCGCCTTCGTCCCCCTCGATGAAAAAGCCTTGGCCAACGCCCGCGCCGCCTGGAAGAGCGCGAAGTAATCACCGTGGCCATCGATCCTTCTCCGAAGTCGCCGGCGAGCACGAAACGCGAGCGACCATTGCGACCGATCTGGAAGATCCTCCTCGCGTCCTCGGCGCTCGCCTCGTGCAGCAGCGCCCTCCACGACACCAGGCCGCTCGACTCCAGCAGCGCCTCCATGTCCTTCGCCGACGCCCTCGCCCGCGCCGACCAAGCCTGGACCGCCCGCGCCGATCCCGCCCAAGCCGCGCAGTCGATCCCCTTCTACGTCGAGGCCGCCAAGGCGCGCCCGAGCGATCCCCGCGGCTACGCCGGCGCGATCCGCAGCGAGGCCTTCCTCCTCGGCCGGGAAAAAGATTCCGCGCGGAAGACCGCGCGCGCCGTGCACGCGGTGGAGCTGGGCCAGCAGTGCGAGCTGGCCGCACCGGAAGCGCCGCCCTGCGATTACTGGCTCGCCGCCGCGCTCGGTCTGCAGGCGCGGGAGAAGATCGCGACCGCCCACGACGCGCTCCCCAAGAT
>FTDO01000111.1_pt1 | contig 19390 bp, 13 predicted proteins | sample 1639931 | NCBI WGS metagenome assembly FTDO01 (sample SAMEA3914869, study PRJEB12502) | metagenome | biome: forest; material: soil | place: USA | collected 2012-03-12 | depth 0.1 m | reverse complement strand
GTCGTACTGCTTCGGCTGCGTCGGCTTCCTTCCCATCCGCGCCGCGCGCAGCCGCTCCAGCTCGAAGAGCACCGGATAGTCCTCGGCGTCGACCGAGCCCGCGTCCTCCATCGGCGTGCCCTCGTCGAGGCCGCGCCCGTCGGCGGTCTGGCGCGCCTCGAGGTCGACGTGGGCGAACTCCTTCTCCGCGCCGTCGCTGAACTGGATCCGCGCGTGCTCGAGCACGTCGCGCGCGCTCGCCGCCCCCAGCTCGCCGCCCGATCCGGCCAGGATCTGCTGCACGAACTTCGAGTCGCCGAAGAGCGCGTGGAGATCCTCGCGGCGCGCGAAGGCGCGGCTCTTGCGCACCTTGGCCCCCTCGGGCGGCAGGGTGATCGGCAGCTGGGCCAGCTCGCGCAGCGCCGCGCGCACCGCGGGATGGCGCTTCAACTTGATGGTCGCGCCGGTCGCGTTCTCGCTCTCCTTCTTGGGCAGGTCGGGGAACGCGCGCCGGGCCTGCTCGGCGGCGAAGCGATCGAAGCGGAACACCTGCGCGCCCGAGACGCCCAGCCGCTCGAGGAGCAGCTCGGTGAGCACGCGCAGGCCCTCGGTGGGCACCACCACCGCGCTGTTCATCCGGCCGCGCAGCTTCTCCAGCCGGGCCACCCGGTGGAGGGCCACGGTGGTCTTGCCGCAGCCCGCCTCGCCGAGCAGCAGGAGCGGCTTGCTCGCCGGCAGCGCCACCGCCGCGCGCTGGATCGAATCGAGCTCGGCGTCGGCCACGCTGGAGGTGCGTCCGCGCAGCGCGGGAGGACGCGGCAGCAGCGGCGGCCCGAGCCGATCGCGCCCGCTCGGCCGCCAGCCCGGCCCGACTCCCGCATTTACCGGCGTGGCCGATCCGGTCAACTGTACCGGATCGACACTTTTGGTTAAGTTTACCGAATTTACCGATTTGGTTGCTTCGGTAGCCTCGCGCCGGGGGGCCTCGAAGAGGGAGAGCTGGCCGCGCGGCGGGCTTTGCGGCTCGTAGGGCCGGGGCTCGGCGGCCGCGTCCGCGCGCGCTCGCGGCTCCGCGCCCGCCTCGCGGATCCACTCGCGGCCGCCGAGGAAGATCGCGCTCAGCGCGCCGTCCTCGAACGAGAGCAGCGCGCGCCGCAGCAGCACCCCCTCCACGGTGCGGCCGTCGACCTCGATCGCGTACTCCTCGCCCTCCTCGTAGGCGAAGAAGATCTCCGCCAGCGGCGCGGTCCGCCAGTCGATCAGCGCCAGCTCCGGCTCGATGTGGGTCGCGGCGCCGAGCAGCAGATCCCGCTCGGTGCCCGCGCTGGAGCGCACCCGCGCGAAGCCCAGCGCGGCCCTCCCCGCGCGCGGCACGAAGGGCGCGGCCAGGCGCGCGGCCCGCTCGCAGTCGGCGAGAGCCTCGGAGGACGCGTCGGGCGCGGACAGGCTCTCCGTCACGGGCGCATCGAGCCGGAACTTCCACTTGCAGACAAGCAGGATTCGCGGGCGAAGATTTTCCCCGCGCGGAGATCCCGCCGGGGCGCGGCCGTGCGATAGAGCGCCCATGTCGGAATCGAGCCGCTCGGAGGACGGGGTCCGGCGCGCGAATGGAGCGCCGGCCGCGGACGGGCCTCCCGCCGCGGACGCCGGGGCCTCCTCGGAGGCGGCCAGCCTCGCCTGGGCGCTGGCGCCGGGCACCTTGCTCGCCGGCGTCGCGGGCGGGATCGCGTTTCCCATCCTCCCCGCGGTGGGCCTGCGCGCCGGCCTCTCCCTCGCCTTCATCGGCGCCATCCTCGCCGCCAACCGCGGCGCGCGGATCGTCTCCAACCCGATCGTGGGCCTGCTCAGCGATCGCCTCGGCGGCCGCCGCACGCTGCTCGCCGGCCTGGTCATCCAGGTCGCGGTGATGGGCCTCTACGTCCTCGGCGTCACCACCTCGCACCCCGGCTTCTTCTTCCTGGTCGGCCGGCTGCTCCACGGGCCCGGCTCGTCGTGCGTGTTCGTCTCGGCGCAGGCGCTGGTGCTCACCGCCGCCCGCGGGAGGAGGTCGGGCAGGGCGGCGGGAGTGGTGCGCGCCTCGATCGCGATCGGCGTGCCCACCGGGCTGATGCTGGGCGGCTTCCTCGCCGACAAGTTCGGCGAAGCGGTCACCTTCGAGGGCGCGGCGGTGGCGATCGTCCTCGCCGGGCTGCTCGTCTTCGCGCGCGTTCCCGATCTGCGCGCCGAGTCGAAGCAGCGGTTCGGCCTCTTCGACTCGCTGCGCGCGCTGGCCGACAAGCGCCTCGCCGCCATCGGCGGCCTCAACTTCGCGATGATGTTCGCCGCCTCGGGAATGGTCTTGACCACCTCGACGCTCCTGGTGCACGTGCGCGGCTTCTCCGTCTTCTCGCTGCCCGAGCGCGCCACCGCGAGCGTCTTGATGGGCTGGCTGGTGATCTCCGACGCGCTCTCCACGCCGCTGTTCGGCCGCCTCGGCGACCGGCTCGACGCGCACGCGCAGATCGGCCTGCTCGGGATCGCCTCGATGATCCCCGCGATGCTGGTGATCGCCAACAGCCACACCGCCGGCGTCTACGCGCTCGGCCTCGGCCTGCTCGGGGTGAGCACCGGCGCGCTCGGCCCCTCGGTGCTGGCGCTGCTCGGCGAGCTGGTGCCGCCGGCGATGCGCGGCCTCGCGGTGGGCGCGCTGCAAGTCTGCGCCGACCTGGGCGGCATGCTCGGGCCGCTGATCGGCACCGCGCTCTTCGCCGGCCCGCTCGACATCCCCTACTACGTGAGCGCCGCGGTGCTGGCCGCGTTCCTCCCCGGCGCGATCTACCTGGTCCGCGCGCACAAGCTGGCCGCGGCGCGCGCGCCCGCCTCCGCGTCGATCGACGCGCCTTGAGCTTCATCGCCGGCGCCGGACCCTCCTTGCTTCCGTCGCGCATCCGACGGCAACCTTTCTCCGCGCAGGGAATCGATCGGCCGTCCGCGGAGATTGGAAATGAGCTGGGCGCTGCAGGTCTTGGTGGTCCACGGGTACGTGCTGCTCTTCGCCTGGGTGGCGATCGAGCAGCTCGGGCTCCCGCTTCCCAGCTCGCCCTTGATGGTCGCCGCCGGCGCTCTCGCCGCGTCGGGGAGGCTCGGCGTCGCGGGGAGCATCGCCGCGGTGGTGCTCGGCTGCGTCTCCGCCGACACCGTCTGGTACCTGCTCGGCCGCAGGTGGGGCGACAAGGTGGTGCGGCTGATCTGCCGCATCTCCTTCGAGCCCACCACTTGCGTGCGCAAGACCGAGAGCGCGCTCGGCCAGTACGGCGGCAAGACGCTGCTGGTCGCCAAGTTCATCCCCGGGCTCAACGTGGTCGCCGCGCCGATCGCCGGGCAGTCGGGCGTGCCGCTCGGCCGCTTCCTCGCCCTCGACCTCGTCGGCGCTTCGCTCTGGGCCACCGTGTTCGTCGGCGCGGGCGCCGTGTTCGGCGTCAGCGTCGCATCGGCCGGGCTCGCCCACGCGCTGCGCGACGTGGCGGCGCTCGCCTTCGCCGCGCTGGTCCTCGGGCTGGTCGCGCGGCGGGTCTGGCGCCATCGCCAGTTCCACCGCGAGGCGGAGAGCTGGCGCGTCACCGCGGTGGAGCTCAAGACGCGGCTCGATCGGGGCGACCGCTTCCACATCGTCGACCTGCGCCCGGTCTCCGGCGAGCTCGAGCGCGACCGCACCGTCCCCGGCGCGCAGCGCGCCACGGCGCGCGAGGTGCTCTCGTCGATCGATCGCATCCCGCAAGGCAGCGAGGTGGTCCTCTTCTGCGGCTGCCCGGGCGAGAGCGCGGCGGTGGCGCTGGCCGCCAAGCTGCGCAAGCGGGGCGTCGCGCAGGTGCATCCGCTGGAGGGCGGCGTCGACGCTTGGCGCGAGAGCGGCTTCCCCCTCGCCTGAGCCTCGTCGAGCTCGCCGGAAGCCCGTGTCGCGCGCGCGTCGGCTGCTGGAAACGCGACAGCCGCATTCTCGTCACCTGCCGCGCCGTCCGCCGTCTCGGCCGCCGGATCCGCGCCTGGCGCCCGTCTTCCCCCGGCGGAAGCCTCTCGCCCGGTTCGGCAAGCGGATTGCTGAAGGGAAGGGCGTGCGCCTCGCGTCCTCTCCTCGCGGCGCCCGAGAAAGCCTGGATTCAAGCCATGCCGCGCAACTCGCTCATCGCCGCCGCCGCGCTCGCGGCCCTCGCCAGCCAGCCCGTCTTCGCCCAGCAGGAGCCCGAAGCCGATCGGGCGCGCGTCACCTTCACCGCCTCCACCCGCGACACCCAGGAGCGCGCGCAGGCCTCGGCGCACAAGCTGGAGTGGCACGCGCTCTCGCTCCCCAACGGCGCGGTGCGGCTGCTGCTCCGCGTCCCGCTCGAGTCGCTCCAGTCGGGCGCGCCGGGCTTCGACGCCAGCCTGCGCGAGACCTTCGACGCCAGCCGCCACCCGTACCTCGAGCTGGAGGGGCTGGTGCGTCCCGGCGACGACGCGGCGGCCTGGACCGGATGGCTGCGCTATGCCGGCCAGACCCGCGCGGTGCGCGCCTCGCTCTCGCTGAGCCGGGCCGGGAGCCAGCTGTCGCTGCACGCCGCGCTGCCGCTCGACCTGGACGGCATGGCTCTCCCCCGGCCGAGGCTCGGCGGCGAGCCGGTGGAGAACGAGCTGCAGCTCGAGCTGTCCGCGCAGCTGACGCTGGATCCGCAGGCGCTGGTGAGCGGCGGCTTCATCAGCCCGGCGCGGGAGTGATCGTCACCGCATGGCCATATGTGCATATGCCCATGTGGCGATGCGGCGGCCGCGCTATCCGCCGATGCTCTTCGCGGTCGCGGTGAACCGCCGCACGTCGCCGTCGAACGAGCGCAGCGAGTAGCGGCTCAGCCCGAGCAGGTGCGCGGCGTCGCGGATCTCCTCCAGCCGGGCCTCGTTGGGGAAGCCGTGCAAGAGCTGGAGCGCCGAGGTCAGCTTCACCACCTGGAGCTCGTGGGCTGCGTCCGCGGCCGCGCCGGAGTGGTGGTGCTCGCAGATCTGCAGCGCCGGATCGGGGAGCTTCCACTCGCGGTGGATGGCCGCGCCGATCTCGACGTGGACCGCGTCGAGCAGCTGCTGCAGAGGCTCGCGCGCGAGGCCGGGCACCGAGCCGCGCGCGTTGAGCGTGGCGTAGACGCTCAGGCCCACCGACATCCCGATGTCGTGGAGCAGGGCGGCGAGGAAGACTGTGTCCGAGCGGGTCTTCAGCTTGGGCAGCGAGAAGGCGAGCGAGGCCGACGCGAGCGCGGTCGCGGTGGCGTGGACGAACAGCTCGCCGAACGCGGCGCCGTACTTCGCCTCCTCGGCGCGGCGGCCGGGGCCGAACACCGACTTGGTGGAGAGCGCGGCGCAGATGCTGGCGACCTCCACCGTGCCGAGGCGGGTGATCCCCTCGCGCAGCGTGGAGATCTTCGCCACGCCCTGGTTCGCCGCCGAGTTGGCCACCCGCAGCACGCCCGCGGTGAGCGCCGGCTCGAGCGTGACCATCTTGGCCAGCTCGTTCGGATCGGGATCGGGCTGCGAGATCAGGTTGAGGATGCGCATCGCCAGCGCCGGCGGCGAGGCGGGGACCTGCGGGCTCTGCCGGAAGCTCTCCAGCACGGTCGCCGCCAGCGCGGGATCGATCGGCGCGGGCGGCTTCTCGGGCAGCTTGAGCTGGAGCGCCTCGAGCAGCTCGTCGCGGGTGAGCGGCTCGGCCGGCTTCTCCGCGGGCTTCGCCTCCGCCTTGGCGGGTGCGTCGCCTCTTGGCGCCGGAGCGGGAGCAGCCGGGGTTGCCTTGCTTCCGAACCAGCGGCTGAACCAGGAGCCCATCGCGACCTCGGCGCGCCTGCCGCTGGGAGCGGCATGATCCAGCTCCGGCGTACCGCGCGGGATCCGCCTCGTCCAGAAATCGACTTTGCAGAGGAACGCGCGCGGCTAGCCGACCACGCGCAGCCGCGCCGGCTCGGAGACCGGGCGCCAGAACGAGGCCGCGTCGCCCACCTGCTCGGGCAGCACGCTCAGCTCGTCCGTCACGTCGACCAGCACGTAGCCGACGGTGCCGCGCGCGCCGACGCGCATCGGCAGCTCGGAGATGGAGAACGCGGAGCGCTCGCCCGAGCAGACCAGCACCACCACCCGCGAGGCCGCCTTCACCGCCTTGCGCACCATGTGCCCCGACGGCGCGGCGAGCCAGGCGCTGACCGGGAACAGCCCTTCGTTGCCGTCGGTGCACTCGGGCCAGCCCGAGCGCGAGGCCAGCTCGCGCAGCAGCTCCAGCTCGCGCGCGCCGGCGGGGATGAAGAGCACCCCGGGCGGCGCCTGCACCAGCTGGCGCGCCAGCTCCTCGCGCAGCTCGTCGAAGAGCGGCCGCAGCGGCCACTGCGTCGAGGTGATCACCGGGCCGTTTCCCCAAAACGCCAGCTCGGTGCTGGTGTGGATCTTCAAGCCGCGCAGCGACCAGAGCAGCACCAGCGCGAAGCTGCCCAGCGCGCCGATGAAGAGGCCCGCGACCGCGTAGGGCTTGCGCAGCGACTTGCGCGGGATGTTGGGCAGCGCCGGCGCCTCCAGCAGCGAGAGCCCGGTGACCGGCGTGCGCGACTGCTCGACCGCGGCCAGCCGGGCGGCGTCCAGCTCGGAGACGTGGGCTTCGCCGGAGGCGATCGCGTGGGCCAGGTCCGCTCCGCGCCGCTCGATCGCGCGCAGCCGCTCCACCTTCGCGGTGGCGTCGATCACCAGCTGCGCCAGCGCCTTCTCGCGCCCGGCCGCCGCTTCGCGCGCCGCCTTGGCGTCGATGATCCGGCTCTGGAAGCTGCCCAGCTCGGGGTTGCGCCCGGAGCTGCGCTCGGTCACCACGCCGCTCGACCAGCTCTCGTCCTTGTGCTGCCGCAGCGCCTTGGCCTGCGCCTCGAGCATCTTGATCCGCGGGTGATCTTCAGACAGCCCGCCGCTGCGCAGCCCGGCCAGCTCCGCCTCGATGTCAGCCAGCTTCGCCGCGTCGGGGTGGACCACCTTCTCCGAGAGCACCACCGTCTGCGCGTTGTGCTGGAGCGCGTCGTTGAGCGAGTCGAGGCGCGCCTGCTCGGCGGCCGCGTCGGCCCCGGCGCCGACCTGCTCCTGCTGGTAGCGCGTCGCGTCCGAGCTGGCCTGAGCCAGCTCGCCCTGCAGGTCGGTGATCTGTTGCTCCTTCAGGAACTCCGCCTGCTGCGCGCGCAGGTCGCCCAGCTCCTGCCGCGCCACCGCCAGCCGCTCCGCGAGCGCGGTGGCCGCGTACTCGCCCTGCTTCTTCTCCGCGATCAGCCGCTGCTTCTGGAAGACATCGAGCGTGGTCTGGTTCAGCTCCAGCGCCTCCTGCGCGCTCGCGCCGACCGCGGTCAGCGTGATCATGTTCGAGCGATCGTCGGGGGTCACCTCGATGCGCGCGCCGAGGCTCTCCACCGTCGAGGCGATGCCGAGCCGCTGCCGCACCTCGAGCAGCACCGCGGGCGTCTTCACGCTGTCCACCAGCGTGTGCATCGCGCGCATGGTGTCGCGATCGCCGCCCGACATCAGCGACGCGGAGTCCCAGGTGAGCAGCGAGGTCACCGCGAACTCGCGCGGCGCCCACTTCAGCGCGGCCGCGCAGCCGAGCACGGCGCCCAGGATGGTCGAGAGCCAGATCCAGCGCTGCCGCCGCTTCAGCTCCCAGAGCACCCGCCGCGGCTCGATGGGCAGGCCAGCGCGGCCGCCGGGCTGCGCGGCGGAGCGCGGTCCGGGGCTCGCCGGCGGGAGCGGCGGAGTCGCGTCATCGATATCGAACATCTGCTCCTGCACCTCTTCGGGCGGCGCGGCCTGGCCACAAGCGCCAACGCGCATCGTAACGATCCAACCGATGGTCGAGCAACGAAGCTTCCCGGGCGCGCCGTCTCAAGTTGAGACGGGCCCGGACGCGAGATCAGCGGAGATCGATCGGCAGGAGCGGCGAAGAGCTTGAGCGCGAAGGAGCCCGGGCGAAGAGCCGCGCCGCCCACGGCTCAGCCGCACAGGCGCTGGATGACCTCGAGGCCGCGCTGCACGATCTGAACGCAGGAGTAGCCGGCGACCGCCTTGGCGCGGCCCGCCTGGCCCATCTCGGCGTAGCGGGCGCGCGCGTCGAGCAGCCGATCCAGGCCGGCGCAGAGCGACTCGTAGCTGTCCGGCTCGACGACGTGGCCGGTGGCGTCTTCGTCGACCAGCTCGGTCACGCCGCCGACGCGGGTGGCGAGCACCGGCAGCCCGCTGGCCATCGCCTCCAAGACCACGATCGGCGAGCAGTCGGCGCGGGTGGGCAGCACGAACGCGTCCGCGGCCTGGTAGCGCCGGAGCAGCGCGTCCGAGTTGTTCGAGGCCTGGTGGAACCGCACGCGCGGGTGCTCGAACGAGCTCGGCCGGGTCACCAGGTCGAGCTCCCAATCCTCCCGCTTCGTCTCGCGCGCCCACTTCAGGAGCAGGTCGCCGCCCTTGCGCTGGAAGTCGCCGCCGACGAAGAGCAGCTTGACCCGCTCGCCGAGCGGGCGCGGCTGCGCCGGAGGGACGAACCGATCCACGTCGATGCCCACCGGCATGACGAAGATCTTCGCCGGATCGACCTCGTACTCCTCGACCAGCGAGCGGGCCGCCCACTGCGAGTTGGGGAAGAGGCCCCGCGCCACCCGGAAGGCGCGCACCTGGCGGCGGTGCTGCTCGCGCCGGAGCCAGCCGTAGCGCGAGGGGCGCAGGTACCAGCCGAACGCCTCGAGCTGCCGCCGGGTGGCGTCGAGGATCAGGAAGGAGGGGATCTTCTTCAGCCGCCGCTGCTCCTTCACCGCGAAGCCGTGCGGATCGAAGACCACCGCGTCGAACGGCCCTCGCGACAGGCCGCGGCCCACCTCGAGCCAGTCGCTCAAGTTGCGGCGGAGGTTCCGGGTGACGAGCGGGAGCCGCTTCAGCCACGGATCCTCGGCCTCGGTCGGGATCTCGAACCAGACCGGGTCGATGGCCGGCTTCATCACCTCGATCGCGCGCCGCACGTTCAGGTAGGTCGTCTTGTGGCCGAGACCCATGGTGGAGAAGTAGCCGACGCGAAGCCTCTTTTCCCCGCTCACTGGCCGACCTCCGCGAGAACCTCGTCGTACAGCGCGCGCACCGCGAGCAGGTGCTCGCCGATCGAGAAGCGCTTCACCCGCCGGGAGCCCGCCTGGATCATCTTCGCGCGCAGCGCCTCGTCGCCGAGCACCTCGAGGATCGCGCGCGCCAGCGCAGGCGGATCGCCCGCGTCGGCAAAGCGGAGCGCGCCGGTACCGCCGTCCATCTCGCGGAAGCACTCGAGCTCCGCCGCGACGATCGGGAGCTGCGCCGCCATCCCCTCCGGCACCACCAGGCCTTGCGATTCGTAGAGCGACGGGACGGCGAGCAGGTCGAACGCGGCGAGGCACACCGGCACGTCGTTGCGCTCGCCGTGCAGCGCGATCCGCTCGCCCAGCCCCAGCGCCTGGATCTGCGCGCGGAGAGCCCCCTCCAGGCCGCCGGAGCCGACGATGGAGAGGCGCGCGTCGGGACGGGCGCGGAGGATCCCGGGCATCGCGGCGATCAGCGCGTCGAAGCGCTTCTGCTCGGCGAGCCGGCCGACCGCGCCGATCACCGCGGCGCCCTCGGGCAACCCGAGCCGCGCGCGCGCCTCGCGCTTGGAGATCTCCGCGGCGAATCGCTCGATGGGGATGCCGTTGGGGATCTCCACGCACGCCTCCTCGCGAAAGAGCCCGCTCGCGCGCAGCGCGCGCAGATCAGCCTCGGAGACCGCGATCGCCCGCGCGACCAGGTGCCCGAGCCGGCGATGGATCGGCGGCAGGAGCCGGCCCTGCAGCGCGCGCCGGTTCTTCGCCAGGATTCCGAACGGCAGGTGCACCGTCCGCACCAGCGGAATTCCGTGCAGGCGCGCGAGCGCGATCACCGGCCCGTGCGTCACCGCGCCGATCGAGTGCACGTGGATCAGCTCCGGCTTCAGCTTCGCGAACAGCGCGCGGGCCGAGATCACGCGCTGGAGATTGGCCAGGCCCTGGCCCCTCGGCGAGGCCAGCTGCTCGGTCGGGACGCCGCTCGCCGCCAGCTCGCGCAGCAGGCGCGGGTCGTTGGCGAGGCCGGCCAGCACCACCGTGGCGGAGATGCCCACCTCCTGCCGTCGGGAGAGGAACGCCATCAGCGCCTGCTCGATGCCGCCCCAGGCGATGCTGTCGTACCAGTAGGCGACGCGGAGCGGCCGGATCACCGGGCTCTCCTCGATCTCAGGCCGGCGCGATACACCGCGGCCGCCCGCCGCTTGCCCGCCGTGAGCAGGTTCTCCGCCCCCGCGAGGAGGTAGACGCGCGCCTTGTTCTTCCGCTCGAGCGACGGCGGGAGCGGGGGCAGCCGGTAGCCCTTCTCGCGGGCCCAGTCGACGCAGGAAAGTACGGTCTCGTACCAATTCAGCCCGCGCCAGCTCCAGCGCGTCCACGGCTTGAGCGGCCCGCCGAAGTGCCCGATGTGCGCGCCCCGCACGTCGTCGAGCAGGTAGCGCGAGTCGACCGCCGGCGCGAGCGAGGAGAAGGCGAGCAGCGAGTTGAGCACCGACTCGTCGGTCTGGTGGTAGGCGAGGTCGTCGGCGGCGATCACGCCGGCCAGCCGCGGGGCGAGCACGCGATCCATCTGCGCGCGCCACAGCTCGACGAAGGGCCGGAAGCGGCGGTGCAGCACGATCACGTTGGCCACCGCGACCGTGCTCAGCCTCGACGTCTGCAGATCCCCCACGTCGGCCCGCCACTGCTCGAGCACCCGCCGCGGGATCGTCCCCGGCTCCTCGCCCGGCGCGTAGCGGCGGGTGTAGACGGTGGCGTTCTCGGCCGGGCCGCGCACCCGGATCTGCAGCTCGCCGTTGGGCGGGATCAGCTGCCGGCTGAGATCTCCGGTGAAGACGCAGTCGGCGTCGATCCACGCCATCCACTCGGTCTCCACGGTGGCCAGCGCGTCGGGCTTGCTGGTGGTGAGGCTGCGCGAGTTGGGAGGGAGCGGGAGCACGCTCACGCCGCCCAGCTGCTCGAGCATCGCCTTCTGCTCGCCGGAGAAGTCCTTGCCCAGCACGTGCACCGGCAGGGTCATGCCGTGCTGGCGCAGCGTGCCCGCCATCAGGAACGCGCCCCAGAAGTAGTTCGCGTCGCAAGCGGTGGTGACGGTGATCTGCCCGGCCGGGCTGCTGCTCGCTGGAGTCATGCGGATGCCCGCTCCTCGCCGCTTCGCGAACCGCGCAGGGTGCGCTCGATGAGCTGCTCGACCTGATCGATCGCGCGGGCGTGGTCGAAGCGCGAGAGCATCTCGGCGCGCGCGCGCAGGCCCGCGCCGGGATCGCGCAGCAGCGCCTGCACCGCGCGGGCGAGGTCGCAGGGATCTTCGGGCGTGAAGCCCTCGCCGCCGCGGCCTTGCGGGAGCCACTCCGGGATGCCGCCGTGGAGCGCCGCCGCCACTGGCCGCGCGCGGCGCATCGCCTCGATGCCGATCAGGCCGAACGGCTCCGGCCAGCGCGACGGGACGATCACCACCGAGGCCTCGTCGTAGAGCGAGCTCATCCGGGCGGGCGGCGTGTAGCCGAGGAAGGAGACGCGCGAACCCAGGCCCAGCGCGGCCGCGCGCGATTCGAGCGCCGCGCGCGAAGGGCCTTCGCCGGCCACGTCGAGCGTCACCCGCTCGGGCAGGTGGGCGAGCGCCTCGACGGCGAGATCGACTCCCTTGCCATGCACCAGCTGCGCCGCGACCAGCAGGCGCTGGCACGCGGGCGGCGGCTGGAGCGGCCGCTCGGACTCCGGCTCGTCGGGCGGAATGGGGTGCAAGTGGGTCACGCGCGAAGGGGTCGCCCCCGCCTCGATCAATGTGCGGGCGAGGAACGCGCTGCAAGCGACCATCGGCGCGCGGCGCGAGAGCTGCGCGAGGCGCGCGCGCAGCGCGAACGGATTGTCCAGGTGCACCGGCATGCGGCCCGGCCGCCGATCGCGGACGACCACGCAGCCGTGCGCGACGCAGGTGACGCCGGGGGGCCGCGTGCAGGGCGAGCGGCCGAAGGCGAGCATCCGCGAGGTGCGCACGCAGGTGAGATCGTGATCGTGCACCGCCAGCAGCAGCGGCAGATCGCCGAGCCACGCCAGCTCGTCGACCGACGCGCTCTTCTCCACCCAGACCAGCTCGAGCCCGTCGAGCGCGCCGCTCGCGCCGGCGGGCGCCACGCTGCTGAACGCGGCGGCGAACGCCTCGGCGTCGCGTCCACGCCCGGGCCCGTGGAGCAAGCGGACGTGGTGCCCGCGCGCGATCAGCGAGCGGGCCAGATCGTGGCCGTGCCGCTCCAGGCCGCCCTGGAAGCCGAGGCCGGGCATGGCGAGGCCGAGCTTCACGGCAGCCCCAGCCCGCGCAAGACCAGCGGCGCCAGATCGGTGAGCGAGGAGAGCTCGTCCGGCAGGGGGCTGCTGGAGGCGAGCGCCGCCCGCGCCGAGCCGGACGAGACGTCGTAGCCGTGCATGCCGCGCGCCTTCCCGCCGACGAAGCTGGGCGCGAAGATCACCCCTTCGTCGAGGAGGAAGATGGCGCCGCCGTAGGGATCGCCTCTCGTCGGCGCGCCCCTCGCGCCGAGCGAGCCGCGATCGAGCCAGCTGCCCGGCAGCTTCGCCCGCTCGAGCTCCGCCCGCGCCTTCTGCAGCTCGGCTTCGCTGCCCCAGAGGCGCAGCATGGTGCTGTCGACGAAGTGGCGGGCGGCGAGCTTCGCGGTCAGCCCGCGCGGATCGATGGTGCGCGAGACGTCGGCCATCCCGTGATCGCCGACCAGGATGGTGATCAGCTCGCCGCCGCCGCGCGCCATCGCCGCGTGCGCTTTTTCCAGGTGGGCCGCGAGCCGCGCGCGCACTGCCTGCGCGGCCGGGCCGCCGTTTCCCTCGGCGTGGAGCACGCCGTCCATCTCGGCGGCGTAGAGGAACGCGAGGTCGGGCGTCTCGCGGGCGAGCGTGGCGTGGATCTGCTCCCAGCGCTCCGCTTCCGGCAACTGCCAGGGCGACGCGTAGACGGAGAGGCCGGCTTCGCGCGCGCGCGACAAGAAAGTTGGCACACCACCGATCTGGCCGGCCTGGAAGATGTCCTCGCGCTCGGGCAGATCCAGCCACTCGAACGCCTGGGGCGGCACGCGGTGGAGCGCGACGTAGCCGGTCAGGCCCGCGCTCCTGGAGAGCAGCTGCGCCAGACGCCGCCGCAGCCCGCCGCGCTCGTGGATCACCCGCGGGAGCAGGCCGAGCCAGCGCAGCGGCGCGAGCAGCCCGGCGCCGCGCTCGTCCGGCGCGCGCTGCGCGAAGAGGCACATCCGGCCGTGCTCGCTGCCCTGCGCGCCGGTGAGCACGGTGGCCAGCGCGCCGGAAGAGTACCCGAGCACGCCTTGCAGCGCGCGGCGGTGCGGCAGGAACGAGAGCGATTCGCCGAACCGCTCCAGCTGCGCGGTCCCCAGCGCGTCGATGAACACCACCAGCGCGCGCCGCTTCATCCCGCCCTCGCGGTGAGCTCGCGCAGGCGCCGGGCGAGATGATCGTCGGCCGCGTTCGCGGGCAGGCCGAGCAGCGCGGCGGCGGCGCCACGCGCTGGGGGATCGCGGTGCCCGTAGGCCAGCGCGACCGAGGCGCGCGCCAGCCGCTCGCGCGGGTGGCCGAGGAAGGGGAAGAGCGGAAACCCGCCCTGGGCGCTGGCGCGCAGCGAGGCGAGCAGGGCGCCGCCGGCGCGGACGTCGGGGAGCCGCGGATAGAGCGGCTCGGCGAACTTCGCGAACGCCGCGGGCTCGCGCGGAGCGCCGCGGCGGAACGACTCGAAGGCGAGGTGCCAGCCCGCGAGCTCCTCCCGCGCGGCCGCGTACCAGCCGGTAATTGATGAACCCGGATGTAAACCATTGGGACGCCAACGATCTGGCCGCTCGCGGTAGCGGAGCGCGTCGGCGTAGCGCTCGACCAGCCGCGGACCCACGCCGGGCGCCGCCTCGAGCGACCGCAGCTCCTCGAGGCGCGCGCGCAGGTTGGGCCGGTAGCGATCGGCGGCCAGGAGCAGCGCGTCTCCGCAGGCGAGCGCGGACTTGTGCGCGTGGCGCAGCATCGGCTCGTCGCCGGCCTCGAGGTTGGAGAGCGCGAGCCCGGTCGCGCGGTTGGCGAGCAGGCGCCCGGCCTCGTCGAGCGGCACCTGGCGCGGCGCCAGCTTCAACCGTTTGAACAGCAGCGAATCGCCCCGCAGCACGCGCGCGCCGCCCAGCGAGACGTCGAGCCAGAAGAGCGTCGCCGGCGGGCTCTCGAGCAGCGCCGCGTTGGCCGGCCAGACGTCCACGTCGATGCCCAGCTCGCGCGTCCAGGCGGCGCAGAGCGCGTGCAGCCTCTTGCGCAGCTTGCGCGCGCCGGACGGGACCACCGCGACGAAGTCGAGATCGTTGTAGGGCCAGAGCCCGGGCTCGCCCGGACGCTCGACCGCGCCGCCCTCGCCGCGCGCGTAGCTGCCCACCAGCGCGAGCGAGCGCAGCTCCGCGCCCAGCGTGGCCTGCACGCGATCGGCCACCTTCTCCGCGAGCATCGCGAGGTTCTTCTCCGCGCCCGGATCGCCGCCCATGGTGAAGCGGAGCGCGCCCTCGGCCGGCGGGCGCTCCAGCTCGCTCTTCGCCAGCCGCCCGCGGTAGCGGCCGAGCGCCTGCGACGCGCGCACCAGCGCCGGACGCACGCCGATCACGCCGCCGCGCAGATCGCGCAGCACGCTCCCCGCCAGCGGCCGCAAGAGCTCGCGCACCGGCGAGGGCGCGCCGAGGCGGAAGATGGCGGTGTCGGCCTTGCCTTCGCCCGCGCGCCGCTTGAGCTGGCCCGGCAGATCGTAGTCGTGCGAGTGCTCGAACCGCGACGCCGGCATGTAGACGGCGCGCCAGCCGAGCGCGCCCGCCCGCTGGGTCCAGTCCGCGTCCTCCGAGTAGCGCAGCCGCTCGTCGAAGGGCAGCGCGCGCCAGACCTCGCGCCGGATCGCCGAGGCGGCCATGGAGAAGAACACGCCGTGCTGCATCGGCGAGGGCGCGTCTCCGAAGGCGCGCGCGTAGTCGAGTCGGGTCTGCCTGTCGGCGCCGGGCCGCGCCACCTGCCGCGCGAAGCTGGCCGCCACGTCGGGCGCCGCGAACGGCTCGAGCAGCCGCTCCAGCGCGTCGCTCTCGAGCGGGACCGCGTCGGCGTTGACGAACGCGACCAGCGGGGAGGCGGTCTCGCGCATCCCCAGGTTGAGCACGGCGCCCGGCACGTAGTCGCCGGGCACGATGGGCAGCACGCGCGCGCCCGCGTCCCGCGCGGCCTCCAGCGATCCGTCGGTCGAGGCGCAGTCGAGGAAGAGCACCCGCGCGCGGACGCCGCGCTGCGACGCCAGCCCCTCCAGCGTCCGCCGCGCGTGCGGCATCTCGTTGCGGCAGCGCACGACGACGTCGAGATCGATCGCCGCCGGCCCGTCCACGCCGCCTCCGGGCATCGCGCTCCCGCTCGCGTCTCGGTCGGTCACGCCGCGCCCCTCCGCGACTCGGCCACCACCTCGCGATAGAGCGCGGCGAGCCCGTCGGCCGCGCGCTCCCAGTCGAAGCGCGCGAGCAGCTTCCTCCCCGCGCCGGCGGCCCGGGCGCGCAGCTCCGCGCTGGCGAGCAGCGCCGCCATCGCCTCGCCCCACGGCTTCACGTCGCGCGTCGCGAGCGCGGCAGGAATCGCGCGCGGGCCCGCGCTCGCCGCTCCGTCCGAGGCACAGGCTCCGCTCTCCGACTCCGCCAGCGAGAGCGCGAGATCGTCGAGGCCACCCTCGCGCGAGAAGAGCACCGGCTTCCCCGCCGCCCACGCCTCGAGGACCAGGAGACCGAACGCCTCGTGCTGCGAGGGGGCGAGGCAGAGGGTCGCGAGCGCGAGCAGATCGGGGACCTGCTCGGCGGGCAGGTTGCCGAGGAAGACCACGCGCGCGGCCACGCCCAGCGCGGCCGCCTCGGCCTCCAGCCTGGCCCGATAGCCCGCGTCGGTCTCCGCGCCGGCCAGCACCAGCTGCGCATCGCGGGGCGCGCCGGCGGCGAACGCGCGCAGCGAGAGCAGCTGATCCTTCTGGTCGCAGAGGCGGCCCACTTGCACCACCAGACCGCCGGCGCCGAGCTGCGGCCAGCGCTGCCGCGCCCGCGCCGCGTCGCCCCGCGAGAAGCGGGCGAGGTCGACGCCGTGATCCATCCGCCGCGCCCGCTCGCCGACCCGCGCGCGCAGCGCCCGCTCCTCGGCCCGGTTGAAGCAGATCACCCGCGCCGCGTCGTCGAGCACGCGCCGCGCGCCGACCAGCATCCCGAACGGCTTGCCCAGGTCGAGCGTGCCGCGCGTGCGCCGCGCCAGATCGGCGGCGAGGAACGCGTCGCCCGAGAGCATCGGCCCGTGCACCGACACCACGTAGGGCCGCCGGGAGAGCCGCATCGCCACGCGCACGCCGCCGCCGATCCGCCCCGCGGTGTGCAGGTGCGCCAGCGAGATCTCCTCGTCGAGCAGCAGCCGCAGCGGCTCGCCCGGCGCGATCAGGTTTCCCGCGTTGGCCCGCAGCGCGCGCCGCTGCGCCGCGGAGCCGAGGAAGGGACAGATCGCGCGGTAGCGGACCAGCGGCACCGCAAGCCCGGACTCTTCGTCCTCGCGCGGGCCGCGGGGCGCGTGCACCTCGCCGGTGATCCCGCGCGCGAGCAGCCGGCGGGTCATCTCCGCCACGTGCGTCTCGGTCCCGCCCAGCTCCGCCGCGTCGTATTTCCGGAGCACGTGCGCGATGTGCAGCCGCTCGCTCACTGCGAGAAGGCCCGGACGAGGTTCGCGATCAAGAGCATCGGCATCATCCGCGCCAGCACGTCGGTGACGTTGCCGAAGAAGGTCTCGGTCACCATCACCACGTCGCCCGGCTGGAGGACCACGTCGTGCGCCTCGCCGTTGTAGAGCGCGCTGATGCTGGCGCGGTAGATCCGCGGATGGGAGAGCGGGCCGCGGATCACCCGCACGTCGCCGTCGTCGCCCACCTCGGTGATGCCGCCCGCCATCGCCACCGCGTCGGTCAGCCGCAAGCTGGTGCGGAACGGGATCGTCCTCGGCGTGTGCACCTGCCCGAGCATGGTGATGCGCATCCCGCGCGCGGGCGGCAGGATCACCAGGTCGTCGGCGTGGATGAGGACGTTGTGCAGCGGGTCCCCCTCCAGCGCGAGCGCGACGCTGATCGGCAGCGGCTTCCCGCGCCGCATCACCCGCGCGCCGTCGAGGTCGGCCAGCGCCACCTGCTCGCCGGAGTCGACCTGCTGCAGCGGCCCGCCCGCCTTGGCGAGCAGATCGGCGACGCGCATCCCCGCCGTCAGCGGATAGACCCCTTGCGTGGTCACCGCGCCGAGCACGGTGGCGTGATGTCCGGTGGGCGCGATGATGCGGAGCTGCACCTGCGCGCGCGAGTCGTAGCGGTGCAGCGCCTGCTCGACCAGCACGCTCGCCTCTTCGATCGTCTTGTCCTTCACCTCGACCGGGCCGGCCACCGGCACGTGCAGGAAGCCCGCGTTGTCGACGGTGAGATCGGGCAGATCGAGCGGCGCCACCGAGACCGTCTTCAAGCCCAGCATGTCGCCGGGGAGCACGCGCTCGGCGGGCTCGGGATCGCTCGCCATCCCCGGCTCGAGCGGCGCGGCCGGCCGCTCGAAGTCGGGATCCTCCGAGGGGAGCGAAGGCGCGGTGGGCAGCGTGCGGCACGAGGCGGCGCAGAGCAGGGTGGCGAGGAAGGCAGCGCGGATCATGGGCTCGTTTCCGGGCAGCGCCGCGGAAGGTTGTTTGTAATGCCGGACCCCGCGCGATCCAAGCTTCCGCCCTCGGAGCCCGGTCTCAATTTGAGAAGCGCACCGGTCCGCGCGGCGGCAATTCTTTCCGTGCGCGCGAGCGGGCCGGTGTAACACTCGGCGCCAATGGGCAGCGAGACGGCGGCGGCCGCACCGCAGCGGAGCTCCCCGCTCCGCACCATCCTGCTCGGCACCGGCACCAACTACCTGCGCGTCTTCGTGCGGCTGGCGGGCGGCATCTTCACCTTCCGCCTGCTCTTCAAGAGCCTCTCGCAGGAGGACTTCGGCTTCTACCAGCTGATGTGGTCGACCATCGGCTACGTGGTGCTGCTCGACTTCGGCTTCGGCGCCAGCGTGCAGCGCGCGATGGCGATCGGCCTCGACCGCGACGACGAGGCGACGCGGCAGGAGCGGCGCGAGATCGTCTCCACCGTCTTCTGGAGCTACGCCGCGCTCGACCTGGTCCTCGGGGCGCTCCTCTTCTTCTGCGGCGACGCGCTGCTCAAGCTGCTCCACTTCGACCCCGGCGCCTCGAGCGCGCACTACCACCAGATCGCGATCATCTTCGCGATCGGCCTCATCCTCGGCTTCCCCACCGGCATCTATCGCGAGGCGGTGCGCGGGCTGAACCTGCTCCACGTCATCAACCTGATCGACACCGGCTTCGCCGCGCTGCAGGCGATCGCGATCATCGTCGGCTGCCTGCGGGGCTGGAGCCTGACCCTGATCACCGGCCTCGCGGTCGGCCTCTTGCTATCGGCAAACTGGACCACCGCCGCGCTGGCGATGCGGCACGCCGATCTGCGCCCGCGCCTGCGCCACGTCCGCGCCAGCCGCCTGCGCGGCCTCTCCGCGTTCAGCGTCTATTCCTATTTGATCACCATGACCGGCATGCTGATGTCGCAGTGCGATCAGGTGGTGATCGGCGCGGTGGTCTCGGTCGAGGCGGTGGCGCGCTACGTGCCGGGGGTGAAGCTCGGCTCCGTCTACTGGTCGCTGGCGACGCAGATGCAGGAGACCATCGGCCCGGTGGCGGCGCGGCTGGGCGGCATCCTCGATCCGCGCGCGCGCCTGGAGGCGCTGCAGAGGCTCTTGATCGCCTCGCAGCGCTGGTCGACGATGATCTCCGCGCTGTTGATCATCCCGCTCCTGGTCGACATGCGCGGCTCGCTGGCGCTGATCACCGGCGAGCGCGCGGCCCCGCCGGACATGCTGCACACCGGCTATCTCACCGCGATCAACGCGGTGACCGGCGCCGTCATCCTCTACTGCCCGAAGCGCATCTTGATGATGGTGGGCCACCACCGCGCGCTGGTGGGGTTCAGCGTCGCCGAGGGGCTGATCAACCTGGGCTTCAGCCTCTACTTCTGCTGGCGCTGGCAGACCTGCACCGGCGCGGCCGCGGGCACGCTGATCGCGAGCCTCCTGGTCTCGATGTTCTGGATCCCCATCTACTCCTGCCGCGCGCTCGAGCTGCCGATCGGAACGCTGCTGCGCGAGGGGTTCGGACGCGGCCTCGCCGCCAACCTCGGCGCGCTCGGGCTGACGCTGCTCTGGACC
>FTDO01000094.1_pt1 | contig 20178 bp, 16 predicted proteins | sample 1639931 | NCBI WGS metagenome assembly FTDO01 (sample SAMEA3914869, study PRJEB12502) | metagenome | biome: forest; material: soil | place: USA | collected 2012-03-12 | depth 0.1 m | reverse complement strand
GGGTATGTGCTCGGCGTCGACCTCGAGCCGATTCCGCCGCTGCCGCCGCCGATCGAGACCTGGGTCGCCGACGCGTTCACGCCCGAGCTGCTCGAGAAGCTGCGCAAGGATGGCCGCGCGCCCTACGACGCGGTGCTGAGCGATCTGGCGCCCAAGACCTCGGGCGTGCACGGCACCGACGAAGCGCGGTCGATCGGTCTCGCCGAGCGCGCGCTGGGCCTCGCCTGCGAGGTGCTCAAGCCGGGCGGCCTCTTCGTGGTCAAGCTGTTCATGGGCGGCGGCTTCGAGGAGTACCGCGCGCTCTGCCGCAAGTGCTTCCAGACGATCAAGATCGTCAAGCCGGAGGCGAGCGTGGCGCGGCGGAGCAAGGAGCTCTACCTCGTCTGCCTGGAGCTGAAGCCGGGCGCGAAGCTGGGGTAGCTCGCCGCGCGCGGTCGCGCCGTCGCCCACCCGACTTGTCTTTTCCGCCGGAGCACCTAGGCTCGCGCGCATGGACAAGCCGCGCGTCGTGATCCTGGGCGGCGGATTCGGCGGGCTGACCGCGGCGCAGCAGCTCAAGCGCGCGCCCGTCGCGGTGACGCTGATCGATCGGCGGAACCATCACCTCTTCCAGCCGCTCCTCTATCAAGTCGCCACCGCGGCGCTCAGCCCGGGCGACATCGCGACGCCGATCCGGCGCGTGCTGCGCGGCCAGGACAACTGCGAGGTGATCCTCGGCGAGGCGGCGTCGCTCGACATCCGCGCGCGGCTGGTGAAGCTGCGCGATGGTACGGTCCCGTACGATTTCCTCATCGTCGCCACCGGCGCCACGCACAGCTACTTCGGCCACGAGGAGTGGGAGCCGTTCGCGCCCGGCCTCAAGACGCTGGAGGACGCGGTCGACATCCGGCGGCGCACGCTGCTCGCCTACGAGCAGGCCGAGCGCGAGGAGGATCCGGCAAAACGTGAGGCTCTCCTCACATTCGTGGTGGTCGGCGCGGGGCCAACCGGCGTGGAGATGGCGGGCGCGCTGGCGGAGATCGCGCGGCACGTGCTCACGCGCGACTTCCGGCGCATCGATCCGGGCCGGGCCAAGGTCTACTTGATCGAGGCGGGCCCGCGCGTGCTCGCGACCTACACGCCGCCGATCTCGGAGCAGGCGCGGCTGCGGCTGATCAAGATGGGCGTCGAGGTGCGGACGGACACCCAGGTGGTCGGGATCGACGGCGAGGGGGTCGAGCTGGAGACCAAGGACGGCGGGCGCTCGCGGATCGCGGCGAAGACGCGGGTGTGGGGCGCCGGCGTCGCCGCGTCGCCGATCGCCAAGACGCTGGGCGCGCCGCTCGATCGCGCGGGCCGGGTGCTGGTCGCGCCCGATCTCTCGCTGCCCGATGCGCCCGAGGTGTTCGTGATCGGCGATCTGGCCGCGGTTCGCCAGGCGGGCGGCGCGCCGGTGCCGGGCGTCGCGCCGGCCGCGCAGCAGGAGGGCCGCCACGCGGTGAAGATGATCCTCGCCGACCTGGCGAAGCGGCCGCGCGCGCCCTTCCGCTACCTCGACAAGGGCTCGCTGGCGACCATCGGCCGCGCCGCCGCGGTGGCGGAGATCGGCCCGATCAAGACCGAGGGCTTCTTCGCCTGGCTCCTCTGGCTGGTGGTCCACATCGCGACGCTGATCGGCTTCCGCAACCGCCTGTTGGTGCTGGCCGAGTGGGCCTTCGCCTACCTGCGCTTCGAGCGGGGCGCGCGGCTGATCACCGGCGGCGTCCCGGAGCTGCCGGCCGACCGGTGAAGTTGATTGATCGCGAAAACGTGAAGCATCGCGCCGCGCGGAGCCCGGGGCGCGCGATGTTCAGGCGGTGGCGGGCAGCTCGGCGCGGACCGCGCTCACCGCGCAGACCCGGTTGCGGCCGGCCCGCTTGGCCCGGTAGAGGGCCTCGTCGGCCGAGCGGAGCAGGTCTTCGACGGTGACCACGCCGTCGCCGGGGTAGATGCCCAGGCCCAGGCTCATCGAGATCTTCGCGCGGGTCTGCCCCTGCACGATCTCCAGCGCGGCCACGTTGCGCAGCACCCGCTCGCAGACGCGCAGGGCGCCCGGGCCGTCGGTCTGCGGGAGGATGAGCGCGAACTCGTCGCCGCCGTAGCGGGCGGGGACATCGAGCGTGCGCACCGAGCGGAGGATCGCGTCGGCCACCGAGCGCAGCACGTGATCGCCGAAGAGGTGGCCGTGCTCGTCGTTGATCGGCTTGAAGCCGTCGAGATCGAGCATCGCCAGCGCGAGCGGCATCCGGTAGCGGCTGTAGCGCTCCAGCTCCTGCTTCAGCCGGTCGAGCAGCGCGCGGCGGTTGTGCAGGCCGGTGAGCGGATCGCTCGCCACCAGCCGCTCGAGATCGCGCTGCACGGCGCGCGCGCGATCGTGCGTCGTCTTGAGGCGGAGCAGCGCCTGCACCCGGGCGAGCAGCTCGTCGGAGAGGAAGGGGCGGCTGATCGCGTCGTCCGCGCCCGCCGCCAGCGCCTGGACCCGCTCGGCCGCGTCGCTCCCGCAGGCCACCAGCGCGGGCAGGAAGTGGTCGGCCTCGGCCTTGACGTCGGCGAGCAGCGCGAGGCCATCGCCGTCGGGCAGCGCGCGATCGATGAGGTAGAGGCCGGGATCGACCGCGCCCAGGAGGCGCGCCTCGCGCAGCGTCCCCGCCTCGAACACGGCCAGGCCGGCCCGCGCGAGCAGCGAGGCGTCGGCGTCGCGCGCCGGGCCGGGAGCGGCGACGAGGAGGACGCGGGCAGGGGCGTTGGCGGCTTGGCTCATGATTTTCGCGGCGGCGCTACCACGATCGGCGATCCGGCTGCTTCCGATCTTCATCCGAGAAAACGACGAGTACAACCATACCGGAATTTTCCAGGGTCGTCCAGCCTCCCGGCCGCTGCCCGCCTGGGCAGGCGCGTCATCCTCGCGGCGGACGCCGATTCTTCCAGCCGGCCGGGCGGACCGCGAGCTCCAGCCTGCCTGGAGCCGGCCGGAGCGTGGCTGGCCCCGGGCGAGGAGGAGCGCCTCGCCGGCGCGGCGAGCGGGGACGAGACGTCACGAGCCGGCGATCACCTTCTGCACGCCGCGCTCGGCGAGCCACTTGCGCGCCCGCTCGCGGTGATCGCCCTGCAGCACCAGCGCGCCCTCCTCGAGGACGCCCCCGCAGCCGAGCGCGCCCTTCATCGCCTTGAGCCACTGGTCCAGCTCGCGCCCGGGCAGCCCGAGCTGCTCGACCACCGTGACCTCCTTGCCTCCGCGGCCCTTGCGCTCCAGCCGGACCACCGCGCGCGCCGGACCGCGCTGGGCCTGGGCGGGAGCGATCTTCGCCTCGGCCTGGGCGGGCCGCGCGGGCGCCGGCGGGAGGGCATCGCGCAGGCCGGAGAGCGCGGCGAAAGGCGACTGGGCGAGCGGCGCCGGCGCCTCGGTGGAGACGCGCGCCTTGGGATCCTTCTTGCGCTCCTGGCTGCTCATGCGCGCTGCTTGGCACGATCGCGCGGCTCGCGCAAACCACGGCGCACAGCTCGCGCAGACGGCGGATGCGCGGACTCGCCGCCTCCTCGAGCGGTCGCGTGCCGCTGGCCACGAGCGCGCGGCAGGGGCGGATGTGCAAAGTTGCAGACCTCACCGCCGCGCCCCGCCGCCGCGGACCCACCGGAGCACCATGCGCGCCTCGATTCGAAGCCTCCTCGCCTGCTCGCTCGTGCTCTCCGGCCTCTCCTGCGCCGGGCCGCAGCGGCCGCAGCACGCGCAGGCCTGGTGCGGCGCCGAGGACGACCGCGCCTGCGGCCGGCGCTACCTCGAACTGTGGAACAAGGGCGACCTGTTCGGGCCCGACGACGGCAGCCGCGAGAGCATGCTCGGCTGGTTCGGCTACCGCTGCTCGCTCGACTCCACCTCGGCCGAGGCGCTGCTGCAGGGGGACGACACCGGCCTCGACTGCTGGCGCGCGGGGCAGCTGACGCTCTTGCGCGGGAAGTGGAAGGCGGCGCTGGCGCTGGAGGAGCGCGGCTGCGAGTCGTTCGGCAACCCGCAGGCCTGCATGCTGGCGGGCGCGTTCCATCGCGAGAAGTTCGATCTGCCCGAGGCGCACGAGTGGGAGTGCCGCGCGCTGCGGGCCGCCGAGGAGCGCAGCGAGCGGCTGCCCGGCGCCGAGACGCTCGACTGCCTGCCCGGCTCCGATTCGCGCGAGCGGCTGAAGGCCGCGGAGATGGCGCGGCTGGGCCGCCCGTCGCCGCCACCGAACCTGGTCGAGTGCTCGATCCACGGCTGCACGCTGCCGGGCGGAAGGTTCGTCAAGCCGTGGATCTTCGACCCGTAGGCAATGTCGATCGCGGCACGGCAATATCGATGACGATATATAACCAAATGGTTATTCGCGATCCCAGGCCGCGGCGAAGAAGGCGTCGGTGCCGTCGCGGTGGGGGAGCGCGCGGAAGAGCTTCTCCTCGGTGAAGAAGCGCGCGGCGACGCGCGCGGGGCGGACGCGGACGAAGCCGGGGTGCGCCTGCTCGAAGGCGAGCGCGACCGATTCGTCCTCGGCGCGGCTCAGCGTGCAGGTGGCGTAGACGAGGCGGCCGCCGGGGCGCAGGCGGGCGGCGGCCTGGGCGAGCAGGCGCGGTTGCAGCGTGGGCAGCTCGCGCATCGCGGCGCGATCGATGCGGAAGCGCGCGTCGGGACCGCGGCGGAGCGTGCCCAGCTCGGAGCAAGGCGCGTCGACCAGCGCGCGATCGACGCGGAGCTGCGGCGGCAGCTCGTCGAGGAGCTCGATGGAAGAGGCGCCGGCGCGCGCGGCGCGCGTTCTCAGACGGGCGAGCTTGCCGCGGTCGACGTCGAAGCAGAGCACGCGTCCGGCGGCGCCGACCTGGGCGGCGAGCTGGAGCGACTTGCCGCCCGCGCCGGCGCAGAGATCGAGGAGGGTCTCGCCCGGCTCCGCCTCGAGCAGCTCGCCGAGCAGCTGGCTGCCCTCGTCCTGCGCCTCGAATTCGCCGCGCCGGAATGCTTGCGATCCCAACAAATTCGGCCGCGCGGTGAGCACGCGCAGGCCGTCGGGCGCGAAGTCGCAGGGCGCGGTCCCGATCCCCTCGGCGCGCAGCGACCCGGCCAGCCGCGCGCGGTCGGCGCGCAGCCGGTTCGCGCGGAGGAAGACCGGGCCGGGCCGGCAGATCGCCTGCGCGAATTCACGCGCGGCCGCATCGCCGAGCTGCTCGCGAAGGTGTTCCCAGAGCCAGTCGGGGAGCGAGCAGAGGACTGGGGGCGCGAGCGCGGCGTGGGCTTGGGGATCGCGGGCGAGCTCGCGCGACAGATCGAGCAGCGCGTCGAAGAGAGCGGCCGCGTGCGCCGGCAGATCGCTCGGGTGGGTCTCGTCGCTCCACCGCAGCCCGCCCGCCGGCGCGGCTGACTGGGCGAGGCGGCGGCGCCAGAGCGCGACCCCGAAGATCGCCTCGGCGGCCTGCGCGCGCTCGCGCGAATCGAACTGCCTGTGATTTCGCAAATATCGATCCAGCACCCGCTCGGCTGCCTCGTTCGCGAGGACGCGCTCGATCGCGGCGACGAGCTCCGCGCGCTGCGACTCGACGCCGCGCCAATCGAGCGAGGCGAGGCGCAGCGCGGGATCGCGCGCTGCTGTGCTCAAGGCTTGTAGCCCTCGGCCTGCAGCGAGAAGAGGTGGGCGTAGCGGCCGCCCTTCGCCAGCAGCTCGGCGTGGCTGCCGAGCTCCTCGACGCGGCCGTCGCGCAGCACCGCGATCCGGTCGGCGGTGCGCACGGTGGAGAAGCGGTGGCTGATGAAGATCGCGGTGCGCGAGCGGGCCAGCTCGTGCAGCCGCTGCAGCAGATCGTGCTCGGCCTCGGCGTCCAGCGCCGAGGACGGCTCGTCGAGGATGAGCAGCTCCGCGTCCTCGCGCATGAACGCCCGCGCGATGGCCAGCTTCTGCCACTGGCCGCCGGAGAGCTCCTGGCCCTCCTCGAACCAGCCGCCCAGCATGCTGTCGAGCCCCTCGGGCAGCCGCGCGATCACGCCCTGCGCGCCCGCGCGCGCTACCGCCTTCTCCACGCGCGCGCGATCGTCGACATGCTCCACCTCGCCCACGCCGATGTTCTCCAGCGCGGTGAACTGGTAGCGCACGAAGTCCTGGAACAGGACGCCGATGCGCCGGCGGAGATCCTTCGGATCGAGCTCGCGGATGTCGGCGCCGCCGTAGAGGATCTGCCCCTCGGTCGGCTCGTAGAGGCGCAGGAGCAGCTTGATCAGCGTGCTCTTGCCCGCGCCGTTGTCGCCCACCAGCGCCAGCTTCTCGCCCGGCGCGATGGTCAGGCTGACGTCGCGCAGCGCCCAGCGCTCGCTCTCCGGCTGGCCCGCCTGCGCCGGATACTTAAACGATACGTTACGTAACTCGAAGGTTAACGATCTGCCTCGCGGCAGCGCGCGCGGCGGCTGCACCGTCGCGGACTCGCCGGAGTCGATGTCGAGGAAGTCGAAGAGATTGGAGACGAAGAGGCCGTTCTCGTAGAGGCTGGCGGTGCTGCCGAGCAGCGCCTGGAACGAGGCCTGGCCCATGCGGAAGAGCGAGAGGTAGAGCGTCAGGTCGCCGAGCGAGATGCGCGCGCGCGCGGCCTGGTCGGCCATCGCGATGTACGAGGCGTAGAAGGCGGCGAGCGAGAGGCCGCCCAGCGCGAGGCCGACGGCGGCGCGGCGGAGCGCGAGCGCGCGATCCTCGCGGTAGAACTTCTCGTAGAGCGCGCGGTATCGCCCGAGCACCAGCGGCGCGAGGCCGAACAGCTTCACCTCCTTCACGTTCGAGTCGCGGGTGAGGATCCACTCCAGATAGGTCTGGCGGCGGCCCTCGGGCGCGCGCCAGGTGTTGAGCCGGAACGACTCGCCCGACGCGCGCGCCTCGGCGATGAACGCGGGCAGCGACGCGAGCGCGATCACCAGCACGCTCCACCACGACAGCCGCCAGAGGAGCAGCGCGTAGCTGGCCAGCATGATCAGCTGCTGCACCAGGGTGAACAGCTCGAGCAGCAGCGCGAGCGGGCGCGTGCTCGCCTCGCGCCGCGCGTTCTGCATCTTGTCGTAGAAGGCGGCGTCCTCGAAGTGGGCGAGCCGCAGCGTCGCGGCCTTCTCCAGGATCATCAAGTTGACGTGGTTGCCCAGCGTGGCGCGGAGCAGCTCGCGCAAGAGGCTCTGCGCGCGCGACAGGACCGTCTGCGCCGCCACCAGCGCCAGCTCGAGCAGCACCAGCTTGAGGACGCGGCGCTGATCGGCCGCGTCGCCGCTCTTCGCCGCGCGCACCACCGCGTCGACGATCAGCTTGCCCACCCAGGCCATCGCGCCGGGCAGCAGCGCCTGCAAGAGCAGCGTGGGGATCAGCGCCAGCGCGAAGCTGCGCGACGAATCGCGGATCATCCCCAGCACGCGCGGCGCGCCCTTGAGGTGGCGCAGCGTCTCGGCGATCCGCGTGCGCCAGGGCGGCCGGGCCGGCGCGTCGCGGAACAGGTGGGGGCGGGCGGCGGGGGGCATCGAGCGGCGTCTTATATCCGCCGGCCTTTTATAATGACGGTTCGCTTGCGCCGCGCGCGCGGTTCGCGCATCTCATGTCTCGAATGGCGACGCTTTCGCTGCGCGTGCTCGAGGCGATCGACGGGATCGATCGCGAAGCCTGGAACCGGCTGCTGGAGGTGAGGGCCAATCCGTTCGTGCGCTGGGAGTGGCTGCGCGCGATGGAGCAGAGCGGCTGCGCGTCGCCGAGATCGGGATGGACCCCGCATCACTTGACGCTCTGGCGCGGGCGCGAGCTGATCGCGGCGGCGCCGGCCTACGTGAAGGACGGCTCGGACGGCGACTTCGCCCGCGACTGGGACATCGCCTCGGGCGCCTCGGGCGCGCGGCTGCGCTACTACCCCAAGCTGGCCATCACCTCGCCGTTCACGCCCTGCGGCGGCGAGCGGATCCTGGTCGCGCCGGGCGAAGATGAGGGCGAGCTGCGCGGCGCGATCCTGCGCGGCGCCGAGGAGATCTGCGAGCGGGAGAAGCTTGGCACCGCGCAGATCCTCTTCGCCGATCCTGACGAAGCGCGCGCGCTCGCCGAGCAAGGTTGGGCGCTGCGCATCTCGCACCAGTACCACTGGCACAACCGCGGCGACGCCTCGATGGAGGCGTACCTCGCGCGGATGAACAGCAAGCGGCGCTCGATGCTCAAGCGCGAGATGGCGCAGCCGGCGAAGGAGGGGATCTCGATCCGGACGATTCGTGGCGACGAGCTGAAGCGGGATTGGAAGAAGTGGGCGAAGCTCGCCCACGCGCTCCACGAGCACACCGTCGACAAGCTGGTCTGGGGGCGGCGCTGGCTGAACCAGAAGTTCTATCTGCACGCGTTCGAATCGATGCCCGAGGCGATGGAGCTGGTGGTCGCCGAGCGCGAGGGCAAGCCGATCGCGGGCGCGTTCAACGTCTCGACGCCCACGCGGCTGTTCGGCCGCTACTGGGGCTGCTTCGAGGAGCATCCCTTCCTGCACTTCAACGTCTGCCTCTACCACTCGATCGCCGACTGCATCGCGCGCGGGTTCGAGCCGAGCGAGACCTATTCGCTGCATCACGCGGCCGACCCGCGGCTCGACGACGCGTTCCAGCGCCACTTCGCGGCCGAGACCGCCGAGCGCCACGCGGCGATCGAGCGCTTCCGCCGCGAGTCGGGAGTGTTCAAGAATCCGGACGACCGCGGCGCGCCCGCGGCAGCCAGCGAGGAGCCGGCGTGAGCGAGAAGAGAAAGCGGGACGGCAGCGGCGGCGGGGTGGCGATCGAAGAGAAGCCGCAGTCCAAGCAGAAGCTGCAGCGGCCGCGGCGTTACCGCGTGCTGCTGCACAACGACGACTTCACCCCGCGCGAGTTCGTGGTGATGGTGCTGGAGCAGATCTTCTTCAAGTCGGAGAGCGACGCGGTGGCGATCATGATGCACGCGCACACCACCGGCTTCGCGGTGGCCGGCATCTACACCCGCGAGATCGCCGAGACCAAGGTGGAGGAGACGATGCGCGTCTCCACCGAGGCGCAGTTCCCGCTGCTCTGCACCATGGAGCCGGAGGACGACGAGGAGTAGCGCGTGGCCGTTCAAGTCATATATGGGTATATGAATATCGGTATACCTGTGTACTAACCGTCCACCGCGTTGACCAGCGCGGTGAAGACCGCCGGCAGGCGCGCGGCGGCGCCCAGCGCTGCTCGGCGCACCAGCGAGTGGCGGGCGAGCGCGAGCAGCGCCTGGGCGGGCAGCGCGTAGCGGGTCCACGCCGAGCGCAGCGAGCGATCGTAGCGAGCGAGCGCGGCGTCGAGAGCGCGCGCGTCGCGCAGATCTTGCGGCAGCGCGCGCACCAACAGATCGGCGCCTAGGAACGCGAGCGAGAGGCCCTGGCCGGTGATGGCGTCGACGTAGCCCGCGGCGTCGCCGACCAGCGCCACGCGCACGCCGGCGCGTCCGAGCGTCTCGCGCCGGAGCGGGCCGCAGCCGCGGGACTCGCTGAGCGGCCGCGCGCCTTCGAGCCGCTCGGCGACGCGGGGAAAGCGGGCGAGGAGCTCGCCGAACGCGGAGCCGGCCTCCGGATCCGCACCGCCGCCGCGCGCCGGCGAAGCTGCGCGCGCCTGCGAGACCGTGCGCGCGTGCGGGGCGGCGCTCACGCGCTCGGGCTCCCAGAGGAAGGCGACGTTCACCTGCTCCGGACCCGCGGGCGTCACGTAGCACTCGGCGCCGTCTTGCCAGTGGACCTCGACCAGGTCGGTCCAGCCGGGGATCGCGAAGTGGCGGCGCAGGCCGAAGCGGCGCGGCGCCGGGCGGAGCGGATCTTCCGGCGCGTCCAGGCCGGCGAGGCGGCGCACCGGCGACTGCAGGCCATCCGCGCCGACCAGCAGCGAGGCGCGCAAGCTGCCGCGCTCGGTCTCCACGATCACTTGATCGCGCTCGACGGCGAAGCCGCGCAGCGAGCGCTGCTCGATGCGCGCGCCCGCGCCCAGCGCGGCCTTGCGCAGCGCTTCGCTCAAGGCGACGCGGCGAATGCCCAGGCCGGGGCCTTCGCGAAAGCGGCCCTCGACCGCGCGGCCGCTCTCCAGAACGTAGCGGATGCCGAGGAACGGGCTCTGCTGATCGCGCGCGATCGATTCGCGCACGCCGAGTGCATCGAGCAGGCGCACGCCGCGCGGCATCAGGCCCTCGCCGCAGCACTTGTCGGGGATGCCCGCTTGCCGCTCGAGGAGCAGCACGTCGTGGCCCGCGCGCGCGGCGTGGATCGCGGCGGCCAGGCCGGCCGGCCCTCCCCCGGCGATGACGATCGACGCGTCGAGCGGGCCCGCGCGCTCCCCGCGGCTGCTCCCGGCCGGCACCCGCCTAGCTCCGATCGAGGCGGTGCTTGAGCCCGAGCGCCGCGCGCGCCACCAGGCTCTTGCCCACCTCGCGCGCCACGCCCAGCGCGGTCACCGCCTCGGGCGGCCGCAGCTCGCCCGCCAGCCACTGGCGCAGCGCCTCGCCGCGCCGCAGCTTCCCGCTCGAGGTGCGCGGCAGCGTCCCCGGCGCGAGCAGCTCGATCTGCTTGGGCAGGATCTGCGTCCGCTCGACCACCCGCGCGGAGATCCGCGCGCGCAGCGCCGCTTCGTCGATCGCGACGGAGAGATCGCGCTCGATCAAGAGCGCCAGCTCCTCGCCCTCGCCCCCTTCGGGCAGAAAGCCCACCGCCGCCGCGCAGCCCGCGCGCACGCCGTCCAGGCCCTCGAGCGCCTCCTCGAACTCGTGCGGCGCGTGGTTCTTGCCGCGCAGGATCACCAGCTCCTTGGCGCGGCCGCAGATGAACAGCTCGCCGCCCTGGACGAAGCCGAGGTCGCCGGTGTCGAGCCAGCCGTCGCGCAGCGCGCGCGCGGTCGCCTCGGGGTTGCCGAAGTAATGCCGCATCACCGAGGGGCCGCGGACCCTCACCCGGCCCACCTGGCTCTCCTCGAGGGGGCCGCGGGCGTCGGACTCGACCGGATCGATTCGCACCTCGAGCCCCTGCAGCGGCGCGCCCACCGAGACGAGCTCTCTCGCTCCATCGGCCTCGCCCGCGGTGCGCGAGGCGCCCGGGTCGACGGGCTGGGCGCGGCTCTCTTTCGCGAGCAGCGCCGCGTCGACCCGCGTGGTGCGCAGGCCCGCGCCGGGGGCGGTGAAGGTGACCGCCAGCGATGCCTCGGAGAGCCCGTAGACCGGCGTGAGCGAGGTGGGATCGAAGCCGAAGCGGGAGAAGCGATCGGTGAACGCGCGCGTCGCCTCGGGCGAGATCGGCTCGGCGCCGTCGAGGGCCAATCTCCACGAGGAGAGATCGCAGCCTTGCAATTCCTCGTCGCGGATCCGCTTCACGCAGAGGCCGTAGGCGAAGTTGGGCGCGGGCGAGACGGTGGCGCGGTCGCGCGAGATGGCGCGCAGCCAGAGCGCGGGCCGGGCGAGGAACAGCTCGGGCGGGATCAGCGTGAGGTTCCCCGGGTGGGCGATGGCGAGGAACAGGCAGCCGATCAGGCCCATGTCGTGATAGAGCGGCAGCCAGCTCGCGCCCCTCTGGCGATGCGGGCCTCCCTCCGGCAGGAAGCGATCGATCGCGTCGACGTTGGCGAGCAGGTTCGCGTGCGAGAGCGCGACCGGCTTGGGCTCCACCGTGCTGCCCGAGGAGAACTGGATCAGCGCCAGGTCGTCCGGCATGCACATGCATGCAGTGGCGCCGCGCCCGCGCTCCAGCAGCGGCGCCACCTCGCGCACGCCGAGCGGCACGTTCGCGCGCAGCGCCGCCACGCCGAGCAGCTTGATCACGCGCGCGTCGGTGAGCAGCAGCCGCGCGCCCGACACCTCGAGCATCCGCGCCGTGCGCGCGTGGTACTCGGCGAGCCGCCCGAGGCGCACCGGCGGGTAGAGCGGCACCGGCACCGCGCCCGCCGCGAGCGCGCCGAAGAACGCGTCCATGAAGCCGGGGCTGGTGGGGAAGCAGAGCGCGACGCGATCTCCTTTGGCGATGCCCAGCTCGCAGAGCGAGGTCGCCACCCGCTGCGCGCGCTCCCACAGCTCCGAGAAAGGCAGCTCGAGCCGCTGCTCGCGCGCGTCGAGGAAGCTGAGGCCGATGCCGGTGCTCGCGGCGGCTTTCAGCGCGTCGACGAGCGTCGCGAATCGGTTGGGCGGCGCGGGCGGGCCGATCAGCTGCGCGGCGGTCACGGCGCGGCTCCTCCCGGCGGGGCGTCTGCTGGCGCAGCGGCTGCACGGGATTCGCGCGCGCGCGCCGCGACCAGCTCGGCCAGCTCGCCCACCGTGCGCACGCCGGCCGAATCCTCCTCGCGCAGCGCGATGCGGAAGGCGTTCTCCAGCTCCACCACCAGCGTGAGCAGGCTGACCGAGTCGAGTTGCAGATCGAGCGCCAGATCGTCCTCCGGCCTCGGCGCGCGGGTAAGGCGCAGCTCGTCGCGGAGCACGCGCGCGATCGCCTCCAGCGCGGCTTCGCGCGTCGCCGGCAGCGGCTCGCCCGCCGTCAACGCGGGAGAACGCGGCGCGTCCGCCCGTGGCAGGTGCGGAGGATCAGCGGGCATCGGGGCTCCTCGGCCAGAGCCGCGGCAGCTCGCGGAACTGCGCCGCGTACAGCTCGCCCAGCGCCTTCTCCTCGGCGGGGATGCGCACCGCCATCAGCCCCGCGTTGGCCCCGCTGAACGCGAGCGCGCAAATCCAAGCCCCGTGCACCAGAGGCAGCGCGAACAGCTCGAGCGCGACGGCGAGATAGTTGGGGTGCCGGACGATTTTATACGGCCCCGTAGTAATCGGCGCGTCCCCGGGGTTGGCGATCACCCGCACGTTCCAGCGCGTGCCCAGCGTGCTCACCGCCCACCAGCGCAGCGACTGCGCGCCGAGCACGGCGAGCAGCGCGACCAGCGTCACGACCAGCGGCGGCTCGCGATGCAGCAACCACGCCTCCGCGAAGCAGGCCGGCAAGAAGAGGGCGTGCACCAGCGTCATGGCGCGGAAGTGGCGCTGCCCGATCTCGCGCGCGCCGCGGGCGAGCTGGATGCGCGCGTTGCGCTTGGAGATCACCAGCTCGACGATCCGCTCGGCGCCCACCAAGAGGAGCAGCGCGAGATAGAGCCGCAGCGAGGCGGTGAGCGGCGGCAGGGACGAGGGCATCGATCACCAGCGCAAGAGGACCAGCTCGGAGCAGAAGCCGGGGCCCATCGCGAGCAGGAGGCCGATGTCGCCCGGTTGCGGCTCGCCCGACTGCAAGAGCTCGTCGAGCACGAACAGCACCGAGGAGGAGGAGAGGTTGCCCACGCTGCGCAGGGATTCCCAACTGCGCGCCAGCGCCTGCTCGGGCAGCTCCAGCGCGGCCTCGAACGCCTCCAGCACCTTGGGGCCGCCGGAGTGGCAGATCCAGTGGGTCACGTCGCGGCGCGAGAGGCGCTGCGAATCGAGGAAGGCGTCGACGTCGCCGGCGATCCGCGCGCGCACCAGCGTGGGCACCTCGGGAGAGAGCACCACCTTGAAGCCGCTGTCGACCACGTCCCAGCCCATCACCCGCTCGGTGTCGGGATAGAAGACCGAACGGGTCGCCACGATCTGCGGCGATCGCGCGGAGCCGCCCTGGGCGCCGGTTTGCGCGCTTTGGTTGACGGGTGTCCGATCGCCCGGCGCGCGCGGCTGCTGGTCGGCTGGGCCGCGCGGCTGCTGGACGATCACCGCGGCGGCGCCGTCGCCGAAGAGGCCGCTGGCGATGATGTTGGCGATGGAGACGTCCTCGCGCTGCAGCGTGAGCGAGCAGAGCTCGACCGAGAGCAGCGCCGCGTTGCCGCCGGGGAAGCCGCGGATCAGATCGGCGGTGCGCGCGAGGCCCGCCGCGCCGGCGACGCAGCCGAGGCCGAAGATCGGCACCCGCTTGAGATCGGGCCGCAGCGACATCCTGTTCACCAGCCGCGCGTCGATCGAGGGCGTGGCGATGCCGGTCACGGTGACGAAGCAGAGCGCGTCGAGCTCGCGCGGCTCCAGCCCCGCCCGCGAGAGCGCCTCGCGCAGCGCCCGCTCGCCGATCTCCACCGCCGCGCCGATCCAGGCGTCGTTGCGCTCGGCGAAGCGGGTCAGCGTCTTGTACCGCTCGAGCGGCAGCGCGAGGTGCCGGCCGCCCACCCGCACCGAGCGGTGCAGCTGCTCGAGCCGCTCGAGGTTGAAGTGGCGCTGGCCCCACAGCTCGCGGAACTCGGCCAGCAGCGCCTCCTGCCCGGCGAAGTGGGGCGGGAGCGCGCGTCCGGTCGAGATGATTCGCGGCTGCATCGGCGCTGCACTGGACACGCGCACCTCGAGCGAAAGCGCGCAGCATGGTCGCCACGCTCCCCGCTGGCAACCGGACCGGCGGGAAACGCCTCTTGCCACGCCGCGGAAAAATTCGCGCCGGGGATCGTTCCGGTGGTGCGGGCCGCAACAGGAAATTGACGGCGCGCGCGGCCGCGGCCGCCGTCGGCGGGGTGGTTGAAAATTTCGCTGGTGGCGCTTTCCCGCTTTGGAGAAGTTGGGCTACGGTAATCCTCGTCCCCCGTCAGGATCGAACGCCAAAGTGCCCGAGACTCGACTCCTGGTTGTCGCTGAACCCAAGATGCTCGGCGCCCTCGCGAACGGGCTCCGGGTCGGGGGGCGGTTCGAGATCGCGACCGCCGCTTTCGCCGAGCCGTCCGCGCTCTTGCCGCTCTCCGAGCAGGCCGATGTCGTCGCCCTCTTTTACGGGACCCGGCAGTTCCCGCTCGCCCAGTTGGTGCAGTCGCTGGCCGAGCCGGTGCGCAAGCGCGGCGCGCGGCTGGTGGCGGTGCTGCAGCGCGATCAGGCATCGCTGCGGGACGGCTGCTTCCACGCCGGCGCGAGCGATCTGCTCTTCATGCCGATGCCCAAGGATCAGTTCGTCTCGCGGCTGTTCGAGACGGCGACGCTGGCCTTCGGCGACGAGGCCGGGCAGGGCGCGAAGGTGAGCGTGACCCGGCGCGGGCAGCCGGCCGAGACGCTGGAGGCGCAGGTCAACCTGGTCGGCGTGCGCGCCGCGCAGGGGCCGGCGCTGGCCGCGGGCGAGACGGTGCAGCTGGCCTGGAAGATCGAGGCGCCGCCGCTCGAGTTCGCCCGCTGGGGCCTGGTGGTGCAAGGCGGGGAGGGCGTGAAGATCCGCATCGCCGGCGCCAACGCCGACGAGGAGCTCCAGCTGCGCGCCTGGGTGAAGGGCGAGGCGGTGCCGGGCGCTCCCTCGCGGCCGGGCGCGCCGGGTGCGTCCGCGCCGGCGACGCAGGTGAACGCGGTGCCGCCCACGCTGGTCGAGGCGCCGTCGTTCCCGCCGGGCTCGGAGGGGACGTCCAAGCCGCTCTCGGACAACTCGCCCACGTTGCTCGATGCCAAGGCGGTGCCGCCCACCGTGCTCGACGCCAAGGCGGTCCCGCCCACGGTGCTCGACGCCAAGGCGGTCCCGCCCACGGTGCTCGACGCGCCCGCCCTCGCGGCGCCGGGCGGACCGCAGATCACGCCGACCTCGGTCGCGAAGGTCTCGGCCTCGGGGAACGCTCCCGCGGGCCTCCCGCCCGGGTTTGCCGCGCGGCCGCCGATCCGGCCGCAGAGCTTGCGCGGCGTGACCGGCTCGGCGGCGGGGCGTCCGCGCTCGCTCGACCTGACGCCCACCGGTGAGCACAAGCTGCCCCCGACCGATCCGGCGATCGCGCGCGGGCCCTCCGGGCCTGGCGCCGCGCCGATGACCATGCCGGGCGTGGGGACCACCAACCCCGGGCTGCCGCGCGCGTCCAACCCCTCGCTGCGTCCGGTGCCTCCGCGCAGCACGCCGCCCACCGTCGCCGCCCTGCCCGCGGGCGCGCAGGCTGGCGATGCGCCGCGCACCTCGGACCCCAAGCTGGCCAAGGTCTCCGCGGCCGGCGAAGCGCCCCGCACCTCCGATCCCAAGCTGGCCAAGGCCTCCTCGAATGGCGCGGCCGCGCGCACCTCCGATCCCGCGCTGGCCAAGGTCGCGGCCGCCTCGACACCCGGTTCATCCGCCAGCTCGGCCAGCGCGCCGGCCGCCGCGGCGGCTTCGCCTCTTGTCGCCGCGCCCGCGGCGCCCGCCTCTTCACCGGGGGCCGCGCCCGCGCCCGGCGACTCGATGCCCTCGGGCCTCGAGTCGCTGTTCGACGATGCGCCGGCCGCGGCGGGCAGCGGCGCGGCGCCGGCGCCGGAGATCGCCCTCGCGTCCTGGCCCGGCGTCTACGACCCGGCGGTCGCGCGCGCGCTGATCGACCGGTTCCTCCGCGAGAAGCAGCTCCCGCCCGACGCGCCGGCCGGCCCCGCCGAGGCGGTGCGCCGCGTGGTGGGCGCGCTGCCCTCGGCCGATCGCGAGGCGCTCGAGCTGGCGCCGCCCGATTCGCACCTGCACGAAGCGCTGGTGGCGCGCGTGCTGCTGGTCGAGGGAACCCTCGATGGCCTCGCGCTGTCCGACAAGGGCGAGGGCGCGCTGGTCGACGACGCGCACCTCTCCGCGCTGCTCCAGGCCGCCGACACCGCGGGCAAGCGCTGCCAGTCCGAGGCGGACAAGGCGATCGCCAAGGGCGACCTCGAGCCGCTCCAGCAAGTCACGGTGGCCAGCGCGAACCTCTCGCGCGATCTGCTCGCGCTCAAGGAGACCGCGGATCGCCTGCGCGGCCTCGCCTCCGCGCCTCGCCTGGGCGCCGGCGCGCTCGATCCCAACGTGATCGCGCCGCAGGCCGGGAAGCAGGCGCGCCGCGCGCAGGAGAAGAAGGAAGACGAGCAGCGGGCCGAGCAGCGCAAGCAGCTGATCGCCGAGTTCTCCGGCCTGCAGGACACGCCCAAGGCGCAGAAGCAGCGGCGCTGGCTGGTGGTGCTGGGGGCCATTCTGCTGCTCGGCGTGATCAACGCGATCGTCTTCGCGCCCGGCTTCACGCTCGCCCCGCCCACGCTGGTCGATCAGGCCGGCTCGGGCGTGCTGCAGCTGACCCTCTCGGAGAAGAGCGCGATCGTCGCGGTCGCGCCCACCTGGCTGAGCGCCGCCGATCGCAAGCCGCGCCTGCGCCAGCTCTGCGACGTGCTGCTCCCCCACCACGTGAAGAAGGCGGTCATCTTCAGCGAAGGCAAGGGCATCGTCGGCCAGGTCGACGTCCCCGAGTGCCAGGGGATCGGCCTCCCCGCGCCGAAGCCTCCGCCGCCCGAGCTCGGCGGGGCGCCGCCGCCGCACTAGGCGCGGATGATTGGTGATGAATCATCGAGTTGTCATCAAGCTGGCCTCGCGAGGCCAGCTCGCTCGCGCGGGTCCGGGATCTGCGCGGCCGGGACCCGCCGCTCCTCCCCGAGCGAGCCGGGCAGCTACATCGAGGGGAATTCGGCGACGCTGATGTTGGTGCCGTTCAGCGTCTCGACGAGCATGTAGTTGCCGCCCAGCGCGGCGCCGGTCCCGCCGGGCAGCGCGGGCAGGCCGGGGATCTTGCCCTCGACGCTGATGTTCATGCTGGCGCCGGCGGCGTTGTAGCAGTAGCGCATCTTCAAGCCGCCATCGAAGCCGAAGGGGATGTCGGTCCACCCCGCGAGCGTGGAGTCCCAGAGCGCCGACTGGCCGAGCAGCGCCTTGGACGGATCGGGGTTGTAGACGTTGGTGCCCGCCGCGCAGGTGTTCACCGCGCCGAAGGTGCCGTTGTTCTCGTACTGGTTGATGAAATAGGTGTTCAGCTTGTTGAGGACGAACTGCGCCTCGGCGCCGCGGGCCCGCGCGTTGAAGCGGGTGAAGTAGGGATAGGAGAAGCTGATCAGGATCCCGATCAGCGCCACCACCAGCATCAGCTCGATCAGGGTGAAGCCGCGCCGCAGGCTCTTTTTCGCCGCGCGCCGGCGGGCCTCCAGCTGCTCGAGACGGATCCGCATACATTGCATCTTTGAACCACCGCGGGGCGAAAGCAAGCTCACCTCCACCCACCTCGTCGGCCGATCAACGCTTTTTCTTGAGCAGGTCGGCGGGCAGCACGGCGGCGCTGCCGAACCGCTCGTGGATCCGGTCCAGGGAGCGGTTGAGCCGGGCGCGCTTCTCGGCTTCGAGCTCGGCCTGGCGCGCGAAGAGCTGGGCCTGCGCCGGGGACGCGTCGAGGTTCTGCGCCGAGACGCCGGTGAGCCGGATGGGGCGGCCGCGGGCGAGCGGGGCGAGCAGCGCGGAGGCGGCGCGGAAGAGCGCGGCGCCGTCGTCGGTGGCGGGCGAGAGCGGCGCCTGGCGGGTGGCGATCTGGAAGTCGGCGAACTTCACCTTGAGCTGCAGCGTGCGGGCGCGCAGGCCGGCGCGGCGCAGGCGGGCGGCGACGCGGAGCGCCTGCTCGTGGACGCAGGGGAGCAGATCTTCCAGCTCGAGCAGATCGTCCTCGAAGGTCTCCTCGGCGCCGATGCTCTTCGATTGCCGATCGGCGATCACCTCGCGCCCGTCGATCCCGTTGGCCAGGTCGTGCAGCCACGGCCCGGTCTGGCCCAGCGCGCGCTCGAGCGACTTGCGGTCGGCGCGCGCGACGTCCCCGATGGTGCGCAGGCGCAGCGCCTCGAGCTGCTCCGCCGTCTTCGGACCCACGCCCCAGAGACGCGAGACGGGCATCGGGGCGAGAAACGCGGCCACGCCACCCGGTGGCACGGTGGTCAGGCCACCGGGCTTCTTGACGTCGCTGGCGATCTTGGCGGCGAACTTCACCTCGGCGACGCCGACCGCGCAGGTGAGGCGCAGCTCGTCGCGCACCCGCTGCTGGATCGCTTGCGCGATGGTCTCCGGGCTGCCGAACAGCTCTTGCGAGCGGGTGACGTCGAGGAACGCCTCGTCGAGCGAGAGGCCTTCGACCTCTGGCGTGAAGGAGTGGAAGATCTCGAAGATGCGCTCGCTGGCCGCGGTGTACTTCTTGAAGTCGGGCGGGACGACGATCAGCTCTTTGCAGAGCGCGCGGGCGCGCATCATCGGCATCGCGGAGCGGACGCCGAACGGGCGCGCTTCGTAGCTCGCCGCGCAGACGACGGAGCGGCGCCCGGTGCCGCCGACCGCGACCGGCTTGCCGCGCAGCGCGGGATCGTCGCGCTGCTCGATCGACGCGTAGAACGCGTCCATGTCGACGTGGAGGATGGCGCGGCCCATCGCGACACATTGTATGAGATGCGCCGATGTTCCACGCGGCGGCCAACCGACTTCGGCGCTACTGGCACGGGCTGGCGCTCGAGGTCTGGCACGATCCCGCCTACCGCCTGCCGCTGCCCGGGCTCGAGGTGGCCACCGGCTTTGAGCCGCGCCGCGCCGACTTCGTCGCCTGGTACCTGCGCGACAGCCACGCGGTGCGCCGCGCGGGGATGCGCCGTCCGCGCGCGGCCACCTACGCCGAGCTGGCGCGCGTGCACACGCACGAGCTGCTCGACGCGCTCTCGCGGCCGCAGGAGCTGGCGCGCGTGTTCTCCGTGGATCCCGGCGTGCTGCCGGTCGACGAGCTGATCCGCTCGATCCGCCTCGCGGTGGGCGGGACCATCGAGGCGGCGAAGAGCGTCGCGCGGCCCGGAGGCGCGCGGCTGGGGCGGCGCGCGTTGAATCTCCTCGGCGGTTTCCACCACGCGGGCCCCTCGAGCGCGGGCGGCTTCTGCGCGGTGAACGACGTGGCGGTGGCGATCGCGGCGCTGCGCGCGGAGGGCTTTCGCGGCCGCGTGGCGGTGATCGACCTCGACGCCCACCCGCCGGACGGCACGGCGGAATGCTTGAAGAATGACAAGGATTGCTGGCTGGGCTCGATCAGCGGCGTCTCTTGGGGCGCGTTCGCGCGCGAAGTTGACGAGACCGTCATCTTGGACGCGGACGACGAGAAATACCTCGCCGCGCTCGAGGGGCTCTTGGACCGGATGCCGCGCGATCTTACGCTGGCCTTCGTGCTCGCCGGCGGCGACGTGCTCGCGGGAGACGCGCTGGGCAAGCTGGCGCTGACGCTCGACGGCGCGCGCCGGCGCGACCTGCGCGTCTCGGATGCGCTCCTCCACGTACCCTCGGTCTGGCTGCCCGCGGGCGGCTACAGCTCCAATGCCTGGCGCGCGCTGGCCGGCACCGGTCTCGCGCTCTCGGTGGCTTCGCGGGCGCCGATTCCTCCTCGCTACGATCCGCTCGGCGTGCGTTTCGCGCGAGCCGCGC